>Ga0210384_10009277_pt1 | contig 10164 bp, 10 predicted proteins | sample IncBWH2MmetaG_FD_160574 | JGI IMG/M metagenome (GOLD analysis project Ga0210384, IMG submission 160574) | Forest soil microbial communities from Barre Woods Harvard Forest LTER site, Petersham, Massachusetts, United States - Inc-BW-H-2-M | ecosystem: Environmental > Terrestrial > Soil >...
CGCCGCAGACCGAAAGCAGCGTCACCACAGCGCCGTTGTGCGGCAGGCTGTCGAGCGTGCCCGATCCGATCACCGCCACGCGATGCAAAAGCGCCGGATCAAGCCCGATTGCGGCCGCACGCTCCATGTAGGTGGCCCCCAGCGCGTCCAGCGCGATCGTCAGCCCGCCCGATGCCGAGCCGGTGAGTGCGGCCAGGACATTGGTCGCGACCGCAAGCGACACCAGCGGACCGCCGCCGATGCCGAGGACCGCATCGCGCACCGCCGCGAATGCAGGCATCGCCGCCACGACCGCGCCAAATCCGACCAGGCTCGCGACGCTCATCGCCGGCAGCACCGCAGCATTGGCGCCGGCGTCCATCGTCGTGCGCAAGGCGGGCAGCCGTCGATGATGGATTGCAAGCACCGTTGCGATGGCGCAGGCGAGCGCGGTGATGACCGCCCAGACGCCGCCGACATCGGCGAGCGACACGCCGCCGAAGCGGGGCTCGGCCAGGTAGCGCGTATCGAGCGCGGGCAGGATGAAGAGCGACATCGCAAGATTGACGGCGATCACCGCGATGAGAGGCAAGGCCGCGAGCGTGATCGGCGGTGGCGTGTCGATTTCCTTGCCATGCACGATTTCCGCCGGATCGAACTCGCGGGCGGTGACGGCTCGCTGGCGCAGCGTCTCATCGGTTGCGAGATGGTCGGCAGCTGCGGGCGTCCCGCCGCCAAAGTCTTCGCCGTTCCGTTTGGCGGCCATCGTCGCGCGACCGAGCCACCACAGCCCGAAGCCGAGCATGACCAGCGATGCGAGAATGCCGAGTCCTGGAGCGGCGAATGGCGTGGTCCCGAAGAACGGCATCGGGATCGCGTTCTGGATCGACGGGGTGCCGGGCAGCGCCGACATGGTGAAGGTCGACGTTCCCAGCACGATCGCCGCCGGCATCAACCGGCGGGGAACGTTCGCCGCGCGAAACAGTTCCTGCGCCATGGGGGCCAGAACGAAAAAGGCGACGAACAGGCTGACGCCGCCATAGGTGACGAGCGCGCCGGCGAGCACGACCGCCAGCATCGCCCGTTCCGGGCCCAGTCGCCGCATCATGAAGCGCGCAATGGCGGTCACCGAACCTGAATCCTCCATCAGCTTGCCGAACAGCGCGCCGAGCAGGAACAAGGGGAAGAACCGCGCCAGAAAGCCGCTCGCGCTGCCCATGAAGGTTTCAGTCCAGTGCGCAAGCAGGGGTTCGCGGGAGAACGACGCGGCAACGACTGCTGCAAGGGGAGCGAGGAGCAGCACGCTCCAGCCGCGGTAGGCGTACGCAATCAAAACGCCGAGCCCGGCAAGGACGCCGACAAGTCCGATCAGCGTCATGGGCTCAGCTCTCCGCCAGGAGCACATCGAGATCGGCGGTGGAGCGCCGGCCAAGATCGTCGCCATGGGCTGCAAGGAACTCATCGGCGCTGCGGCGGCCCTCTTCCTTGAGTAGCGAGATGAACTGCCATTCCGCGTTCAGCTTCGACGACGCGCCGAACGCCGTGAGCTTGTCGCTCTCGATCCGATGCGTTCGCATCCTGGCCCACCGTGCACCCTCGCCGCTGCCTGGGTCGGCGGCCTGACGCAGCAACGCGATCATGCGCAGCTCCTTCATCAGCGGCGAATTGAAGGAAACCTCGTTGAGGCGATTGAGGATTTCGGCCGCCGTGCGTGGCGGCTCGGTACGCTCGCGCGGATTGATCTGCACCAGGATCGTATCTTCTCCGTCGCTCTCCCGAACCAGCGGCGTGATGGTGGGATTGCCGGCGTACCCGCCGTCCCAGTAAAGCTCGCCATCGATCTCGACGGCCTGGAACATGGTCGGCAGACAAGCGGAGGCGAGCAGCACATCGGGTGTGATCTCGGCGCATCGGAAGATGCGGCCGCGACCGGTGCGCACGTTCGTTGCGGTGACGAAGAGCTTGATCGGGGCTTGCTTGAGGCGCTCGAAATCGATGCTTTCGGCGAGGATCTTGCGCAGCGGGTTCAAGCCGAACGGATTGAGATCATACGGCGAGAGCATCCGTGACATCAGATCGAATGCGAAATAGGCCGGTGAGGTGTCGAGCGTCCAGCGGCCCATCAGCCGATCGAGCGGCGAGCGTTGCAACGGGCTGAATGCGGCCGCGTGCGACACGCGCCGCCAGTAGGCGTCGAGAGCCTGCTTGGCGCCGGTGGCGCCGCCTTCCGTCCATCCATCTGCCAGCACGGTGGCGTTCATGGCGCCGGCGGAGGTGCCGGAGATCGCCTCGATCTTCAGCCAGGGCTCCTCGAGCAGGCGATCGAGAACGCCCCAGGTGAAGGCGCCATGCGAGCCGCCGCCCTGCAGAGCAAGGTCGATCAGAACCGGTGTCCGCGTCGTCCCGTCTGGTGGCCCCTGGTCCACGTGGCGCTCCCGATTCTCAGGACGACAGAATGGCCCGTTTCGATCCTTCGTAGGATCGGCGCAGCAATGCCAGCAGGCTGCCGCCTGTTGCGGCGCCGAGCAAATAGACGACGATCGTCAGCACCGCGAGCGGCGCACGGATCCTGAAGCCGAGAAACGATACCGTCGCGGTTTCAAGGTTCTGTACCGCAAATATCAGCGTCGCGAGGGCGAACACGATGATGACAGCCAGATAGATCCATCGCATGGACGACCCTCCTCCCGCGAGGCGAACGACTTACAATCGGAATCGCGGCGCCGCGGTCAACGCAGTCAGGCCGGCGATCCCGCCCGCGACGTCACCGGCCGCTGGTGCAGGCCGAAGCCGAGCCCGATCCAGCCTGCGCCCGCCATGATGAGATCGATGCCGAGGAACAGGCCGAGGATATAGATGCTGTTGATTGGCCAGCGCGCCAGGATCAGCAGGCCGAGCAAGAGCGTGACGACGCCGGATAGCGCCACCCAGATCCAGGGGGTTTCCCGCTTCATGTTGAACGCCAGGAAGATCCGCACGACGCCGGAAGCGACCAGCGATGCGCAGTATCAGTGTGAGCAGCACCGCGGCAAACAGCGGATTCTCGAATGTCGCGAAGCCAGCGACGATGTAGAGCACGCCAAGCAGGGCCCATATCAGGAACTTGCCCCAGCTTTTGATCTGGAATGCGTTGATGAGTTCGGCAACGCCGGCAATGATCATCATCACGCCGACGACGAACACGCTCGCCACCGTCGCCATCACGACGCTGCCGAGCGCAATAAAGCCGGCGATGGTATAGACCACGCCGAGCGCGACGATCCAGCCCCACTTGGCGCGAAGCGGGGTGATGTCTGAACTGGTTCGAAGATTCTGCAGGGTATCTGAAGCGCTTGTCATCACGGTCCTCCGATGCGAAAACCGATCCGTCACTGGTCTGCCAGATACACGCAAAAATAGCACAAACTTGCGATGGTGGCCACCATGGGCTTTTTCGCGTTTTCCGGGGTCAAGGTGGCCCTTGTTTGCCAGTGATTCCAATGGTTCCACCGTCGCGCTCGCCCTGAGACGGCGGCATGAGTTGTCATCGGACACTGGCTGGCGGATGCCGGCGACACTGTTTCGAAGATGCGAAAATCTCCGGGGGTTCCACAACGACAGCCGGTGGACATGAAGATCAGCATCGCAATCATCGCGGTAGTGCTCGTCGTTGCCGCCGCAAGCCTGGCCAGCACGGTGTTTGCTCCGCTTGCGCTCGCACTCTTCATCATCGCCCTGGTCTGGCCGGTCCAGAGCTGGCTGCAGGCGCGGATTTCGAAGTTGCCCGCGCTGGCGGTCACCATCGTCATGACGCTCGCCATAGGTCTTGCCCTCGCCTCGATGGCCGCCTGGGGTTTTGGGCGGGTCGGGGGATCATTTTTCGCGGATGCCGCACGCTATCAATCAATCTACGACGGCATCGTGACGTGGCTCGACGGGCACGGCGTCTCGGTCGCCGGGTTGTGGGCCGAGCACTTCAACGTCCGCTGGCTGCTGCGAACGACGCAGTATGTGACGGGTCGCGTCAACACCACGTTGACGTTTTGGCTGATCGCGCTGGTCTATGTGACCTTGGGGTTGCTGGAGGTCGACGATTTGCGGCTCAAGATCGCGGCGCTCGACAACCCCGAAGCTGCCCGGGTTCTGCTGAATGGAAGCGCAGCGGCCGCCGAGAAGCTGAGAAGATACATGCTGGTGCGGACGCAGATGAGCGCGCTGACCGGCGTGTTCGTCGGCGCTTTCGCAGGGATATCCGGCTTGCAGTTCGCGATCGAATGGGGTGTGATTGCCTTCACCCTGAACTATATCCCATACATCGGCCCGTTCATCGCCACGCTGTTTCCGACCTTGCTGGCGATGACGCAATTCGACAGTTGGGCGTCGGTCGTGATCGTTTTCGTCTGCCTGAATGTCATTCAATTCGTGATCGGCAGCTACATCGAGCCGCGCTTCGCCGGCAACGTGCTCGCGATCTCCCCTTTGGTCGTGTTGTTCGCGACGCTGTTCTGGACATTTCTGTGGGGTCTGTTCGGCACCTTCATCGGCGTTCCGATCGCACTCGCGGCCTTGAGCTTCTGTGGCCAGCATCCATCGAGCCGGTGGATTGCGGATCTCCTCGGCGGACCGAGTCTGAAGAAGACCGGCTAGGGGACGGCTAGGGGAGCGTCCTCATTAAACGACGCTGCCGGGGCTATAGCGGAAGTCGCTCAGCCTTGTCGGCATCGACTGCTTATGACCTATCTCCGACGGCTCAATCTCAGCATATCATCGGATTATTGCCAAAGTCGCAAATGTGGCCGGGCACGCCCCGGACCGACGGACCGAACCATATTGGAATGCCCTCCCAGACAATCCAGCAGCCCGCAGGGGCGGATTGGCGGATATAACCCGGACCGCAGGGCGCGTTCGCAGTGCCCCCGCGTATTATGACACGCGTTGTTCGCTCGGCCGCGAAATTCTGGCGAGCCACGGCGGACGTTGTGAGCAGGGCGATCGCGATCAATCCAGTCGACAAGAGCTTGATTGTAGTCATCGAACTCTCCTTTTGGCTTCAGCAACGTAGAGATTCCCTTGGCCGAGATCACAGACTTCGTTGAAGATTTGGTGCAAAGCTCTTCGTGGTAAGCTGCGACTTGCTCATGTTGACAACCCAGAGAGCCGCCTCGGTTGGCGGCTTCTTTCATATCAGGCCAAGCCTGCGATGTCGCCTTTTGGTCCAAGGCCCACATGCAGCCATCCCGGCTTCAACGTCGTCTTCTGAGAGCAAAGCGGAAAGCGGCGAGTTTGTGAGTACACGGCTCAGCTCATGCTTGAACCGGCGATCTCGATCCGCTCAGGCGCCAGAAGACAGATCCGCCCATCCGGGCTAGGGAGCAGCGTCATCGGACAAGCCGAGTTCTCTCTGCGATTTGGTCATGGTCCAGAGCCCACGCCTGCCGTCGCATGTTGGCAGGTCCGGTCACCTGGGAATGGCGTCTTTGTAGATGACGCCGTCCTTCATGATGACCGGGAATTTGGTCGCCGGGTCGGCAATGAGATTGATGTCTTCCAGGGGATTACCGTCGACGACCAAAAGATCAGCGAGGGCTCCCTCTTCAACGACGCCCAGTCTGCCGGGATAAGGGTTGCGCAAGCCTGACAGGGCGAGCAGTTCTCCGTTTGCCGAAGTCGCCATGCCGAGCGCTTCGGCCGGCGTGAACCAGCGCGTCAGATCGACGATGCCCTGACCTTGATGCTCGGCCAAAGCGGGCGAAAACAGAATGTCGGTTCCGAAAGCGGTCTTGATCTTATATTTTTTCACATAACCGTATATTGTGGCAGTGCCGTTCACCACTTGCATCATCTGCTGCTGCTGGGCGGCTGGCAGGACCTTTGCACCGCCAAGGTCGACAAAGGGCTGTGTGCTGAGCCAGACGCCCTTCTCGGCGATAAGTCGGGCGGTCGCCTCATCCATCAGGTGCCCGTGTTCAATGACCTTTACCCCGGCTGCGATCGAGCGCTGAATCGCACTGACGGTGTACGCATGCGTGGCGACGTAAGTCCCCCAATCCGTGGCCACCTCGACCGCGGCGCGCAACTCGGCGTCCGTGAAGGTGGTGACCTCCAGCGGACTGAACGGCGACGCGACGCCGCCGCCGGCCGTCAACTTGATCTGTGAGGCTCCTTGCATGAGTTGTTCGCGCGACCGCTTTCGAACCTCGTCCGGACTGTCGGCAACGGCGCTTGCCCCCAGCTGCTCCACCCGGCTCAGCGTCCCACCAGTGGTCCTGGGCAGGTCAGTGAGCTCACGGAAATCTCCATGGCCGCCGCTGATCGTGATGACGGCGCCTGAAGGATAGATGCGGGGACCTGGTAGGATCCCGTCATCGATGGCCCGCTTGAGGGCGAAGGCCGGCCCACCCATGTCGCGAACGCTCGTAAAGCCCCGCATGAGCGTTGCGGTTGCCTCCGCGCCGGCCAGGAGCGTGCTGTAGCCGATGTCGCTGGACAACAGCTGAGCGGGCGTCGAGCGAACCATCGTCGCGTGCCAATGCGCATCGATCAGTCCGGGCATCAGCACGCGGCCGCCGCCTGCTATGATTTGGGCATCGGCACGGCGGTCGGTCGGGATCGAACCCGTCGAAATCTTTTCAATGATGTTGCCCCTGATCAGGACGTTGGACGGCGCCGAAAGCGACGGATGCGTGCCGTCGAATATCCGGACGTTCTCGAAAACGATGACGGAAGACCGTTCCTGCGCGTCCGCCGACGCTGCCCAGACGGAGGCTGCGACCATGGCGCCTTGTGCAAGTCTGAGGAACGTGCGACGGCTGGGAGCACTCATGTTTCCTCCTCTTGTTCGGAGGATCGCTCTGCGCTTGGGCGACGCGGATTCCCGAACTGCCGGGCACGATATCACGCTCGCTTCGAGCCGGGTCATTGCAGACGCTGCCCGACGGGCAATTTGCGCATATGCGCCATGCGCAAATTGCTCGTCGGGCCATTGTGCCGCAGTGGTTGAATGCTGATTTACAGAAAATGTCTTGACGTCGACTCCAAATCAGAAGCATCAGCCGGCCCGTCCCGCGCTCATTTGGGGGGGCGTATCACGATCGTCACGAACGTGGAGCATGGGATGCGATGGACGCGGCAGGTCAGCGCGCAATCCTTGCGCGGACGACTGAAACTGACGCGGAGAAGGCAGTATGGTCCCGGCCTCGCGACGCTGAGGCTAAGTCGTGTGAGATGATCACACGCGGCGCCGACTGGCGCGAGGTCTCGCGGATCGTGCTGCACATCGACGCCGAGCGGGAGCCTGACAGGCGCGGCGAGCGTTCGACAGTGAGGACGGCCGCAGTTGGGCTCGATCCTCATAGCTGTAGCCAGCGCTCTTCCTATGCCGTGGCGACGATGCTCTGGCGCGATGTACGGGACCCGTAAGCCATGGCGAGACCGGATGGAATGGCTCCAGTTCAGAGCACACCAAGAGGGATGTGCCAGCCAAAATGTCGTCTAGCCTGGCGACTGTGCTTACGAGCAGTATCCCTGTAATGGTCCGACGGGCTGCGCACGACGGTCACTCCCCCGGGGAAGGCTCCACTGCGACCGCGCGGCTTTCGAGCCAGTGGCATCACCGTCTTGCGACTCCTACCATGCTGTATACACTTGCAAAAACGTGGCGGGGAACGAGCAATGAACGCCTTCCGACGTCTGGTGGTTCTCGTCCTGGCCGCATGGTGGCTGGGTTGCGGAGTCGCGCATGCCGAGAAGCGCGTCGCGCTCGTCATCGGCAATTCGGCCTACAAGACCGTCCCAAGGCTCACGAACCCGGTCAACGATGCTCAACTGGTCGCGGCGATGTTCAAGAGCGCCGGTTTTGACGTGGTGACGACAAAGCTCGACGTGACCATTGTCGGGATGCGAATGGCGCTCAGGGAATTTGGTGCACACGTCCGCGACGCTGACGTTGCGGTGGTCTACTACGCCGGGCACGGCATTGAGCTCGACGGCACCAATTACCTGATTCCCACTGACGCGATCCTTGAAAGCGATACGGACGTCCTGGACGAAGCCTTTCCGCTCGACCGCGTGCTGTTTGCCGTCGAGCCCGCCAAGCAACTCCGGTTGATCATTCTGGATGCCTGCCGCGATAACCCCTTCGCCAAGGCCATGAAGCGCACGATTGCTTCACGTGGCCTTGGGCGTGGACTTGCGAAGGTCGAGCCGAACAGCCCCAACACCATGATCGCCTTTGCGGCGAAGGCCGGTTCGACCGCATCGGATGGGGACTCGAAAGACAGTCCGTTTGCCACCGCTCTTGTCGAGCACCTCCCGAAGCCTGGCCTTGATCTGCGTAAGGCATTCGGGTTCGTCCGGGATGATGTCTTGAAGACCACCAACTATCAGCAGGAGCCGTATGTCTACGGCTCGCTCGGCGGCGATGATGTGCCGATCGTGCCATCCAGGCCGATTGTCGCCGCTCCGCAGCCCAGTCCTCAGCAAAATGATATTCGCAGGGACTACGAGCTCGCAATTCAACTGGGGACACGTGACGGTTGGAACGCATTCCTCGCGCAGTATCCCGAAGGCTTCTATGCCAATCTGGCCAAGGGCCAGTTGAACAAGATCGCCGCCGAGGAAGCACGCACCGCAGCGGCGGAGAAGGCTCGGCTTGCAGAGGAGGAGAAAGCCCGGCTTGCCGCTCTGGGTGCGCAGAAGGCTGAGCAGGAAAAGGCCGCGGCCGCTGCGAAGGCCGCCGAGGAGGCGCGGCTGGCTGCAGACAAGGCGAAACAGATCGCGCAGGCGCGCACGGAGGCCGCCGAGCAACAGCGAAAAGCGGCCGAGCTGGCTGCTCTACAGGCTCCCGCAGACAGGCAGGCCGTCGAAAAAACCTCCGAACTGACCGCGGTGAAAGCTATCGACATGCCGCCAGCTACGGAGAACCAAAAGGTGGCTGCGCTGCCCCCACAGGTCGAGAGCAGCCCATCTCAGGTCGACCTGCCCAAGGCGTTACAAATGGAGCTGAGACGCGTTGGCTGCCTTGCGACAAATGCGGACGGCACCTGGAACAATGCGTCACAGCACTCACTGGCCTTGTTCAACAAATATGCGGGAACAAAGTTCGATGCGACACTCGCCAGCCAGGATGCGTTGGAGGGAATCAAGGCCAAACCTTCGCGGGTTTGTCCGTTGATTTGCGATCATGGTTACAAGCGTGAGGACGACCGTTGCGTGAAGATTACCTGCAGTGCCGGCTCTGTTCTCAACGGCGACAATGAATGCGAGAGGCAAGCTAAACCGGGGCAGCCATCAGCGACGAGCAAGGAGAAATCCACCCAAAGCAAGTCCGCGAATTACGGTAACGGCGCTGCCATCCCTGAGGAAGGCAGCAGTGCTGTTGCCGCCGCGGCAGGCGGGGGCTGCAGCTACGATGCGTGCCTAGCGAGATGCCACCGAAATACCGGTCCCGGCTCCACTGTTTGTACACCCCATTGCTCGGCAATCGTGCGGAATTTTGCGCTCTACCACAAGTGCGAGCCCTAGCGCGTCCTCGCCTGTGATTCCTTCGCCGTGCTTTTTTTGCTGGGGGCCGCGAGTTCAGGGCGCGCCGGAGCATCAGCGAACGCGGCAAGCCGGGCGATGACAACCGAGGAAAGCCCAACGAGATGCTGGATTGCTTCGCTTCGCTCGCAGTGACGAAACACTCACACCGGCAGCGCGATCGAGTACTTCACCTGGGCCAGCGCAAAACTGCTCTCGATCGAGGCGATGCCGTCGAGCCGTGTCAGCTTGGTCTTCAGGAACGTCTCATAGGCCGAGAGGTCGGCGACCACGACACGCAGCAAATAGTCGCGGTTGCCGGTCATCAGATAGCACTCCAGCACTTCGTCCCATTTCGAGATCGCGCGCGCGAAACGGTCGAGGTCCTCCTCCTTCTGCCGCGCGAGCTTGATCGAGATGAACACGCTGACATGCAGCCCCAGCGCCTTCTGGTCGACGGTTGCGAGATAGCCGGTGATGATACCGCGCTCCTCCAGCAGTTTGACGCGGCGATGACAGGGCGAAACCGACAGCCCGACCTTGTCGGCGAGCTCGGCCATTGTGATGCGGCTGTCGGCTTGCAGCGCCCCAAGGATTTTGCGGTCGATGGCGTCGAGCTCAGGCATTGGTACGAAATCCGAAAATGAAGCTCTGTCGCGAGATTTTATACCAAAGAATACAGGTGTG
>Ga0210384_10009279_pt1 | contig 10163 bp, 10 predicted proteins | sample IncBWH2MmetaG_FD_160574 | JGI IMG/M metagenome (GOLD analysis project Ga0210384, IMG submission 160574) | Forest soil microbial communities from Barre Woods Harvard Forest LTER site, Petersham, Massachusetts, United States - Inc-BW-H-2-M | ecosystem: Environmental > Terrestrial > Soil >...
ACCTATGGCTTAGGTATACCGAGCTAGCCGGAAAGCAACATATCAAATTTCACTGGGTGAAAGGCCATGCTTCCAATCCACATAATAATCGTTGTGATATACTTGCCACAACCGCGGCCGACGGCTCGCATTTGTTGGAAGATGAAGGCTACGAAGGATGACGGTTGACGGTTGACCGTCACTCCCATACTCCCTTACTCCCATACTCCCATACTCCCATACTCCCATACTTTCCTAAGAAGCTTTTATCTCCTTACCTACGGCGCGGTAATTCCGGATAAATGCATATGTTCCAAAAAGAATTGCAGAGAAAACCAGCGTAGCGAGAATGCTCGTTATATAGAATGGAATACCGTCTGAATAACAAAGCATCAATCCTTTAATTGTTTTCGGCCTGTCCAGACCGCGTGTAGTGCCATTGCTTGCCCAGACGAGAAAATTGGAAACAATAAAGTACAAACTGGGCGCCGCCAGAGATGCTGCCACTATTTGTAATACATTCATTTTCCTGATGGCTATTCCTACAAAGACCAATAAAGTGAAGAGTACATAATTCTGCCACTGACCTTCATAAAAACCCTGCATATTTGTCAATCCCCCAATATATAATACCTGGTAAAGCAGGTCTGATATGAACATTGAAAGTACCGGAATTAGAAATGCCCATTTCTTATCCTTAATAACGGCTCCTGCAAAAACGGCCATGGCCCATTGGGGTGCAAATCCATAAGGACGGCCGGGGATGATCCGGTAAAGTGCCGCTATTATAACCAGGAGCAAAAATGACCAGATTATTTTATTAGAAGATTTCATCTTAATGATTTAGAGCTGTAAAATTAACTGTTTTTAAAAAAACCGGAAAACATTGTATGAGAAGTTACTAACAATGGTTCCCGCCGATAGCGGCTAATCCATACCTGGTATGGATGCCTGATAAATAACCGTATCTTCAAGTGCCCTTACTTCGCTGCTTGCCGCATCAAAGCTAACCCAGGCTTCCCCCTTATTTCTTTTAAATGTCTTACCATTACTTTCCACAACCTCTGCTGATCCGCTGAAAACAAGAAATATTTCGATGGAATGAGACAACAGTTTGTCAGACTTACCCTTTGCGATTTGCAATCGGCTAAGTTCAAAGTCCGGCGCTGGTGTTTGATAAACCAATCTACCGTCAGATGACGGAATTCCTGTAATAATATTCGGAATGGTACATTCGAATTTAACATGTTTCATCAGTTCCGGAACGTCTATATGTTTAACAGTAAGGCCGCCGCGTAACACATTATCGGAATTTGACATGATCTCCACATTCTGTCCTTCCAGATAAGCATGCGGTAGTCCGGCATCCTGATAGACAGCCTGACCCGGCTGAAGGTGAAGCAGGTTAAAAAAATAAATGGAAAAAATTCCCCGGTCAATATGACCATTATGTGAATAAGTCATTGCAGCCCGGGCTGCCCAGTAATCCTCTTTATCCTTATTCAGTTTTCCAGCATTAAAATGTGAAATGATTCGTTCGAGCAGAGTTTTCAGATGTCTGTCAACCTGAACCTGGGGCAATTCCATTACATGTTTGTAAAGTTTTTTATAATTGTCCCCGCCAAAAATCGGAACCAGGAAATGCAGTTCGGGAGTTTCACGAAGAATTTTTTGTAAAGCCTTGGGAGATTTAAATCCGTGAAGGAGCCAGAATTCACTGAGGGCCAGCATGAGTTCGGGCTTATGATTATTATCTTTAAAATTCCTATGCGGTGAAGCCGGATCTATTCCCTGTTTATTTTCTGCATCATAGGCAATTTGCGCATCTTCTTTGGAAGGATGTACTTGTATGGATAACATTTCTTTTACATCCAGAACTTTGAGCAGGAAAGGAAGACGGCCAAAAGTGCGGCCAGCTTTTTCACCCAGGGTCTGAATTGGAAATGCCTCCACATAATCTTTAAGTGTAACCGGGTTTCCCGGGCTGTTTTTCAATTCAGCGCTTCCTCTTTCATGAGCACCCAGCCAGAATTCTGCGTATGTTTCACCCTTTTTAACAGGTATATTAAGCAATTTTGGCAAGTAATAAAATCCACCCCAGGCATAGTGTTGTACTTTCCCAGTTATCGGTAACACCCGATCTTTACTCAGTTCCATATTTTTCATTAGTGGCTCAAAGTAAAGCAAAAATGGCCGCACATAATGAATTTGGAAAAGCAGGTGAACAAATGGCTGCGGAATGGCTTGTTCAGCATGGCTTTCAGCTGATTTCCCGTAATTGGAAATTTGCCCGGTATGAAGTGGATATCATCGCCAGCCGGGATGGCATTTTGCATTTTATCGAAGTAAAATCAAGGCATGATGATGTTTATGGCAAACCAGAAGACTGGGTGAGCCGGAAGAAAGGGCGTCATTTGTTAACAGCGGGAGAAGCTTTTCAGGATAAATATCCAGTCTGGAATCAGGTCCAGTATGATATTCTTTCAATTCTGTTAACCCCGGATGGCAAACGCGATTTCTTTTTTATAGAAGATGTATATTGGTGGTAATGAGCAAGACAACTAATTCACAGAAAGACATTATTCAAAATTACCTGTTTAAAATAGAGCAAATTGAAGCCGCCATTAAGAAAATAAAAAATAGCAAAAGAGTTTTATCCATAACAAGGCTCATCGTTGTACTGGCCGGACTGTTTTTGAGTTGGTATTTCTGGCCTTCATTTTCAATCGTAAGTATCGTTATCATTTTTTTTTCTATCCTGTTTATTTACCTTGTATTCCGTTATGCAGATAAAACTTCGGCAATAGAAAATCATGAACGGCTTATCCGGGTGAACCGCCACGAACTGGACGCAATACAGTATAATCTGCAGGGATACGAAGATGGGTCGACTTTTGCAGACGCGAATCATGCTTATTCATCTGACCTTGATTTGTTCGGACCTGCATCCATATTCCAATGGCTTAGTCGTTGTCATGCTGACCAATCCAAAAAATTACTGGCAGATTATTTAAAAACTCACCTCACTCCTCCGGCAATCAAAGAAAAACAATCAGCAGTAAGAGAATTGGCTGAGAAACAGGAAGTCTGTCAGCAGTTTCAATCCATGGCCCTTGCAAATCCACTCAGCATAAAAACGGAGGAAAGACTAAAACAATGGATGGCCATGCCTTCAGGCGGATTTGATAAACAATATTGGAAATGGATCCGGAATATTTTTCCACTTGTTTCCCTAGGAATATTATCAGGGTTTTTGATGGATTACATATCAACCGGTATCTTTTTGTTTTGCATGATAATATTTTTTGCCATCTCTTCATTTATAAGCAGTAAAATTCAAAAAATATATGATTTGCTTTCGTTTATTCAAAGAGAGATGGATTCACTTTACCACCAACTCAGGCTTATAGAAAAAGAAAACTTTAAATCGCCCTTTCTTCATTCCCTTCAAAACAGGCTGAAACCAGAGGGTTATGATTCTGCATCGGCAGCCATGCGCGATTTCCATGGCATCCTAAAGAGATTTGACATGCGATTGAATATGCTTGTCTTTTTCTTCCTGAATGCATTTCTGCTATGGGATATTCGTCAGATACTTGCATTGAACGATTGGAAAAAGAAAAATCAATCTTATCTCAATGAATGGTTCAGAGTGATAGCTGAAATGGAAGTTTCCATCAGCATGGCTTCAATGGTTCACAATGAACCGGAATGGTGTTTTCCGGAGGTTGATTCAGTGTATTTCCATTTACAGGCAGATGCAATCGGTCATCCGTTGATTCCAGCGGTATCCAGGATTACAAATGATTTTTCAATGGAGGGAACCGGAAAAATCGCAGTAATCACGGGATCAAATATGGCAGGGAAAAGCACTTTCCTTCGCTCTCTTGGAACCAATACAGTGTTGGCACTGATGGGCGCCCCTGTTTGTGCCAGGCAAATGAACCTGAGTACAATGAACCTGATAAGCAGTATGCGTGTATCAGATAATTTAGCGGAGAACACTTCCACTTTCTATGCTGAATTAAAGAAACTGCAATACATCATAGAGTCAGTTAACCGAAAAGAACCTGTTTTCATCCTGCTGGATGAAGTATTACGCGGAACCAATTCAACCGATCGCCATAAGGGATCACAAGCCTTGATACGTCAATTGCTTCAAGGTAAGGCGGTTGCAGTAATGGCAACACATGATACTGATCTCGCTTATTCAGAGTCAGCGGCAGACCTATCCGTGACCAATTACCATTTTGAAGGTAAAATTATCAACGATGAACTCTATTTTGACTATAAAATCAAAAAGGGAATCTGTGAAAGCCTAAATGCCACAACACTCATGAAAAAAATAGGTATTCACTTTCAGGATTAATATATTTACGCAATCCGTACTTTCGGATTCAATCCCTCTCATTCCATGATCGATAGCACTGTCAACATAAAAACGTTCAGAAATCTGGTTTCCCGCAATAAAAAACGTCTGAGAAGTTTTCTGACACGTGTAGAAAAAAAAGCGCCGCGGAATTTACATCTGGTTACACTGGAAGCCAATAAACTTTCATGGGCAAAAACGGATTGCATGGATTGTGCGAATTGCTGTAAAACCATGTCACCAACTTATACCCGGAGAGATATCATCCGCATTTCAAGATACCTAGGTATGACAGTCAGGGCTTTTAAAGAAAAGTGGTTATATAAGGACCGGATAGGTGACTGGCTGAATAAAAGTCAACCCTGTCAGTTCCTTGATTTAAAAACCAACCTATGCGGAATTTATGATGTGCGGCCGGGCGATTGCGCAGGTTTCCCTCATCATGGTACGAAAAAAATCAAGGACTACGTACATGTATACAAGCAAAATGTGGAATTTTGTCCGGCCACTTACCGACTCGTGGAATTTATGGAAGAAGGAATTTCGGATGGAAAGTGGGAGTTAAAATAAAAATCATGTGGTCTGCAGAAAAAAAAGGTTTTAAAGCCTGGCTGCAATTGGAAAAATCGCTTTCAGATCATTCAGTTGAAGCTTATCTGCGGGACATAGAAAAACTAACACAATATATTGAACTTCATGAACCAGGTTTATCCATTGAAAATATCCGTTTAAAAGAACTGCAGGAGTTTCTTAAGTGGATCAGTGTCCTTGGAATGACAGCCAGCTCTCAATCCCGCATTGTTTCAGGTATTCGTTCATTCTTCAAGTATTGTTTACAGGAAAACCTGGTTAAGCAGGATCCTACTATGCTTCTTGAAACCCCTAAACTCCGCAGATCTCTGCCGGATTTTCTGAGTGTTGAAGAAATAAACCGGATCGTAGCAGCTATTGACCTGAGTAAACCAGAAGGAGAAAGAAACCGTGCTATCCTGGAAACCATGTACAGTTGTGGTTTGAGGGTATCAGAATTAGTGAACCTGCGTTTGTCGTCTCTTTATCCGGAGCTGGGTTTTATAAAGGTTATTGGAAAAGGCGACAAAGAAAGGCTGATTCCCATTGGTAATACGGCCCTAAAATTCATTGGTATTTACAGGCAACAGGTGCGGGCACATGCAGTAATAAAAAAGGATAATGAAGATATCCTCTTTCTTAACCGGCGGGGTGCCCGTTTATCAAGACAAATGATTTTCGTTTTACTGAAAGCGCTTGTCCTGGAGGCTGGTATAAAAAAAACCGTTTCTCCCCATACGTTCCGTCATTCTTTTGCCACTCATCTCGTAGAGGGTGGCGCCGACCTCCGTGCTGTTCAGGAAATGCTGGGTCATGAAAGTATTACCACAACAGAAATTTATACACATCTTGATCGGGCATATTTGAGAGAGACACTGCAGAAGTATCATCCTGCATTTCAAGCCCAAAGTCCAAAGCTTAAAGCCTAAAACTAAATAAGTTAAAGGCCTAAAATTGAATGTGGCGAATACGGAAATGTAGAAATGAAAAATGTTGAAGTTAAATGAGGGAATGATAATTTGAAGATTTGGAAATTAAATATTCTAGTTTAACGAGTCTTTATGAATATTCTTCGTATCATATGTTAGAATCAAAACAAGCCTCTGGATAATCCTAAATATTGTAAATGAGCTGCTAATGCCATAGAACCAATTTCACATTTTCACATTATCATTAATAGTTTAACTCTCACATTCTCTCATTTCTACATTTCCGTATTCGCCACATTAAGTTTTGAGCTTTGGACTTAAAAGAATTTCTTAATAATGCCCAATGCCCCCTGCTTCCAGGGAACCCTGTGTGACACTCCGGTACTTGTTTTTTGGAATTTATCCATGTTGGCTATATACCATTCATAGTTTCGCAATAATGCATCCTTGTTTGAAAATTTAGGTGCGTATCCTAAGACCCTTTCTGCTTTTTCTATGGAGACGAAAGAATCCTTTGAAGCGGTTTCGTAAACCCAGGGATATAAAGGAGAAATATTCAGCCTGTTAAGAATTCGCAACATCCAGATGGCTGCTCCCGCCGGAACACCCGTAATTTTTTTTCCGAATCCCGCCCTGTCCAAAACTGCCTGATAGTCTTCCTTAATGGTCGTAAATGATTTGGCGCCCACATTAAAAGTATCGTTTGCTTTTGACGCTTCGATAGTTGAAGAAAGATAAATTGCTGCGCAGAAATCTTCCACATCCATCAGTTGGTATTTATTATTTCCATTGCCAAGCACCGGAAATCCCTTGCCGTCTTTTGCCCAGTCATAAAATACGCCGAATACACCCAGTCGCTCAGGTCCTATAAATGATTTGGGCCGGAATATGGCAACACAAAGCCCTTTTTTCCTGAACTCCACACAGATCTCCTCTGCTTTGACTTTACAGATACCATAATCGCCAACACCAAAAAGTTTGTCATCCTCCACCAGCGGATGATGATCCGGTACACCATAAACAGCCGTAGATGAAATATGTATGACGCGTTGAGCATGGTTATCAAATGCCGATTGTAAAACGTTCCGGGTGCCATCCAGATCAGTAGAATAAATGTCTTCCTTTTTGTATAATGGTAATGCAGCAGCTGTATGGATCACAAAATCAATTCCCTGCATGGAGTGGTCAACCATGGCCCGATCCCTTATATCTCCTTTTATTTCTTTTATTCGTTCTTTTTCAGGGTAATCAAAATCAGCAATGTCCAGGGATACCACTTTATGACCCCGTTCGAGCAGATAGCGGGTCATATTTATACCAAGGAATCCGGCTCCGCCAGTGATGAGATAAGTGCTCATAGTTCAGATCATTCAGGTTTTATGAAGTAAAAGAGGCGCAAAGATACTCAATATAAAAAATGTATGCAAGTGTGGAATGCATAATCTGGCAAGGTTGTTGAATTTTAAAATAGTATAATTTGTCATCTTAAATTCTTACTATATGAGCTTACAGAGACTTTTCACAGCAACGCTTTCAGGTGTTTTAATTGGCATTTTAATCGCCCCCGCCAAGGGATCTGACACGCGGAAAAAATTTACTGATTCAGTTGACAATCTCAAAGATAAAATCAGACGTTTAAGAGGAACAACCAATGAAGAACTGGATGAATTACACCAGGTATTTGAGCAGGAAGTAGCTGGTTTGCGAGAAGACGTCCGGGAAAAAGTGCTACGACTCATTGAAGTGAGTAAAAAAGGCTACAATAATATCAGATCGGAAGCGCTTTCTTAAGCCTAGCGCGTAACGCGTTGTAATGTTAAACTTACTAAAATGACCCCCAAAGCTCCAATCGCATTGAGCCACAGGAAACTGATATGTACGATATCATTTTGATTTAGAATATGAATGCTGATAACGAAAATTTCGACGATGACCGCACTTATAAAAACCGGAGTGGCGCTGATTTTCTTAAAGTAAAATGCCACGAGGAAGATGCCGAGTATATCACCATAAAATAATGATCCAAGTACATTGACAGCTTCAATTAAACTGTTCCCTATATTATATGCCAGTTGCGCAATCACAACACAAAAAATTCCCCACAACAGCGTATACAAACGGGAATATTGATATTCTCGTTCCGTACTCAAGGGAATCTTCACCCATCTTTTGTGAAGGTCGTTAATGGTAGACGATGAGAGTGAATTCAGGGAAGCTGCCACGGATCCCCAGGCTGATAAAAAAATAACAGCGATCAGTAAACCTATCAAACCCCTTGGCAGGTGATCCACCACGAACCGCAGAAAAATATAATTCGTATCGTTGGCATCACCCTTCACATCTTTATCCTTTAACCAGCGCTGAATAATTGACCGGAGTTCCGTCTGCTTTTTCTGTGCGTACTGCATAGCAAGTCCCTGGTGCATCCTGTTCTCTACCTGGGTTTCAAGGGATGGATCCATCTGCAATATTTTTTGTTTTTGCAAGGCTTCGTAATCCTTCATTACTATTTTCAGTGAATCTGCATACCTGGTTTTGGCCAGCAGATCCAGTTGTGTCTGGTTGAAAAATAATGGCTCCTTCGCAAACTGATAGTAAGAAAAAACGAGTACCCCGAGCAGCAGAATGCCAAATTGCATTGGAATTTTAACCAGTCCGTTGAGTAATAAACTCAATTTGCTTTCACGCGAGGAACTGGCAGTAAGATAACGACCCACTTGCGACTGGTCGGTGCCGAAATAGGACAATTGCAGAAAAAACCCTCCAATGATACCGCTCCAGATATTGTATCGGTCATTCCATTGAAATCCATGTTCATCTCTGCCCGAAGTAATCACATTTAATTTCCCGGCCTTACCACCAATGTGCAGGGCATCGGATAATCCTATATTTCCCGGAAGCAGGTGAACAACCATATACCCGACGATAAACATTCCCGCAATAATGATTATAAATTGAATCTGCTGCGTATAAGCAACGGCTTTTGCGCCTCCGGTAAATGTGTAAATGATCAGGAGTCCGCCCATCAGAATATTGGTCCAAAGGATATTCCAGCCCAATAAAGAAGAAAGAATGATAGATGGCGCTGAAATGCTGATCCCGGTAGACAGTCCGCGCTGCAATAAAAACAAAAGAGACGTAAATGTTCTTGTTTTACCGTCAAATCTTTTTTCAAGGAATTCATATGCCGTAAAAAGTTTCAGTTTATGAAATACCGGAACAAACGTAATACAGAGCACTACCATGGCGAGTGGTAACCCGAAATAGTATTGAACAAAACGCATTCCGTCGGTATAAGACTGACCAGGTGCAGAAAGAAATGTGACTGCACTTGCCTGCGTTCCCATGATGCCAAGAAGTATAAGATACCAAGAGGAACTTCGGTTAAGCAGGAAGTAGCTTTCCAGGTTTTTTTCAGCCCTGCTTTTATATAATCCATACAGGATAATACCGACCAGCGTCACGATAAGAACGATCCAGTCGATAAGGCTCATGAAAAATGTTTGGTAAATAGGTAGAATAAAATGATCAGCAGGACCATGAATCCAATAACCATCACATACCAGGAATTCCAGGATTTAAAAAATGGGGGCTTTTCATCCGGCAATTCTTTCATATCATTTTTTTGAATCGCTCCTGCGATTAGCCATTAGCATGGCTGCAATCAATCCCAGCATTAAACCGATAAGCATGCCAACAGTTACTTTCTTAATAAGACGTCCTACTACAATTCCTGTCACTATAGCTACGATAAATGCGATTTCCTTACGATTTAGCATGCTCTATTTATCCTTTGGTTGATTGAGCGCAATAAGGTTGGCAAGCAGGCGGTATGCTCCGGGAATACCGGCAGGCAGCTCACGAAAAAAGACAAGACCAGTATAAGTAAAATTTCCTTTCCCATAAGTGGCCGTAATCAGACTGCCGTTCTGATCCGGTTCTCCCGAATCATGCATGGATAAAATAGCCTGGTAACCCTGGTCAAAATGCTGCGCAAAATAAATTCCTCTTTCCTGGATCCATCCGTCAAAATCTTTATAGCTTATCTCATTCGGATAATGAAGAACCGGATGTGCCGGTTTCAGAAAGCTGACCGGGGCGTTCTCTTCCGTTACCCGGGCATTGGTAATTCCAAAAGGATAAGGTCCTATACCGTTAGAATCCGTTCCCTGGTTGCGGTTATATTGAACAATCAGGTTTCCACCGTTTTTTATATAGTTCATCAACACAGTATATTTTCCGGATAGCCAATCGTGTACATCATAGGCCCGGACACCGGCAATAACAGCATCGAGGTTCCGCAGACCTTCGTCCGT
>Ga0210384_10009280_pt1 | contig 10163 bp, 9 predicted proteins | sample IncBWH2MmetaG_FD_160574 | JGI IMG/M metagenome (GOLD analysis project Ga0210384, IMG submission 160574) | Forest soil microbial communities from Barre Woods Harvard Forest LTER site, Petersham, Massachusetts, United States - Inc-BW-H-2-M | ecosystem: Environmental > Terrestrial > Soil >...
AGTGGCCGTGGAGCAGCTATCGGAGTTATGCTTTCGGAGAAACGGGCGCGGTGCGAATCAATCAGTGGGGCGAGGCAAAGATCAAAATCCCGACGCAGGCAGCATGAATTCCCACCTTTACAAAAACGTAAAGGTGGGCCAGCCCCCGGCGAGGATTGGTGGCGCTAGCTTGGTTGCTTAAGACGAATGGACTTGCCTCTGCCTCTTCCCTTTGTGTTAGCTCTTTTCAGACGCCTGCGCGGCGCTGTTTTGTGTCCCGATACAACTTTGACTTTTCCAAAGTTTCCGGCATTCCTGATTCTCTTGCCGCGCTCCTTCTTATTAGCAGGCAACTCTCTTGGCTCGGGTTCCAGTTCGCTTTCTTTGGCCCACATCCGGGTTGCCGAATCGTCGCCTACCTGAACCAAATACTGGATTTCAGCGCCGGGCGCTTCGCGAGTGTCGAGTACTGTGCGAAATGACCACTCGCCGTCTTTCATAACGCCGTCATGGAGTTTGAACTTGGCCATGCGACGATTTTATCATCACAGGTTCACACGCCCGGCGCAGGAAACCTGTTGCCCGCTTTGATTTTCCGTGACAGAATTACCAACCATGCCTGCACTTGGCGTGCTCTACCTAGTTGCGGTTGTCTGGGCAATCATGGAAAGCGCGACGCGGTGGATGACCCTGCTGTTGATTGTGGTCAGTTGGCTCACCACAGCCAGTATTCTGTTGCTGATGAGCTTTGTGTGGCCTCATGGGTCAGCAATTTTCGGGCACGTGGCGGCGGTTTTGTCTTTTGTCATTTCTGGTTTTGTGGGAATAACTCACATGCGGGCACACAGACGTGTTGCTGCGGAACACAAGCCTTAACAGTTCCACTTGCTGAGGAATCCTCAATATGCCCACGTCGGTTGGGAACTTACCAGCAGCCCTATTTTCGCCATCGAAAGTGGCTTATGTTTCTTATGTCGTCCTGACGGTCTTGAAAATCCTGCCCGCGCCGTCGCTCCGCGCGTTTCTTGGGCTGTCCGTTGTGTTTTGGTTCGCGGAGATAGTCCATAACGACTATCTCCGCATTTGGCTGAATAACGAGGCTGCAGCCAATAGGCGTGCTCAGTGACTTCCACCTGCAGATATCTGCCGGGACGTTTTGCAAGGGATGTGTTGGGACTGGACAAGAAAAACTGCGTGAGTCACCCACCAGCCCGTCCTCCGTTTTGGCTGGACAGGAGCACAGCAGATTCCTCGCTGCGCTCGGAATGACAAGGGCTGGCTTGGAATGACAATGGCCTGATGAGGCAGAAACGTGCCGCCTCCAGACTGCTATTTCTTTCCCTGCGCCAGTTGGCCCAGCGTTCCGGTTGTGGTGTCCGGCTGAACCGTGATCATGTCCGGGCCTTTGGTCTTGCCGGCGATGATGGGCTTGTTCGCGATGGTTTCGTAGGCGTAGCCCGTCATTGTGGCGCCTTTTGGATTGGGGAAGTTCAGTCGCGCCCATCCATAGTGGGTCTTTCCTCTGATCATGAACTTCAAACCGAGATAACGGTTCGTGACCCCCGCCCATGGCCCGGACGAATGCCCAGAGCCACAAGGGTACACGATGCGTCCCATCAGCAAGCTTCCAGAAAAAGCCCCCTTCGGGCCAACAACTACTCCGGCGTGAAGTGCCGCGGCACCGGTTGCGCGCCGCCGGATGTCGTTACCTCGCAAAGCATGGTCAATATTAAGTGTCAAGCTATAAATGCAATCATTCCAGAAAGAGGTTTTCCCCTTGAACCAGAAGTCGGTAGTTCCATCGTTGTTCAAGTCAAGCGGATATCCCTGTGTTGTGTTGAAAACGTTGACGTTCGTCTTCGTATATATGATTCTGGCTTCCGCAGCGTGGACCAATGCCAACACTCCGACCCCAGCCGCTCCTGCTGCCAGCGCGTAAGAACTAAGTTGATGGTGAAGTAAATCGGAAAGCGGGGAAATCGTTCGTGTGCGTTTCACAAAGTCCTCCTGATACGCTAGTTCTCTTGAGACCCCGCGCCCACCTGTTCCTCCCGCCGCCAGAGGAAAAGTCCGGCCGCTCCGACCGCCAACGCGCCCAGAGTCGCGGGTTCGCGAGTGGGCGTGGATAGCGATGAGTTGGGTGCTGCGATGTTTTCGTCTTCCGAGTTCTTGATCTCGCCCGCGATAATTGGCTTGTTCGGAATGGACTCATAGGCGTAGCCAGTCAGCTTCGCCCTCATCGGTGCATTGGTCGAAGCCTGCATGTATCCCAGCCGTACCCATCCATAGTGAGCTTGTCCCTTAATCATGAATCTCACGCCGAGGTAGGCTTGCTTTACGCCCAACCACTTACAGGCCGAATGGGGCACACCGGACTGATCGCTCCTGAGGAACAACCAAGGACCTGCCGGTCCGGTAAAGGGACTCTTCGGCCCGATTTTTGTTCCCTTGCGCAAGGCAGGAGCGCAGAGATCGCGCTGGCTCACAGAATAGTAAAATGCGTTTTTTGATTGGCTCGATTGCGCCACTTCTACAGCCAAACTGCGAAGAAAGCCCCTGGAGAAAAGGGTGGACCAATTGGCCGAATCCAACTCGAAACGAAAATCATTGATGCCATCGTGATTGAGATCAAGGAAGAACTTCTGCTTGAGCGGAAGCCATTTATCCGCGGGTGTGTATACGATCTTCGCCTCCGCAGGTTGGGCCCAGGCCAGCATCCCGACGCCGGCGGCGCTGGCGGCAAGTGCGTACATGCTAAGGCGGCGACTGATTGATTCCGATAGGGTGGCTGTCTTGTCGGACCGGGGACGGTTTTTCATGAGCGCCCTCCGAAAGCGCTTCATTATCCATCCGGCCAGATCGAGAGTCAACCTGGAGGGTTCACAGAATGCAGCAGATTCCTCGCTGCGCTCGGAATGACAATCGTTGGGGTGGGATGACAATGTTGGCTCGGAATGACAATCGTTGGGGCGAATGACAATCGTTTGGGTGGGATGACAATGGTTGGCTCGGAATGACAATCGTTGGGGCGAATGACAATCGTTTGGGTGGGATGACAATGGTTGGCTCGGAATGACAATCGTTGGGGCGAATAACAATGGTTGGCTCGGAACGACGATGGTTGGCTTGGAAAGAACCCCGCCCTTGCAAAGAACGCGAGAAGGACGGGGCACCCCGTTAATCGTACGCAGTGAGTCAAGACCGGCTCTGATCCGGTTTGATAAGCTAACCATATGTCAGTGCTCAATCCGGCGGTAGACCTTGTGAGTCAGCGACCTGCGCTCATCTCGACAACGGGAGGCGAGTCGAAATACAGGCGCCTTTTTGTCGCGCTCTTCCTCGCTCTGGTATGCTTCGCGGCCCTTCCGGCATGGGCCAACGAGCCTTACACGATTGCGCCCGCCCAACTCAATCCGAAAGGTGCTCTTCCGCATGCGCTGGTGAATAGGCTGGATCCGCAGGGCTGGCGATTGTCTACCGAAGTCAACGGGCTGCCGGTATCGATCTGCGAGGTTTTCTGGGTGAAGGCGGCGAGCGTGCAGGAGCGGCAGCCGGGATCGAAGACTCCATCTCACTACGGAGATCTGGAGCCTGGGACTTTGGTGGGAGTGATCCATTTTTTGCCCGAGGCAAGCGAAGATTATCGCGAAGATTTTCGCGACCAGAAGCTGGAGCCCGGCTACTACAGCATGCGCTACGCGCCGCAGCCTAAGGGCGAGCCCAGCGATGCGCTCATGCTCAGCCCAGTCCGCGCGGATCGAGAGGCAGAGCGCGTGCTTGCAACGGATGAGCTCGAGCGTCGAAGCCGACTGGCGTCGGGCACGAACAATCCGGCCCTGCTGAGCCTGGTATCGCCCGAGTCGAGCAAGGAGCAGGCTCCGCGCTTGCGCATGGACGAGGAAGGAACCTGCATCTTTCAAATCAGCTTGCCGGTGAAGTCCGGGCCGGGCTCAGCGAAAGGCGTGGCGCTGGCGGTGATTCTGGTTACTCCGCGAAAAGGTGAAGGAGACGCGTCGTAAGGAAGAGCTTGAGGAAAGGTCTCGGTGAGAATTCGGCCGTCCCTCCGGGACTCGAACCCTTTTTCCCCACTTTTCCCAGCGCTGTCGCGCTGGGCTAAGCTGGTTCGCCCCTTTGGGGCTGGGTTCTTACGGGTTTTATTCCCACCATCCTCCACGGCAAGTGAGTTCTCACGCACACACTGAAGCGTTGCGGCCCCCAAAATCGGAGTTTGTCTACAGGCTCCTCTCAGCCGTGCCCCATCAAGACTCCAGCCGCAAAAGAAAAGCCCCCTTGCTTTACAGCAAGGGGGCCTTTTCGTCGACTCGCGCGGGTTTTAAGCTACCGCGGTTAGGTGCCGGTGCCTACCAATGTGACGACTTGCGGGCTGGTGAGGTCGGCGTCGTTGATACTGAGCGATCCGTTCACCTGTCCCGTTTTCTTGGGAGTAAATGTGACGGTGATCGTGCACTTGGCTCCGGGCTGAAGCTGGGTCGGACAGTCGTTGGTCTGGGCGAAGGGTAGACCGATCCAAACGCTGGGAAGATACAGCGGTGCGTTTGAAGTATTGGTTACCGTGACGTTCTTCGGCTTGCTGGTTTGCCCGACGGGCGCGGCAAGGAAGAGCTGGCCCGGTTGCTGATCTACAGCCGTTCCTACTCCGGTGAGCCGGCCGGTATGCGGGCTGGCAGGATCACTGTCCCAGATCACCAGATTGCCTCGGATATTTCCGGTTCCGGTGGGGGTGAACGTGACTGTAATGTCGCAACTGCTTCCTGGGGTCAATAAGGTTCCGCAGGTATTGGTCTGGGAGAACTGGCCGAGCGTTTGGATCTGCGAAATGGTCAGCGCAGTAGGACCGGTGTTGGTGAACTTAACGTTTTGCTTGGCGCTCGATCCTATGTTGGTCCTGGAAAACACCATACCTGGGTACAGGACTGGCAAGTCGCCGTACGTGCCCGTGCCGAACAGAGACACCTCTTGCGGACTACTTTGGTCGCTGTCATTGACGGTAAGTGTACCGGTGCGAGGGCCAACGGCGCTGGGTGTGAATTGCACCTTCAGGGTGCAAGAGACGCCGGGCGCCAGTTCTGGCTTGCAAGTCCCACCTGTCCCGCCTGGGATGTAGGCAAAGTCTCCAGTAGCGGAAATCGTGCCAAACACCAACTTCCCTTGTGTGGCGTAATTGGTGATGGTGATCGGAAGGACTCTGGATTTGTTGACCACGACGTTTCCGTAGTGGGCCTCGGTGGTGCCTGCCACCGGGCACGGCCGCTGCTTCAAGACCAGCGGAGGCAGGGGGGTCTGGTTGAAGTTGAACGAATCGCTCATGTCACTGGCCGAGTTATCGCGCTGGGTAAGAGCCGGCAAGCCGTAGGCTCTTTCAATGAACTTCAACATCGAGGAGAACTCGTAGGTTGTGGATGAGATATGACTGGCCAAGGCGTAAGGCGAGATGATGATCATCGGAACGCGGAAACCCAGGCCGAATTTATCGACTGGCTGCGGCGGAATGTGGTCGTAGAAGCCTCCGAAGTCATCCCAGGTCAGGAAAATCACGGTGGAATTCCACTGGTCGATGGGTCCTTGCATGATGGCGTTGATTTTGTCTACCGTCCAGTTCTCGCCCAGACAGGTGCTTCCGGGTGGGTGTTCGGCTCCAGTCCCGGTCACAACCCAGGAGACTTCGGGCAGTTCTCCCTTGGCTGCGTCGGTATCGAACTGGTTGGGATTCACGACATTGCTTTTCCAGTAGCTTGAATAACGGATGTGGCGTATGTAATCGAACGCGGAAAGACCGTAGCCCGGGACCGCGCCCGGGGCATAGTATTTCCAAGTCATGGACTTTGCGTTCATGGTGTCGGCCATGGTCTGGGGATCGAAGCACGGGCGCACATTGAAGATGGCGCCGCCGGCGTCCATCTGGGACACGACAGTGCCCTGGGTCGCGTCGCATCCCCAAGTTTCGGCTTTGCCGTGAGGATTCGAAGGAATCGTGATGGTGCCTTCGCCACCGGCGGAAATGACGTACATGTGATTGCTGAACGTGGGCGAATTCGTGGACTGAAAAGTGTGATCCGCCAGGACAAAGGTCTGTGCGTACGTCCAATAATTGGGGATGTCGTCCGGAGTCATTTGAGTGTAGGCTTCAAAATCACCGTTCTGGTTGCCTCCGGCGGTGAGGTCGAACCAATCCAGCTTGCCGCCGTCATTGGCGGTGATTGCGGCCTCCCAGGTATGTCCTGCGTCGTGAAACATCACGTCGGGCGCTCGCCACAGCGGGATCGATTGTCCAGTGGAGGTTAAGCCCATGGTTGCGCCGGCGGCGTTGGGGAACTTTCCGAAGTAATGGTCGAAACTCCGGTTCTCCTTCATGATGATGACGACGTGTTTGATTTTTCCGTTGCCCAACAGCGATTGAATCGGATCCTCCGACGCGGTCGTGCCGGCGGCTGGCGCAAGTTGCCCGTACAGGCTGGCGCACAGTAGGAGGCACGAAGCGCAGGTCAGAAAAACCCCTTTGGAAACGTGGAAGGAAAGGTGGTTCAGAGTTCTTGAATTCATGTTTGCGACCTTCTGTTATTGGTTTTGCGGGAGCTCGATGCGTTGAAGATCAGTGACGAACATCGGTTAGCCACAAGATTTCTGCAAACTGTTGGCCAATTATTGATCGTCCAGTATGGGCTGTCAATGTGAAAAACATTGCGGCAAAGCACCTCCGCTATACATTCCTCCGCGGTGAAACCCCAATGTTTTCGACATCGGGGTTCGTGCCGGGCGGTCGAGATTCTTAATCACCAACGCCAGTCAGCTTGATCACCTGCGGATTGTGATAGGCGTTGTCGGTAACAGTGACGGAGCCCTTGCGGGTTCCTTTCTTCGTTGGTGTAAAAGTCACGGTAATGGTACAGGTCACAGGAACAGCTGCGTTGCTCGGAGGCAGTTGGGCAGGCGAGTTGGGGCAATTGTTGGCCTGCAAATAATCGCCACTGGTGGAGACGCTGGTAATGACGATGTCGTCGGCACCCGTATTCTGCAAGGTAATCTGCATGGGGGCGCTCTGGGTGCCCACCTTCTGGTTTCCGAAGTTGAGCGATGTGGGGTTAAAGGTTGCCACGCCAATCAGCGGAACCTCGCGAACGCGGTTGTTGCCGGCATCGGCGATGAGCAGGTTCTCATTGCTGTCGATCACCAAACCGATATTGTCGAGATGGGCAGAGGTGGCGAAATTTCCGTCTCCCTGAAAACCGTAATACCACCATTGCGTATCCTTGCCAGCTACGGTCAGGATGGTTCCGGCGGTCAGGTCGACCCGTTGTACGAGCGGATTCTGGCCGCCGCCAACGAAGAGGTTACCCCGCGAATCGACAGCCACCTCATTGGGATACCAGCGAGAGCCGTTGAGGGCTGGGGAACCATCACCGTGAAAGTTAATTCCACCGTTGTACGCGTAGGTAAGGATGGTGCCGGCTGGGTATTTCTTTTTCACGTCTCCGCATCCGCCGGCCAACCCAATAACGCAGCGGATTACATTATTGTTGGCGTCGGCGATGAAGAAGTTGTCGTTGCCGTCCACCGCGACCCCGAAGGGCACGTTGAGTTGAGCAGAGGTTGCCGGACCGCGATCTCCGGAATAGCCGGCAGTGCCATTTCCCGCCACGGCTGTGATCGTGCTTCCGCTGACTTCCCAAATCACTTGGGCGGCAGGGTCGGCGACAAACAGGTTGCCAGTCTTATCCATGGATAAGGAGCTTGGCAGGGTCAGACTCTTGCTGACGGACAGAGTCGTGATGATTCCGGATGAGTCAACTTCGCGAAGCACGCCGTTGTGAGAGTCAGCGATGAAGATATCCCCGACGGCGTCGACGGCCAAGCCAAGGGGAAAGTTCAAGGTAGCGCTCAACGCGGGTCCGTTATCTCCGGTATAGCCGTTGTCGCCGTTGCCGGCGACGGTGGAGATGTCCCCGGGCTGAATCGGCACGCCCGCCACAACTATGGCAGTGTTTTGAGTATTGACGACCCGAATGCGGTTATTGGCTGTGTCGGCGATGTAGAAGTTGTTGGAGGAATCGACTGCCACTTGATACGGATTGGCCAGCATGGCATACGTTCCAGTGGCCGCCTGGCCGTCCCCGCCACTGCCGCCGCCCATGAAAGTATTGATGGTGCCGGCGGTTCCTCCGGTAATTTCACGGATTCGCTGGTTACCGGTGTCGGAGACAAAAACGTTCCCGGCCTTGTCGATGTAAACGCCGTTTGGGTTAGACAGTTCGGCGCTGAGCGGCGCACCGCCATCACCGCCGAAGCCGTATTGGCCGTTGCCGGCAAACGCATTGATGGTGGTTCCATTGATGACCCGGATGCGGTGATCTCTGGTATCGGCGATATAGACGTTGCCCGCATTGTCCACGGAAACCGCGCGGGGAGCTCCCAGTTCAGCACTTGTGGCTGCACCGCCGTCGCCGCACGCTGTCGTGCCGCTGGCACACAAGACTCCAGTGCCCGCGACGGAGCTGATCACGAACTGGTTGCCTACTTCACGGATGCGGTTATCCTGGGTGTCCGCGATGTAAAGGTGTCCGGTCGCCTTGTCCAGAGCAATTCCCATGGGCGTATTCAAAAGCGCAGAATGCGCTTTGCCCCCATCTCCGCAGGGATCAGTGGAAGAGGGGCAGGCCGAGGTGGGACTGCCGGCGTAGTTTATGATTACGCCAATCTTCGCATTGGGTCCCGACCCGCAACCGCGGGAAACCATGATGACGCAACGAACCCGGTTGTCGCCGGTGTCCGCGATGAAGATATTACCCTTGCCATCTACCGCGACACCTTGCGGTGCATTGAGTTCGGCTAGTAAGGCCTGCCCGTTATCGCCGCAGTTGCCCCCGGGACACGGTTTGCTGCTTCCGGCCACGGTCGAAAGATTTCCGCTGGTGTCAACTTTGCGGATGGCATTGTTTCCCGCATCCGCGATATAGATGTTGCCTTGGCTGTCAGTTGCCAACCCGGACGGCGACCACAATGGAGACGACGTGGCCTTCTCTACGATCTTGTGGTAAGTGATGTAGCCGGTCCCGGCGAAAACCGAAACCGCGCCTGTACCCTTATTCCACTGGAAGACATATTGCGTGCTGGGTGGAGCGACGTAGATGTTTCCGCTCGGATCCTCTACTACTGCGGTTGGCCCGGGAATATCGGCGCTGAGTGCGCCGGGACTGATCGTCCCCCCACCCGCAACCGTGTTAATCCTGTTCTGTCCGCTGGCGGACAAGACAGAAAACATAACAACCAGGATGGCAAGCATGCTAATGGACTGAGAAATCAGGCGTCGATTGCGAGCGCAGGAATGGACAGGGCGTGTATCGGATAACATTGGGTAAACTCCAAGAGACTCGCGCAAAAGGGGAACAACTGCGGGAGCCGAGAATTTGATACCAACCATAATTCGTCAGGCTGTGGACTGTCAAATGCGGTTCTCGGCAAATGACGCGGCAGCAGGCCAGTTTCAGTACGGGGTGTAAATAAGCTATGTTTCGCCCGACACAAGCCGTTGATGCAACTGGGGACCTGGGTTCTTCCCCAAGCAGGGGCATTTGTCAGACCAAACAATCAGCCATTCCGCTGTTGCGAAAATGGCCTGCATGCGCATGAAAGTAAAGCGTGTAACTTAGGCTCTGGTTAATTGTGAGGCAGGCTCCCCGAGGGTACCCAAGCTCGCAAGTGCAATGTCTTGCACACACCTGCCTCGGAAGTAGCCGAAGGGAAATGCCCATAAATGGTCTCGCGTCTCCGGCGCGAGTCTGCTTTGCCGCCGATCGTCCGTTGATTACAGGTCGGACGGGGTGCACCCCGAGGCGAGTCTATCTCCGGTCCACAGCAACCGCGACAGCGGCGCAAGCCTGCTTGGCGGCGTTCTGATGCTTAATTATCAGCGCGGCGATCCGATCAATGCTGCGGAAATTCTCAATCTCGAAGTCCTCAATTCCAATGTGGGTGCCAAACTGTTGTTCAAGGTGCAACAGCAGTTCGACGAACTTCTGCGAGTCGAGGATGCCGGTCTCAAACAAATCGGCGTCTTCGGTTGGAACTTCAACATTGAGTTTCTCGGCGAGAACGCCTGCGATCTCCGTTTGAATTCGCTTGTACTCAGGATTATTCATTTAAGTCACACTCATCGGGGGATGACTGGA
>Ga0210384_10009281_pt1 | contig 10161 bp, 5 predicted proteins | sample IncBWH2MmetaG_FD_160574 | JGI IMG/M metagenome (GOLD analysis project Ga0210384, IMG submission 160574) | Forest soil microbial communities from Barre Woods Harvard Forest LTER site, Petersham, Massachusetts, United States - Inc-BW-H-2-M | ecosystem: Environmental > Terrestrial > Soil >...
GCCTTCGAGCTCGACAACTACAGCGAAGGCATGCCCGCCCACTGGCTGCCTTTCGCCGACCGCCCGCCCGGCGAGAGCGAACGCGACACTCACGGCGCCCGCGCCTGGGCGGTGGGGCAGGCGGCCACGTTCCGCGCCGGCCTCGAGCAGATCGCCCGCAGGGCTCGCGGCGATCGTGGCGGCCACGGCGAACGTGGCGCCCCCGGCGATCATGGCGATCGTGGCGCTCCCGGCGACGGGGACGCTCGTGGCGACGGCGAGCCGCCGTGGCCTGAGTTCTCGGAGCTCAGCTGCGACTCGTGCCATCACGCGCTGGTCCAGGAGCGCTGGCGGACCGCCCCCGACCGGCCCGGCAGGCCGGGGCTGCCGCGCGTGAGCCCGGCCCGCTATGCGATCCTGCGCCACCTGGTCGCCGTGGCGGCGCCCGAGCGGCAGGCGGCGCTCGACGAGGGCGTCGAGCGGCTGGCCTCCCAGCTCGGCCGCCTCGGCACGCCACCGGCAGAGGTGGCGGCGGCCGCCGAGCGGCTTGGCCGGGAGACCGCCGAGTTGATCCCGCGCCTCGACCGGCTGACCTGGGACGAGGCCCAGGTGCGCCGGCTGCTGCTCGCCGTGGCGGAGGACCGGGGCGGCTACGAGACCGCCGATTACGCTTCGGCGCAGCAGGCGGCCCTGGCGGTGCAGACCCTGGTAAGCCAGCTGCTGGCGGGCCGTCGCGGGCGCGTCCACACCGGTCTCGCCGGCGCCGCCGAGAGCCTCGCCGCCGAGCTGCAGAACCCGTACGCCTACGATTCCGGCCGCTTCGCCGAGCGTCTCGCCCAGCTCGGCCGCCAGCTGCAGTAGACGCGGCCCCCCGGCCCTGGTTCGCTAGTTCGCGCCGGCCGGCCGGCCGTGCTTGCCGTCGCACTCCGTTCGGCCCGGCCGCTTAACAGCACCAGCAGGACAATACTGACGCTCGTAGCCGCCCAGGCCGTCCTGGCGCGCATTGGGGTCATCTCTCAGGAGGGGTGTGAGGCATGGGCGCGTGCCTCCTCTCGCATATAGTAACCTACGAGTGCGTAGCAAGGCCGAAATCTATCGTGGAGATCGTCGCGGAAACTCTCTCGGCCGAGATCTCGCCCGGCCGCACGCTCGTCGTGAGCGGCGCCTTTGAATAGGATGCCAACCTCTCGCGTTCGCCTGGTCGCACTGGCCCTGGGCATCGTCGCGTCGCTGCTGGCCTTTTTCGTGCAGCGCTGCGGGGTGCTCGAGCCGGTCGAGCAGGTGGCGACCGACCTGCTGATGCGGGCCCGCGGCACGGCGCCTCCCGATCCGCGGGTCGTGATCTGCGACATCGACGCCGAGAGCATCCATCGCCACGGCCGCTGGCCCTGGCCGCGCACCGTCGTCGCGGCGCTGATCGATCGCCTCGCCGCCGGCGGCGCGCGGGTGATTGCCCTCGATGTGCTGTTCTCCGAGCCGTCGCGCGCCGATCCGGCCTGTGACCTCACCGCCGAGGATGCGGCGCTGGCGCGCTCGATGGCGGGCGCCGGCAACGTCGTGCTCGGCTTCTTCTTCCGCTCCCGCTTGCCCAGCGAGACCGCACCCGCCGGGTCCTCCGCGCTTCCCCGGCCCCCGGCATCTCCCGGCCGGCTGGCCGGGTTCGCCAGCTCCGCCGCGGCGGGCTCCGGAGCGGGGAGGCCGCCGTCGGCGCTGCCCGATCCGCTGGCGAACGCGGTGGTCGAGCAGGTGCGCGAGCCGCCGGGCGGTCTCCCGATTCCCGAGCGGCCGGCGGCGGAGCCCAACCTGGAGATGTTCGCGCACGCCGCCGACTCGCAGGGCTTCTTCAGTCACGAGCGAGAGAGCGGCGTGCTCCGCCACTACGAGCTGCTGATCCGCTATGGCGGCAGGTTCTTCCCGGCCCTCGCCCTGCGCGCCGCCCAGCGCTACCTGAGGGACGGGCCGGTCGAGGTGGCGCCGGACCGCTCCGGCCTGCCCGAGATCAGAGTGGCGGGGCGGTGCGTCGAAACCGACGAGGTCGGCGCCCTGTGGGTGAACTACCGCGGCCCGGCAGGCACCTTTGCGACCGTGCCGGCGTGGCAGGTGCTCGCGGGATCCGCCCCGCCGGCAGCGCTGCGCGACCGGCTGGTTTTCGTCGGCGCTTCCGAGTCCGGCGTCGGCGACTTCCAGGCGACGCCGTTCGGCAGCGAGATCGCCGGCGTCGAGGTGCACGCCAACGTCGCCGACAACCTGCTGGCTGGACGTTATATCCGCGACTCCGGCCTGCAGGTCGGCGTATCGCTGCTAGCCCTCCTGCTGCTCGGTCCGGCGGTGGCGCTGCTGGTCGTGGGTGTGGAGCGCCACCTCTACGGCTCGCTGCTCGCCATGGCGTTGGTGCTGCTGTGGCCGATCGCCAGCTGGCTGGCCCTCGCCGGTCCCGGCTGGCACCTGCAGGTGGTCTCGCCCCTGGCCGGCGGCGTCGTAGCCCTCGTCATGGCGTTGCGCTTCCGCGTCGGCTCCGTCGAAAAGCGTGCCCGGCAGATCAAGCGGACTTTCCAACGCTTCGTCTCGGAGGCGGTGGTCGAGGAGATGCTGCGGCACCCCGAACGGGTCAAGCTCGGGGGGGAGCGGCGCGAGATGACCGTGCTGTTCTCGGACATCCGCGGCTTCACCTCGATCTCGGAGACGCTCGACTCGGAGGCGCTCGTCGAGCTGCTCAACGAGCACTTCACTCCGATGACGCGCATCGTCCTCGACCACGGCGGCACTCTGGACAAGTACATGGGCGACGCCTTGATGGCCCTGTTCGGGGCGCCGCTCGCGCAGCCCGACCACGCCGCCCGCGCCTGCCGCGCGGCGCTCGCCATGCGCGCCGAGTTGGTGCGCCTCAATGCCGGCTGGCAGCGGCGTGGCAAGCTGCCGCCGGGTAAGTCGCTGGGCATCGGCATCGGCATCAACAGCGGCGAGATGTCAGTCGGCAACATGGGCTCGGAGGCGATCTTCGGCTACACGGTGATCGGCGACAACGTCAACCTGGGAGCGCGCATCGAGGGCCTCAACAAGCTTTACGGCACCGCCGTGCTGGTCTCGGAGCACACCGCCGCCGCAGTGGGTAGCGGCCTGTTGCTGCGCGAGGTCGACCGGGTGCTGGTCAAGGGTAAGCACGTGCCGGTGTCTATCTTCGAGGCGGTTGCCGAGCTGCCGGCCACTGCCGCGGACCATGAGCGGGTGGAAGGCTTCGCGCGCGGCCTGGCAGCCTACCGGCGCCGTGATTTCGCGGCGGCCGAGGCGATCTTCGCCGGCCTGACCGAGCGTCTCGGCGATGCTCCGGCGGCAGCGTTCCGCGAGCGCTGCCGGCAGTTCCAGGAGGAACCACCGCCGGAGGCCTGGGACGGAGTGGAGGTGCTCAGCTCGAAGTGAGAGCGGGCGCAACCAGGGCTCATGGCGAAGGGTGGTGTCCTCAGGACACTTGCCTGGCGAAGAGCACGGTCGCGAGTGATGTGATATATGCTGTAAGAAGCAGCCTTGCGAAGTCCGTTGCGCGGCCTGCGGCCGCCGAAGACGTGTCCATGAACCAGGCAACCCTTGCGCGGGTGGTCGTCCTGAGCGCCGTTGCGGCCCTGCGCCTGCTGTCGGCGGGGCTGGCAGCGGCCGCGACCGCCGCCGAGCCGGCTGCGACCGCCGCCTCCGAGGTCGCCTTCGCCGAGGGGCTCATGGCATTGCAGCTGGGGCGCGACGAGGAGGCGCTCGAGAAGCTGACGGCGGCGGTTCGCCTCGATCCCGCGGCAGGCTCTCCCAGGTACTGGCGCGGCTTCGTCCTGCTGCGGTTGGGTAGGGCGCAGGAGGCGGTCGCCGACCTCGAGGGAAGCCTGGCGGCGAAGCGCCCACCGGAAGTGGACCGGGCGCGCGTGCTCGCCGACCTGGCCGCCGCCCGCCGCGCCGCCGCTTCCGCGCCTGGGGCTCCCGCGGCGGGGTCGGGACCGGCGCCACCGGGAGCCGGCGGCGAGCCGGCGCTGCCGGAGTGGCAATTCGACCGCCTGGCCATCGACGACCGCGGGGCCTGGGAGGGGAGCGTCGGCGCGGTCGTGGCGGCGGACTCCAACCCCAACCTGCTGGCCGATTCGCTCGACCTGCCGACGCCCGAAGGCAAGCCGGCGCCGCTGGTGCGGGGGGCGCAGGCCGACGGCCTGGCCGACCTTGGCCTGCGCTTCGCCTGGTTCCCGCGGCACGACGGTGTCGGATGGGACCCCGGGGTGAGCGTCGCGGCCGGCCAGTCGCTGCACCACGATTTCGGCTACCTCGACCTGGGTCAGGCGCATGCGGTGGTCCAGCTCGCCCGCGGCCAGGACCCGCAAGGCTTCTTCGCCGGCTCGCTGGGAGCCGCCCGTCTGCCGTTCGGCGAGCGTAGCTTCTCGACGCTGCTGCAGGCGGGAGTCAGCGACTACTGGCTGAACGGTGCCGGCTACCTGCGCAGTTGGGAGGGCGCCGCCGCCTTCTCCATGCCGGAGTCGGCGGCGGCCGCGACGCGGCTCGATCTGGGTTTCAGCCGGCGCGAGTTCGGCAACCAGCCGTTGGTGGACCGCCGCCGCAGTGGCGAGGACCTGTCGGTGGGCCTTGGGCAGACGTTCTTCCTCGGGCGTGCCGACCGTTCGCTCGGCGTCGCGGTCAAGGCACTGGACCGGTTGGCGGATCGGACGTTCGCCGATCGTGCCGGCGAGGGGAGCCTGACGCTGGCGCTGCCGGTGGCGCTGGGCTGGAGCGTGCTGCTCGAGGGAGCGGTGCGCCGCGACCTGTACCGCTACCCGGACTCGAACCTGCTGGTCCTGTTCGGCCCCCCGCGGCAGGACACCACGTGGCGCGGCGCCGCAGTGCTCGCCTGGACGGCGGCGCCGCGGCTGGTCTGGACGCTGCGCGGCGCCTACACCTCGCGCAGATCGAACGTCGACCTCGGGGCCGGCCTGCCGGACCTCGGCTACCGCCGCCTCGTGGTTGGCGTGGGCGGCGCCTGGGCGTTGCGATGACGGCGACGAGCACTGCCCGCGGATGGCTCCACGGCCGGCGGCGGCACCCGCCGGCGGCGGCAGCGGTGCTGCCGGCCGGGAACGGCGGCCGTGTGGCGGCTTGCCGCCGTCCAGCCCTGGCGCTCGCCGTCGGCTTTGCCGGGGCCGCGTCCCTGTGCCTGGCGCCGGCGCTCGGTCCACCGGTCGGGACGGTGGTGGTGGTGCAAAGGACGGTGCTGGCGCTGGCGGCGGGGCAGCCCGACCGCCAGCTGAGGTTCCGCGACCCGGTCGCCGACGGGCTGCGCGTGCGGCTGGTCGAGAAGGACTCGTTCCTCAAAGTGCGTTTCGTCGCCGACGGGGAGGAGTCCCTGGCCGGTGTCGGCACCTACACCCTGCAGGGGCCGGGCGAGGCGGCGTTGCAGCGCGGTCCCGGGCGCGACGCCGCGGGGCACGCCATCTCCACTTTGCTGCTGTACCTGGGCCGGCTCCGCCTCGCCTTGCGGCCCGGCGGCGGAGAGCACGGCGCGGAGGTGCGCACGCCCAACGCCGTGCTGGGGATCAAGGGCACCTATGTCCGTGTGCTGGTGGACCCGGCAGTCGGAACGTTCGTCGCCGTCGACGAGGGGGAGGCCACGGTGCAGGCCGCGGCTGGCGGGCGGCCGGTACGGGTGGGCGCCGGCGGCTGGGTGGTGGTGCCGCCGGGCGGGCTGCCGGGACGTCCGGGCACCCTGTCGCCTCCCGACCCCCATGGCGGCATCATCGAGGATCCGCCGCTGCTCCCCTGCTGCACGCAGACCGAGGGCCCGAAACCGCCGCGCCGGTGACGACGTAGCGCGGCGGGACGTCTCCGTGCGGGCTGGGAGCCACTGTCCCGTCGCCGAGATCGACACACGCCGTAACCTAACCTAGCGGCTACGGAGCGGCATCCGGGTCGATGTGGCGGCAGAAGCCGGGCGGAGGTGACGACGAGCAGGCGCTTCCGAAACAGAGCAGCTCGTTCTGGGTGTTGTCCGGGATGAGCTCGGCGTCGCCGGCCACCGTCGCGGTCACCGTGTAACAGAGGAAGTCACTAAAGCCGGGTGGAAGCTGCACTTTCACCTGGAAGAATTGGAACGCGCCTGCAGGCACGGTGAGCGTTTCGGCTAGAGGACCGGAGCTCGCGGGGGTGCAACCCAGGCCCTGGCACCAGGACACCTGCCCGATCGCGGAGGAGAAGGCGGAGGAGAAGAGGCTGCTCAGCTGCGTCCCGACCGCGTCGGCATCGCCGGCGTTCTGCAGGGAAACCGTGTAGACCACGGTGCCTGCAATGCCGTCGACCACCGGGTCGCCGAAGAACGCCACCTCGAGATCGGGATGACCCGGCACGCCTTCCTGGCAGAACCCGGGTGCAGGCGGCGGGCAGGGCGGTCCGTCGGTGAGACAGAGGAGCTCGCTCCGGGTGCTGTCCGGAGGGCCGGGCTCCAGGTCGCCGGGCACCTTCGCGCTCACCGTGAAGCAGAGGTTGTCGTTGAACCCGCTTGGAACCTTCACCGCCACCTCGTACTCCACGAAGTCGCCGGGGTGCAGGGTGGGTGTGTCCGCGAGGGGACCAATGATCGCGGGGGAGCATGGCATGTCCTGGGTCTTGCACCAGGCGACAGGCATGAGGTCGGGGGAGAAGACGCCGGTGACTTGCGCCGCGACGGCGTCGGCGGCGCCGCCGTTCTGCACCAGGACGGTGTAGACCGCCTGGCCTTCGGCGACGTCGATCTCCGGGGCGCCGACGAACTCGACGTCGAGGTCGGGATGGCCCGGCAGCGTGGCGCCAGAACAGAAGCCGGGGAAAGGCTGCGGGCAGCTGCCGGTGTGGGTAAGGCATAGGAGCTGGCTCTGGCTGTTGTCCGGGGCACCCGGTTCCAGCCGGCCGCCAGGCGCCGCCGCGGAGACTGTGTAGCAGAGCAGATCGTTGAAGGTGCCGGGCACGGTCAGCTCGACCTGGAACACCACGGTCTTGCCGGCGGGCACGGTAAGTGTCTCGGCGAGGGGACCGGGGTTCGCGGGGGTACAACCGAGGCCCTGGCACCAGGACACGGGCCCGATGGCGGAGGAGAGGACGGACGAGAAGAGGCTGCTCACTTGGGCCGCGACGGCGTCGGCGGCACCGCCGTTCTGCACCGCGACTGTGTAGAGCACCTTTCCTGCCAGGGGGTCGATCTCGGCATCGCGGACGAACGCGACCTCCAGGTCGGGCTGCCGCCGCCCGCCGGGGCAGAAGCCGGGGCGCGGAGGGCAGGGTGCGCCGTGGGTGAGGCACAGAAGCTCGCTGGCGCTGTCGTCCTGCGGCGTGGGATCGACTTCGCCGCCGGGCAGCGTCGCGGTGACCGTGTGGCAGAGGAGGTCGTTGAAGTTGGGTGGCACGTCCAGCTCCACCTGGTAGACCACCGTCCCGCCGGCGGCCACGGAGACGGTATCCGCCAGCGAACCCGGAGTCGAACCCGGAGTCGCCGGGGTGCAGCCGAGTCCCCGGCACCAGCGGGCCCGCTTGAGATTGGGGGAGAAGGCGCCGCTCACCCGCGCGCCGGCCACGTCGGCGGTGCCGGTGTTCTGCAAGGCGACCGTGTAGAGCACCGAGACGTCACCGGGCGCGGCGACCGCCGCGCCGCCTGGTTGCCGCCGGGCGCGGCTGAGGCCGAGAGGCGAAGAGCCGCCTGTCGGAGCGTTGATCTCGGCATCAGGGAAGAACCTGATCGCGAGGTCGGCGGGACAGGCGGGTCGACTGCCCCCCTGCGCTGCCGCCACCAGGGTGGTGCTGACCGTCGCCGAGTTGTTGGACGGATCGGGGTCCGGCTCGTTGGCGACGACGCTGGCCGTGTTGACGATCGGGGTTGGGGCCTGGTAGCAGGCGGGTACGCTGAAGCCGAGAAGCAGTGATTGGCTGCGTCCCGCCGGCAGGGTGCCGAGAGCGCAGGAGAAGCGGCCCTGGCCCTGGTCCTCGACGCAGCGCGGGTCAGGCGTGAGGGGCACCAGGCCCGGCGGCCACGGATCGGTGAGGCGCACGCCGGTCGCCGGCGAGGGCCCGCGGTTGGTCACCCGCAGAGCGTAGGTGAGGACTCCTCCCATGGCGACCGTGACCGGCGCGCTCTTGGTGAGCGCGAGATCGGCGCTTGGCACCGTGTCGGTGTCCGTGGCGCAGACGGTGTCGGGCGCGATGCCGAATGCGGGAGCGGCGACGCATGCTTTATCCGTGATCGCGCCGCGGGCGTTGGGGGAGATCTGGGCAGTGATCGTATAGACCTGGTTGACGCCGGCGGGCAGATCGAGGGTGTCATGGATGTCGCCGGACCGCGGGTGCGCGCACCCCGGTCCCTCCTGGGGCGGACACCACCGAACGTTGTCGAGCTGAGGCGGAAAAAGATCGGTCACCGTGGCTCCGGTGACCGTCTCGTTCCCGCCGTTGGAGATGGTGAGGAGGTACACCACGGTCTCGCCGGGCAACACTTGCGTCACGCCGTCGTCGAGGTTGATGCCAAGGCTGGCGAATGGCAGCTGGCAGAGCGCGGCTGCGCCGGTGCGGCTGGCCCCCGGCAGGTCGTCGTGGGGTCCGCCGAAGGCGATGTCGTTGCCGCTAATGGAGACCGACTGGCCGAACACGGCGCCTCGCATCGCGGCCGCAGGGATCCACTTGCCGCCGGGCTGCCAGGCCCCGGTCCCCTGGTCGCGGGTGAAGACGTATGCCGCGCCCGCTTCGCTCGCGACCTCGTTGTCGCCGCGCGCCCCCACCAGCACCAGGTCGACGCCGCTCAGCGCGAGGGAGACGCCGAAGAGGGCGCCGCCCGAGGCATCGGGCGCCACGAGGCGGGCGGTTTGCTGCCAGGTCCCGGAGCTGCCGTCGAAGGCGTAGGCGGCGCCGGCATCGGCTTGCCCGCCGACGATGTCGCGACGGGCTCCCGCGAAGGCGAAGCTTCCGGCTACCGCCACGGCCGCGCCGACCTCGGCGCCGGCCGCCGCCCCTTGGGCGGTGAGCTTGGCCTGCTGAACCCAGCTGCCGCCGCTGTTCACGAAGACATAGGCGGCCCCGGTGCCCTGGCCGACGCTCGTACCGCGCGCGAAGGGAGCCCCGGCGACCAGCGTCCCGCCATCGACGGCCACCGAGTAGCCGAAATCGGTAAAGGGGGCCGGGTCCCCGGCGCTCAGCGCCGCCTCCTCGTTCCAGCCGCCAGCGCCGCGCCGGAACACGTAGACCGCACCGGCCAGGCTGCCGACCCGGGAGGTGAAGGGGGCTCCCACGACCAGGACGTCGCCGCTGGCAGCCAGGTTGAGGCCGAAGCCGTCGCCGGTGGCCACTTCCGGAGCGGCCAGCTTGACCTCCTGACTCCAGCTGCCACCCGCCTGCCGGAAGACATAGACCGCGCCCGAGCCGCTCGCCTGGACGCTGTCATCGAAGGGTGCTCCGACCGCCAGGGTGTCGCCGCTGATCGCGACAGTGAAGCCGAACTGGGCGCCGTCACGCAGCTCGGGAGGGGCGAGCTTGGCCTGGCGTACCCAGCCCGACCCGCCACGCGTGAACACGGTAACGGAGCCGGTCGCGGCGGGCCCCTGGCGGTCCAGATTGGCTCCGACCGCGAGCGTATCGCCCTGGACGAAGATGGAGCACCCGAACTGTTCGCCCGGGCTCGGAGGCTGGTCGGTCTGCAGACCACACACCTCGGAGGCGGCGGCGCGGAGGGCGCCGGCAACCGCCAGGAGCAGGGCGAAGTTGGCCAGGCGAGCCCCGCGAGAGGTCCGCCGGAGGGTCCCCCTGGGTGATTGTTGGTCCATCGCAGGCTTCCCCGCGTCCGGGCGGTGCGCGCTTCAAATAGAATGAGCTTTTAAACTATCACGATAACCATCTGAGTGCAACAGCGAAACAGGAGGATGCCCTCGGCCGCCGCTTGCGCCAGGTGCGCCAGCGCTCGCCTCGGCTGTAGTAACGTACCAGGTCACCGCGAGGCCCATACCAACGTGAAGCTCGTCGCGAAATCCGGAACGCTCTCGGTCGAGATCCCGCCCGGCCGGACGCTGATCGTGGGGCGCACCGACGACTGCGACCTGCCGATCGCCGATCCGACGGTGTCGCGGCGCCACGCCGAGCTGGACCTCACCGACTCCGGGCTGCGGCTGCGCGACGCGGGCTCGACCAACGGCACCTTCGTCGACGGCCGGCGGG
>Ga0210384_10009282_pt1 | contig 10161 bp, 10 predicted proteins | sample IncBWH2MmetaG_FD_160574 | JGI IMG/M metagenome (GOLD analysis project Ga0210384, IMG submission 160574) | Forest soil microbial communities from Barre Woods Harvard Forest LTER site, Petersham, Massachusetts, United States - Inc-BW-H-2-M | ecosystem: Environmental > Terrestrial > Soil >...
TCTGCTCGAGTTGCCTATTTCGGACGAGGAGGAAGATGAACTTGCAGCGTTTGTCGAGACCCTGTCGGGCGGGCGTTTTGATTTTCCGAAGTTTCACGGGTTGTTGACGGCCCTGGCGGTTGGTCCAGTGCTGTTTTCACCTTCCGAAATTGTCCAGGTTATATTGCAGAACTCGAAAGCGGAGCGGCCGACCATAAATGATTTCTCGCAGTCCGAAAAAATTCTCGAGTTAATCGCGCGGCTCCACAATGAAATTGTTTTCGACCTTGACGCGGAAATATTTGAGCCCGAGTCCTTCGAGCGCGAGCACTCGTCGGGAGAAATTTATCCGGACACATTTAGCTGGTGCGAGGGATTTTTGGTTGGAATCAATCACGACGTCCAGGTGTGGAAAAAATGGTATAATGATTCGAGGCGAAAAAAGGCTATTTATGCGATCGAAGCAGCTGGAAATCGCAAATTTCGTTCTGAGGGAATAGACTTTGAAACGCCGGAAACGATGTGGGCACTTTATGGTGTTATTGAGCACCTCGTTCCGCTGATTCGTTGTTTCTGGCGTCTCGAATCGGGGTTGGACGAGATTATCGGGGCTGGCACCCCTGTAACGACTCAACCAAAGGTTGGACGAAACGCTCCGTGCCCCTGTGGCAGCGGGAAAAAATTCAAACACTGCTGCGGAGCACCTGAGGCGAATGACCTGGCCTAACCCAAAGGGGGGACGCGCTCCTACTACGCGATCCGGGCTCGCACGCGATTAGAGAGGTGATCCGCCATTGCAGGTGGTAGGGACGCGCTCCTGCGCGATCCGGCGTTGCACGTCCCGATGCCGTTGTAGCCCTTTACGCTTATTTCTCGCCTTTTTGTGCGCTTGTTTCACGTTTCTTTGGACGCGCGACGCCGGACGCGCGGGAGCGCGTCCCTCGCACGGGCATGAGAACGCAGCCGAGCGGTGGAGGCCTTTGTTGCATTTGTTGCAAAACGGTTCATGCTAAATCGGTCTTTCCCCCCCGAAACCGATGCAGAACGTTCAACCGCGTGCCACGCTGCGCGATATCGCGCGGCGAGCCGGTTATCATTACTCAACGGTATCACTCGCGCTGCGGGAGCACCCTCGAATACCAGCTGCCACCAGGGACCGGATTCGCAAGATCGCGGATGCTTTGGGTTATCGCCCTGACGCTGCGCTATCTGCGCTCTGCGCCTATCGGGAGCAAAAATTACCTCCTCACCGGCAGAGCGTGATAGCGTGGCTGACGAATCATCGGACACCCACCCAATGGCAGCGGTCCGCGTGTAATCGCGACTATTTCGCGGGAGCTTCTCTCCGAGCCACCGAGCGTGGGTACACCATCGAATGTTTTTGGTTGGCCGAGCCCGGAATGACCGGGCGACGCATGACCCAGATTCTATGGACGCGAGGTATTCAGGGAATTCTGCTTCCGCCGCAAGAGCGGATCTGCTCGATCGATCTCGATTGGGATAAGCTGTCGGCTGTTACCTTCGGATACACCCTGATTCAGCCGAGACTCAACCTGGTTTCGAATCACGACTACCGGACGATGGGCACTCTTTTCGCAGAGTTGCAGCGGCGAAGATATCGCCGAGTCGGTCTGGTCAATCTCCGCGATCACGACGAGCGGGTAGACCACAACTGGCTTGCCGCTTATCTTGTGGAAGAGAACAGGGTCTGCCCTGAGAACCGGTTGAGGCCCCTGATTATGGGCCGGTGGAGCGATGAGCTGTTTTTAGACTGGTTTTCGGAAAACAAGCCCGATGCAATCGTGACACGCCTGCCGGAAGTCTTGAGCTGTCTCGAACATGCAGGCTTCAGAGTCCCCACTGATGTCGGAGTCGCTTTTCACTCGTTGGATGAGGGGAGACGAGGTTTGTCCGGGATGAAGAAGAACTCGTTTCAGATCGGTATCATGGCGGTCGATCTGCTAGTGGACATGCTGCACCGGAACGAGCGCGGGGTCCCGGCAATGCCTTACATGTTAATGGTCGAGGGTTCCTGGTGCGAGGGCAGGACCCTGCGGCAGGCTGCTAACCCGCAAGAATCACGAAAAAACCGAAGCGACGAGCTCGTTGCGGGTTAGTAAGCGAAAGCTCCAGCTTTTGCCGTCTGTCTTAACCTAAACTCCGAAATTGAGGAGTCGTCGTCGTTCGTCCTCGAGAATGCCGATGTTTGACAATCAGACTAACTGGACAAAATAGTTGCGGGACAATCGGGCTCTCTTCGCCGCAGAAAAGCGCCGACTGATCGAGGACGACGAGCACGAGGATCCAAACTTCGGAGTTTGGGCTTAATGAGGAGGGAGCTTTCGCTTACGTAGGCGAAAGATTCCGCTGAGACCTGTTTCGCGCACAAATCTATAAGGATTTGTCAGGGAATGCGGGCTAGGAGAAGTCAACAGTTTGACTAAACAGTCGGGTTGCTTGATCAGCCGATCACGATTTATTTCTTGGTATTCAGTGCCGCGCTTTTCGGACGCGCGAACCGGTTTGCCGGTTTCCTGGCCATCCCTGAACGTTTCCCCGATCCGATGAATAACCTGAACCTACCCGCCATTGAATTATGCATCCGAGCGATCGCAAAAGTGTCGCTCGATAACGAGAAGTATTTTTGTGATCTCGACGGCGAGATGGGAGATGCGGATTTTGGTAAGACGCTGGCCGACGGGTTCCGCGCAATTCTCGCCCAACTTGATGGTTCGATCGATCGGTCGTCGATAGGCGCTTTCCTGATAAAAATCGGAGCGACTTTTGCCGGAAGCGCGGGCGGAACATCGGGACCGGTCTGGGGTACAGCCTTTCTCCGTGCGGGGACGAACTCGAAGGGAAAGCAGGAGGTGACGCTGGCAGAAATGGTCGTGATGGGCCGCGCTGCGATCCAGGGAATGATGGCTCGCGGGAACGCGACGCAGGGTGACAAAACACTACTGGACGCGGTGATTCCCGCCATCGACAAGCTGGATGAGTTCTCAAAGTCTACTCCCGAAGATCTGGTCGGCGCCTTCCGGGCGGCGGCTGCTGCGGCGGAGGCGGCCATTGAATCTACGCGAAACTGGCCTGCTAAACGCGGTCGCCAATCGTATGCCGGGGATCGCACGATCGGCACCCTCGATCCTGGAATCGTCGCAGTAGCGATGATGATGAAAGCCATCGTCGCGGCATTGGAAACCCACGACGGCGCTTAATTTCGCCGGCGTAATAACTTTTTTGACGAAGCAGTCATTACAATCGGCGGAGACTCGTCGTTTGCACCCCCCAAATAAACGCTGAAAAGAAACCGTTTCTTATGAATAAGTTCATGAATAGCCCGGAGAAATTCGTGGCGGAAATGCTCGAAGGGATTGTCCTCGCCAATCCCGATAAATTGAATTTAGAACCGAAATACAACTGCATTTACCGAAAGGATCGTCCGAACGATGACTACGTATCCATCATCCAAGGATCGGGCAGCGGCCATGAGCCCGCACACGTAATGGCAGTCGGTCCAGGGATGCTTGACGCCGCGTGTCCCGGCAATGTATTCGCCGCACCACCGATGGAATATGTGCTTGAGTGCACGAAGCTCATGAACTCCAAAAAGGGCGTGCTTCACTTGATCAACAACTACACCGGTGACCGCGCGGCGTGGGATATGGCGCGCGAGCTTGCCGAAGCCGAAGACATCAAGATCGGGGTCGTATTGATTAACGACGATGTTGCGGTTATGAACAGCGCATACACGGTCGGGCGCCGCGGTGTAGCCGGCAATTTCTTCGTTATCAAGGCTTGCGGCGCTGCGGCAGCGGGAGGTGCTAGTCTCGAAGAACTCGTTAAGCTCGGCGAGAAAGTCGTCGGAGTCGTTCGAACCATGGGTGTCGCCATTTCCGGCTGTACGCCGCCAGGCAAAGATAAACCGATCTTCGAACTGGCCGAGGGCGAGATGGAGATGGGTGTTGGCATCCACGGCGAAAAAGGGCGACGCCGAGCGAAGCTCCCGAATGCCGACGCCGTCGTGGACGAATTGTTCGACGCTGTTTCGAAGGATCTGCCCTACGAAAAAGGTGATGAAGTGGCGCTGATGATTAATGGTTTGGGTGGCACTCCGCCGAGCGAACTCTTTGTCTTGTACCGGCGCGCGGCACTTCGAAGCAAAGATGCGGGCTACAAGGTCGTGCGGAACTACGTTGGCAACTATTGTACCTCGCTTGAGATGGCAGGCTTCTCGCTGACGCTCCTTCGCCTCGATGCCGAATTGAAACGGCTGCTCGAAGCGCCGGCAGACATCCCTTGGAAGGTTTTCTGAGACCGGAGCAGTCCGACTTTGGCCGCCGCAGTGTTTCGCTGCGGCGGCGCAGCAGGAATCCAAACCGCGATAGGAGATTTTTATGGGAGTTGTCTCTTTAAAGGAAATTCTACAGCCGGCGTTTGAACAGCGCTACGGTGTCGGCGCGTTCAATATCGTTGACGATCTGACGATGGCGGCCGTGTTGGATGCGGCTGTCGAGGCGAAATCCCCCGTAATCGTGCAGGTCTCGGTGAAGACGGTCAAAATGTGGGGAGCCAAACTGGTACGGCAAATGTTCGTAGAGATGGCTTCGCAGCGCCCGGTGCCGGCCACCCTGCACCTGGATCACTGTCCGGACGTTTCCATCATCAAGACATGCTTCGAAGCGGGGTGGAATTCTGCTTTGTTTGACGCCTCGAATCTTTCGTACGAAGAGAATCTGCGGCAGACCAAGGAGGTCGTAGCGATGGCGCGTAAGCACGGAGCCGGTGTAGAAGGAGAGCTTGAGGCAGTGCGGGGAATTGAGGATGAGGTCGGCTCGGAATCCGAAGGGGAACTGGTACCGGTGGACAAATGCGTCGAATTCGTCCAAGCCACGGGGATCGACTGTTTCGCGCCGGCCATCGGGACCGCGCATGGGCTCTATAAAACCGAACCCACGATCAATTTCGATCGAGTCGCACAGATCGTCTCGCGAGTATCTACTCCAATTGTGCTTCACGGCGGGACTGGGTTGTCCGAGTCAACCTTCCACCGGCTCATTGGATCAGGTTGCGCGAAGGTCAATATTTCGACCATGCTGAAAATAACCTTCGCGGACGGTTTCCGCACCTATCTTGAGTCTAAGCCAAAGGAATACGACCCGCTGAAGCTATTGAAAGCCGTACATTCCAAAGTCGCTTCCATGGCGAAAGGCTTTATGGAGATCTTTGGCAGCGCCGGAAAGAGTGGATCATGAGTAAGGCACTGATCTTCGATTGTGACGGTGTGCTTGCTGATACAGAGCTCCATGGGCACCTCGTGGCGTTCAACCGGATGTGGCAAAAATTTGGCATCAACTGGCAATGGTCATCCGAACAGTATGCCGAGAAGCTTAGAATCGGAGGTGGCAAGGAGCGAATGGCAAGCCTTTTCGCCGAACCGAAGTTCCAGGAGGTTTTCGACGTTCCGAAAGATGAAACGGCACGAAAGGAGTTGCTGGCGAAATGGCATGCGGAGAAGACGGCCATCTACCAGGACATCATAGCGTCCGGAGCTATACCCGCGCGCGCGGGAGTGAAACGGTTGGCGGAAGAAGCGTTGGCGCGTGACTGGAAACTGGCGGTTGCTTCAACTTCCGCCAGGCCGTCAGTAGATGCGGTGCTGCAGCACGCCGTCGGGCCGCAAACAGCGCAGCGATTCGCTCTCGTGCTTGCCGGCGATATCATACCAAAGAAAAAGCCGGCGCCAGACATCTATCTGATGGCCGTCGCGAACCTGGGGATTAGCGCAGAGAACTGTGTGGCGATAGAAGATTCCCGCAATGGGCTGGTATCCGCGTACACCGCCGGTATCACCACGGTCGTAACAACGAGTTATTTTACGCAGGGCGAACGCTTTGATGAGGCAATTCTGGTCGTGAGTTCGCTCGGAGATCCCTTCGGAGAACGCAGCATACTCTTAGCCAATCGGACCGCGATAAATATCGGTGAATACGTCCGGGTTCGAGATCTTGAGGAAATCGTCTCGAGCGTGCACCGTTGACTTGCTTCTCCGTAATCGTCCTCGTCCTCGATTTTTGATCTGGAATCGGTTTGGATCTGGGAATGCGGCCTGAAGAGGCGTTGCTTGGAACGCCCGGCGGGCCGGCAGGCTACCCCAGAGTCGAGGACGAGGACGAGTTCGAGGACGAGGACGATCTCAGAGAAGCATCCTGCATGAAAAGCGTCGCAAAACCCTTGTAAGCGAAGGCTCCAGCCTTTGCATCCTGGCAGGCTACGCAGGCAAAGGCTGGAGCCTTCGCTTACGAGGATTTGTGAGCGGTACAGGCTTTCTAACAGACAATGAGCTCGTCGATTCGGCTTTCGCGTGATTTTTTGCGGGTTAGTGGTCGACAACCCATATCGGCTTCAGAATTTTCAGTCCGCCAAACTTGGAACGAGACTTAGGCGCCGCACTCTGCAGGGAGGGTGGGCGCGTGATTGGTTCTCGGGTGGATCGCTGAACCTGGGAACGAGCTCTGTGACGGATTATAGCAAAAAGCACAATTCCTATTGCGATGTGGAGTACGATTTCGTCAATCGGCGTCACCCACTCATCAACGACGAATGTCCAAGATGAATGTAGGCCGACCTCTGCTATTTGAAAAAAGCTTATTGGTAGTCCGGCGACGAGAAACCAACCGGCAACCCTTGCAATCCCGGAGGCTTTGATGGCCGCGGTAGCCAGGAACAATGTTCCCACCAAACCAAACGACGCCTGTGCGAAATCGAGCGTAGAACAAATTACTTCGTAGCCCGCTCCCGGGTTGGGAAAACCGATGGCCCTGCCTTGCGCCAAGGCGCGCAACGCGGCCGTCAGGAAAAATATATTCACACTTAGCGATGCGAAGTCGGCTAGCGATGAAACAACTGATGCGGCGCCTCCCATCCAGGCTTCCCAGCTGTAGGCTCGAGCCAGGATCAAAGCAAAGACGGCGATAACGAAGATATGAAATAAATCATAGAGCAGGAACGCCCACCCGCTCACGGCGTAAAAAGGGTCTTGGCTCAGTTCTAAAGGGCTTTGAGGACCGAATCGGGAAAAGGCAGTTTGGACTGCCACGATTGCAACGACCGAACATAAGACGCAGAGAACGGAACAAACGGCAGCTGCAGTAAGGATTCTGGTAGACGGCTTCATCCGGTGCGGGCTGCCCTTTTGATGCGTGCGGCTGAAATTCTCTTCAAAGGGCGAAACTGGGCCACAATTAGAGCGTTCGGCTGCCAGCCCGAGGACTTTAGTTATATATATGGATTATATGGTATTTAGAACGAGCTTTTTTTCCCCTCAGGCTGACCACGGACCCGGGGCTCTCGTTTCGTCGCTGGACACTGCCTCCTTTTAGTCCGAGGTTTGAGTGTATAACCTCAAGAGGTGCGTGTTATGACAGTCAAAGAGATTCAAAAACTGGATTACGTGAGAGAGGGCGTACGCTATACGATCCACGTCGAGGAGGCTGATGGTCCGGTAATGTGGGGCACATGGAATTGCCACGAATGCAGCGTTGGAGGCTCAAGCGCCAGGAAGTCAACCACTATTGACGAAGCGGTTGATGCGGCCAAGAGCGACCTGGAAAGGCACCACATAACGAATCACAAAGTTTGATACCCCTCGGCGAGCGTCAGCCTTCTTTGTTATCGTCGGCGCGCGGCGAGCCGCCCCGCTGGTAGGGACGCGCTCCCGCGCGATCCGAACGCTGCATCTCTCGATCGGTTTTTTGTCGTCGTCCTAGCAACCGCTGGAATCGACTGGTTCCGTCCGGCGTAAGCGAAGGCTCCAGCCTTTGCATCCCAGCGAACGCCGCGCCGGCAAAGGCTGGAGCCTTCGCTTACCAGCGATGCAGGCGTAGCCAATCCAATCTTGCGACAGGAGCTCGGAAGCGCGACCCTACCGACTCGGATGATTGATTGGAGTTTGCTTTATCTCATCAGCGAATGGGCCATCCGGTTTGTGATGTTGATTTATGTGCCGCAACGTCGGAGTGCGGCAGCGTCGCGTACCTGGTTATTGTTCATTTTTCTGTTACCTTGGCCCGGAGTTGCGCTCTACTGGCTGTTTGGCAGGATCTATCTACCTGCGCGCCGCGTTCAAATGCAGAGCCGTGCCTCGAGGTTTATTCGCGAGGCGCAGGCGCAGATCGGGGCGCGGATCACAGTGGAGCCAGATTTACCGGCCGCTTTGCAATTTATCCCGGACCTGGCGCATCGATTGGGTGACTTCGAGACGCTGGCCGGCAATCGGGTAGAATTGTTGCCGGATTACACCGGGACGATTGACCGCATCATCGGCGATATCGATGCGGCTCAGCAGCATGTGCATTTGCTGTTCTACATCTTCCTCGCGGATCAGACAGGAAATCGCGTGGCCGAAGCTCTCGGGCGTGCTTCGGCGCGCGGGGTGAACTGCCGGGTCTTAATGGATGCGGTTGGCTCAAGTCAAGGGCTGCAAAGGCTTGCGTCAAAAATGCGAAAGAGAGGTGTGGAAGTGCTGGAGATGTTGCCTGTAGGTTTGTTCCGGCGGAATGCGGCGCGTTTCGATCTCCGGAATCACCGAAAGATCGTGGTGATCGACGGACGCGTGGGCTATACCGGGTCCCAGAACATCGTCAATCCAGAATTCGTGAAAGGGTACCCTAACGAAGAACTTATGGTCCGGGTGGTCGGCCCGGTCGTGGCTCAGCTGCAGGCGATGTTTTTGGCAGACCATTACTTCGAAACAGGGAAGGTCTTCGAGCCGGAGGAACTGTACCCCAAGTTGGTGGACGCCGGGAATTCGCCGGCCCAACTCGTACCGAGCGGGCCAGGCTACACGCGCGAAAACGGACGGGAACTAGTCATCGCGATGATTTACGGGGCACGAGAACGGATCGTAATCACAACTCCGTATTTCGTGCCAGACGAACCGTTTTTGCACGCGATGTGCGCTGCGAGACTTCGTCGTGGGGTCGAAGTGCATCTGGTCCTGTCGATGCACGCGAACCAATTGATCACGCAATTCGCTCAACGGTCGTACTACGATGATTTGCTTGACGCCGGAATTAAGATTTATCTGTATCGGCCGCGTTTTCTTCACGCGAAACATCTGACGATCGACAATCACATCGCTCTGATCGGCTCGACGAATATGGATATCCGGTCGTTCGCATTGAATGCGGAGATCAACCTGATAGTGTATGATCCCGGCGTGGTATGGCAGCTGCGCGCCGTTCAGGAGCGATATTTTGCGAACAGCGACCGGTTGGAACCTGCTACCTGGAAATGTTCGCTCGGTGCGAGGATTGTACAGAATACAGCACGGCTGATGGATTCGTTTTTATAGCGGGAAACATGAAGTGCCGGGACGCGTGTGAAAGCGCTTCCTTAATTGACATGCCATGCCTCTAGATCTTTCGTCGATCGAAACGCGTATTCTCGGTTGTCTCCTTGAAAAAGAACGGACAACGCCAGAATACTACCCGCTCTCCTTGGTTAGCCTCACCACTGCTTGCAATCAAACCACGAACCGGGATCCGATTGTCGGCTATGACGAGAAAACGGTTGAGCGCGGGCTTGACGATCTGCGCGCAAAGAAGCTAGCGATGCTGATTCATACCGCAGGCGCCCGTGTACCGAAGTACCGGCACAGCTTGCTCGATGTCTATAATCTGAACGCGCGCGAAGCAGCGCTTCTTTGTGTGCTGATGTTGCGCGGACCGCAAACTCCCGGTGAACTGCGGTCCCGAATCGAGCGTCTGTGCGGTCCGATGACTTTGCAGGAGGTCGAGGCGTGCCTGGAGGACCTGGCTCGCGGTGACGATCCACTACTTCGGGTCATTCCGGCGCGGCCTGGACAGAAGGAGAAAAGGTACGTCCAACTGCTCTCAGCTCAACGCGATTTGGACTTGTCCGCGGCCATACCGGTACCAACCCTGGAATCGGTTCCGGAGAAGTCTCGGCTCGATGTTCTCGAATCCGAATTGAGCGCTCTAAGGTCTGAACTCCACGCTTTGCGGAACGAGCTTGAGGAATTTAAGAAATTGTTTGGATAAGGCAGGCTGTAAGCGTCCTGCTCCTGTGTAAGCGAAGGCTCCAGCCTTTGCATCCCATCGCACGCCACGCAGGCAAAGGCTGGAGCCTTCGCTTACAGCTTAACTAACTCAACCAAAA
>Ga0210384_10009283_pt1 | contig 10160 bp, 21 predicted proteins | sample IncBWH2MmetaG_FD_160574 | JGI IMG/M metagenome (GOLD analysis project Ga0210384, IMG submission 160574) | Forest soil microbial communities from Barre Woods Harvard Forest LTER site, Petersham, Massachusetts, United States - Inc-BW-H-2-M | ecosystem: Environmental > Terrestrial > Soil >...
GTATATAATACCCCCAGGGGTCACACTTAAGGGACGCGCTCACCATCACCGTCATTGAGAATGATTCTCATTTGGCCGTCGTGGCCGGTAGGCGGCCGGTACGGGCCGCTTGACATCGGTCGCGCGCTGTGATCACCCTAACCATGAGGGCGACCGCTCTCTGCCACCGAGGTGAGCCATGTCCATCGTTACCGTTGAGCGCACGCGCGTCGTGCTACCCGATCCGATCACCAGCGTCACGCTGACCATGACGCCGATGCAGGCGCAGGCCGTGCGCGAGCTGCTGGGCGAGGCCCAGTACATCCCCAACTTCCTAGGGCTGTTCGCGCCGCTGTTCCGTGCGATGCACGAGGTGCCGGAGCTGTACACGCGCACGCGCCCGCTCGACTTCTTCCGCGACTCATTCAAGAGGATGTGAGCCATGTTCGGATCAACTCTCGCGCTCGCCGGGACTATGCGCCACTACCTCACGCTCAACCCGCAGGCCTTCTGCGGCGGCCCGACGCAGTGCCTCGCGTGCTTGGAGACGGCGCGCTACCTCTTCGGTGACTGGACCGCGTCGCAGCGCTCCGCCATAGCGCAGGACCTGCAGGAGCTGTACGAGACCCCCATGAACATGGACCAGCTGCGCGCTATCTTGCGCCTGTACCCGGCGCTCGACAGCACCGCGGCCGCGTTCGACAACTCAATGCACGAGCGAGCACGCCGGCGCACGCCGCAGCAGAAGGCCGCCTCAGCGAACCGGCACCAGGGCGTGGAGCTGGTCACCAAGGGATGGGCGGAATAGCGTGGGCCTGTACGCCATCCACTGCCGCCGGTGCGACAAGGTATTCATGTGGTTCAGCGGCAACCTGTCCCAGCTGTGCGCAGAGTCCTGCATCAAACAATCCCAGGAGATCCCCGTGAGCACATTCCGCAAAGTATACCGCGCGCTGTCGCCGCACCAGCTAGAACACGTAGAGAAGATCAAGGATACCGCGCAGGCCCTGGAGCTGCTGATTGAGAACGAGCGCGGCACGAGCCACGACCCCGACCAGCTGCGCCACATCGCGCTTGCGATGACCAACCTCGAACAGGCAGTAATGTGGGCGACAAAAGCGTACACCTAGCCGCTGCGGGGCGCGGTCGGCGATACCGAGCGCGCCACCCGGAGCGCGCACGCGCCAACACAGGCATCGGAGCGCTTGGTGACAACCACGCGGCCTTGATGCGCGCAATCAATTATCTAAATAAGGCAGATCTAACATGATCCCCGCGATCTTTTTCCTCGCGTCCATGTACGCGTACGCCACCAAGCACTCGGTCATCGGTACCACGCTCCTGCTCGCTACCATATTCACGGTATGAGCGCCGAGCTGAAGCTAGCGCGGCGGCACCTGCAGAAGGCCGCGCGCCGGCTCGCTGAGCAGGTGGTGATACGCGACGCCTACGAGGTCGCGCACCCCTCAGATCCATGGGCCCGCGAAGATGACTATGAATAGACGTAACTTCTTCAAGCTGCTCGCCGGCACCGCTGCGATTGCGGCGCTCGCGCCGAAGCTCTTGGTCGCGCCGAAGCAAACTTGGGTAGACATCAGGTTCACCGCTCGCGAAGCGATGATGTCGCTGGACCATTTCGAGGCGCGCATACTGCGGCCCGCAATTGAGGCCATCGCCAAAAGCATTGATACGGACGTGCGGCGGCACATAGACGCGATGAACGACCTGAAGTTCTACGAGGGCGCGCAGTGGCGAAAAGAGTTCGTGATGCGCCAGCACAATGTGCCGATTGAGTTCAACAGCACGAGGTTCGGATGAGCGATGTACAGCGCGGCGCGACAGCGGACGAGTGGTTTTGGTTCGACTTTGTATTAGGGCTAGGATCAAATTTACTTCCATGCGTGCCGGCCGGCCCTGACGTCAAGGTAGTTAGGGGGAGTGCGCTGGCTGGAAAAGTCGGCAAACTGCCCAGTCAGTACAATCATGCTGGCGAGGCGCATGGCCTGCTTGATTGGCAGAAGCGGCCGATCCTAAGCAACGAGATACAGCTGTGGACGGCTGACCGGCGCCTGAATATCTGTATCAGGACTGGCCCGATCAGCGGTGTGTATGCTCTGGATATAGATGTTGAAGACCGGGAGAAGGCTGAAGAGATCGTACGCATGATTGAGGCTACCACAGGCCCGCTACCAAAACGCTGGCGTGAAAATTCAGGTAAGTGCCTCTTGTTATTTAGGCTGAAAGAATGACGTACACACGAGATCAAATGCGAGAGTATCAGCGCAAGCGGCTAGGATATAAACCGCGAGCCTGCTGTCCGCACGGAGAAAAGACCAAAGCGTCTTGCGCAGCCTGCAAGACCGCTTACGAGGCCGCCCGAGCGCAGAGATATCGATCAGATCCGGTATATCGAGAGGCGCGTCGAACTAGCGTTCGTGACTCTGTGCGCAGACGCACGCTCCCCGCCCCTAGCCGCCCATGTCCCGCCTTATGCGAGTGTTGTGGAGGTCCACCCAATGGCAAGAAGTCTATGGCGCTCGATCACGACCATCTTACTGGTGAGTTTCGTGGTTGGTTATGCGCGACCTGTAATCACGCCATCGGGATGCTCGGTGATACCGTCGCGGCCGCGAATCGCGCCGTCGCCTATTTGGAGCGTGTATGAAGAAACGCCAAATAAAAATGACGGGCGGCTTATTGGAGTTGCTCGGAGATGGACAACAGCTAGTCGCGGCCGGCACCCACCCCAGCGGCGTCCGCTATCAGTGGTCACCTGGATTACCCGAGACACTGCCGACGCTGACGCTGGCTCAGGTCAATCAGATATGGGAGATCCTCGAAGCGAAATGGTCAGCTGTGAAGCCCTCCTCGACGAACGCGACCCAAACTGCTCAGGCTTCGGAGGGTACGTCGAACCAGGAGACCCTGACACAGATAAGCGACGAGGAGTGGCCGCGCCTGCTCGACGCCATACGCGCGCTGATTCCAACACTAGGATCCAACGACCGCTGGAGTGAGGTAGGTTATGCGTTACTCAGTCTCCAAGGCACGCGCCCCGCGCGGCAACTCTTCATCGACCTCTCGAAAAAAGCCCCTGGATTTACGGACGGCGCTCCAGAGGCGTGGTGGGAGCAGCACGCGCGGCAAACCCCCCGCACTGATTTCCGACACATCTTCAATCTTGCAAAGGGTGAGGGTTGGGGACGACGTTCAGATCCGTCTGTCTTCGGGCTGGTCACCGGACCGGTACCGGGTGGTAGCGATAGTGCTCAAGCTGGTGAAGACAGCGCGGCAGCAGGCGAAGGAGCAGCTGGCGCGGGAGGGAAGGCTGACGGCGCCGGCGGATCCGACGGACCTGACGGTGGCGATACAGGGACAGGGGCGGATAGTGTCCTCGCGCCCGCACCCACGAAGCCGATCATTAGACTGATCGAGGGTATGTTCAGCCACATCATCACGCAGCTGGAAGAGATCATCGCGCCGGAGATCTACTCACAGGGCCCGCACCTCACGCGCCTGCACCAAGGGCACGACGACCGCGAGATCCGGCGCAGCAGCGACGCGGTGATGTTGGTTCGTACGACGCCTGCGTGGTTGCGCACGGAGCTGGGCAAGAAGGCGGACTGGCAGCGGTACGCGCCCGTGAAGCAGACGTGGTACAACGTGGACCCGACCGCCGAGCACCCGAACACGCTCTTCAACCTGGGCAGTTGGAGAAAGATCAAGCCGCTCGAAGCAATCGCACGCGCGCCGTTCATTCGGCCTGATGGGAGCATCTGTGACAAGCCAGGATACGATAATCGCACGCGAGTTCTTTACGTTCCAAGCGCCGCCTACCCCGCCATCCCAACAGCGCCTGATCGAGATTGTGCGCGAGACGCACTCGGACGCATTCGTGGAGTATTCGATCAATTTCCCTGGAAGGAGGCCGCCAGCGAAGCCGCTTTCCTATCTCATATACTCACGGAGGCCGCGCGCCTCGCCATCGACTGCAGCCCCATGTACTTCTACGACGCCCCCAGCTCCGGCACCGGCAAGGGCCTCCTCCAAGAGATGGCCGCACGCATTGTACATGGCAGTGACCCGGCGCTTCGGGCGTGGGTAGGAGATGGCGATGAGATTCGCAAGGCCCTTTACGCAGCAGTACTCGCTGGGGACCGCTCGCTTTGGTTTGACAACATTCCCGATGGTCACAAGGTTCGTTCGCCTGAGCTATGCGCTTTTATCACCAGCTCTACGTGGACGGATCGTAAGTTGGGGGAGAGCGAGAGCCTGGGAGTTTCAAACAAGATGGTTCTCGTTGGATCCGGCAACAACATTACGCCTGTGTCTGATCTGGCACGACGGAGCCTTGTGGTTCGGATGGATGCGAATACCGAAAGAATGAAGGAGCGCGTCTTCAAGCTGCCCGACCTGCGCGCGTACGTGATGGCGAACCGCGCGGAGTTGTTGATTGATGCCCTGACCGTCATAAAGGCGTACCATGCCGCCAAAGGCGTAACCGGGATGCCGGTGCCGATGCCGAGTTTCGTGCAGTGGTCGCACTTTTGTCGCGAGCCGCTGGTGTGGTTGGGGCTGCCCGACCCTGTGATCACGCAGGACCACGAGACGGACGACGAGTCGCGCTCGATCCGGGCGGCGTTCAAGCTGCTTGCGGCGCAGTTCGGCGAGCGACCGTTCGTGGCGGGAGACTTGGCGCGGGTGCCCGGCGGGATCGGCGACCAGGACGGCGCGATCACCAACGCGATGATCAGCGCCGGCTGCGCGGAGCCCAACAGCACCATGAAGATCGGGTACTGGCTGCGCAGCTGCCGCGATAAGATCGGCGCGGGCCACAAGCTCGTGCACGCCGGCGACTGCGCGCTCGGCATCCGGTGGCAGTTTAAGAGGATACATGAAGACCTCGCGTAAAAGAACTGAGGCGCAACGCATTCAGCATTTGGAATATATGGGTATCGGTGCGCTTAGCGACTCTCGCGAAGGAGTAATGCTCGCGCTTCACTATTTTAATCGCGCGGAGTTGGTTGGATGACGGAACTTGCACCGACCAGCGACGCGCTCTCGCAGCTCATTCAGCTGCACGCGCGCAAGTTCGGCCTGAGCTACCGGTGGACCGGCGTAGGCCGCACCGACCTTGATGCCTTGTGCCAGGACTGCTCGAACAAGCTGCTCCTGTCCAAGGCGCTGTGGGAGGGTCTGAAGGAGCTGATGGACATGAAGTCCGTGCACGACCTGCCCGAGGACGTGCAGGCGAAGATCTGCGCGATAGTGCTGACCGCGCGCACGCACTTCGAGCTGAGCGTGGAGCGGCGCAACGCGAAGGCGCAGCGCGGCGGCATGACGCCCCCGGCGGGTGTGGCATGATGACGCTCGGCTGGCTTATATTCGCCGCGGGCGCTGCCATAGGCATACGCGGCACGCAGGCGTGGTACGCTGGCACGAACGCGATGCTGAAGGCCACCCACAAGAAAGAGATGGACGAGATCTTCGAGGAAGTACAGCGCGCGCGGGCGCAGGTCGCGGACCTCATAGGGAAGGACGATGAATGACCAGCGCGAAAGAGATCTTCGTGGTGCAGTTGGGACGGGCATCACGCAAGGCCAACAGATTCATCCGGCGCCTGCCGAAGGGGGCGCGCGAGGATGTGCTGTCGATGGCGATGTTGTGGTGCTGGGAGAACCGGGACAGTTACTCGTTGGTCACCTCGCTCGACACGTGGTTCGTTGGCGCCGTCCGCGATGCCTACAAGAGCTGGTTGCGCGGCGAGCGGCGCAGCCGAGCAGAGTTGGTGAGTGAGATGAGATCAGACGACGACCCTGAGTACAATACGACCCTCGCCGACGCGGTGCGGGCGCTGGCGGACAACATGGACGAGGTAGATCGCGCCATCGTGCAGCTGAAGCTGGACGGCGAGGAGCGGCCCGACTACATCGCAGGGCGGCTGAAGCTGGACGCGACGACGGTGCGTCGCCGGTTGGCGCGCATGCGCGACCAGATTCCCACGGGCGCCCACGAGGGCGTCATACTGCGGCGCGCCGTAACACCTAGGGCGCAGAATTACGACGAGCAGGGCGCCGTCGAGTCGGAGATCGACCGCGAGCTGGAGAAGCTGGACATGCCGCCAGAGCACGGCAAGGACTGCCCCCCGTGCTGGCGCTGCAAATACTTTGAGGGTTACCTCCCCGGAGAGCAGATCCCAACACGCATGGAAATAAAAGAACGCGAAATAAAGGCGGCAATTCTTAAGACAGAACGCCGTAAGATCACAATCGCGAAACGAGTGCGCGCTAATGGATGAGGCGCGGTACCAAGGCCGTCCGTGTAAGCGCGGGCACAGCGGCGTTCGGTATAAAGCCGCGCAGCTTCTGAGCGCTGAAGTAGATCACCGCACGCCGCTCGCTATGGGCGGCGCGCACTGTTTGAAGAATCTGCAGATTCTTTCACCCGCCGCCCATCGCGCGAAAACGGCGCGGGACCAACATCATATTCGCGAATGGAGAAAAGCCTATGGGCGTGTTTGAATATGCGTGCAGCCAGTGCAACCACGTCACGGCGGTGTTCGTGCCGCTGGCCGACCGAAAACCGACCGTCGAGTGCGAGAAGTGCGGCGCGCCGGCGCAGTTCCAGCTGAGCGCTACGCAGACGAACTTCCACGCGAACGACCGAAAGGCAATCAAGAGGAGCGGACACTGATGACCAACCCGAAAGCAATCGCGGTAGCGCTCGCGTTCAAGCAGAGCATCGAGACGAGCCAGACGCCGGGCCTGAGCGTCAACGCGCACCCGAACGCGTTCATGCTGAACGTGATCGGCACGCTCGACCTGTACCGCGCGGCCGAGTACGCGCTACGGCGTGCGGACGAGTACGACGCCGCCGAGGCGAAGCGCAAGGAGGCTGACGCGGCGACCGCTGCGTCCGCGGTGGATGGGCACTGATTGTCTCGGCACAAGGCTGACGCGGCATACAGGGCGCGTCAGGCGGCGCTCCGCGCACCCCGTAGACTTCAGGTCAACGCACAAGAGCGCGCACGATATCACGCTGACCCAGCTAAGCGGGCCCGAATCCTGGCGCGTCGATACGCGAAACTTGGGCCCACCCGCCCGAAGCCGGAATTATGTGAACTTGGTTGCGGCCGGCGCGCGATGTGTCTGGATCACGACCACGTCACGGGCCGTTTTCGGGGATGGTTATGTCGAACCTGCAACACCAGGCTCGGCAAGCTCGGTGACAACATTCCGGGCCTACAGCGCGCAATCGAGTACCTTCGCAAAGTGTGACGTAGTTCTCGACTTCTGGCGCCGGGTGTGTTCTACTAGCCTCACTGAATCGGAGGCCCTATGAACAAACGCATCGCCCCTTGGTTCCTAGTGACGCTGTACGACGCAGACGCCTGCGAAGTCTGTACTGACGAAGTGCAGGGCCGGTACTCGGTCGCCTACCTGAGCCGGGGGCGGTCATGATCGGCATCATTATTCTCGTTGTGGCCCTCCTGCCCATAGTGGGCGATCTTATCGACCTGTTCCGGGGGCGCTGATGAAAACTAGCTTGTTGTGTTGCGTGATCCTTAGCCTGTTCGGTTGCGGCGGCCCCGCCGTCACCACGACGCCTGCGCCCGCCGCTACGGCAGCTCCGGCGGCGTCCAACGCGGGCAAGATCCTTATCGAGTACACCGCGCTCAACGCGGACCCCGCCTACGTGGCGGCGCACGTCGCGTGGATCGAGACGCGGCCCTTCGACGGTATGGTAATCAACGAGTACCTGGGCCGGAACGTATTCGCGCTCGACGTGACGTACGCCGAGGCTACGCAAAAACTCGCGCCGGTCATTGGCATCTTCAAGAAGTTCACGGCCAACTTTATGAAGATCGACTTCGAGGGCGCGGTCCCGGCGCTGAACGACGACGCCGGCTGGGCGCGCGCTCTGGCGAGCGTCACCAACTACGCGCAGGCCGTGCACGACGCGGGCTTCAAGGGCATCTTCTTCGAGAACGAGAACGACGGGATGCCCTACTGGATGTACGCCGACCAGCTCACTCTCGCGGGCCAGACGCAGGCGTCGTGGCCGCTCGATCAGGCCGTACTGACCGCGCGAGCGCGCGGACGCGCGCTCATGCAGGCCCTTGAGGCCGGCTTCCCCGGCATCGTCGTGATAATAGCCCACGGACCGCAGGAGGGCTGCACGGCGTGGGATCAGGCCGAGAGCGAGTGGGGCTCGGACGCGTACCTGCGCGGCGGGTTCGCGGCGGGCATGATCGAGGGCGCGGCCACGGGCGTCGCGGTGGACGGCGGGGAGGCGTACGACTACCGCACGGCGCAGGACTTTGGCTTTGCGCGGGAGTGGCGGCGCAGTACGATTGCGACGCCGAGCATCTGCCCGTTCATGGACACGGCCCTCGCTGGGGTGTGGCCTGAGAAGGTGAATATCTCTTTCTCGACCTTCGACAAGGAGCGGGCCAACAAGGTCACGAACACGTGGACGCCGATCACAGACACGGCGCAGTACCAAAGCACGCTCACCAACGCGCTGAACGCCGCCGACATATATGTGTGGCACTACACTGAGTGGCAGGACTGGTGGGGTACTTCCACCGAGACGCAATTACAACCGTGGATCGCGGCCATCAAGGAGGCCAGAAAATGAGGGTCTTATACCCGAGCCGCAAGGGCGGCAAGTCCTTCAACATCGGCATCAACCGCGCGAAGCGTATCGCGCACGCGCACGATGCGCGCGACCAGCTCGCGGTGCTCGCCAACATCGGGCCGGGCTACCCGCGCCAGCACGCGCACCACCAGGAGCTGGTCCGCCAGCGCCACAAGTACTACGGAGACCGTTATGAGCAGGCAGAGCGACTACGACAGGCTGCACCGCAGCCCCGAGATCCGAGCGGCGGCGATCCGCAAGCTGGAGGATCTGGCGGAGCGGTACCCGATGCTGCGGCTGGGCCAGATCATGTCTAACGCGGTCTCCGGCGAGATGTACACCATCGAGGACGACGCGCTGCTGCGCGCGCTCGACCAGCTGCTGATCACCTACACCCAGTTCGAGGCTGCCGGCATCAGGAAGGAGCAACTGTGAACCACCCGAAGCTGATACTTGAGCTGCGAAACATCGAGCGGCACAGCGGTAGCCCGATTGAGCTACGCGACGCACTGAAGCGCGCGCTGGATGGGTACACCGTGGCGCTGAACGAGCTTGACGACGCCAACGACAAGGAGTGGCTAGAATCATGTTTGGATCCAGGAGGTTGAGACATGAAATGCTTCATCGCTTTTTCGATTCTCGCGCTCATCGGGCTGCCGGCGCTCGGTGGGATCATCTATCTTCTCTTTACCGTCCCGCACCTCGCTACGGCGTTTGGAGCGGCTACCATGGGCGGCGCGGTGATTCTAGCCCTTTTGTGGGCTATTGGGACGGCGGGCGAGTGTTTGTCGGAGCGGAAATGAACGCGCTCGTAGCAGCTGTCGCCACGGTCGTCATCCACGGCTGGCCGTACGCGTCCATCGATGAGGCCGCGAAGAACGGGCTCATCGACGCAGCCGACTGCAGCCGCAACACCCGCGAGTGCGGCGGCGCGATCTACAAGGTGGACGGCCGCGAGATCTACCTCTACTCCGGCCCGTACACGAGCGACCGCCCGTTCAGCCTCGACATACCGGAGCTGGCGGACCCGGCCCCGGAGGGGCTGACGCGGGTCGCGGACTACCACGTCCACATCTGCAACAAGCACAACAGCGGCCTCGCGCCGTTCTTCTCGTTCGGGGACGTGCAGACCAACGACGGTTTCCACACCATCGGCTACATGCTGGAGATGTGCAACGGCAACATCCACCGATACGCGCCGGGAGTTGACGACCGCGACGATGAGGAGATAGACTTCGAGAGCGGCCGGAAACTGTTCCTGACCATAGGGCACATCGTCGGCTGGGTGGACATACGGAGGTACCTTCGATGCGATCAAACTCTTTGCAAGTAGAGCCGCCGCGCACACGGGCCGCCATCTACGCCAGGTTCAGCACCGACAAACAACGTGAGGAGAGCATCGATGACCAATATGAAGGCCGCGATTTACGCGCGCTACTCGATGGACCGGCAGAGCGAATCCTCTATCGAGGATCAGTTTCGTGTTTGCCAGCAGCTCGCTCGCGAGTTCGAGGTAGTAGCACGGTTCGAGGACCGAGCTA
>Ga0210384_10009287_pt1 | contig 10159 bp, 7 predicted proteins | sample IncBWH2MmetaG_FD_160574 | JGI IMG/M metagenome (GOLD analysis project Ga0210384, IMG submission 160574) | Forest soil microbial communities from Barre Woods Harvard Forest LTER site, Petersham, Massachusetts, United States - Inc-BW-H-2-M | ecosystem: Environmental > Terrestrial > Soil >...
CATCCAGGCCGCCCTCGGCCTCCATCAGCTCGCGCGGGTGGAGCCCGGCCTCAAGCGTCGCACCGAGATCTGGCAGCGCTACGACGAGGCCTTCGCCGAGCTCCCGGTCGAGCTGCCGCCGCCCGCCGAGCCCGAGACCGTCCACGCCCGCCATCTCTACACGCTGGCCGTCGATCTCGCGCGCGCCGGACTCTCACGCGACGCGCTCCTGGACCGGCTCCATCACCTCAACATCGGGACCGGCGTGCACTTCATCGGAGCCCACCTGCAGCCCTACTATGCCCAGCGGTTTGGGCACCGTCCGGAAGACTTCCCGAACGCCACCTGGATCAGCGAGCGGACCCTCTCGCTCCCCCTCTCGGCGCGGCTCGGCGACGAAGACGTCGACGACGTGACCGGCGCGGTCCGGCACGCGCTCGGATGATGGAGGTCGGGGCCGGGCGATCGTCGATCGCGGCCATCGCCTCGACGCGCCTGTCCCTGAACGAGGCGGTCTTCCGCTGGTGCCTCCGCCGAGCCGACCGGAGCCTCGACCGGCGGGCTCTCGAGCCGGCCCTCGGCTACTGCCTCCTCGCCGCGGACTCGGCCGCCTACCACGGCTTCGGGCAGCTCGCCTCGCCTGGCCTCGAGCGCCGCCTGCTCGGGGTGGCCGCGCAGCTTCCCGTTCCGCCGCCACGCCTTCCGCCACGGCCGGGCCCGGTGAGGTGGCTTCACGTGATGGACCGCACCTACGCGATCGGCGGCCACACCGCGCTCGTCCGCCGGTGGATGAGTCTCGATCCCGATGGCGGCCGTCACCACGTGCTGTTCCTCTCCCATCACGGGGAGATCGATCCGCGGCTCGTCGAGGCGGCCCGCGCCACCGGCGGCGGGGTGGACGCGCTCGATCCGGGCGCCCCGCTGCTCGAACGCGCGATGGCGCTGCGGCAGCGCGCCTGGACCCACGCCGATCGCGTGGTGCTCCACGTGCACCCGTGGAGCGTCGTCCCGGTCGTGGCCTTGGGTATCGCGGGCGGCCCGCCGGTCATGCTGCTCAATCACCTGAGCCAGAAGTTCTGGGTCGGCGGCTCGGTGGCCGACCTGGTGCTCAACCTGCGCGACTCGGCCCTCGAGTGGAGCGCGGCCTACCGGGGCATCGCCCGGAACGCGCTCCTGCCGATCCCGATCGCGACGCGGGTCTCACGGGAGACCGGCTCGACCGCCCGCCGGAAGCTCGGGCTTCCCGCGGGCGCACCGGTGCTGCTCACCATCGGCAACGGAGACAAGTACCAGCCGCTCCCCGGGCTCGACTTCTTCGACGCGGCAGCGGCCATCCTCCGCGCCGAGCACGCCGCCCATCTGGTCGCGGTCGGACCTCGCGAAGACCCGAGGTGGCGGGCGCTGCGTGAGATGAGCCGGGGCCGCGTCTCGGCGGTGGGACCGCAGGCCGACCTCGACCCGTACCACGCCGCCGCGGACGTCTATCTCGAGAGCTTCCCGCTGGGCTCACCCACCGCCCTGCTCGAGGTGGGCCTGCTCGGCACCCCGTGCGTCCGCGCGCCGCGGGACGTGCCGCCGCCCTTCTCGATCGACGGCGCCGCCATCGTCGGGGTGGAGCAGCCGCGCGACGTGGCCGACTACGTGCGGACGGCCGTCGCCCTGGTCGCGCACGAGGGAGAGCGACGGGCCCAGGGCCGGGCGCTGGGGAGCGCGATCCGCGAGCATCACACCGAGAGCGGCTGGGGCAAGTACCTGCGAAACGCCGTGCAGGCCCTCCCCGACCACCATCGCGTCTACTCGCTCGACGGCGCCGAGCTCCTTCCCCCCCACCTGCGCGACTTCTCGGTCGCGCTGGCGACCGTCGGTCAGCGCGACGACACCCTCACCGCCACCCTCCAGGCCGCGCTCGAGACGGACCTGCCCGCGCGAGTCGATACGACGCTGGCGCGCGTCCTGGTCGGGCGCTGCGTGGCCCGCGATCCGGCCTTGCTGGTGCGCGGACGCCTGCTCCGGGCCCTCATCGAGTTCGTCATCGGCCGGCGCCTGACGAACGGCGCGCGCCGCGCCAGGCGTCGGGCGCGCCGGCTCTTCAGCGCCAAGGGCTCCGGGCGATGAGGTGGCTCACCACCACGCGCAGCCGGAGGCGGTGGGACGCGAACGGCAGCCGGAAGGACTCGGCCTCGGTCCGCTGCAGCGCGGGACTGATCGCGGCCCGCTCGATCTGATCGAAAGCCGCGGTCAGGCTCTCCGCCAGCTCGGGGTAGCCGAGCCGCTCCGCCATCTCGACCGCCGCCGGCAGGTCCTCCCGCATGAAGCGCAGCCGGCGTGGGACGTCGCCCGGGTAGAGGATCCCCAGATCCAGGTGGTCCTCGAGCTCGTTGGCGAGGCGAACCAGCAGCACGTCCCGCTCGAGCCCGGTCATCGCGTCGAGCCGCGCGCGGATGGCCGGGATGGTGGCCGGCGCCCACCGCAGCGCGGTGTAGCGGGCCACCAGGTCCTCGATCTCCGGCCCGACCGCCGCGCGGACGCGGGCCCGCTTGGCATTCGACACGCCGAGCCACCCGTTGCCGAACTCGCCGTGCGTGTACGCGGCGTGAAGAAGTCCCGTCGCGACCACCGGCGCCCGGGCCCGGAGCGTGGCGATGATACCGGCGGTGCCGACCAGGTGCGCCAGAAACGGCTTGCCGGAGGCGCGGTACGTGCCCGGGAAGAGCGCCATCGACAGCTCGTAGGAGCGGGCCACCGTCGCGAGGTCCGCCTCCGAATAGCCCAGGTCCACGAGCTGCGCGTAGAGCTGCAGGTTCGTCTGCGGGAAGCGGTGCACGGCGGGGACTAGCGGGCGGCGGGCACGCGATCCGGCCGCGCGGAGCGGCCTGACGAGCGCGACAGCGGGCGCACCCAGCGGCGGTTGATCCGCCGCTCGAGACCCATCAGGAGGGTATCGCCGACCCACCGGCCCCAGCGCCAGCCCAGGACTCGCTCGAGCCTGTGCAACACGGGCTCGAAGGGGATCCGGCGATGGCCGGCGGCCCAGCGCTCGAGCGACTTCGTCCCGGGATCGTCGTGATGAAGCCCCCACTTCTCCCGGAACCGCTCCACCGACGCCGCGTTCCAGGACTCGCTCCATCGGCGGAAGTAGAAGCGATAGTCCGACGGGCGGAAGCGGCCGCTCGTGACGTACGTGACCACCGCGGCCGGCTCGAAGTACACGTGGTGACCCTGTTGTCGGACGAGGAGACAGAGGTCGCTGTGCTCGCAGACGCTGCGCAGCTCCTCGTCGAGCGGCCCGATCTGCTCGAACACCTCCGTGCGCACGAGCATGCAGTGGAACTCCACCTGCTCGCACGGCATGCGGACCAGCTGGGGACGGACGTCGGCGTGCCGCTTACCCGCGAAACGATGCCGGTCGACGAAGCGGCGGCCACCTCGCCACTCCTCGATGTGCGCGTCCCCGGCTGCCATGTGGATCTCCTCGCGCTCGGGCTCTCCGATGTAGTACGTCGGCCCCACCACCCACGCTCCGGTCGCCTCCGCGCACTCCACGAGCTTGCCGAGCCATCCCGGCGACGGCACCGCGTCGTTGTCGATGAACACCACGTACGGGGTTCGCACGTGGCGCAGTCCGAGATTGCGGGCCTCGTTCGGGATCAGGTAGCGATCGGTGCGCACGAGCGTGAAAGCGCGCGCCTCCGCCTCCCGGGCTAGATAGCGCCGGATCCGACGGGGCGAGCCGCCGTCGACGTAGACCAGATGGAACGGCTCGGCGGTATTGGCGTACACCGCCTCGAGCGCGCGCCGGGTCACCCCGAACCGCTCGCGCGGTACGACGACGATCGTGACCTGGGCGTCGTCGCCCGGCCGAACCGAGCCTCGCGTGATGTTGGTCGCCACGGTGCTCAAGGACCCGGGGGCACGTTCGGTGCCACCCCCGGACAGGGCGCTGACACTCCAATACCGACGGGGACTTGGCGACGGCGCCCTCGACGCGGCCCTCGCCCTCGCTTCACGCCGGGAGGGCAGCCCGGTTCCCTCTTAGGGTGAGGACCTTCCCCTTTCCGGACCCGGGCTACTGCGCAGAATCTACGCGAGCGCCTTGCCGGCAGCCTGCTCCACCACGGTGCCCTTGAAGAATTCCGGGTTCACCTGACCCCAGAAGCGCACCGCGTTGCCGAACATGAAATCGCGAAAGTCGTCGTCGGTCAGCAGACCGTGCTCGACCAGCTCGTACGCCTCGGGCACCACCTCGGTCATGTCCGGCACGTCGAAGTGGCCGATGTCCGAGCTGAAGAGCGCGTTCAGTCGAGCGCGCAGCGGATTCGCCCCGCGGTTGAAGGCCCACGCGTTGACCGGATCGTCCGCCTCGCAGCCGAAGTAGAAGCGCGGCACGAACAGCTCGCCGATGTCCTCCTTGCGCTCGATCCGGCAACGGAAGTAGTCGTCGACGTCCTCCACGCCGCCGGTGAGGCTCGGATCGGAGTCGAGGCCCTCTCCGCGGTGGATCGGCTCCACCATCTCGTCGCGGGCGTATTTGCGGGCCAGCTCGAGAAGCGCCGCGCGATCCAGGGCGGTCGGCTTGGTGGACTCGATCGCGTGGCGGTTCCGCTTCTCCCAGTGACCGATCAGGTCCGCGTAGAGCATGCAGGCCCAGCCGACCCCGCCCTCGAGGAACGCGAAGTTCAGGTCCGGGAAGCGGCGGGTGACCCCGCCGAAGAATAGCGCCTTGCACACCGCGTGACCGGCGGAGGCGAAGTGGCCGATGTGGTTGTAGCAGAAGTTCGACGGCGAGTTCCGGAGCAGGATCGAGCGCGCGCCGTTGTGGAAGCTCGGCGCGATGCGCAGCTCGCGGCACTTCTGCCACACCGGGTCGTAGTCGTGCTCGCTGTCGATGCCGATCACGTCGTACCACTCCACGAAGCGCGCGGCGTCCGGGTGCTCCTCGGTCAGCGCGGGCACCGGCCGCCGCATCAGCCCGCCCATCATCACGACCTTGTAGCCGAGCTGCTTCACCGCGAACTCCAGCTCCTCGATCGCCTCCGCCGGGGTGTACATCGGGATGATCGCGGCGGGGATGATGCGGTCGGAGAGCTCGCGGAACTGATCGGCGGCGAACACGTTGTAGGCGCGGCAAATCGCGCGCCGCAGCCGGGTGTCCTGCATGCGGTGGTACGAGAGGCCGGAGGTCGGGTAGACCACGCTGAAGTCGATGCCGAGATCGTCGAGGCGCTCGTACATCAGCCGGGGGAACATGGCGGTGGCCCGATCCAACACGTTCTCGCTGGGCGACGACCAGAACGCTTCCTGCCCGATCCGGCGGCGCCTTCGCTCGGCCACCGACATCCGGAGCGAGTTGGGAATCCGCTGGCTCTGCATGTCGAGCGCCTCGACCGCCGCCGCGCCTCCGATGCGCTGGAACTGCTCGCGCATCACCGGGGTGTACTCGAGCCAGTGTCCGTCGGCGTCAACGATCGGGTGGGACAGGCGAGCGCGAAGCTTCCGGGCCTCGGTGGGATGCGGGGCGATCATGGTGGCCTCCCGGCTAGGGCAGTTCGGTCGGAGGGATCATACTCGAATTTCCGCTCAGGGGAACTCCGCGCGCGGCGCCGGTATCACGTCCCGCGCGAACCGCTCCATGCTGCGCAGCGTCAACCTCGTGCGGCATGCTCCCGACCTGGAAGATGCCCTGGAGGATCCCGCAGCCCGATGCCTTGAGAAGGCAATGACCCGCGGGATCGTTGGCGCGTCCGGCCTTCGAGACGGTAGTCTGGGAGACCATGGTCCGCCTGCTCCTGGCCGCGCTCCTCGCGGCCTTCACCGGATGCCGCATGGAGTCGCCCCCGCCGGCCTCGACCACGGCGGATCGCTTCGTCCTCCTGGAGCACGTCCAGGTCACCGGCTCCTGCTTCGTGGACAACGGCGGCGAGCCGGCGCGCTACGCGGGGTTCGTGGAGCGGTGGCACGACGGCCGGAAGGATCGCGATCTCCTCCACGGCTCGGTCTCCAACCTGGATCGGCTCGTCGAGACCGACGCCAAGAAGCCGCGGCCGCCCGCGTTCATCCAGTTCGGCGAGGTCACCGCTGACCAGCTCGCGGGAGACCGGCTCGTGCTGAAGGGATTCGCGGAGGGGCGGCGCCCGAGCGAGGCGACCTGCACCCTCGACGTCTCCGCGCGGCAGCGCCCGGCCCCCGGCGACCGCTCGCTCGGCCCGGCGGCGCGCGGACCAGTCGAGAGCCCGATGCGGAGGATCGTCGGCCTGGCCGCGCTGCTCCTGGCCGGGGTGGCGGGCGTCTGGCTGGTGCGACACCAGGTCCGGCGCACGGCGGCGCCGTGGTTGCTGGCCGCCGCGCTGCTGCTGCTGCTCATCTCGCTCCTGCTGCCCTAGCGAGCCGGCGCGACCGATCGATCGCGCCGGCTCTCCGACGACGCCTGGACGGCCCGGCTCAGGCCTTCAGCTGATCTCGAATAGGCAGCGCCCGGATACGCTTCCCGGTCGCGGCAAAGATCGCATTGCACAGCGCGGGCGGGATCGGCGGTACCCCAGGCTCACCCACGCCACCCATGGGCTGGCCGTAGTCGCCCGGGATGATGTGCACGCGGATCTCGCGCGGGGCCATGGCCATGCGCGTGATCTCGTACATGTGGAAGTTCTCCTGCTCGGCGCGTCCGGCCTTGAAGCTCATCTCGCCGAGCGTGGCCACGCTCACCCCCATCACCGCGGCCCCCTGCATCTGGGCGCGCACCCGGTCGGGGTTGACCGTCGCCCCGCAGTCCACCGCGATGTCGATGCGCGGGATCGAGATCGCGCCCTGATCGTCGACCGCCACCTCCACCACCGCGGCGACGTAGCTCACGAAGCTGTAGTGCCCGGCGATGCCGAGCCCGCGGCCCTTGGGCAGCTTGCGCCCCCAGCCCGCCTCGCGCGCGACCGTCTCGACCACGCGCCGCAGCCGGCCGGTGTCGACCGGGTACCGCTCCGGTGATTCGCCGTGATTCCAGGTATCCGACAGCATCTCCGGGCTGACCCGGCGGGCCGGCCCGATGACTTCCAGGAGATAGTCCTTGGGGTCGCGCCCGGCCGCCGCGGCCAGCTCCGCCACGAACGACTGCACCGCGAACGCGTGGGGAATGTTCGACACCGAGCGGAACCAGCCGATGCGGGTGTGGGCGACCGCCTCCGGGTTCTCGATGCGCACGTTCGGGATCGCGAACGGCACGTTGATGACCCCCATGCCCAGCTCGAGCGCCGCCTCGTTCTTCGCCCCGTCCACGAAGGTCGAGAAGATGGTCGGCGCCACGCTCCGGTGCATCCAGGCCACCGGCTTGCCCTGCGCGTCGAGACCCGCCTCGAGGTGCTCGACCGACACCGTGTGGAAGTAGGTGTGCATCAGGTCGTCCTCGCGCGTCCACGTCACCTTCGCCGGCTTGCCGTCCATCGCCTTCGAGACGACCGCGGCCTCGACGGCATAGTCGGGCTTGGACTTCCGGCCGAACCCGCCGCCCAGCAGCGTCACGTTCACGGTGACGTCGTCGGGGGACATGCCCAGCCGCTTGGCCACCAGATCCCGCGCCGCCTGGGGCGATTGCACGCAGGTCCACACCTCGGCCTTCCCGTTGGCGATCCGCACCGTCGCGGCGGGCGGCTCCATCGGGGCGTGGGCGAGGTGCGGGATGTAGTACTCGGCGTCGAGTCGGCGTGCCGCGCCGGCCATCGCGCTGTCCACCGTCCCGTTGTCGCGCACGACCTTGCCGGGCTTGCGCGCGGATTCCTCGAGCGACGCCCGGAACGTCTTCGAGTCGTAGCTGCCGTTCGGGCCGTCGTCCCAGACGACCTTCAGCGCCTTGCGCCCCTGGATGGCGGCCCAGGTGTTGCGCGCCACCACCGCCACCCCACCCAGCGGGTTGAACTGGGCGGGGGGCGCGCTGGCCTCGATCTCCACCACCTTGAGCACGCCCGGCACCTTGAGCGTCTCGGCGGCGTCGTAGCTCACCACCTTGCCGCCGTAGACCGGGGGCCGCGCCACCACCGCGTAGACCATTCCGGGCAGCCGCGTGTCGATGCCGTACTGCGCCTTGCCCGACACGATGTTCGGCCCGTCGACCAGCTTCAGATTGCCCTTGCCGATGTAGCGGAACTTCGACGGGTCCTTCAACCGCACGGTGTCCCGGGCGGGGACCGCCTGGCCAGCCGCGGCCTTGGCCAGCGAGCCATAGCCCGCGCGCCGGCCGGTCTTGGCGTGCACCACCTCGTGGTTCTTGGCCTCCACCTCGCTCACCGGGACCCCCCAGCGCGCCGCGGCCGCCGCCTCGAGCATCGTCCGAGCCGCTGCGCCACAACGCCGCATGGGCTCGAAGAAATGCCGCGTGCTCCTGGAGCCGTCGGTGTCCTGGTTCCCGAACCGCTTCTCATCTCCGGTCGCCTGCACCACCCGCACCCGCTTCCAGTCCGCTTCCAGCTCGTCGGCCACGATCATCGGCATGCCGGTTCGCACGCCCTGCCCCATCTCGGAGCGGTGGCAGACGATCGAGACGATCCCGTCCTCCCCGATGGCCACGAAGACGAGCGGATCGTCCCGCCAGCCGTTGGGCATGCCGTCCGCCCCGTACTTGGGCGGGTCGGCGGCCTGGGCCGCGGTCGAGAATCCGGCCGCGAGGACCAGCCCTCCCATCGCGGAGACCCCCTGGAGGAACTGCCGCCGGCTCACATTCTCCCGGCTCACATTCGCGATGACGACCGGTCGATCGGTCGCGGGCTCGACCCGCGGCGCGCTCATCGGGCTGCTCCCTGCTGCGCGGCCGCCTGCTTGATCGCGGCCCGGATCCGCACGTAGGTACCGCAGCGGCAGATGTTACCGGTCATGGCCTCGTCGATGTCGGTGTCGGTCGGCTTGGCGTTGCGCTTGAGCAGCGCGGTCGCGGCCATGAGCTGCCCGGCCTGGCAGTAGCCGCACTGGGGCACGCCCATCTCGACCCACGCCGCCTGCAGCGCCCGGCCGGCCTTGTCGCCCGAGATCCCCTCCACGGTGGTGACCTTGCTGGTCCCGACCGCGGAGATCGGCGTCACGCAAGAGCGCACCGGCTGACCATCGACGTGCACGGTGCAGGCGCCGCACAGCGCCATGCCGCAGCCGAACTTCGTTCCGGTGAGACCCAGCTCGTCACGCAGGGCCCACAGCAGCGGAGTGTCGTCGGGGACGTCGACATCGTAGCGTCGGCCGTTGACGGTGACTGAGGTCATCGCGCTTCTCCTCTCGACGTTGAGATCGTGGAGACCGTGCAGCCGCGTACGTGTCGCTCATGCGTCACGGTCGGAATAGCACGCGCCCCGGAGCGTGTCAAGGAATGGGCCCGGAGGCTGGCCCCGCAAGGGTTCTCCAGCGTATGCTTGGCGGGGTCCTCGTGAGCGACTACGACGTCATCGTGGTGGGCGCAGGCAATGCCGCCCTGGCGGCCGCGGTCTCCGCCCGCGAGCAGGGTGCGCAGCGCGTGCTCGCGCTGGAGAAGGCCCCGCGCGCCCTGCGGGGCGGCAACACCCACTACAGCGGCGGCCTGCTGCGCATCGCCTTCGACCGCGCGGAGGATCTGCGCCCGCTCGTCCCGGATGCCGAGCGCGAGGTGCCCGGCTTCTACGCGGGCGTCGAGCCCTATCCGCACCGGCTCTTCATGGCCGATCTCCTCCGGGTCACCGACGGCCGCACCGACCCCGAGCTGGCCGAGCTGCTCATCGGCCAGTCCTACGACACCGCCTGCTGGATGGCGCGCCAGGGCATCGAGATGGAGCCGGCGGTCTCCCTCTCCGCGGTGAAGGTCGGCGACACGATCAAGTGGTCGCCCGGCGCGGTGATCCGGGCCATCCACGAAGGCGTGGGGTTGTCGGCCATGTGGTTCCGGATCGCCGAGCGTCTGGGCGTCGAGATCCGCTACGACACCGCGGCGGTGCGCCTGATCGAGGACCGCGCCGGCCGCGTGACCGGGGTGGGCGTGCGCGGGCCCGACGGCGCGGCCGAGCTGTCGGCCCGCGCGGTAGTCCTGGGCTGCGGGGGCTTCGAGGCGAATCCCGAATGGCGGGCGCGCTACCTCGGTAGACCGTGGGATCACGCCAAGGTGCGCGGCACGCGCTACAACACCGGCGACGGCCTGCGCATGGCGATGGAGCTGGGGGCCCTGCCCCACGGCCAGTGGACC
>Ga0210384_10009289_pt1 | contig 10158 bp, 8 predicted proteins | sample IncBWH2MmetaG_FD_160574 | JGI IMG/M metagenome (GOLD analysis project Ga0210384, IMG submission 160574) | Forest soil microbial communities from Barre Woods Harvard Forest LTER site, Petersham, Massachusetts, United States - Inc-BW-H-2-M | ecosystem: Environmental > Terrestrial > Soil >...
ATGGTCGTAATGCGTGTGAGTCACCAGGACGAAATCTGCTTGCGGGACGTGCGCGTCGATGGCCGCAATATCCGGCGCGGCGACGTCATTCCATCCGTATACCGGCCGTGTGTCTCCCGGCGCTCGTGTATAGGGTGGCGCAAGAGGCGGTGGCGGCCCAAGGATTCGAGAGAGATAGGGATCGATCAGAATAATGGTGGTTCCGTCGCTGATTCTCCACCCTGCCGCCCCCATATATTCGAGGGTAACCCAACCACTTTCCTTCGTGCCTGCAGGGTTCGGTCTTGCCGTGGCACCGGCGAGAATGACAGTAAAGCAGAGGCAGAGAATCGCTAGGTTTCTCATGGCAAGGACCTCCGTGAGGATGGTTACAGCGAAGTCTACCTAGAATACCCGCAAATCGTACACGTGGTTTTCACTTGTCCAGTAATGCGACTAATCAGGACTTGCGCGTATTTTGGACCGTATCACGACGCTGGCACTATCTCCACGCCTGCCGAAAGCACGCCACGGCCATCAGCACACACAAACCAGCGAAGAGGTAAATTATCAAGGGGGCTCTGGAGGGTGCCATCTTTTCCGAGTTGACGAATATCACGGCAAAAAGCAGGGCGAAGGAACCCAATACCCATGAAGCGCTGCGGTTCATGCCCGTTTTGGCGCTCCCTCCCGTAAAGCCATCCGGGTAAGTGACCCTCTCGCTCTGAGGGTCATACAGTGCAAGGCCGTGCTTGCGGGCTAAAGTTTGCACCAACTCATGGACGTAGCTTGCTTTGGACCAAACGCAGCACATGATGACGTAACTTGGTGAATAGTCCAGTTTGCAACTCCAAGGACAGTGGTCGTGGTCGTCGATTCTCTCTTCGGGAATTGTGTCGATTTCGGGGTGTCTGGCGGTTAGTTCGGCATAAAACGCATCAATCGATGGATGCGGTACGGGGGCGCTTGCATCGCCATCGCAAAGACGGAGGTACAATTCTGTCGCCTCCGCGTTCGATATTTGCTCTTGTGGATGCCAAACCAAAAAATCGCAGCTCATTGGTCTGGCCGTGATGATAGTTGGGACGCGTAGCTCAAGACAACTGAAAGGTTAATGCAATCGAGAAGCGAATCTGGCAGAGTCCTGATCAACACGCTTACCGTGCAAGGGGAATTTGGTGGGATCAGGCCTCAGCAGAAGCTGACTGGAGGCTACAACACAAGAGGGATTAGAGGGCAAGGCCTTCAACGTGCGCATCTTGCCCCCGGCGCGCGCTACATATTAAGGGTGGCAAAGACTCTGTTTGATATAGGCGCACGTGACGGCTCATTCTAAATATGGGGGCAAATCCTGACTAGTGCGCCCTGTAGCGGTTGAAAAAGCGGTCGTAGAGCAGAGTAAGGGAGCAACGATTCGCGGGTTTAGTGAAGAGAAGGAACACGGGCATATCACGTACGAAGTTGAGATGCTCGTGAATGGTCATAGCAAAGATGTGAAGATGAAAGCGAATGGAGCGGTGATTGAGATCGAGGAACAGGTGGATTTGCAGGCTGTGTCAGCGGAGGTAAGAGCGGGGCTGCAAGCGAAAACCGGTAAAGGCAAAATGACGAAAGTAGAATCGGTTACGAAAAAAGTAAGTTGGTCGCTTATGAAGCGCAGGTCGTGACCGACGGGAAAAAGTCCGAAGTACAAGTAGGAGCCGACGGGAAACCATTGGACCACGAAGAGTAGAGACCGTTCTTCATGATTGCTTAAACCGGACAAGTCCGGTAAGGCGACTAACCGGGAAAGTGGATTGCGTGCCGGCCGTCTAACTCTAAGGAGTTGAAGTTATCGGAATCCGATGCCGAGCTTGCGTGCATCCGACCCGTTGAATTAGTGGCTCAAGCTCCAGAGGGGATGATATTGGGCACAAATTTGTCGGGTGATAAACCACGCCTGTCCTGCAGTTGCAATTTGCTAAGAATGTTTGAAACGTGAAACTTTACAGTGCGCTCCGAGATGCTGAGCGCGCTGGAAATCTCTTTGTTCGCCAGACGGCGCATGAGCAATTGGAGCACTTGCGACTCTCGCGCAGTCAGAGAATGGCCCGGCAGAAGCTGTGCATCGAGAAGCGTTCTTGCGTTGTGAACGTATACCAGTAAAACCTCGGGGGGTACCCAGAGCTGTCCTTTCAAAATATTTTGGACGGCCAAGGGCAGTTCGGTCTGCCAGGTCCGATGAAGTTCGACGAAGCCGTCTATACCCCAATAGAAAAGCCGGGTTATTTCGTCAAGGGATTTGGACCCCGGGGAAAGAAGTATGAGGAACTTGCTGCCTGGAGAAGAGGCACGACAGCGCCCGGCGAGACGTCCCAAGTCCGCGCGCAACGAACACGCATCAAAAATGAACAGCCGGGAGAGATCGCTTTGGCTGACCGCCTCAGCTTCGGTCAAAGCCGGAGGGAGGGTGTGAACAGGAAAATCCTTCACCCGCGCAAGTGTCTTCTCGACTGCGCGCATAAGAAGGGGATGCGAACTCACGACCTGAACGGCGATAGCCACTCGCGTCACGCCCCACTACGCGTATACGCCACATGCTCGTCGCAGGCCGGGCGGAGCTTGTGGAAGGTTCTTAGTCCCTGGACTAGGAAGCCGGGAAAATATAACGCCAATTTTGGCAAATGCAAGTTTTTTTTCTATTACAAGTAACATTTATATTTTGATCCGCACGTAATATTTTCGCAGTCAATATGCACACTGGCCCCCGATCCTTTGCTTTACTTTTGCTGTACCTGCAAGGGTTGTAAAGGGACAGGAAAGACTGCACCACATATTTCTTCACGGGCCGTTGTGTGCCGCCACGGACAAGGATAGTTTCTCGCGCGTCGGTTGAACCATTACAGGAAAGAGCCAAGCCATCCTGACGGGGCAAGATGACGTGTGCTTCCGGCAGTTCGTATTGGACCGTGAAAGTGTTGCGAGGCTGTCAAAAAAGCAGAGCCCACATCGTACGGAGGTGGCCCGATGTACTTTAACGTGTTCGGTGAGAAAGTTTCGAAGGCGCGCTACCGCGAGATGATCAACGCCGCGAAGAACCGGCGCGAATTGATTGCCGCCGGGCTCACCAGCCGGCGCGACCTCCTTAAGATGGGATTGCTCACCGCTGGCGGCATGTTAGTGGCGAAGAGCGGCTTGAGCGCCCGGGCCGGGCAGCAAGTTCAGACAAATAATCCTCCTAGCTCGGGGCAGAATACGAGTCCAGGAACCAACCAAAACTGCGTACCCGGCAACCAGACGGCCAGCCCACCGACCAGAGCTTTTATTCAGGCGCTGCCGATCATGCCGCTGGCGCAGAGGGTTTCGTCACTGACCCCAACACCGACGGAGAATCCCAATACTGGAGCGGGAGAAGTTCGGGCGGCTCCATTCCAGGCGCCGCAGATCGATGCCAGTCGCTTCCCGGTGGTTCCGGCGACGCTGTACAACATGCACCAGAGGCAGTTCACCACCAAGCAACATCCCGATCTGCCCACGCAGACCATCTGGGGATTCGACGATGGCACGGGAACGCGCAGCCCAGGCCCGACGTACCAAGCTTTTTACGGAAGACCGCAGCTCACGCGCAACATTAATTCCTTGCCCTCGATCACGGAAAAGAACAACACCGGCTTCGGAATGGCGTCGGTCAGTACCCACCTGCACAACGCCCACAATCCTTCGGAGAGTGACGGTAACCCTTGCGACTTTTACACCAACGGGCGCTTCTGCGACCAGTATTACCCCAACGTTTTGGCTGGGTTCAACTCTGACCACCAACCCAACGGCGACATCAATGAAGCGCTGTCCACACTCTGGTATCACGACCACCGCGTGGACTTCACCTCACAGAACACGTATAAGGGGCTACTCGGATTTTATTGCCTATTTAACCAGTTCGATACAGGCAACGACGACACTGGCTTCCGTCTGCCCGACTTCCCGGCACACGACATACCGCTGGCCTTCGCTGACAAGGTCTACGATCCGGAAAGCGGCCAATTGGTCTTCGATCTGTTCAACCTCGACGGCATTCTGGGCGACAAGTTCCTGGTCAACGGGGTGATCCAGCCGTTCCTGAATGTGGAGCCCCGCCGCTACCGCTTCCGCCTGTTGGACACCGGTCCGTCGCGCTTCTACGAGTATTTCCTAACAGATCTGAACAATTTGGGCGCACAGAATCCGTACTGGCTGATCGGCACCGACGGCAACCTGCTTCCCAATCCGATTCAGGTACAGAGCGTTCGCATTGGCCCAGCCGAGCGCGTGGACGTAATCATTGATTTCCGCCAATTCGCCGGCAAGACCATCTACTTGGAAAACCGCCTGAACCAGATTAGCGGCCAGGGGCCGGCAGCGGTTGATAGCCAGGTGGCCGCCCAGAATAGTTCCACCACGGAGTGCAGCCTGGTTCTCAATTCAAATCAGCCGGCAATTTTGCCCGCGGGAGCAGGCAACCTGCTGCTGCAATTCCGGGTGAGCAGCAAGGCAGTCACAGATGAAAGCGTGGATCCTGCGACCAACCCGACGTTCTACCAACTGCCGGACACCACTGCGGATCCACGCATTGTCCGTACCTTCAAGTTCGACCGTTTGAACGGCCAGTGGTCGATCAACGGGCAGTTTATGGATTGCAACGCGTTCCGCTTTGCTGTCCGCCAGAATAGCGTGGAGCAGTGGCTCCTGACCAACCTCACTGGGGATTGGACTCACCCTATCCACATACACCTCGAAGAGCATCAGATTCTGAGCCGTAACCGGGCTAGACCGACCGTCCCAGCGGATCTGGGGCGCAAGGATGTAACTCAAGTGCATCCCAACGAGCGCGTGCAATTGTTCTTCCGCTTCCGCGACTGGCTGGGCAAGTACCCGATTCACTGTCACAACGTGGTGCACGAAGATCACGCCATGATGGCGCTTTGGCATGTCGTGCCAGCTGGGCAGGAAGACAACATCAACGTGCCGTAAGGCAGCACCCCACGGGGGAAGCCTTCAAGGAGAACTGCGCCATGCACGATGTATCGCGAAGAAAGATGCTGGGTATCCTGGGAATGGTTCCTTTTGCCGGCGGCCTTGTCCAAGCCGCCGGCTTCCCCCACCTTTTCGCCTCCACCCGATTAACATTGTCGGAACAGGCGCGGAGGCGAATCCAAAAGCAACACTTGCCGAATATCCCTCTCATTACGCATGAAGGCAAACACGTACTTTTCTACGACGACTTGATCAAGGACAAGATCGTCAGCCTGAATTTCTTTTTTGCTAACTGTGATGAGATTTGTCCGTTAGTCATGGCCAACCTGGCCAAGGTTCAGAAGTTGCTGGGCAGTCAACTGGGCCGTGACATTTTCATGTACTCCTTCACGTTGAAACCGGAAGAAGACACGCTGGACGTGCTCAGGCATCACCGAGAGAGGTATCACGCCAAGCCGGGCTGGACATTTCTCACGGCCAAGCCCGACAACATGGAGAAGCTCCGGAAGGCCATTGGGTTCACGTATCCGGAACCGGACATTGACAAGGACAAGACGCAACACATCGGCAATATTCGTTATGGGAACGAACCGCTGATGTTGTGGTCGGCTTGCCCTGGAATGGGCCACGCCGAGTGGATTGCGGAAACCCTGGAATGGGCCATCCATCCGGAAACAAACAGAGTACAGGCGCCCTGAAACCTAATGGTCTTAAAGCTCAGTTGCTAGGAAAGCTTCGATTTCGGGTTTATCCCGGCAGTTGCCGGAGGAAGGATCCAAAGTGATGAAAAACGCACCAAAGTATGCCTCACGGTTTGTCTACCTTTTAGCGTTGGCAGGGCTGATGTTTTTTGCTGTTCCCGCCAAGTTGGCAGCCCAGCAGGACTCACCTCCGTCTACCGGAGACGCAGACGACAACTTCAATCCTCCGCCGTGCGATTACAACGATATCTTCTACAAGGACAATGGCCTCGATCCGAACAGTCCTTTTAATGTGGGCCGTTTCGGTACCTCCCGGCAGACGGGACCACCAGCAACCGGCAGCAATAAAAACTGGGTGGCGGACAGTACTTGCGTCAACCGAGATCCCAACCGCCGGAATTTCCGCATCCTCGCGACCACGGGAGGCAACGCGGATGATGGCAACAGTCCGTTCACCAATGGAGCGCCCGAAACCTTTGAGTTTATCTCCATCCTTTCCTTCGTGACCAAGCAGGATGCCTTTGAGAGCACCTACTCGCGCACGGTTGGCGCCATTACGAACGGTGGTCTCGACGGTGATCAGCAGAATGCCGGAACCACAATCTCGATCACGCCAGGCACCGACCCGAATGGGAATCAGACGGGCCTCAATCCCCGCGGGATAAGCGCGGAGCAGATCGTGAGCAATTTCGAGGCTTACGCCGCGCTGAAACAGACTCTGCCTGACGGCACTTTCGCCACCAACCCGTGTGCCGCAGACATGCAGAGCCCCTTGGCGCCTCCTACGCCTTGCTTTCCCGTGAATAGCGTGAATACGGTGTTCACTCCAAACCTCAGGCAGGATTGGAGGTTCGCCACCAATCGCAATGCCATGGACGGCAGCGATAACAACTGCATCAGTACCGATATCACCGTGTGCCCGAACGGCGTCAGCGACAGCCCGTTCGGTTATTTCTGCGACGATCTTTTGGGGATGTGGATTCTCACCTATTTCTGGTTCACACAGCCTCCCAACACTACCGATCCGGTGTGTGGCCCCATATTTAAGAGCATCATTGCAAAGAATGGGGCGAATCTGGATGGAACTCCCATCATCTTGACCGCTTTTGAACTCAACCAGGAGATTGAGGCTAACAACTGCGGGGCGGAAGGCAAGGAGGCGGTGGATGGGTCGGACGGGGGAGCCGTCTGGCTCGTTTGTCCCGCCATTCCGGATCCGCGGGCTGGGGCCATCGCTCCGGACGCGTTCTTGGATCAAGTGCGCCAACCCAACGGCTTCCCGCAGAACATCAACTTACTTATCGACTTCCTGAGCCTGAAGATTTTTGGGGTCTTCCCCAATGAGCTCACGCCGACGCAGCGATCTCAATTGAATTCATCAGTGGCTTCGGCGACTGCGACACAGTAGTTGCGAGCGATTTGAAAACGTTAGCGAGACCCCTGGCAGTGCTTATGGCTCTGCTAGGGGTAGTTGTGTCCTCAGAGGCGCTCACCAAGATGGCCACTGCAAAGGGAAAGCAGATTCCTCGCCGCGACTTCGTCAAACTGGCAGCCGGTGCTGCAGCCGTCGGACCATTCTTCCACTCTCCCGGCCGCGCTTTCTCCAGCCAGAAGACGTTGAAAATCGCAAAGTGGTCCCATTTTGTGCCTGAGTTTGACCCGTGGTTCGAAAGTATGGCCAAGAATTGGGGCCAGCAGCATGACACCCAGGTAACGGTGGACGAAATCTCGGTGGAAAAAATAAGTGCCATGGCCAAGGCCGAGATCAAAGCCGGCAGGGGACACGATGTGTTCATATTTCCCTGGCCTCCCGCCGAATTTTGCCAACACGTGATTGATCATAGCGACGTGTATCAGACGGTCGCATCCAAGTACGGCGTCATCCAGCAGCTCGCGCACAGGTCAACGTTCAATCTTAAGAACAAAGAATACTTCGCTTTTGCCGACTTCTGGGCCCCTTCTCCGCTGCACTTCTTTCAGGACTATTGGGCCCAAGTGGGCATGCCTCTCGGTCCCGTGCATTACGGGAGTCTGCGCGGTGGCGGGAAAAAGCTGCGCGACCAACTCGGCATACCCTGCGGTTTGGCGTTTACGCCAACCCTGGAAGGCAACGTCACGTTGCACACTATCCTTTACGCCTTTCGCGCCTGGCTATTGGATGGAAACGGAAATGCACTCTTCAACAAGAATGGCTTCGCCGTCGGGGCTCTGAAGTACATCCAAGCGCTGTACCAGGAGTCGGGCACGCCGGATCAGCTTGCCTGGGGACAAGGGGGCAACGTCCAGGCCATGCTGGCGCGCAAGACCTCTTCCACCAGCAATGCCATCAGTCTCTTGCGCGCTGCCGAAAAGCAAGATCCTCGGGTGGCAAGCAAGATTCTGCTCCAGCCGCCGTTGATTGGCACGAATGGGATGGGCGTGACCGCGCTTCCGCATGTCACCAATTGCTCCGTAGTCTGGAAGTTCGCCGAGAACCAAGCAACCGCCAAGGAGTTTCTCGGCGATCTAGTCGATAGTTCCAGGACCGGCTACGAGAAGAGCGCAGGTTGCAACTTTCCGATTTACCCGAAAGCTGTCCCTGACATCGCTGTGCGGCTCTCCAAGGACCCGAAGGCCAATCCATCCTACAAATACACGGCGCTTAAGGATGCGTTACATTGGACGCCAAACTTGGGCGTACCCGGATATGCGACGCCTGCGTACATGGAGATTTTCAACAGTTCTCTTGTTCCCCGGATGGTGCAGAGCGTGCTCAAAGGTGAAAGCAGTCCGGAAGATGCTGCCGCTACTGCGGCCGCAGAAATGCAGCGCATCGTCGAGAAGTGGAATCAGTGCTGATGGTGAAGGAGGGTCATGTGCGAATGGGGAAATTCTTTCTCTCTTTTGGTCTCTTGGTGCTCGCTGCTTCGATGCTGCTCGCCACGACCCCGGCGCCTCGCAAGTCACCCGAATTCAGTTTCTCCGATCCCTCCGGCAAGCAAACATCTCTGTCAAGTCTAAGGGGCAAAGTCGTGGTGGTCGAGTTCTTGCTCACCAACTGCCCCCACTGTAAGAGAGTGGCGAAGATGATTGCAAAAGTTCAGGGGGAACTGGCACAGAGGGGTCTCCAGACGATTGGCATAGCCTTCGACAACAGCATTAACGGAAAAACGGTCACCCGGTTTTCGCAGGATCTCGGAGTGACCTATCCAATCGGCTACACCTCCTCCGCGGAGGTGGACAGTTACCTTGGGCGCACGCCAACGGAGCGCCTCGTGGTGCCCCAGATTGTGGTCATTGATCGTGCTGGCGTGATTCGCGCGCAGAGCCGCCCCGTGCATGAAGTGGATCTTGAGGACGAAAGCCAATTGCGCAGTCTGATTGACGGCTTGCTCAAGGAGGGCCCTCCCGCGGCAAGGCCAAAGAAAGTCAACGCTCAAGCTAGAGCGTCGAACGTGTACCGCCCCTAGATATCCAAGAATAGCTCGAGAATTAGAATCCGTCTTGATCATCCATTGGCGTCAGCGCTCACCATCGCATATCTCGGATTGTTGGTCGGAAAGGGATTTATCGACGTCCGGAGCCATGACGAATTCTTGCAGTTTCAATTGGCTCTCCCGCAGCAAGCTTTTGGTCCACGTGTGATTCTGCGCACGGCGCACCTGGGAGCAACAACAACTCGACACAAGCAACGCCACGAGTAAGGCAGGACACCACTAGGAACAGTCTTGGGCCACGTTCCTCATTCAGCCAGTGCCTGATTAACGCGGTGGTCTCAATGGGTCGATGCAACACTCAGGTCGATCCCGACTTGCATTGAAAACAAAGGTTAAATCGCTCGCTAGGGTTTGATCAGCCGGAACACTACTCTGGCTAGGTCTTGACCGATTACAGCCAAACAGATCGCTTCTCCTGGGGAAGCATTGTTGAATCAACGCATTGGACGGTGTTGCATCGACCGGTTGAGCTGGCAGCGCTTACCGGACAACTGAAAGCGACCCAAACCACATGTCCGGTAAGGCGACTTACCGGGACCTAGCGGCTCGGCCCGAGGGTAAGCGTTGCCGACCACACACCCAAAATCATCGCATCCGCCTCCCACTCATCAAAGGTGAGATCTGAGTTGCAAGAAGCACAGGCGAGACGTCTGTGAAGTGGTTGACACCTTTACACCTTCGCCCAATACTTTGCACACTGGAGGGTATCGTATGAGCGTGGCAGATCGATCTTTCTCCCGGCGACGTATCTTCAAGACTCTGGGAGTGATGACTGGTGGAATCACTCTTGGTCGATGGCTAGGATCGAGCGCCGTGGCGGCCCAAGAGCCGGTTCAGACGAAAGCGTTGGAGACTTTCACGGGGCCCAGCGCGAACCCACATTGGAATTCAGTTGGTCCCTATGTTGCGGAACCGCAAAAGGTGCCCTTGATTCTGCTGACCGATCGGCCGGTTCAGCTAGAAACCCCGCGTCATTATTTTCGTACTGCATTCACGCCCAACGAGGCTTTTTA
>Ga0210384_10009291_pt1 | contig 10157 bp, 9 predicted proteins | sample IncBWH2MmetaG_FD_160574 | JGI IMG/M metagenome (GOLD analysis project Ga0210384, IMG submission 160574) | Forest soil microbial communities from Barre Woods Harvard Forest LTER site, Petersham, Massachusetts, United States - Inc-BW-H-2-M | ecosystem: Environmental > Terrestrial > Soil >...
CCTCTGATCCTGCCCTGCCGCCTGCTGATCGTAGGTATTCGGCGCCTGGAACCAGGACCGAGCGGTGGATAGGTTCAAGTGCAGTGAGGTCGCGTCGCTCGGTCGCCAGTCAATTCGATCGAACAGACTCTCGGCATTGCCGTTGGCATGGAGCGGACGGAATTCCGGCGCATCCAGGAAACGCCGGCTATCGACCCCGTCTAACGCCAAGAAATTCCCAAACGTGCTCGAACCGGAGGCAATCGCGACGCTCGCTGTGGGAGTTGCAAATGATCCATAGCCAAGCGAAACCGTGCCATGCGCCTTTCCCGAGTTCAAGCCCGAGCGTGTCGTTGCCTCCACGATCAGGCTGGTCTTATCGCCAAACTCGGCCGGAGGAGCTCCCTGGAGAGTTCGCATCTCTTGAATCGTGTCGGCTGAGATCTGGTTTGAGAAAATGCGGCTTTGCTGGTCGGAGATCGGCTGACCATCAACGCTGAAGGAAGTCTCCGCGTGTTCCCCAAGCGGGTGGAATACACCATTCGAATCTGCCGCCACGCCTGGAGTTGCCAAGGTTAGGATTGAGCTGAGCGCGGCGTTCACACTTTCGCTAGGCAAATTTTCGATCAGCCCAGGGCCAATCTGCGTCTGAGCGACATTCAGCGATCCCACATCAGCCGATCCTTCTACCACCGTCACTTGCTGATTTGCGGCTTCGACGCTGAGAGAGATTGTCAAGTTGGCAGGTTCGGCCGAATGCACACTGAATTTCTCCCGATCAGTTCGGAACCCATTGGCCTGTACAGTGAGTTCATACGCCCCCGGCTTGACGTGATTGAAACAAAACTTTCCTTCCGAGCCTGTTTTGGTGTTGACCCGAGTACCGGCGTTGGTCAACTCCACTGCGGCACTGGCGACCACCGCCCTGGTCTGATCTTGGACGATCCCACAAAGCGTCCGCTCCTGGGCAAAAACCGTTGGAACCATGGCGGCCGTCATGGCGCCCACTAGAGAAGAACGAGCCACAAAATACCAGCAGCGTTTGTAAAGCAAGCTCATGGGTTACTCATTCGTCTGCGCAGCCGGAGACCCCACAGATGGTAATGAGTATATACCACGACATGTTAACTACGGTTAACAACAATAGAATATCAGGATTTAGCGATCCAGATCCTTTCGGCAGCTGACGTGCCGAGACGAATCCGGCGCTTATTCACCGATAACGAAACTGTACCGTCGTAGTTCCGGGCTTCAACCGCGAGGCGAACGCCTGGACGGATGCCCTCTTTCTCGAAAAACTCCAGAAGTTTCCGATCGCGCTCGTAAACGCTCGCGACCACACATTTCGAATCGGCCTCCGCTTCGCTGAGCAAGCGCATGCCCCGTTTGCGGCGTTCTGCGGGGCTACGCAGCGCCAACCCGTTTCCGTGAGGGCAGGTGTCTTTATGCCCCAATCTCTCGACCAACCGCTTCTCAAAGGCAGGAGACACGGCATGTTCCAGCCGTTCCGCCTCGTCGTGGATCTCGTACCACGCCATGCCGAACATCTCCGACAACATCCGTTCGATCAGATGGTGGCGAACCATCGTCCGCTCGGCGATTTCTCGCCCCTGCGAGGTCAAGCGGATGTGCCCTTCTTTTTTTATGGAGACAAGCCCATCTTTTTTCAAGCGCTTCAGGGCAAACGTCACCGCGGGTCGGGTCACGGAGAGCCAATGGGCAAGAGTCGCAGGTATCACCGTCTGCCCCTCAGCTTCGGCTTCCGCGATGGCTTTCAGATAGTCCTCTTTGGAGATGGTGATCATCGCCACGTAAGAAACTCCTCCAGATGCGTGCAGTCTAACACTTCCACTTCAGCCCCCTTCGTACCAGAGCCAGTAAGGTAAGGAGCGGTGGCCGGCCGGACCGCTCCGCACACTAGAACGATTGTGAGAACCGGGCTTCCAGGAATTCGCCCAGCTTGGCTGTCGACTTGAACTGCGGGATCGGGTCCAGGTCCTTGAACGCCGAAGTGAATGCGTTCGAGAGACTCCAGATCGTCCGCGGCCGAAACTCCTCATACTTCGGCTCGAAGTAGAGATCATGTACGTTGCGGGCGAGGTGCTTTGGAGCTTCTAATTTGCCCTCGACGAACGCCTCGTAGATGACTACCTTGGCCGTGACATCCGTCAATTCACTTCTCTGCCACGCCTCGACCTGCTTCCGCATCGGTTCGAAATTCCGCTGCATTCGGTCGACGCCGACCGAGATGCAGTCGATCAGGGAGAACGATTTCGAGTGTTTGGCAAGGACCGGCGTAAAATCGCCGCTGAATGCCATGTTCGAACACACGAACACGCGATAACCGCAGGTCATCGCCAATCGCATGCTCTTGTCATGTGAATTCCTTAGGCCGATGGAGAAGCGACATCCTTCCATTTCGGCTGCAAGATCGAGCACGCCGAACATTTTCATCCCGTCCGGCGAGACGGCATATTCGTCATGGACCACTCCGATGTGGCGAAACCCGAGCGTTTCGATCAATGCACCGATGATCTCGTGATGTGGGATCGGGCGGTGTGTTTCGGTCGCTGGTGGTGTAGGCACCAGTGCTAATTCTTCGCGGCCAATCGTCCGGCCGCTGTAGCCAATAAGCGTACTTGTTTCTGACATACTGCTGTTTCCTCCTTTTTAGGGTGAAATGAACTGCAAAACCTGAGAAGTGAGAGCCGACCGCCGCCGGGCGCGAATGCCACACTGGTGGCGGAGTAGAGTCACGATGACCTAAGGGGTCAATTATTCTTGTGACGGAAAGGTGAGGCGATGAAGAAGCCGACTCTACGCGTTACGAAATGGCTGGCGGACATCCCGGTCGAGGCAAACTGCACATAGTGCCCCACGGTTTCGTTCAAGGCGCAAGGGACGAGTCATCGCCGAAACCGCGAAGAGTATCAGAAGTCGTTGCAGGCCCAGTTTGATGCGCACTGCAAGGCGGTGCATTCCCAAGTTTGACGGAAAGGCCTGGCGCACTACCCGAACAGTGAAGGTTGTTCCGGAACAGGGGCTTTGCTGCGGGTTTTTCTGCCCGACCCGGGTCTTTGCCCGAAGATTAGGACCGAACTCGAATCGATCAGTTCCTGGATCACTACAGGCGTATCGGAATCGTTAGGAATCGCGTTGGCAGACAATTCGCGAGACACTACTTCCTCCGCTGCTCCAGAAGCGGTCAGAAATAGCTTCTGATGTTCTGCATTGAGCGCTTTCCAGACAGCATCCGCGGTTTCACCAATCCCGTTTCGTTCGACGAGCTCCCGCGCCATGGATGACAGCATGTCATCATCTTCGTCGATCGATTGCAGCCCCTCGCCGGCAAACTTGCCCTCCATCGTGAGTGCAACCAGGAGTTTCTTTCCCATCAAACGGAGACAGGCGGTTTGCATGGTCCCCTCGTAGCAAAGGAACTTCACGCGCACCGGACGCCTCTGGCCGATTCTCCATGATCGGCGGCTGGCCTGGCGCAGAGTGTGCAGGGAATATCCCGACTCGTAGAAGATGATCGTCGGAAAATCGAGCAGATCGAGGCCGGTTTCGACCAGCTTGGGATGGGAGATTACCACCTGCACCCCTTCCTTGATTTGCCGTGCATACCATGCTTCTCGTTTCGAGGTGTCCACAGTCGCCCGCAAAACTGCCGTGCAAATTCCTTCGTTCATTAGAATCCGCTGGAGTCTCGCGGTGACGTCATGCTTCTGCGTATAGACGGCGAACACCTGGCATCGTCGTCCTTCGGCCAGTTCCTTTCTGATCTCTTGGATGAGTTTTCTTTCCTTCGAATAGAGCTGCTCTTCAGGAAGATCACGTGTCTCGGCAATCACAAACCGAACATTGCGCTTGAGTTCTGGATCAAATTCCGTCCCATACAGCGTTCCCAGACCATACGGGTGGTCTGGGTACAGCAGAAGTGTATTGAGCATCGTGCTCAACACAGACCTGTTGCCCCTGTGTTCTTTCAAAGTCTTCCGGATGGCGTCTTCGAGTTCCCGATAGGCGCTCAGCATAAGCGCATCCATCGGAACGCTGACGTAGCTCTCCTCATACGGCGGCAGTTCTCCCGAAATGTCTTCTAGGAAAACAAAAGCGCACAACTGCATTAAGAATTCGCCGAAGAGCAACGGAGAAGCTCCGGGCTTGCGGCGAACCATGCTGGTGGTCTTGGCTTTCGAGCAACGGTTCTCGGCCGGCTCGATTTTCGTGATCGTTTCAAGCACACCATAGTCCTGGGTGAACGAGCTTCGTCCCGTCGTGCCCCACTCGTAGCCGTGTTCCTTCATCCTCGCGGCTTCCAACCGAAACAAGGTATTGAACAGGTCGTCGGCATAGCCGCCGAGAAGCGTGCCAGTGAGGCCGACAATGCGATCTGTACAAGATGCCAAAGTACCCAGAGCATTCCCTTGAGCGGTGTCGCCCGCCAACTGATGAATCTCGTCGCAAACCGCGTAGTCAAACCATCCCGGCATGTAGCGCCCGATAAACTCGATCGGCGCCATGCGGCGGATCTTGTCGGCATCGGCTTGCCAGAGAGGGCTGTGGATTGGGCGGCAGGACTTGTCGCCCCGGGACTCTATGGTCTCGGCGATCTTGACCTTTTCAAAGTCGGAAGCAGTCAAACGGCTGTCATCCACAAATAGCGGCTTGCCAGTATCGGAATTTACGACGCAACCCAGGTAAGGACCCGAGCGCGGGACGCGGTAGGCGTGGCGCCAGAAGTAGCCGAGCTTTGCCCGTTCGCGTCCGACGATAAACAGCGAAGGTCTTCCACAGAGAGACAACCATCGTTTCCGCGAATTCGGCGAATCGCGGCGCAGCCGCAGCTCGCTCAAGGTTGTGCTCAAGCCTTCCCGGAGGATGCGTCCCTGTCTGAACCGCACTTCGTTTACACCGTGATGCCTGTTTTCATCACCGCCATTTCGTAGATCATCGATGATGAATACACGGGCGCCGGGCAGGGTGAGAAAAGCTTCCCGCGCCCACTTCTCGACCAGATGGGGAGGGACCATCGCCAGTGCCGTGAACGCGCTGCCTTCGCTATGAACGTGGATCGCCCCAAGCGAGATCAGCGTCTTGCCTGTGCCGCACTCGGCGACTACCATGCCGGTTCGCGCCTGCCGCCATCGTTTGGCAAGCCCCATGATGGCGATGGTTTGGGCAGGAAATGGGCGTCGCAACAACCCTTCGATTCGCGGTGAAACCGGGCTGTCGATTTGCTGTAGCGCCGGAAACTGTTCAAGAATGCGCGTCCCGAGTAAGCCAGCGTTGGCGCGCATGTAATCGTAGATCGTGCACAGTTCGGGCATGAGAATCCTCATAGTGGAAAGGAAGGAGATGAGATACCGGAGGAGAGATCGAACGCACAAGCCAACCACCAATTCGGGCATTACGGGAAGAGGCTTCGGATCAAGCGGAGTTCAGACGTAATCTAAAGACTAGAGAGGCGGGCTTGATGCAACTGGCGTCGTTGCGGAAAAGAGCTTTCGAAGGACTGGCGCAGTTTCTGGCGATATTGGCGGCATTGCTGTTTCTGCCAGCTTGGTCGCTACGCTATTGGCAAGGTTGGCTGTTCTGGTTAGAGTTCTCGCTGATGGTCACTCTGATCACGCTGTATTTTCTCTGGAAGGATCCGGACCTCATTGAGCGTCGCTTGAAGGCAGGCCCACTGGCGGAACCGCAAAAGAAACAAAAAATCATTCAATGGTTTGCGAACTTCCTCTTCGTCTGCCTCATCGTCTTCCCCGGCATCGACCATCACTTCGGATGGTCGCACGTCGCCTTGGCCAGTGTTGTTGTGGGAAGCACTCTGGTGGCCCTCGGGTTCGGCATCATCTTTCTCGTTTTTCGCGAGAACAGCTATACGTCGGGCACCATCGAGGTCGGCGAAGAACAAAGAGTTGTATCCTCGGGGCCTTACCGGCTGGTTCGTCACCCGATGTATTCGGGAGCAATTCTCCTGCTGATTGGCACTCCCCTTGCACTCGGGTCATCGTGGGGATTAGTCGTTTGCGTGCCCATGGTTGCGGTGATCGTCTGGCGGTTAATTGATGAGGAGAAATACCTGTCCAAGAACCTCCCTGGTTATGTGGAGTATTGCGCTACCACCAGAAATCGATTGGTGCCTGGGATCTACTAGCGCGCATCTGTTGTGATCCGAGAGCTTGAATGATCCATCGACAGAAATAGTTCTTGGACGCTCAAGCTGGGCCAACGGATCGAACCTGCTCCTACGGGGAATTGAATCGCCCCGCTTTCCACACCCCAGCCAAGCCAGTTGAGAAACTGTTCCTTCGTTCCCTTGATTGTCACCGGATCACAGCCAACGCCCAGAGCATGAGTCAAGACACGATGCGTCTTCAGTTCGTCGGCAAACCAACCCGCCCATGCCGGAATCCCCGGAATCCCAAAGATGTGGGCAACGGAAGTCCAAACGAAGTGCTTGTCCGAGCTTGCCAGCAGGGTCCTGCCTGAGTTGGCAGATATGCTGCCCGAGGCCAACTCTTCTGAGACGCCAATAAGGTGGCGCAGCGGCTTCTTTCGTCCGGCAAGTTGTATCGAACCTTTGAAGCACTGCGCATTGCGTTCCAGGCATACTCGCACCGGCTGCACACCAGGCCCTTCGACCATAAACCGGTCTGTCATGGAAATGGCCGCGCTGATCGCGGAGATCTGAGTATCTCCACCCACGACGGAAATAAAGTGAGCCTTCGCCTGTCGCGGAGGATCCGGGAGGAGTTCACCGATGAAACGATCCAGACGCACCTTGATGCTGGTCGTGGTCTTCTCCGTGCTCTTTACATACGTGAGCCAGCCGAACCGAAGGTGTGCATTCTTCATTCGGAGTCCCTCTTTTCATGGGTAAGAGTCTGTGTCTTGCCATTGGCAAAGACCAGCGTCAGTTCGTGTGAGAACCGCTCGCGGTCGTGCAGGATTTTGGTGCCGTCCTCTTCCTCTTCTTCCCAATGGTCGGTGAACTTCACCGAGCGCCAGTGAGCGATGTGGCGGTTTTCTCCTTCGCCGAACACTCCGTTGAGCATTCCTGCGGTGCACAATAGCCCCACATGTCCGCCATGCAGTGGTGTGAGTGGCCGTCCTCGCACATCCCGCTGCTTGGGAAGAAGGACTCGGCTCGCCTGGCGATAGGCCGCTGAATCGAGCAGCAGATCCTCCACTTCATCCAACGGAATGCCTGTGTTGGTGAGTACGACAGGTCCGGAGGGCGGTACTTCGTAGGAGACGGGCGGGTGGTCAGTCAGGTCAGCGAGATCAGGTTTCCAAGCCAGCATCTCTAACCAGCGCACGCAGTTGAGCAACTCGGAATCACGGAGGTGCTGGTGACGTTTGCGTCGCCTTCCTAGGACCACAACCTGCTTGTACTGGACACTCTCCGGTTCGGTCAGTCGATAGACGGCGAGATCGCCAAAATGCTCGCTCAGCGTTCTGGCACATGGCTTCAACTGCGGTTGGGGGATCACAAAGGCGAGAACGCCGCCCGGTTTCAGCCATCGGTACGTGTGGTCCAGAAACACCAACTCCAGGCGCTGGTTATGCGTTTGTCCCACCTCCAGGTCATACGGGGGATTGAGATAAAGAAGGGAGATTGATTCCGCCGGGCAGCGCACATCCATTGTGTTCGCTTGGAGTGTTTCGATTCCCCGGCTTCTGGCCTGTTCGGCTCGATATGCATCAATTTCCATTCCGTATCGCCGCGCGTGTGTCCCTTCCACCAAATCTGTGAAAGCCACGCCGTCTCCCACGCAGGGGTCAAATGCGGAAAATTCATCCGGGAAAGTCAGGCAATTTCTGAGACGCCCGGCTTCGACTGCTGGAAGTGGGAAGAAACCCAATTTTGCTTTGCCATGAGGACGCATCGAGAACCTCTTTTGCGTTTGAACGCGATGGGCAGGAAACCGAGCTAGCGGCGGTTGGCGCAGGGCTGAGCGGGCACGTTCAGCGTCTTTCGGGAATGCCTACTGACATGCCTTTGACTCCAGACAAAGCTTTGCTATCGTACTCGCTCAAGAAAAGGAGGGCTCATGACCGTCAGCCAGTTAAGAAGAATGGTGCTGATGATTTTCGCAATGACCACAATGGCCACCTTGTACGGTCAGCAGGGACAATCGGCCGCAGCTGACAATCCGACTGCAAAGTTCATGATTGACGCGGAGAGGCAATGGGCAGAGGCCGCCTGCACTCACAACAAGATCGCGCAGAAGATTCTGGCCGATGACTTCCAGGGCACATCTCCGGAGGGACAACGCTACACAAAATCGGAAGAAGTTTCTGACGCAGCGGATACGTCGAAAAGCGCTAAGGATTGCCGGCTGATCGAGGCGAAAGTCCGGTTTTTTGGAGACAGCCTCGCGATGGTCTATGGCAAGGAGACTTCAGTCCCGAAAGCCAAAGATGGAACCGAGCAATCCCGCTGCCTGATTTGGACCGATACCTGGTTTAAGCGGAATGACAACTGGCAGATCATCGCAGCGCAGGATACGCGCTTCGATTGCAAGTAAAAGTGGGCGTGTTTCGTCGCGCTCGATTGTCACGCGGGACTCATTGCCAGCTCCTCACCGCTACTCAATATTGGGAGCGCCGATAGACTCCTCTCTCGATTTCGACCTTCAGCTTTTTCATAATCTCTGGAGGATTGAACCCGATTCTCTGAAACTCCTCGGCTGCGCTTTTCTTGGCATTCAGATACGCATCTTCATCTTTCCAGACGGCTGTGGTCACAACGTTATGCCGGCTTCCGCCATCGGTGCTCTCATAGACAAAGCCCTCCACGAATCCCGGCAACGTCCTAAGGAAAGCGGAGCTTTTTCGCACCTCTGTTAAGAAAGCAGCTTTCGACTCTTCGGGAACGACGAACTTATCAATTAGAACGACCTCCACGTGTCCTCCTTTTTCTTTTAGGTACGGGAAAATTCATCTTCCTCTAGCGCTGCAGCTCGCCGCGAGCCGGAAGCGGTCCAGTCCGGCGCCACGCCACGAGCGACAGCAATAAACCAAGAACGACAGAGCCCACCACAATCGTGATCGACTGCCACAATTCCGGTTTGGCTGCCATGAGTAGGACAATCCCAAAGAAGACGGCGATTCGGATGCCGAGTGAAATCTTCAAGAATGGATCGTGTAGCCGACTGAGTAGTTCCGGTTTCATCATCTTTGACGCCTCGGCGGAGTTGCGGCGGATGGCACGCATCCGCTTGCCAGTTAACGCGCCCAAGGGCGCGATCAGCAGAAGAGCTACTATCGCTGCCTTGGGCCAGGCCATCTCAAATGCCGACATTCGCACCGCCAGGTAGATCCCTGAAAGCAGCACGACGAAGATGGACCCGATTGCAAGCCAGGGAATGCCCGGAACGGGATCAATCCATCGCTGCACATCACTCAAATCGGAAGCTCGCCGCAGATGAAATAACGAAAGGACCTCAAAACTCAGGCTGGCGAAAAGGCCGAGCACCGCCGCGACATGCAAGAACAGAATGATGGAATAGAGTGTCATTTGTGTCTCCGTTTCGATTAGTTCGCGATTCCGACAACCTTGCGAATCGACGTCCCATTCTCCGCAAGCTTGATCATCAAGTCGGCCACGTCAGCTCGCGAAATTTTGAGGCCAAAACGCGGCAGGTGCCCCTCTTGCACCCGGTATTTTCCGGTGTATGGCTTGTCGGTCAGTTCCGGTGGCCGCACCATCGTCCAGTCGAGCACAGTGTTCGCGAAGATTCGTTCCATCGCCGAGGCATCGGCAACCGTTCGCGGAAGAAACAACCGGCCAAGAAGATAGGCGGGCGGAAAAATCGAATTCTTGAAGAGGAACGCGACCGATTCGACAACGACTCTTCGGACCCCGGCGGCCGGCATCGCCGCGGTTAAAGCTCGAGCGAAGCGCTCCAGCAGATTTGAATTCGCTTCCGACCGCGGCGCCCGCGGACCAAATCCTGACAGGACTGCATCGTGACCTTGAATGACCTCCTGTAATGAAGCACTGTTCAACAGGTCTCCTTGCCTGATCTTGATGTGGTCCCGGAACTCCTTGAGCCGTTCTGGCGAGCGGACAAATGCCGTAACCAGATGGCCGCGTCCGAGTGCCTGCTTCACCAGTTCGAGACCGGTGCCGCCGGTCGCGCCCAACACCACCAGTCTCAGGC
>Ga0210384_10009293_pt1 | contig 10156 bp, 9 predicted proteins | sample IncBWH2MmetaG_FD_160574 | JGI IMG/M metagenome (GOLD analysis project Ga0210384, IMG submission 160574) | Forest soil microbial communities from Barre Woods Harvard Forest LTER site, Petersham, Massachusetts, United States - Inc-BW-H-2-M | ecosystem: Environmental > Terrestrial > Soil >...
CGCGAAAGCTTCTGACTCTTTCGCTTGCTGCCGGTGTGGCTCCCATGATTCCCTGGTGGATTCCCGCAGGCCAACCACCGGGCCAGTTTCTCTCGATGATTGGCAGGTATCCCGGTTTGCCCGCGATTCTCGCCTGGGGAGTTGTACTCGTTGTCTCCGTGCTTCTGTGCATCGACGCAGAATCCCGCGACTATCTCCTCGGCCACGGCCGCATCCTCAGCGTCGTCAGCACCGCGATGCTGTTGCTCGTGCTTACGATGACGGTTCTGGGATGGTCGCTGACCTACTGAGCCGTCTCGTTTTTCAAACAGTTTCTCGCAAGTCCCGGGGCCCCCGGGGAAACGCACCAGAATCCTCGTCTCTCGAGAGCCTTCTCGGAAGGGACTGGCCCCGCTCTAGTTTTGGCGGGCCATCGCCAGGAATAACGTCATGTAGCGTTTGAGTTTTTCCGTGATGAGGAAATTTTCCTTCACGTGCTCATGCCCATTCTCGCCGAGCCGGGAGGCGATCTCCGGATGTGACAACAAGAACCGGATCTGATACGCCGTACCCTCGACCGAGTGCGCCAAGAGCCCGGTATGCTTGTGGATGATCTGCACCGGAATTCCGCCAACGGCCGAAGCCACCACCGGCTTCTTCTTCCACAGAGCCTCGGAAACCGTCAACCCGAAGCCCTCCCGAAGGCTCTTCTGAATCACAATCGTCGAAGCGCGCTGCAGTGCGTTCACCTCCAGCGGAGCCCAGGCTGGCAGTTCGATAATATGAATGTCCGCTTCGCTGTTGGCTTCCTGCTGGACCTCTTTTAGAACCACCGCGCCTTCCGGGTCGTCGGAAGCGCTGCCGCCGGCAAGCACCAATTGGCAATCAAAATACCGCTTCACGATGCGGAACGCGCGAATCACGCCGACGGGGTCCTTTAACCGGTCGAACCGCGAGACTTGCGTAAGGATGGGCCTTAGCGGATCGATGTGGTACTGCGCGAGCGTGCGGGCCACAAACCCGCTCTCCAGCTCGCGATTCTTCTCCGAAAGCGGATCGATCGCCGGATAAAAGAGATACTGCGGGATGGGCAAAGACCGCGAAAATTCCGGCGAAGAAAACATCGCGGCATCGTAGCGCGCCACGAATTTATCGAGAAAATCCCAGACCCCGCGATGGGGATGAGACAGGTCGATGTGGCAACGCCAGGCCCAGTGATTCCCGTTTTTCCGGCGGCCATCGATCAGGGCAGCGGGTTGCGGATCATGGATGATCATGAATTCGGCGTCGAGCGGAAGCCGCGCGCGGTTCTGCTCGTTGCAGGCGAGAAAGATTTCAAAGTCTTTCGGGTCCGCGTGATAAGGAGCGCCATGCAGCGCGTTGTGGAACGCTTTCGTGACCCCGTAGAAGTCGTCGCCGCCGGTCATCACCTCCCAGCGCATGTTCAACTCGAGTTCCTCTGCGAGCGGCAACAGGCGGTTAAGAATCTCCGCCACGCCGCCACCCACCGCGGTCGAGTTAATCATCTCTATGCTGCGCCTTCGCAGCGGTTTTGCGAGCACTCGCAGCTCGTCAATCTCACCTTCGCCGAGCAGCGCTCGATAATCATCCAGTGGAATTCGGCTGGCGATCGCTACTTCACTCATGCCTGTTTCCTCTCGCGGTCGATCAGCCTCAGCACCTTGGCGCGGGCGCTGTCGAGCGTGTTCGTATAAATGTCGATGCGGTTCACACTGTCGGCCAGCGTTCCAAGTCCAAGGCCATCCGCAAGCCAGTGCGAAAAATCATTCGTTTGCAGCTGCAGCCGCAGCCGCGAGGAAAGGAAATGAAAGTAGAAAGAGGCGTGGCTGAGATGCAGGATGGCCTCGCGAAATTCCTCAAGCGTTCCCGCAGTCAGGCCAAATGGCAGCGTGACCTCCACGCTCTCGCAGAAGTAAAAACGATCCAACGTGGTCTGCTCGGAAAAAGCCGGATGTTCGGCGCAATACTCGCCGACCACGCGGCACAGGTCGCTGCGCAGCGCCGCAATCGAAAGATAATCGCGGACGTCGAGCGCAGCCAGCTGTTCGGCCAGGTCTTCGCGGTTGGCGTCCGCGTGAGCCCACTGCGCGAAGTCATTCGAAAAACCTTCCGTAAGAAAGTGATGGATGCCCAGAGTCTGGAAAGTGTGATGAAAGATGGAGGCGTCGCTGCATTCTTGAAGGCCCTTGAGAAACTCGGTCATCGTGCCCGCGGACTGATTTCCAATGCGCGTCAAGTACGAAACGGTGAAAAACTCGAACGGTGTTTCCGAAATACTCATGCGGATGCACTCTCCTGGTCCACAAACTCCGTGGATGCGTGATTCAAATCTGAAACCCGAAGGGTCCGGCGTCAGCCGTTTCGATCATGGTATTTGGGGCACTTCCATCCGCTCGGGAGCGTCAATGCGGATCTCCGTTAAGTCCGAAAGAAGATGAGCGGCCCACCTGTAGACGTTGTGCTCGCGCACGTTCGTGCGCATCTGCTGCATCCGCCGGGCTTGCTCTTCTTCCGGCATCTCCAATGCGCGATGCATGGCTTCAGCCATCTGCTGCACGTCGTAAGGATTCACGAGCAGCGCGTCCGGCAATTCGTGGGCTGCCCCTGCAAAGGTGCTCAGCAGAAGCACTCCCCGCTCATCCTCGCGCGCCGCGACGAATTCCTTCGCCACCAGATTCATGCCGTCGTGCAGGGAAGTGACCAGGCACACCGAGGCGGCCCGGTAGTACCGCGCAATTTCCTCATGGGAGTGATGTTTCTTCAGCAGTACGATGGGCTTCCAACGCCCCGCTTGGAACCGCGCGTTGATGCGCTCGGCTTCCGCGCTGACTTCCTCCAGAAAAAGCCTGTATCGGTCAATTTCCGCCCGGCTGGGCGCTCCGATCTGCACAAAAGTGAAGCGGTGCTGGTAAGCGGGATAAAGATCCAGAAAGTGCTCGATGCCCCGGAACCTCTCGATGATCCCCTTGGTGTAGTCGAGGCGGTCAACGCCCACGCCCAGAAGGCTACCCTCGACGCCCAGCTCGCCGCACAACGCCGCACGCTCCTCGCCCGCATTTCGCGTTTCGTTTATAGCGTGGCCATTTTCCGCAAACGCCACGCTGATCGGATACGGCCGCACGCGCGTGACATGCCCCTGCCGGTTTACGGCAAAACGGTCCCACTCCGTCAGCGCCTCTACGGCACGATCCACGGTCTCCAGAAAATTGTTGCAATGCGATTGGATATGAAACCCGATCAGGTCCGCCCCGAGTAGACCATCGACCAGCTCGCGCTGCCACGGACAGATTCCAAACACTTCCGGGTTCGGCCACGGTATGTGCCAGAAAATCGCCACCCGCGCATCCGGACGCGCTTCCTTGACCATGCGCGGCAGCAGCGCAAAGTGGTAGTCCTGCGCCAGCAATATCGGTGACTCGGTCCCTTCCATCTCCTGCAGCACGGCATCCGCGAACCGCCGGTTCACGCGCTGGTAATGCACCCAATCTTCCGGACGGAACACCGGCCGCGTATGCGCAATGTGGCACAGCGGCCAAAGCCCTTCGTTCGCAAATCCCCGGTAATAGCCCTGTTCTTCTTCATTGCTGAGCCACACGCGGCGAAGCGTATAGCTTGGACGCTCCGGTGGGACTCGCTGGTGATCATGGGCATCGGAAACTTCGCGATCCGCGCTCCCCGATCCATGCGCGATCCACGTCCCATCGCAGGCCACCAGCACCGGCTCGATCGCCGTCACCACGCCGCTGGCCGGAACGATGCTATCGATGGAATTGTTTTTTTCATTGTAAACATTCAAATACGGTTCGCGGTTGGAGACCACAAACAGCGGTTTTTCCTGCAGCTTGTTCCGCAAACTCACGCGCAGCCGTTCCGCCGTCCAAATGGACACATTGGAATTGCGTAGTCGCGCTTCTTCTTCGGCGGTGGCCCGCGCGGCGTTCAAGTCCTTCGCAAGATGCGTCACCTCTTGATGCAACTGGTCAAAAATCTCTCCCTGCGGCGTCATCGGCGGAGCATTGGTCTGCCCGGTTCGCAGCGTTCGCAGCCATTTCGCCGTGCGCGCGAGCGGCGCGGTAAACGTCCACCTCACCAGCACAATGGCCAACCCACTGATCAGCATGGTTTGAATGGCCGCGTTTAGAAAGGCATCCCGCAGCGTGTGCTGAACCTGCGTGTCGATATAACTGGTGTCATGAAACAAGACCAGCGTTCCCGCCACCTGCCCGTCGCGATGCAGGGGCAACGCAAATATGTGCATCGGACCCAGATCCTTTTCATCCGCGGTCGACGAACTGTTCATGGTCAGGAATTCACCATAGCCGGTGTCTTTTTGCGCGGCGCGCGTGGCCACCGAGGGCCGTTTTTGGAATTCCGCAGGGAGGCCCGAAGTAATCGCAATGGCCGTGCCCTCGGCGTCGTAGACAGCCACACCCTTCAAGTGTTCTCTTTGTCCAAAACGCGCCACCAGCCGTTGCAGGTTTTTGTTTGGTCCGTGATCCAGCAGAGGCTCGACCGTTTCTTGCAGACTATCGCCGAGAATCTCTGCACGCCGCGAAAGATCCCCGCGCAGGTTGCGCCTCTCGGTGCGCACCTGGTAGCCCGCGAACAGCAGGGACACCACCGCCACGCTGACGATTAAGGGCAGGACTATCTTCAGAGTCGTGCGCATCAGGACTCCTCAGTTGCGTCGAGCACTCCAGACTGCCCCAGGACGGCACAGGGCGATATACAGGATCGCACTAGTTTAGAACGAGAGAAAGCCCTCAGTACAGACCAATGCCTGAGGCCGGCGTTACCACAACGTGAACGGCGATGTTTCGTCCGCTGTCCGAGCGGTACTCCACCAGCGCTTGTGCCCCGATCGTCAGTTTGCCTTCCACCTTGGTCTTGTCATCCATCAGGAATTCCACAGTCTGAGGGCCCTGCTTGTCTTTCGCTATGTGGATGGCGAATGCGGCGTCGCCCACCGACGCAATCTGCCCGGATACGGATTGACTCTCCGGCAGGCGATCCGTTCTGGCTGCCCCACCTATCGGTTGCATGGGCTGTGCGAACACGGCTAATGTGAAGCAAGTCATAAATAAAGTGGCTAATGTAAGAATGGCACGCAGTCTCATGAAGTCTCCTCCACTTTTGGTTTCGACCGGGACCTGAAAGATGGGCACGAAACGCACCAAACGCCCTCAAATCGTGGCTGAGTCGAGTAAGTGGCTTGATGTGAGTCAGATATGTGTGTCGAGGGGCGATTGCCAGAAACTGCGTCCTAGTACTAGACCCATGCAATTTGTACCCACTTCGCGCTCTTCCTGGTGGTCTTTTCCCATCTCGAAACGGTGCGCAGCTCGAAGACCACCTCCAAGCGCATGCTTTCACCACTTCCACCTTACGCGCTCCATTTCCGCAGTGATATCCTCACACCGATGGGGTTTATACGCTGGCGCAGAATCAGAATCGCGAGTCTAGGCAGTTCGGCGGAAATGCGAGATAGCCTATGTTTGAACGGTACACGGAAAAAGCCCGCCGCGTGATCTTCTTCGCGCGCTACGAAGCCAGCCAATACGGCAACCCGTACATCGAGACGGAGCACTTGCTGCTCGGATTATTCCGCGAGGACCAGCGGCTCGCCCACAAGTTGCTTAACAAGAAAGGCGGAGCGCAATCCCACCGAGAGGAAAGCGAATCGCACATCAAGCGTGGTGAGAGGCTCTCCACTTCCGTGGAGGTGCCACTCAGCGCGGAGTCGAAGCGCATTCTGAACTTGGCTGCCGAAGAATCCGAGCGGCTTGGCCAGAAGCATGTCGGCACAGAGCACCTCCTGCTCGGAATCCTCCGCGAAAACGATTGTTGGGCGGCTCGTCTTTTGACCGAACGCGGCTTGACGCTGGATTGGCTTCGCGAGGAGCTGGCACACCCTTCCACCGAACCTCAGACGAAAACAGCCGAGGAAACTGTTTCCGTGCGGCAGGTCGTGGACGCATGGGGGAACGGCCAAGCGTCTGACTTTGCAGGTCTGTTCACCCTGGGAGGCCAGTTTGTGGATCCTCACGGGGACTTGTGGGTCGGTTCGGCGCAGATCCTGGAAGCCGCAAGACTCATCTTCACCGCGCCGGGATGGGCCAGGACGGATGGAAAAATCGAAGATGTCCAGTTCGTCGGGAGCAAAGCCGCCATGGCGACCCTGGTCTGGGAAGCCCGAGGAAAACCGGAGAAACCGAATCCCGGCTGCGTTCGCATGACCGTCATTCTGACTCAGAAACCGGAAGGCTGGAGCATCGCGCGGGTTCAAGCCACGGGTCTGGCGCCGCAATCCCGCTCAGCAGCTGTTTAACCCGGTCTTGCGGCTGTCGGTACTAGAGCCACCCCTTGCCAACCGTGCTGCAAAAGCACCAGAAAGCGGCCCCGTTCCTTGACTTGCTGCTCGCACGACGGAATAATGATAAAGCATGAGCGTTAGCGCGGGAGGCGTTCAAGACTTGTTCCTCGACGTAAAAGATCTCGCCGTTCGCAAGCTGCGCATCCGGAAGAGTTATGCTCCGGGCAGCATCGACTACCATACGTCTGAGATCAAGCAGGTCGCCCCTGTCGAAGTCACCGCCACGGCCGAGCTGCTCGAAGGCCAGATTCGCATCGAAGGCCAACTCGAAACGAAAATCGAAATGGTTTGCGCGCGCTGCCTCGAACCGGTCATCGAAGACGTGAACCGCTCTTTTGATTTGTTCTATGCGCCCTTGCCCAAAGGCGCCAAACCGAAAGAAGACCGGCTCAAGGATGACGACACCGAGATTGGTTTTTTTGAGGGAGATGGCCTCTTCCTGGCGGATGTGCTTCGAGAACAGGTACTATTGGCTCTGCCCCTGAAGGTCATTTGCCAGAGTGATTGCCGGGGACTGTGCCCAAACTGCGGTGCAAACTTGAACCATGAGGAGTGCCGCTGTGAGACCCACGCGACGGACCCGCGGCTGGCCCCTCTCGCGCGCCTGAAGCAGGACTGGCTGAAAAAACAATAGTTTCCTGGGCCGAAAGCCCATAGAATCCGCCAGTGAGGCGGGAACGAGGAGTATTGCTATGCCTAACCCAAAAAGACGGCATTCGAAGCGACGGACGAGCACCAGGCGAGCCCATGACTTTCTCGAGAAGCCGCCGCTCGGCGAATGTCCGAATTGCCACGAAACCAAGCAGCCGCACCAGGCTTGTCCCCATTGCGGCTTCTACAAAGGCCGCGCGGTGCAGGACAAGTCGGCCTGACGCTGCCTTTTTCTGCGAGGTCCCATCCAAGAACTGGCGGTCAGATAAATCCGATGATCACTATCGCTGTTGACGCCATGGGCGGAGACCACGCGCCCCGCCCCGAGGTTGAAGGCAGTGTGCTGGCTGCTCGCGAGCTAGGCGTACGCGTGATGCTGGTCGGGCAGCCCCATATGGTGCGTGCGGAGCTGGCCAAGCACGCCGCGCCGAACTTGCCCATCGAAATCATCCCGGCAAGTGAAGTGATCACTATGCAAGATCACCCGGCTCAGGCATTTCGGCGAAAGAAGGACAGCTCTGTTCATGTCGCCGCTCGCCTGGTGCGTGAAGCGAAGGCGGATGGGCTGGTCAGCGCGGGCAACACCGGCGCGGTCATGACCGTGGCCAGATTCCTGCTAGGCACGCTGGAATCGGTCGATCGTGTCGCGCTCGCCGCACCTTTCCCGAATGCCAAGGGTGGGGTTTCCGTCCTTCTGGACGTCGGCGCCAACGTCGATTCCAAGCCTGAGCACTTGGTGCAATTTGCCGTGATGGGCGAAATCTACTATCGGGCGACCTTTGGCAACCGCCGCCCTCGCGTCGGCCTGCTATCGGTCGGCGAGGAAGAAATCAAGGGCAATGAACTCACGCGCGAGGTTTACACGCGTCTGAAAAAGAGCGCGGTGCATTTTGTAGGCAACGTCGAGGGCGGAGATCTTTTCTCCGGAAACGTGGACGTGATCGTGAGCGACGGTTTTGTCGGCAATATCGCTCTGAAAATCTGCGAAGGCCTGGCTGTCCAGATTTTCGGCCTGCTGAAAAAATCGATCCAGAGCTCGCTCGCTTCGCAAGTTGGATTTCTTTTTTCGCGTGGTGCTCTCAAGGGGCTAAGAAAGACGATTGACTACACGGAGTACGGCGGCGCGCCTCTGTTGGGTGTGCGCGGCGTTTGCGTCATCGGCCACGGCCGTTCGAACGCCAAAGCCGTGAAAAACGCCATTCGCGTAGCCGCGGGTCTAGCCCGCGCTCGCATCAACGAGAAAATTGAACAGGAACTCTCGGCCGCGAGCGTTCTCGTATGACGCCTCAGGAGAGGAATTGACGATGGGCAAAGTTGCATTTGTATTTCCGGGGCAAGCCTCGCAGTACCCGGGCATGGGCAAAGAGCTGGCCGAAAAGTACCCGGCGGCGCGCGCCGTTTTCGACGAGGCCGATAAAGCCCTCGGTTTCTCCATCTCCAAGATCTGCTTTGCGGGCACCGAAGACGAGCTGAAGCTCACCGCCAATACGCAACCGGCCATCCTCACCTGTTCGGTAGCCGTCTATCGCGTCCTTGCGGATCGCGGCCTCACTCCCGATTTTGTGGCAGGCCACAGCCTAGGCGAATACTCCGCCCTGGTAGCCGCCGGCGCTGTGAAGTTCTCCGACGCCGTGCAGTTGGTCAGGAAGCGCGGCACCTACATGCAGGAAGCCGTCCCGGCAGGCGTGGGCGCCATGGCCGCCATCATGGGCCTTTCGCCCGCAGTGGTCGCCGATGCCTGCAAGCGCGCCACGAATGGCGAAATTTGCTCCGCCGCCAACCTCAATTCTCCCGAGCAAACGGTAATCTCCGGCCACGCCGGTGCCGTCAAGCGCGCCGTCGAAATCGCCTCCCAACTCGGCGCGAAGCGTGCCGTGATCCTGGCCGTCTCTGCCCCATTCCACTCCGCGCTGATGATGCCCGCGCAGGAGCGCTTAGCTCAGGATTTGAAGAGCGCCGTATTTCTGAATTTATCCGTCCCTCTGGTTAGCAACGTCGATGCCGACACGATTTCGACCGGCGACGAAGCCCGCGAGGCCTTAATCCGCCAAGTCACTATGCCCGTCCGCTGGGAAGAATCTGTCCGCCTGCTCATCGATGAAGGCGTAAACACCTTCGTAGAAGTAGGCCCAGGCCGCGTTCTAACCGGACTGCTACGCCAAATCGAGCGCTCCGTAGCCACGCTCAACGTAGAAGACGAAAAAAGTTTAGCCGCCACGGTAGAGAAAATCGCCGGCGCACGTTCCGATGCGGCTTAGGTCGCGCCGACTTCGGTCGGTGCGCCATACGATTTTCGACGAATTGACATCCTCCTCGCCCCAAAGGGCGAGGATTCCTACGGAGCCGGGTTTTGGTCCGGTCTCTTCGGTGGGTTCCTCCACAACCGCCCTACTTCAGCGGAGGACAACGAAGAGGCTTTACTTTTGGGCTGCCCGCCCGTAGGTCCTTTTTAGGGACGAGCCAGTTTATGACCGAAGCGAAGAAAAAGCAAAGATAGCGCCTGATATCCCCGGCCTGAAAACGCCGAGGCTTTACGGCTAAGAACGGTAAGCACGGGCAGCATTGTCCATCATCAGCACCGGCAAATTCGCGCATGATACGCCAGGAAAAAATTAGATGTTCAGTCTAAAAGACAAAGTCGCTCTGTTAACCGGCGCCTCCCAGGGCATCGGCCGCGAAACCGCCCTCGCCCTCGCCGAGGCCGGAGCCAAGGTCGTCGCAGCCGCGCGCAACGAAGAAAAGCTTGCGGCTCTGGTGAGCGAGATCGTCGCGGCCGGCGGCGAAGCCATGGCCATAAAGATGGATGTAGCCGAACCCGAACAAGTAAAATCCGGCTTCAAGCAAACCCTCGGAAAATTCGCCCGCCTCGACATTCTCGTCAACAACGCCGCCATCACCCGCGATGGCCTCGCTCTGCGCATGAAGCAGGAAGACTGGGACGCGGTAATTCGCACAAATCTTACTGGCGCGCACCTGTGCATCCAACAAGCCCTTTCCCCGATGATGCGCGCTCGTACGGGCCGCATCATCAACATAGCCAGTGTCGTCGCCCAAATGGGCAACGCCGGCCAAGCAAACTACGTCGCCGCGAAAGCCGGCTTGGTCGGCCTGACCAAAGCCATCGCCATCGAG
>Ga0210384_10009294_pt1 | contig 10155 bp, 7 predicted proteins | sample IncBWH2MmetaG_FD_160574 | JGI IMG/M metagenome (GOLD analysis project Ga0210384, IMG submission 160574) | Forest soil microbial communities from Barre Woods Harvard Forest LTER site, Petersham, Massachusetts, United States - Inc-BW-H-2-M | ecosystem: Environmental > Terrestrial > Soil >...
GATCGCTTTGTTGCCTAGGGGAAACGGCGGCAGAGCCGCCGTCAACGAGTGTGCAATTTTGGTCCGCCGGAAGTGTGCAATTTACGCCCGCCGCTTACAGCCCGATGTGTTGTCGCTGTGACTTGAGTCTAATATTGCGGCGTATTGGCGCTGAATTGCTTGATTGTGAGCGCCGCCCGCGAGGCCACCTGGCGGCGACAGGAAGAATGAGCCTCGCCAGGCTACTTGGCATCAAGATCAGCCCTGCACCGTCGACGAGCGTGGCGGCAACAAGCCGGGCGCGACCGCCTGTCCTGGTCGGCTTGATTTGCCTCGATTCACCGCGCCAATTCGCAATCTTTCGGACGGAGTGGCTCGGTACGTACCGCTGCACCAACATCGCCCTCCCACCGTGAAAGGGTGCGTATACCATTGTCGGCGAGCAATACCGAGGTCGGCGCGGGGATTGACAGAAAGCGCAGCGTGCCGGCGATCGGATGATTTTGTGCGATTACAATTTTCGACGCCACGCCGGCATGCCGAATAATCTAAAAATAGCAACGGCTCAATTCGAACACCGCAGCGGCGACAAGGAATTTAACCTAGCTTCGATCGAGTCAGCAAGAGCCGCACTGTTAGGCGCCGATGTGGTCGCCTTCCATGAGTGTTCGGTTACCGGATATAGTTTCGCCCGTCGACTGTCAAAGGAGCAGATGTGGGAACTGGCCGAAGTCATCCCTTCTGGAAAGAGCACTGCGACGCTCACGGAGATCGCCCGCCGTCATGGGAGTGCCGATCCCTCGGTAACGAGATTGCACTTGCGACCTGCGCTTACGAAAGGATTGCCATGTCTGGCGGGCACCGCTATCGAGAAGCCAGGAAGCCAGAATTATACCGTCACATATTGGGCGCTAAGCACCATTCAGACCAGAAAGTCGTGTGGATGCGTCGATCAGAAGGGGACGAATAAGCGCGCCACCGTCCTTGGCGCGCGCCTACCTCCCTCGCAAACCGATGACGCCGCCTTGAGCTCGTTGTATTGCCTGTAGCAATCTGACGTAATTCGCGTTCGATCGGATTTGATTCCGATTGCATTCACGCATTTTGATATTTGCTTGCCCTTCTTCAACTACCTTTCATGTGCGAGCATCGATCGGGGACATCTTCGGCAGCGCGCGCCGGGTCGGATGCATTGCAGCGTAGAACTCAGTGATCCTTGCAATGGGCTTTCGCAGCATAAACCTTGCCGCGCTCCCCTTTCGATTTCCTACTCTAGGGGCCGATCCGCCCGCGCGCTCTAGCTTCGTCAAGAGCACGCACTCCGAAACTTCAGTGCTTGCGTCACGAGTAACGTTTCACGTCATTTCAGCCACGCCACCAGGCAAGACGATCCTTCCAAATCGCCAGCTTGGCGCGGACCTCATGACGCCCGCGCGACCGCGACAATCATTTCCTCTCCGTCGGCATACGGTCGATTGATATCATAGGCACCGTATACCTTTTCGATCTCGAATCCGGCGGCGCCCAACAGTTCCCGCAACCCCCCAACCGTATCGGCGCGCACGACGAAGCGCTCGTCCGCTAACACCCTCGTGCATCCACATCGCTCGGCCTCAACCGTCCAGTGTACGAGCGTCGCCCCCTCGCCTGCGCGAGTGTAGTGAGTGAGTCGACGATAGATTGTCGAACCGAGTCGCCTTTCTTCCTCGAGGTGGCCCTGCGCGATCCAGGGCAGCGCCGTCGTGCGAACATCGAGGATCAACCTGGCGCCCGGCGCAATGTGCTTTGCGGCGGCCTGGAGTGCTGTCGTACGGTCAGCATTGTTCAACAGCATAACGACGCTTCTCATCAGGATGAGATCCGCGCTGAATTGAGCGGCGAAAGTCTCAGGTGCGCCTTCGATAAGAGTAATCGATCGATCAAAGTCGTCGCCACGATTTAGTCGGTCTATCGCAAGGGCGGCGAGAATCGGCGATGGTTCAAATGCCAGTACTTCGAGGCCGAGATGAGCCAGTGTCGATGCCGGCCCGCACAGGCCCGCTCCAAAATCAATGACGCGGCGACAACCTGCCGTCCAGTGGCCGAAGAATTGCTTCTCTTCCGGAGTAACCACAGCGTGCGGTCCGAAGAAGGCATAATAACGTCCGGTCTCTTCATACATCATCGACTCCCGTCGCGTTTTCTTGTCAACTGCCAGCTATGCACGGTCGCGCGCCACCAGAAGTTGAGCGCTGAATTTATTTTCCGATGCGTGCGAAACAAGGAATTGTCGCCGCGAAGCCTCCAAGGACGGATCCACGGCGTCCCGGAAAGTACATTACGCTCCATTCCATGGAAATTTCGCCGACCTCTTCTTGACAATCGCCGCCCTGCGCACATTCGGCGGCGTCACCTTTGGTCTGCGCCAATAACGCGCCTGGTTGGACTCACCATTTGCTAAACCGCTTTCCTGAATTCCCTCGTTAGGTAGCGACATGGGCCCATAGGGTCGCCGCACCGCAGCCACGATTGGTGAATCCGGCATCGATCCCATGCCCGATGTACGCATCAAATCGATCATTTCCGCCACCGCTTCGCCTATTTGCGTCGCGGACAATCTTGCGACAGGGAGTGTCGCAACGAATTCTCGAAGCTGCTCCGAGAATTCGGAAGGCGAGTCGGGCCCGCGCGCCTGACTCGCCGGCGCCATGCGAGGGCATGGAGCCCGAACAGCATGGCCAGACGAAGAACTCCTCACCACGGCGATCGCAGGACTTCCCCGCTCCGCCAGATCACAAACCCTCTCCGTCGCAGCGATCAAGAAACCGATTTCTGCCGCCGAGTAGTGCGTCGTCACATCGAACGTCTTATGACCCAACAGAACCTTGCGGTCCTCAAAGCTGACGCCTGTGGCCCGAAGTCGGTGACCAAACGTGTGCTTCAAATCGTGCACGCGAACCTTCCGAAAGCCCGCCGGACACGGCCGCTTGAATTCTTCGGTATAGCGCAAAGCCGCGCGCCGTCTCGCCGCCTTCCAACCCGAGTTATAGAGGCGAGGTATGGGATTTCCCTTATAGGTGAACACCATGTCCGGGTGCCGTCCGCGGCAGCTTTCAATGACAGACCGAGCGACGCGGTTGAGAACCACATAGCGATCTAGCTCGAACTTCGTGTGCTCGCGCGGGATGACGAAAATCGAGGTCCCAAGTTCCGGAATGGCCACCTCCCACTCCCAGCGAAGGTTCGCCACTTCCGCCTGACGAAGCCCGGTATTGACCTTGAACAGCGCCATCGTCTTCAAATGCCCGTCGAGCTCCGAGAACAGCAATCGTTGTTCAGCAGCCGACAGCGGGTAGGATTGACGTTGGTGCAGCTGCCGCAAGCGCGGCAACATCGGCGCCGCAGGCATCCAGGGCAGATCCCTATCATCCCGCCAGTAGCGCGACGCCAGATTCAAAATCCGTTTTACGACGGCCAGATCACGATTAATGGTTCCACCGACGTTACCTTTCTCCCGCCGCCAACGGATGAAGGGCTCGAGCGTGCCGTGGTGTATGCGCTTTAAGGGCAGCGCGCCAATGAAAGGATCCAAGGTCTTGAGCGCCCGCACATCGCGCTCAATGCTGCGCTTGTGCTGATTTTCAGCAAGGAACTTCACCCCAGCTTCACGAAACGTGTGCTCCTTGGGCTCACCATAGAGATGCGCCTTTCTCGCCTGGCCCACCCTGTGCGCCAGCAGCATCTCCGCCTCTTTAAGATCGCTTGTGTGCGTGCTCTCGCAAATCCTCTTACCAAACAGCACCTTATCGATATGCCAAATGCCTTTACGCAGCAGCAATCCGCGCGTGGTTCCTTGATGTCTCATGAGATCACGCGATACGAAGTTGAACTTGGTGCTTTACCGCATGTGTTGAGCATCACAGTGATGCGCTCCATTTGTTTTCTGGACCGTGTGAAACAGGGCTCGTCGCATGCGACGAGCCGGATTTGCCATGGACTGGCAAACCACCGGCTTTCTGCGCGATGCACGATCGCAAAAGCGCAGAAAGTTTGGCGCGGAGCATTGCGCTGCGTAGTCCGTGCTTCGCGCAAGCCCTGGGTGCCCGTCCCTCGCCGCCCGTCGAACGCATGCGTTCGACCCATGGATGAATTTACGACGTTCCAGAAAGCCAATGACGCTTCATCCTCGATGTGCCACACGCCTTCGCGAAGGATCAAACCGGGTATGCCCTTTATAACGCGCATGATGGTTATCTATCGATTACTGGAGCCGCGTTTTGTTATTCGACCGCATTAAAGACGCAGCACTCTCTGCTAAATAGGTCATTGATCTTTTTTCCAAGTATTCTCGCGCGAGTCCATACTGATCGAGAAAGCGCTTCCGCTTGCTCTAGCTTGCCCTCGTCCCGCGGAGTAGCCGCGCGGGCAACGATGGCGAAAATGCCGCCGTTGCGCGAAGATCAGGGAGCCAGCGCAAGACCGAAAGCGCGGATCGAGATCAACCGAGCGAACTCGAAACGCGACCGGCCACGGGAAGGAAACCACGTCGCCCCACCATCGATGGGTGATTTCGTGCCCGTGGTAGGCCCAAGTTAATCGGCTTGTCGAGGGCTTCCCTATTGGCCGGCATGAATCCGTTCAGACTCGCGCCGGTGAAACCCGCCTTGTTCGCCTGAGCCGACGGCACGTCGGCAATGGCACATTGCCGCCCGCTTCATTCACTTCATCGCCGACATCCTGAGGAATACTCCATCCGCGCGCCGCGCATACGGTCTTCCCTAGAACTTATAAGACGCCCTCGCGTTCCAGAACGCGCCGGGTAAATCATACGTCGCGGCATCGTAACCGTTGAGCGTACAAGTAAAGCAAATCGGAGGGTTTACACCGAAGAGATTGTTGACCCCAAGTGCAATCTTCAAACCGCTCAGAGCGAAAGCATTGCGCCACTCGAGCTGCGCGTCATTGTAAACCACGGCGCGCAGCACGTGGAAGTCCGTCGCGGCTTCGCAACCTTGTATGCCGACAATGACGGCACTGAAGCAGGGTTCGGTGACTGAGTGAATGTAGCGCACGATCCAGCTCGCCTGCCAATCACTCACCGTCCAACCCAGCTGTGAGTTGACGCGAATTCTCGGAATCGAGCCGTTGTTGGTCTCAACACCGACTTGACGCGTTGACACATTGCCGTCGGCGTCGATAGCTTTATAGCTATCCACGTACGTACTCTGAATGGACACGGAGGGTTGTCCCAGCGGGGTTGCGGAGCCGGCCCAGTCGATCTTCAGATCTACTCCCGCGGTCGTTATCTCGCCGAAGTTCTGCAAGAAGTTCTTAGGAGGATTTAGGTTTCCGCTCGGTCCGCGAGTGAATGGAAAACACAGCGCGGCATCAGTCCCTCCCGCGGCGAGGCAGGAATTCAACAATGCCTGCAGATCCGCCGCCTGGATCGCGCCGGTGATTTTATGGTGATAGTAGGTTGTCTCCGCCGTGAGTTTGTCCGTGATGCTGCCTTCGGCCCAGCGGGCGCGATATTGCAGGCCCAGCGTATAGCTGTCGGATTTTTCAGGCTGCAGCGCGGCGTTGCCTCCGGTAAACGACAAAATCTGCGAGTTCGCCTGCACATATCCGACGGGCACGCCTTGCGCCACGCAGGCTTTCTGCAGGGGCGTCACCGGCGGCCCGGTCACCACCGCGCCGCCGTTAGGTCCGCACGGATCGACGATGGTGGCGCCGAACTGCGTCAATCCGAACAATTCGCCCAAATTGGGCGCTCGGAAGCCTTTCGAGTAGGTGCCGCGGACTGCCAAATCATCGACCGGCGCCCAGCGAAATCCGAGCTTCCCCGTCGTTGCGCCGCCAAATGTAGAATAGTCGGAATAGCGTATGGCTCCGCTCGTGTCCAAACTCGCGAGCAGCGGCAAATTGAATTCCGTGTAGGCCTCGTTCACGTGGTAGCTGGCATTGACCGGAAAGGCGGGCGAATCCTGCGATTCCCCGGTGGTGCGCAAAGGATCCGGATTGAACGCGCCATCGTACTTACGATGCTCGACTCCCGCGGCAAAAGCCGCCGCGCGATCCTGGATGCGGAACATCGTTCCGCTGATATTGGCCGAGACGAGCGCGAGCTTCTGATCGCTCGAGTCGAGCTGCGTCGCGCGAATGTAACTGATCATCGCGGGTGTCATGGGGCGTCCCTGCCCGCCGAACAGATCCAGCGGCACACATCCGGGGGTCGCTTTGCAAACATTCACATCGCCGAGAGCGATGCCGATTTTTCCGATGTTGTAGCCATTGAGAAACGTCTGCTCGGCCTTGTTGTCGGAATACGCCGCGTTGATCTCCCACCTGATGCCATTCCAAAAATGCAGGTCTCCATCAAGGCCGACGTTCAAATAATAGGTATTGACATCCTGATTGAAAATGCGCGGACCCACCTCGAGTGGCCGCTTGGTAATGAAGCCAAAATTGGTCGACGGATCCAGCGTGATGCCAAAGGGGTTATAAGGATTATTCGCCGCAACCGTAATCGTGTCGGCAATGCCGCCGGTGCCGGCCAAGGGTCCGACGAATATGGGCTCGGGAGCGGCTTGGTTTTGCGACTGGCGATTGTTGAACAGACCTTTGGCGTGCAGCCTGACGTCGTCACTGATGTTGTAGGTGACATTTGTATAAATGGCCTTTCGCTCCGACGGCGTCAGAAGATCGTTGTAAGGCGCGAAATTGAAGCGGTCCTGGCTTCCGTTGAAATTGTGGTAAGTACCGCCGGTGGGATCAAGAGGATTCCAAGAAGGCACCTTCGTGCCGTTGTTGAGCGTCACGTCGTAATAATTTCCTTGATCCGGCGTGCACGAGCCGTAAGCTGGCGGGGCGACGCGCGGATCGCAGAAAATGTTGCGACCTTGAGGCGTCGCGGAACTACCCGCCGCAAGACCCGCGAGCGGCTCAGGGAACGCGGATTGCCACCATTTGGCTGAACTAATCGCCTCCTGGTTAAAGTAATTGGCCACAAAGACGGCGGAGAATTTCTCGTTGGACCCTCCTAGAGTCAGTGTTCCCTCGGTGCTGCGGCCGCCCTTGCTGTAGTCCCCCACGAGGCCGGTAATCTCCACGCCGTCCATTTTCTTGCGAGTGATGACGTTCACCACGCCCGCGATCGCATCGGATCCGTAGATCGCGGACGCGCCGTCCTCGAGCACTTCGATGCGCTCGACGATAGCCAGCGGAATCGTATTCAGATCCGCGCTGCCGCTCACGCCGGAGGCCGAGGACTCATTGACCCAACGAATGCCATCCACCAGCACCAGCACCCGCTTGGAATCCAAGTTGCGCAATGACACCTGCGAAGAGCCCGCGCCAATTCCGCCGCCGTCCGGCGGGTAACCGAAGTTGCCGGACGAATTGAATTTCGTATTGAGCGCGCTCCCGCCGGTGGTCAACTGCTGCAGCAAATCCCCCAAACTTTGCACATTCGTTCTATCAATGGCGTCGCGATCGATGATGGTTACAGGTTGTTGCGCCTCCGCTCCTTCTCGAGCGATCCGCGAGCCAGTCACAATCACTTGCTGCAGCTCTTGGTTCGCCGCGGCTGCCTGCGCTTGCGCGGTTTGCGCCTGTGCGTATTCCCCCAAAAGCATCAGCAGCGTAGCCGCGGCAACCGGCCCAAAAGCACCGAACGTGACTTTTTGCATGATGATCCCCGTTTCTATCTTTTATTCCGTGCCGACGTCGAGCGCCCATTCCATGCAAGCGCCTTCGGAAGGCGGTCGCGGTATGCAAGCGGTAGCGATTCGCAAGCGGTAATATAATAGAGTCTGCGACTCTAAATGGCAAAATGCAAGGGGGCAATATTCTTAGGACACGGACAATCGGGGGCGCGATCAGCGTCCCTGCGATTATGTGGTGAAGCTAGTTATGTGGAGAAGGCCGCTGCGGCAGGGCCAGAGCTGCTTTCGGCAGAGCTCGCCTTCACATAAGTTTGAGGCCAAAGGGGGACGGCAGAGCGGTGCAGGTAGGTTCACGCACACCGGTCCGCTAAGTGGCCGAAAAGCGTCCCGCACGATTCCAATGACATCGGTGACTCCGTGAGTCACGGCCTTCGCATCCTGACGTAGCAATGTTCCGCGGGTACGAAGCCGCGTTTAAGGTAAAAGTCGCCGTTGTCGTGAGTTTGTAGAATGTACTTTACACCGTCACTGCGCGCCGTTGCCCGCGCCAGCAATTGCGTGCCAATACCCCTCTGCTGGAAGTCCGGGCTGACGGCTAAGTCCGCGACGAATGCGTTGAAAGCGAAGTCCGTGAGCACCCTGATGAGTCCGACTAAGCGTCCGTCCACACGTGCAGTTATTGTATGTTGCGCGGCGGCGAGCATTTGGGCGATCCGCTCGGGTTCGTCTAGAGGGCCATTAAGGCCCGCGATGCGGAAAAGATCAATGACTTCGGAAGCAGGTGGCTTATCCTCTTCGGAGTAGACAACGCCCGGTGCGTTCACGTTAAAGTCCTCACTGGAGTGATTCCTCTTCAAGGCTGGTTACCGGCAATGCGCTGGTTTCTTGCAAGAGCAAAATGTGATTCGGTTGGGAACGAACATTATCGAGCCAGTGGTGAATATGCTTGTGAGGAGAAAGATCGAAGCCGCCCTCTTCAGCAACGTGAGTATAGGCATATAGGGCGATGTCGGCGATTCCGAAACGCCGACCATTGAACCACGAAGACTGAGCCAAATGAGCGTCCATGACACGCAGCGCATGTTCGCCGCGCGCGGCATTCGCCTCTATGGTCTTTTCAGAACCGCTCCGCTCGTCTTTATATCGCAACAAATATCGATTGCCGGCAATCGGCGGCTCATGGCTATATTGTTCGAAGAACATCCAGCGCAGTGTTTCGGTCTGTGCTCGAAGATCGGAGGGCCAAAGATCAGTGTTCTGGGAAAAGTAATATAGAATCGCTCCACTTTCCGAGAGAAAATTGCCGTCCTCTAGTTTAATCACGGGTACTTTACCTATTGGATTGATCTGTCGGAAGGCTGGCAAACCTGTGTGCCCTGCGGTTTGGGCTACCTCTACGCGGCGGTGTGCGATTCGAAGATGAGAAAAGAGCAATCGAACCTTGTAGACGTTGCCAGACGGCAGAAATCCATATAGCACGAGCATTCAGGCTTGCCATCCGCGTGCTCGCGTGGCGGAGATCGGAGGTGCCATCGGATGCCTGCGTGAAACCGAATGTCTTCGAAGCTGCATCCTCTGGCGTATTCGACGTGTGATAAACGCTCTTCGTAAGCATGTCATTTGGGTCATTGGGACCGTTTTGTCATCGGTCGGGTGATGGCGCCCACCACTTCGGATGATTCAAACAGATTCCCCGTGTCGCCTGTATGCAAGAAGGCAATGTTGCTGTCCAGTTCCACTCGCCCTGTGCGCGCGTGGTCTAGCAGCCCAGCAAACCCCTTGCCGGTGTACACAGGCCCAACAAAAACGCCATCGGAGCTGGCGAGTGCTTTTATCGCGGCCGTGCTTTCGGCCGAAGGCACGCTGTAGTCTTCGCCGATGAACCTTTCGTCGATGTCGATTTCGCTGCAGATCGCTGCGTCATCAGGCGATTCGACGTCGAGTACCTGGAATACGTGCTTGACGCGATCGACGATCACGTTCTTATTCATCCAGCCACCCGGCTGATAGGAGTTGATCGCTATTGACCGAAACTTGACCTTGTGTCCGGTAATAAGCTTCCCCGCTAGCATGCCCGGAAGTGCCGTGCCGGTCCCCGCTGTATGGTAGATGTAGTCGAGTTCGACGCCTACTGCTCTTGCCTGTTCGATCATTTCCTTAAAAGTGAGCGCATGAGCCACGAAGCCATAGTGATGCGCGCCACCGGTCGGGACAATGAGTACCTTGTGCCCCTCAGTTTGCAATTTCGCCCTGCGCGCTTCCATCGCATCGACAATTCGATTGTTTTCATCTGTTGCGTTCCAGTACGCACCCCCTGAAGTGGTCAGGTAGTGAGTCTCGACATCCATAATTTGATTCAGAAGCAGGTTACCTCGGAATTCGGTGATTGGCCCTCGCCTGTTATCGCGGGTGAGGTAGAGGATCGGCGTAATTCCTGCGACAAGTGCAGCGGTCACGAATTGCAAACCTGAATTAGTCAGATACACACCCTGCGTGATGATGGTGTCGACCCCATCCTTCAGGCCTGGCCAAC
>Ga0210384_10009295_pt1 | contig 10154 bp, 8 predicted proteins | sample IncBWH2MmetaG_FD_160574 | JGI IMG/M metagenome (GOLD analysis project Ga0210384, IMG submission 160574) | Forest soil microbial communities from Barre Woods Harvard Forest LTER site, Petersham, Massachusetts, United States - Inc-BW-H-2-M | ecosystem: Environmental > Terrestrial > Soil >...
TGGCCGGCGAGGTGACGGACGGCGTGCGGCCCGAGGACCTGCTGCGCCTGCCGTGCTCCGGGTTCCTGCGCCGGCGCGGCGTCGGGGCCTTCCTGATGGTGGGCGCCGCCGGCGAGCCCTACGACGATCTCTCTGACTACCTGCACCACCTGGCCGGCGCGCTGCCGGAGGCGTACCGCGCCGGGCGCGACTACAAGGACTACGTGGACGCTCTCGGCCAGGTACGGCGCGGCGAGCTGACCGCCGAGGCCGCCGCCGCGCAGATGCCGGCGCTGCGGCGCGTCGGCGGCGCCTGCCCGTGCTCCAAGTCGGTGCGCTGGGTGGTCGACGCCGAGGCGGCGTCCGCCCGCCCGGGGACCTCGCAGGCTCCCGCAGGCGAGGCGCCGGCCGCGGCGCCGGCGCCCTCGACCGCCGGCGCCTGATCGCCGCCTGATCGCCGCCAGCGCTCCCGACGCCGCCGCCCCAGCCCCCGCTCGATGCCACCGGCCGATCCGAGCAGCCCGTGCCGCGGGGCCTCGCGATGAGCGTGTTCAACCGTCTGCTGGTCGGCACGCTGCCGTTGGTGCCCCGCTTCATCGTCGGCCGCGTGGCGGCGCGCTACGTGGCGGGCGCCACTCTGGAAGACGCGCTGCGGGTGGTGGGCGAGCTCAACCGGCAGGGGGCGATGGCGACCATCGACCTGCTGGGCGAGGAGGTGAGCGAGCGCGACAAGGCGCTGGCCGCGGTCGACGAATACCTGCGCGTCTTCGCCGCCATCCAGGAGCGCGGTCTCGACTCCAACGTCTCGATCAAGCTGACCCTGCTCGGCCTCAAGGTCGACGAGGGCTTCTGCCGCGACAACGTCGCGACCGTTGCCGCCGCCGCCCGCTCGCGCGGCAACTTCGTGCGCATCGACATGGAGGACTCGAGTTGCACCGACGCCACGCTGCGGATCTATCGCGAGCTGCAGGCGCGGCACGGCAACCTGGGCGTGGTGCTGCAGGCCTACATGCGGCGCACGCTCGGGGACGTCGCCGAGCTGCCGCGGGAGGGCGCCAACGTGCGGCTCTGCAAGGGGATCTACGTCGAGCCGCGCCGGATCGCCTGGAAGGGCTACGACACGGTGCGCGCCAATTTCGTGCGGGCGCTCGAGAAGCTGATCGAGGCGGGCGTCTACCCGGCGATCGCCACGCACGACGAGTACCTGGCCGCGGCGGCCACCGCGCTGATCGACCGCCACGGCCTGCGCCGCGACCGGTACGAGTTCCAGATGCTGCTCGGCGTCGACCAGGAGCTGCGCGAGATCCTGATCGCCGCCGGCCACCGCCTGCGCGTCTACGTCCCCTACGGGCGCGACTGGTACCCCTACTCGATCCGGCGCCTGCGCGAGAACCCCGAGGTGGCCCGCCACGTGCTGCGGGCGCTGATCGCCCGGCGGTGACGGCCGCGGGGCGCGGGGTGCGGGCGCGGGGTGGTGGAGATTGGCCCGGGCCCTGGGGGAGGCGGATCTCTCTCCGCCTCCGTTTGGGCGAGGGGTCTTGGATGAGGGTGATCGGACTGCGGGGGCCTCGCCCAAACGGCGGCGGAGAGAGATCCGCCTCCCAGGGGGGCCCTCCCTTTTCTTGCTGCAACCCCAAGGCCCCAACCCAAGGCCTCGTCAAAGACCGCGAAGTCCTCTACGCCTGGGCGCTCTTCCACTCTAGGTAGGCCTTGGCGGCCTCGCCCAGGAAGTTCGGATGCTCGGGGCGCCAACCGATCTCGGTGCTGCGGCGGCTCTCGACCAGCTGGTCGAGGGCGAGGCAGTCGGCGAAGGCGCCGAGCTCTCGGCGCGCCTGCTCGAGCGGGATCGAGCGGGTGGCGCCCTGCTTGCCGGCGGCCTCGCTGGCGGCGCGGGCGACGTCGGCGAGCTGCACGGCGTTGCCGTCGACGGCGTGGAAGACCCCGCGGGCGTGGTGCTCGACGACGCGGCGGTAGAAGCGCGCCAGGTCGTCGACGTGGATCATCGGTAGGCGGTTGGCGCCGTCGCCGACGTACGCCGCGGCGCCCTCCTTCTCGGCCGAGTCGAAGTAGCTGCCGATCAGGCCGCCGCGGCCGCCGTAGACGATGCCCGGGCGGATCACGGCGCTCGCCAGGTGATGGATGCCGGCCTCCAGCGCCAGCCGTTCGTGGGCGGCCCGCCAGGCGACGAGAGCGGCCGGGTGGTCGGTCGGCGCCCCCTCGAACGCCGGCGCGTTGCCGGTCGCCCCCAGGACCCAGATGCCGGAGGTGTAGACGAGCGAGCGCGCCCCGCCGGCGTGGGCGGCGGCGATCAGCGTCTCGATCGCCGTGCGATCGGCGGCGACCGCTCCCGGGCCGGAGCCGAAGGCGACGTGGACCAGCGCCTCGTGCTCGGCGGCGTGCTCGCGGTAGGTGTCGGGATCGGCGATGTCGCCGACCACTGCCTTCGCCCCCAGCCGGCGCACCAGCTCCGCCTTGGCGTCGCTGCGCACCAGGCCGGTCACTGCGTGGCCGAGCGCCGCCAGCTCGCCGACCACCGCATGGCCGATGTATCCCGTCGCTCCGGTGACGAAGACGTACATGCTTGCCCCTCCCGGTGGGCGATCTTAGCAGCTGCCTGGGGGCGACGCTCGGCGCTGGCACTTGGGTAGTGGGTCAGTTTCCCTCGGCCTCCCTTTGGACGAGGGGCCAAAAGTCATACGCCCCGGGGAGCCTGGGCCCCTCGTCCAAAGGGAGGCCGAGGGAGCCTGACCCACTACCGGCACCTGAATGTTCATCCGGGCGTGAGACGATGTGGGTGTGCCTGAGGGACCAGGAGGGTCATAAAACGTGCCCAGGACTGTCAATCTATGACCGATCGACGAGCTGACAAGCCCAGTTTGACGGCCGATGGGGCGGGTGTTAGCATTTTTTCCCCATCAGCCGCTGCACTTGGGGAGCCAGGCGCCATGGACGGTCCGCCCCTGACCTCCAACTAGAGCCGTAGGACTTCGTAGACCTGGTAGACCTTCCGACCCATGGCCAACCCTCCGGACGCCGCCGACGCCAAGGGCGGCCTCGAGCTCGAGCCCGACACCGACGGCATCGATCTCGCGGCGCTCCAGGAGAGCAGCACCACCCAGACCTTCGAGACCTCGACCCGTGAGCGCATCGAGCGCGGGACCGTCCTCGCCGAGTCGGAGGCCGACGTCATCCTGATCGCGCACCCCGAGTCCCAGCGGCTGGGCTCGCGGTACCGCCTGTCGCCGGGAACGGTGCTCGAGATCGGCCGCTCGCCGCTGGTGGGCCTCAGCCTGCCGGAGGTGATGTCGATCTCGCGCAAGCATGCGCGCCTGCGCTATGCCGGTCCGGTGGTGACCGTCGAGGACCTCGGCTCGACCAACGGCACCTTCGTCAACGGCCATCCCATCCAGGGGCGGACGGTGCTCAAGAGCGGCGACCGCTTCCAGACCGCGGCCGTGCACTTCAAGTTCCTGCACGAGCAGGACGTCGAGAGCGCCTATCACCTGGCGATCTACGACCTGGTGGCGCGCGACGGGCTGACCGAGATCTTCAACAAGCGCAAGTACGAGGAAGAGGTCCAGCGCGAGTTCGCTCGCGCCGTCCGCCACCACCGGCCGCTGTCGTTGATCCTCTTCGACCTCGACGAGTTCAAGCAGATCAACGACAGCTATGGTCACCTCTGCGGCGACTTCGTGCTCAAGCAGGTGGCGTCGCTGGCGCGCGACCTGACCCGTCCCGAGGAAGTGCTGGCGCGGGTCGGCGGCGACGAGTTCGCGATCCTGGCGCCCGAGACCGGCATCCACGGCGCCGAGACGCTGGCGGTCAAGCTGCGCGACCGCATCGAGGGCTTCGAGCATCGCTACGGCGACGTCAAGATCGCCGTCCGCTGCTCCTGCGGCGTCGCCGAGCTGGCGCCCGAGATGATCAGCCCGCAGGACCTCTACCAGGCCGCCGACGCGGCGCTGCTGGTCGCCAAGCGCAGCGGCCGCAACCGCGTCAAGGTGCGCAGCGGCAGTCACCGCGCCACCGGCGCCGCCGCGGCCGGCGGCAGCTAGGCTTCTCGCGCCGATCCGGTCCTTCCCCGCTCCGGGCGGTCAGCGTCCGCCCGGCGCGGCGGTGGCGCCTGTCTGCGGCGGCTTGCCGAGCAGGTAGGTCTCGAGGAAGACGATCGACACCGTCCGCAGGTAGTCGGCGTTCACCTTCTTCTGGAAGCCGTGGCCCTCGTCCTTGGCGACCACGTACCAGACCGGCACGCGGTTGGCCTCGACCGCGGCGGCGATCTGCTCCGACTCCGAGACCGGCACGCGCGGGTCGTTGGCGCCCGCCGCCACCAGCAGCGGCTTGCGGATGTCGCCGGCGTGACGGACGGGAGCGATGCTCTCGAGGAAGGCGCGCATCTTCGGGTCGCGCTCGTCGCCGTACTCGACGCGCCGCAGGTCGCGGCGGTAGAGCTGCGTGTGCTCGAGGAAGGTGACGAAGTTGCTGATGCCGACGGCGTCGAAGCCGCAGGCCAGGCGCTGGCTGTAATGGGTCATGGCGGCGAGCGTCATGTAGCCGCCGTAGGAGCCGCCGGACACCATGACGCGGGAGGCGTCGAGCCCCGGCTGGGCGGCGATCCAGTCGAGCAGCGCGCCGATGTCCTTGACCGAGTCCTCGCGCTTCTCGGCGTTGTCCAGCGTCAGGTAGGTCTTGCCGTAGCCCGAGGAGCCACGCACGTTCGGCATGATCAACGCCACGCCGAGCTCGTCGACGAGGTAGTTGAGCTCGAAGAGGAATCGCGGGCGGGTCTGCGCCTCGGGACCGCCGTGGATGCTGATCATGACCGGGCGCCGCCCCGGGAAGCGGTCGGCGGCGGGGGAGTAGACGAACGCCGGGATGGTGCGGCGGGCGCTCCCCTGGCGGCCGGCGGTGTCGAAGGTCGGATAGCGCACCAGCCTGGGCACCGCGAAGCGCGCCGCGTCGAGGCCGCCGGTCTCGCTGGCGGTCCAGCGCTCCAGGCGCCCGGCGTCGGCGTCGTAGGAGTAGACGTCGAGGGGAGCGCGCGCCCAGGTCACGGCGAACGCCAGCTCGTGCGCGCCGCCATGATCGCCGGCGCCGCCGGCAGGCCGGAAACGCGGCCGGGTGGCGACGCCGGGCGGCAGCTCGGGGGCGGGCAGCGCCTTGCCGCTGCGGGTGTCGAGCAGGTGCAGGCGGCTGGTCCCCTCTTCGTTGGCGAAGAAGGCGAGCAGCTCGCCATCGCTCGACAGGTCGAAGCTCTCGACGTCCCAGGAGACGTCGCCCGAGAGCGCGGTCTCGACGCCGGTGGCGGGATCGAGCCGCACCAGCCGGAGGAACTCGCCTTCCTTGTCGCTGGAGGTGTAGATGGACCGGCCGTCGGCGGCCCAGCGGCCGCCCTGGTAGGAGACGGTCGGCAGCGATCCCCGGCTCCGCCGCGGCGTCAGCAGAGTCACCTTGCCGGTCGCCAGGTCGACCGAGTGCAGGTAGGACTCGGCGACCGAGATGTCCTCGCCGAGCAGCAGCCGGCTGTCGTCGGCACTCCAGTCGAGCGGCGTCCACTGACCGGCGAGCTCGGCGACGAGGCGCTCGCTGCCGGGCCGCGCGGGATCGGCGGTGTAGAGGTCGAAGTCGCGGCCGTTGCGGGCATTGCAGACGTAGGCGAGCAGCTTGCCGGAGTGGGACCAGAGCGGCGATTCGTAGCGGTGCACGCCGTCGCTGAAGCGGGTGGCGCGGCCGCCGCGACGGTCGAGCAGCAGCAGCTGGTAGTTCTCGGCGCCGCCGGTGTTGACCGAGACCACGATCTGCGACGGGTCGCTCGGCCTGTACGCGCCGGTGGTCACCGGTTCGTCGTAGAAGGTGAGCTGGGTGCGGTCGCCGAGCGGCATCGCCACCTCGTGGAGCTGGGCGGCCTGGGCGAACCGCGTCAGCACCAGCAGCCGCCGCTCGCGCGGGTGCCAGTCGACGAAGGCGGCGCTGCGCATGTTCTCGTAGGGCTGCAGCGCCTCGACCGCGGCGCGCGGGATGGGCGGCACGTGGCGGGCGACGATGCTCGCGGGCGTCGGCAGGACGTCCACGGGGGCGGTGGCGGCATGGGCCATCGCCGGCAGGGCGACCATCGCAGCCATCGCAGCCATCGCGGCAATCGCGGCAATCGCGGCAATCGCGGCAATGGCGTCCAGCGCGTCAATCGCAGCATGGGCGGCGCCGGCGGCGAGGACTGCGCGGGCGGCGCGGGTCTCGCGGGCAAGGATCGTGCGGCGCGGGGCATCGGCGATCATCGCGATCATGGCGTTCTCCAAGGCGAGGGTCGCGGGGCCGGGAGGGCGCCGCGGGTCAGCCAAATAGAGCCAGCTGCGCGTCGCCGGCGCGGCCGGAGTCGGCGGCGAGGGGTTCGGGGCGCCGGAACGCGGCACTCGAAAGCTCGGGCAGCGGCTGATCGAGGCCGTGGCGATGGCGCGCGGAGGCGAAGAGCGCGGCGATCTGCTGGGCGAAGATGCCCTCTCCCCGCATCCGGCTGCCGAAGCGGGGATCGTTCAGCCGGCCGCCGCGCAGCTCGCGGATGCGATGCAGCACCTTCTCGCGGCGGTCCGGGAAGTGCTGCTCGAGCCAGGCCTCGAACAGGCCGGCGACGGCCCCGGGCAGCCGCATCATGACGTAGCCGGCGGCGCGGGCGCCGGCGGCGGCCGCGGCCTCGAGAATGGCCGGGATCTCGTGATCGGTGATCGCCGGCACCACCGGCGCCACCATCACCCCCACCGGCACCCCGGCGGCCGCGAACCGGGCCACCGCCTTGAGCCGCTCGCGCGGATGGGAAGCGCGCGGTTCCATGCGCCGTGCCAGCTCGCCGTCGAGCGTGGTGATCGAGAGGAAGACCCGCACCGCCTGGTGCCTGGCGAGCTCGACCAGGAGATCGAGGTCGCGGGTCACCAGCTCGCTCTTGGTGATCACAGCGACCGGATGGCGCGCCGTGGCGAGCACCTCGAGGCAGCCGCGCGTGATGCCGAGGCGACGCTCGACCGGCTGGTAGGGATCGGTGACGCCGCTCATCACCAGCGTCTGCGGTTGCCAGCGCGGGGAGGCGAGCTCGCGGCGCAGCAGCCGCGGTGCGTCCTCCTTGACCATGATGCGGCTCTCGAAGTCGAGGCCGGCCGAGAAGCCCAGGTACTCGTGCGTGGGGCGGGCGTAGCAGTAGATGCAGCCGTGCTCGCAGCCGCGGTACGGGTTCAACGAGACCGAGAAGGGGATGTCGGGACTGTCGTTGTGGGTGATCAGCGAGCGCGAGGTGTCGCGCAGGAACTCCGTCGCGAGCCGCCCGCCGTCCTCCGGCGCCGGCGGGCTCTCGGCCAGCTCGGGGTCGGCCTCGACGTGCAGACGCTCGAAGCGGTTGGCCGGGTTCTGGGCGGCGCCGCGGCCTCGCGCGGCTGGCGCTCCTCGGGGCGCTCGATCCTGCATGCCGCCACTGTACTGCATCCGTCGCGGCATGCGTCAAGACGCCAGCCCGCATCTGGGCTCCGCGACTGGTAGTGGGTCAGTCTCCCTCGGCCTTCCTTGGGCGAGGGGCCCAGGCTCCTGGGGCGTATGACTTTGGCCCCTCGCCCAAAGGGAAGCCGCGGGAAACTGACCACTACCCCGCGACTTGACCGGATCCAGTGACTTACGACAAGCTTTTAGATCATGAGACTACAATTCGCCATGTTGTTGCTGGCGGCGGGCTTTTCGGCGAGCTGCTTCGATCATCTCGAGCCGGGCCAGATCCTGTTCGACCTGCCCCTCCACGAACTGGTCTTGAAGAGTGCGCCTCCGCCTCTCCAGGGAGAGCCGGGCGAGGCTCGCCAGTCGGTTGAGCAGAGCGTGGGAGACGGTCGCTTCCTGTTCCACAGCGACTATCTGACGGAAGTCGGCTTCCCGCGCGAGCGGTGCGACTCGTTCCTCGACAAGCTCGCGCAGCTCGTCATCCAGGGCCTCAAGGACAAGGGGGCGTGTGTGGCCGGCGCCGGCAGAGGGAATCAATCGCGCACCGTGGGGTATTCCAAGGGGCGGCTGAGCGGTTCGGTCGAGATCTTCTGCCTGGGCGACGATGCGCAGCGCAGTCACGTCGCAGCAGTGGTCGACGAGGTCGCCCTTCGCGGCCGCGGGTGATCCCCCGGGAGGATCAGTCCTTCCTTCACTCCACCCCTTCGAGCAAGAGCTCCGGCGGCGCGTGCAGCGTGCTCTGGGAGCCTCCAATACCCCCGCGACCGTCAAGACCTTTGACGAGGCGGGGCGGGGAAGGCCCGCATACGGGCACCTGCGCCTGCGGGCGCGGGACGGGCCGCGGAGGGGCAGCCGCGGAAAGGCCGCCGCCGGCTATTTCATGCGGTTGGCGAGCTGCTCGGCTCGCTGCTGGTTGGCGGCGGCGGCGTCCGGAGGGCCCATCTCGCGGTGGGCGACCGTGGCCACCTTCAGCTCTCTCTCGGCGGGGGAGAGCCCGCGGTCCTGGAGCACCCCCCAGGTCTGGCTGACCACGATCGTCTCCAAGTTCTGGACGCGCTCGGTCAGGTCGGCCCTGGCCTTGGCGAGCGCGGCCACCTCCCTCTCCAGCTCGCTCGTCGAGGCGCCCATCTGCCGCTGCTTCGCCTGGAAGGTCAGCAAGCGCCGGATGTTCGCCGCCAGGATGGCGACGATCGGGACCAGAATCCACCACTCTTGCATCTTGGCTTCCCTCGCCGGGATTGTACCGCGACGGCGGCGGAAGGCGGGTTACTCGACTTGGAAGTTGACGGTGAGAGTGTAATAGACCTTGACCGGGCGCCCCTCGAGCGTCGCCGGCGCGAAGGCCCACTTCTCGGCCGCGGCGAGGGCGGCGTAGCCCAGACCCGCGGGCAGGCTCTTGAGAATCTGCGCGGCGGCGACGCAGCCGTCCTTGTCGATGATCGACTCGAGGATGACCACTCCCTGGACACGCTGCTTCCGCGCCTCCTCCGTGTAGACCGGTGGAGCAGCGTAGAGCTTCCTGGGTTTCGTGACCGACTCCGCGACCCGGAACGGCCCCTCCCCACGGGGGGATGGGTCGCCCTGGCGAACCACCCAGGGAATCGCGGGAGCGGGCTCCGCCGGCGGCATCGGCGCGGCTTCAGGAGTCAGATTGCCGGCTCGCCGCGCCTGGCAGATCGCGGACCGCGCTTTTCCCGCCGTCTCGTCGTCCGAGGAGGCCTGGATCGCTTGCAGGGCGGCCGCCGCCGCCTCGGTGTAGAGCTCGCGCCGCAAGCCCGCTCGGGCAACGCCGACCAGCGCCTCGGCGCGATAGGGGACGCCGAGCTCGGCTGCTTTCTCGTAGGCCCGTTCGGCATCGGCCGCCGCCGATGTCTCGGGCTGCCGCAGGAGCAAGTCGCCGAGTTGGCAATAGGCGCGCCCCAGGAGCGGCTCGCCTTCGAGCCGCTTGATTGCCTCGCGCGTGGCGGCAATCGGCTCCTCCGGGTTGCCCGGCAATGCCTCCGACAGGCCGAGAGCGCATTCCAGGCACTTGCCATCCGCCGCCGCGTTGGCGCGCCGGAAGGTGTCGGCCGCGGCCGCGAATTGCCGCTGCTGGAGCTGCAGGCGGCCCTGCTCGAGCAGCTCCTTGACCGTGGCCGGGGCCGCGGCGTGGCTGTCAGCGGCCCTCGCCGTCGCAGCGGTCGCTGCCAGCAGCAGGAGCGGCGCGGCGGGCGCCAACCAGCGCCAGATCCTCGCTCTAAGGCGTTCTTCGATCATCGCCAACCCCTCGTGATGAGCATCCGGCTCGGGTGAGAGCGCCGTCATCGCCGGCCTCGCCGTCTACCTCTCGAACAGTCGAGCCTCGGGCTCCCGCGAACCCCTGTCACCTCACCGCGAGCCGTGCGCCCCTGCCGCGCCCGGCTGGGTCATGGCGGGCACGCGGGGGGCCTCCGGCAGGTACTTGTCGAGGAACACCAGGACGGCCTGATAGGCCTTGGCCTGGGTCTCCTTGCGGGCGAAGCCGTGCCCCTCGTTCGGGAAGATCAGGTACTCGACCGGGGTGCCGCGCTTCCGCGCCGCGGCGACGATCTCGTCGGATTCCTGCCTGAGCACGCGCGGGTCCTGCTCGCCCTGCAGCACCAGCAGCGGGCGCTCGATCTGCTCGGCGTGGAAGAGCGGCGAGATCTTGCGCAGGTAGTCGGCGTCGGCCTGCGGATCGCCGATCA
>Ga0210384_10009296_pt1 | contig 10154 bp, 8 predicted proteins | sample IncBWH2MmetaG_FD_160574 | JGI IMG/M metagenome (GOLD analysis project Ga0210384, IMG submission 160574) | Forest soil microbial communities from Barre Woods Harvard Forest LTER site, Petersham, Massachusetts, United States - Inc-BW-H-2-M | ecosystem: Environmental > Terrestrial > Soil >...
GGGCGTCCGGAGCTGACCTGGCGATTTTGCGGATAGTTGGAGGTGAGGATGGGCGAGGTTTCGGTCAGGCCATAGCCTTGGTAGATGGGAATGCCGATGGACCAGAAAAATTCCGCCAACTCTTTGGAAAGCGGGGCGCCGCCGGAGAAAACCATGCGCAATTCTCCGCCGGTACCGACACGGATTTTTTTGTACACCAGTTTGTCGGCGAGGGCCCACTGCGCTTTGAGGAGCAAACTGGCAGCACCTTTCGCACCAGTCCGCCAGGGCGCGGCGCGGCGTGCGACGTCGATGGCCCAGTCAAAAAGCTTGCGCTTGATTCCGGTGGCCTTGCTTCCCTGCTCCATCAGCTTGGCGTAAATTTTTTCGAAGAAACGCGGGACGGCGGCGATGACCGTCGGGTGAATCTCGAGTAGAGCTTGGGGGACGAGGTCCACTGCTTCTACGTAGGCGATACTGACGCCGTTAAAGAGATAGATGTAGTCGAGCATGCGGCCATAAACGTGGGCGAGGGGCAAGAACGACAAAGCCACGTCGGTGGCGGGCAGGAAATCGAAGGTGGCGCAGGAGTCGGTTACGTTTGACGACATATTGCTGTGCGTGAGCATCACGCCTTTGGGCTCGCCGGTGGTGCCGGAGGTATAGATGATGGTGCACAACTGGCCAGGGAGAACCTGCGCGGCACGCATGCGGTATGCGGCGATTTCAGCGCCGCCGGCGGAGGCGATGAGCGTCTCGTAGCGCAGGCACTCGGTGGGGACGTCTGCGCCGGCGTCGGCGACGATGACGTGTTCAAGCTCGGGCAATTGCGCGCGGCAAGACAAAAACTTTTGCAATTGGTCCTCGCCCGCGATGATGATCACGTGCGCGCCGGAGTGCTTCAGGATGAAGCTCATTCGTTCCGGCGACTCGTTGAAATAAACGGGGACGGTGACCCCGCCGGAGCCGTTGATGGCGAAGTCGGCGGTGTGCCACTCGGGGCGATTGGCGGCGAAGAGAGCGACGCGGTCGCCCGGCTTCACGCCCAACTCGACCAGCGCGGTGGAAAGGGCGGCGACGCGGCGCAGCAGCTCCGCGGAGGAGATGGATTCCCAGGTACTATCGGCGTGGCGGAAGATCTGCGCGCGAGAGGTCGGGCGGGAATCGATAGCGTCGAGAAATCGCGAGGGAAGGGTGCCGTAGGTCATGGCCTGAGGTCACTCTACCCTACCGAATTTACGCGCGCAATGAGCCAAAGGTACAGTGAGCGAGGAAAAAGCCGCGGGGCTTCGCGGACTCCGCCCCGCGCTACAGGGCGTGCCCACAGCGGTTTTAGTTTCCCATGGCTGAGAACAGACGCTGGCGCTAGATTGCTGAGGAAATGAAAAAAAGAGCGACAGCCGTGGCTGCCGCTCTTCTGGATACGAGTGTACCCGAGAAAAGAATACGCCAAGAAAAACGTTACGTCCACGAAAAAAGCTGCCAGCATCGTTGGCGTCTCTTGGCGATCTCAGAGCGCGCGAATCCAATTCTTCAGACGTGCCGCTTCCATTTCGATCATGGCTGGGTTGTGGAAGGTGTGAGCCAGCAGCGATACGCCTTGCGTCGCGGATAGCAGGTGCACGGCGAGCGGGCGCGCCTTGGATCCTTTGCCAAGGGCTTTGAACTGCGCCTCCATCCAGGCCAGAGCCTCGGCGAATAATACCCTGGATTTCTTTGCGGCTGGGCCGCCGTGCTTCTGCAGTTCGGAACATAGGGTCCCGACGGGCAACCGTTACGGGCAAGTCCCCCGCGGTTTTGGATTTTTATCTGAACGAAGGCGCACAGTCGCATTTTTGGGGAAGGCGCTTTGTCCAGCTCGTGGAGCAGTTTCCGGAAGCGCGAAACGCGAAGGTCGATAATGGCGCCGCCAATTTCATCCTTGGTTTTGAAGTAGTAGTAGACATTGCCCAGAGGAACCCTGGCCTCCTTGGCGATATCTGCGATAGCCGCCGGGCCGAACCCGTACTGGTAGGTGACTTTTTCGGCGGCCTGAAGGAGCCGCGTGCGGTTGTCTGCTTTCATTTTTGGCACTGCGGCGTCTCTTATAGTCAGTTGACTGACTGTATGTCATACAGGGGGACGCGCTCGGGTCAATGGCCCAGGAGAATCAATTCATAGAGGAGAACTAACTTATGGAGACAAATCAATCACCAATCGAGGCGCTCAACCCATTGCAATTCAAAGGATGGGTTGTTTTGGTTACCGCACTGCTCTCCTTTGCGGTTGGGTCGCTCCTTACCGCGCGCCTGACGCGCTTGCACCAGGTGAGTGCCGATAGCGAACGCGTGTTCGAGCTTATGGTTTATCACACGGTGCCCGGCAAAGTGCCGGCGCTCGAATCGATCTTTCGCGACGTTTCCAAACTACAAGCGAAGCACGGCATGAACGTCGTGGGTTACTGGGTGCCCAACGACGATCCTGCCTGGGCGAACACATTCGTCTACCTGGTGGCGCATCCCAGCCGGGAAGAAGCGAAAAAGAATTGGGCCGCGCTGCATGCCGATCCGGCATTTCCGGAATATCGGACACAGGCCGTCCCACTTATAGAAAAGGCAGACGACAAGTTTAGGGTGGACGAAATTTACATGCGTCCGAGTTATTTTTCGGCGATGAAGTAAAACCCAGGGTTTACAAGATTCGTTCGTCAGGAGTCCAGTCAACAAGCGAGGAAAGCGATCACATGAGAGAACTGCGGAACTGCACCTTCGCCTGCATCCTCTTATTTATTCCCGAATTGGCTGGAGCACAGCAAAATGCGTGGATCGCCACCTGGGCGGCCAGCCCGCAGGCCACGGCGCCCAACGCAAAGGCACCGCTGCTTAACATCGAAGACCAGACGGTGCGAGAGCGCGTGCGGGTATCGATCGGAGGAGCTCAGATATGCATACGGCTTTCTAACGAATCCGGATCCGCACCGCTGCTCATTGGCTCGGCTACAGTTGCGACTCCGATCGACGCAGCAAGCGTCAGACTGGAATCGATGCAGAGCGTCAGTTTCGGTGGTCACAATTCCGCGATGATCCCGGCGGGGGCGGCGATGTTGAGTGACCCTGTGGCTTTTCCCGTCGCTTCCGGAGCGGAGATCAGCATCAGCCTTTATTTTCCGAAACGCGTTGCTAGTCCGACGCTGCATCATCTGGCGCTAAAACGCGCGGTGGTGTCGCAACATGGCGACCATAGTCATGAGGAAAAAATAGAAGCGCGAGGGACATCGAGGTCGTCCATCTCGGTCAGCGCGGTGCTGGTTTCTGCTCGGCCGGCTCAGCGGCTGGTGGTGACGTTTGGCGACTCGGTGACCGATGGGGATGGATCGACTGAAGAAGCGGACCGAAATTGGCCGAGCGATCTGGTCCGTCGTTTAGGGGCGACACCAGGAGGTTCGAAGGTGGCGGTGGTCAATGAAGGCATCGTGGGTAACCGGTTGCTGAACGACTGCTTCATCGCGAGCGCCGGCTGCTTCGGCGTGAGCGCTTTGGCGCGCTTCGACCGGGATGCGCTGGCGCAGCCAGGCGTAACGCACGTAGTGCTCCTTGAAGGGATCAACGACATCGGTTTCCCGGGCGCAGAGTTGGGCGGGGGATACCTAGCCGATGCGGCGGATGTTCGCACTTCCGAGGATTTGATCGGCGCGTACCGGCAATTGATTTCCCGCGCGCACGCGCACGGCGTCAAAATTATTGGCGCGACGATCACCCCGTTTGAAGGTGTCGACGTTCCCGGTTACTACTCGGGATCAAAGGAAGCGGTGCGGCAGGCGGTTAACAAGTGGATCAGGAGCAGCGGGTCGTTTGACGGCGTGATCGATTTCGACGCGGTTTTGCGCGATCCGGATCATCCCACAAGACTGTTGCCGCGCTTCGCTTCGGAAGACCGTCTCCATCCGAACGATCTTGGCTATCAGGCTATGGCCGACGCGATCGACGTCGCTCTTTTCAAGTAGGTCACGCTTACATCCTGCTTTTTGTCACGGTACTGCGAATTGCAAACGGATCCGAATTGAAAGAGAGGAAATCGCATGACGGAAGATTCTGCACCCGCCCCATCTGGGAAAAGGAACGCTTTGTTGGCAATCGGAGCGGGCGGCCTGATTGCCGGAACCTTGGACCTTACACAAGCGTTCATTTTATTTGGACGGCGCGTTCCGCTAGCGATTGCGGGAGGGTTGCTGGGGCAAGCGGCCTTCCACGGAGGTGCTGGCACCTATGTTCTGGGTGTCTTCCTGCACTTCCTGATCGCCTTCTCAGCGACGGCGATTTACTACGCGGCTAGCCGAAAGCTGGATTTTTTGACGGAGCACCCGCTGGTTTGCGGCCTGTTTTATGGGATCGCAGTTGAGCTGGTAATGAGTTATATCGTTTTGCCGCTCTCGGCGCTGCACGCACGGGGCCCTTACGAACTACATGACGTGATTCTAGGGCTGGTCGTTCACATGGTCCTGGTCGGGCTGCCGATTTCCTTCAGCGTTCGGCGGTTTGCGAAAAGGAATTAGATTTTGTTCGTGCGCTTGCCGGACGGGGCGTGGGATGCAAATGGGGGTGGCGTGGGTTAGTATGGGCGCGGAGAGCAAAATTCATGGGTGTTACAGCGTCGGGCGAAAAGGCCGAGAGCGTATTGTCGAAGGGGCCGTTTCGCGCGGCGCGTGGGACGCAGATTTCGTGCAAGGGGTGGCAGCAGGAAGCGGCTTTGCGGATGCTGATGAACAACCTCGATCCGGAGGTGGCGGAGAAGCCGCAGGAGTTGATTGTTTACGGCGGGACGGGGCGGGCGGCACGAAATTGGGAATGCTTTCACGCGATTGTGCGGTCGCTGCGCGAGTTGGCGGCGGACGAAACGTTGCTGGTGCAATCGGGAAAGCCGGTGGGGATTTTTCGAACGCATGACTATGCGCCGCGCGTTCTGATCTGCAACTCCAACCTGGTCGGGCAATGGGACAACTGGGACAAGTTTCATGAACTGGATCGCGCCGGGCTGACGATGTACGGGCAGATGACGGCGGGAAGCTGGATTTATATCGGCACGCAGGGGATTTTGCAGGGGACGTACGAAACGTTTGGTGCGGCGGCGCGGAAACATTTTGGCGGCAATTTGGCCGGCAAGCTGGTGGTCACCGGCGGCATGGGAGGCATGGGCGGGGCGCAGCCGCTGGCGGCGACGATGAACGGCGCAGCGTTTCTGGGGATTGACGTGGACCCGGAGCGCATCAAGAGGCGGGTGAAATCGGGCTACTGCGATGTGATGGTGACAAGCTTGGACGAGGCGCTGCGCATTCTGAAGAATGCGGTGCGCAAGAAGGAAGCCACTTCGGTCGGTCTGGTGGGAAATTGCGCGGACTTGATTCCGGAGCTTGCGAAGCGGGGCGTGCTGCCCGATCTGCTGACGGATCAGACTAGCGCGCATGATCCGCTGAACGGGTATGTGCCGAACGGGATGACGCTCGGCGCGGCGCTGGAGCTGCGCAGGAAAAATCATGAAGAGTATAAGAAGCGCTCGCTAGCGGCTATCGCGCAGCATGTGCAGGGCATGCTGGACTTGCAGAAGCTGGGCGCGGTGACTTTCGATTACGGAAATAACATCCGCACGTTCGCGTTTCAGCAGGGCGTGAAGAATGCGTACGACTTTCCGGGGTTCGTGCCGGCTTACATTCGTCCGCTGTTTTGCGAAGGCAAAGGGCCCTTCCGCTGGGCGGCGCTTTCGGGCGAAGCTTCGGACATTGCGCGCACGGACCAATTGGTGCTGGAGATGTTCCCTCAGGACGAGCACCTGCAGCGGTGGATCCGATTGGCGCAAAGGCGGGTGAAATTTCAGGGGCTGCCCTCGCGCATCTGCTGGCTGGGATATGGCGAGCGAGACAAGTTTGGATTGGGGTTGAACGATCTGGTGGCGCGCGGGGAGATTAAGGCGCCGGTGGTGATGGGGCGCGACCACCTGGATTGCGGCTCGGTGGCTTCACCGTATCGCGAGACAGAGTCGATGCTGGACGGCTCGGACGCGATAGCGGACTGGCCGCTGCTGAACGCGCTGCTGAACACTGCGAGCGGCGCATCCTGGGTGTCGATTCACAACGGGGGCGGTGTGGGGATCGGTTACTCGCAGCATGCAGGACAAGTGACGGTGGCGGACGGCACCAAGGAGATGGCGGCGCGCATCGAACGCGTGTTGACGAACGATCCGGGGACGGGGGTGATGCGGCACGTGGACGCGGGGTACCCGGAGGCAAAGGCGTTCGCGGAGAAGGCGGGCGTGAAAATTCCGATGAGCAAGACTAACGAATAGGGCCGGCGGCGAATCTAACCTTCGCTGGATACCTTTCGTGTTAGAGTTTGGGCCATTTTGTCGGGGGCTGTGGGCGAGGTGCGTCGAGGAGGCTGCATGTATGTAGTTTTGGGGGCGACCGGCCACACAGGCTCGATTATTGCGACTTCCCTGCTGCTGAAAGGCGAGAGAGTGCGCGTCGTGGGGCGCGACGCAGCGCGACTGGAACGCTTTGTGCGCAAAGGCGCGGAAGCGTTCGCGGCGAACGTTAGCGATGCCGTGGCGCTCAGCAAGGCTTTCAGCGGGGCGCGCGTGGCGTACCTGATGCTGCCGCCGTCCATGACCTCGGCCGATTACCGCGCGGAGCAGGAACGCGAGAGCGATGCGATCGCGCAAGCGGTGAAGGAGACTGGCCTGCGCTATGCAGTGCATCTGAGCAGCTTTGGAGCGGATGTTCCGGAGGGCACGGGACCCATTGCGGGTCTGCATTCTTCGGAACAGAAACTGAACGCGATCGGCGGATTGAACGTGTTGCATGTGCGCGCTGGATACTTCATGGAGAATAATTTGTTGGCGATCGGGATGATTCAGGGGATGGGGATTTTCGGACACGCGCTGCTGCCGGAGCTCAAGCTGCCGATGATCGCGACGCGGGACATCGGCGATTACGTCGCAGAGCGCCTGCTAAAACTGGATTTTTCTGGCACGGAGACGCAGGAGTTGCTGGGGCCGCGGGACCTGTCCATGACGGAAGCGACAGCCATCATCGCGCGCGGGATTGGGAAGCCGGACCTTCGTTACGTGCAATTTCCGTATGAGCAAGTGCAGCAGGTTTTGATGCAGATGGGCGTGCCGGCAAAGACCGCAGGTCAATTTATCGAGATGTATAAGGGCGTTAACGAAGGAGTCGTGGCGGCGCGGGAGCGGCGCTCGGCGGAGAATACTACGCCGACTTCGTTTGAGAAGTTTGTGCAGGATGTTTTTGCGCCGGCGTATCAAGGCAAGGCGGCCACTGCTTAAACTCTACGATTTTTGGCGCACCTCACACTCCTTAGTGGCACGTCGCAAACTAAAGGGCACGACCCATAGGCAAAAGCCCGAGCTACTTTGGGGCATAATACTGGCTGCTTGTCCTCCACCCTGCTAATTACAGGCGCATCGCAGTTGCTGACGCTTCGCGGGCGCGTTCCGCGGCGCGGCAAATCCCTTTCTGACCTCGGCATGGTTAAGGACGGCGCGCTGCTGATCCGCGACGGCGTGATTGCGGCTGTGGGCGCTCGGGCCGAGGTTGCATCGCTACCGGAATCGCGCTCCGCGGAAAAGCTCGATGTCGGCGGGCGAGTAGTGCTGCCGGGATTTGTCGATTCGCATACGCACCTGATTCATGCCGCGAGCCGCGCGGAGGAATATGAACTAAAAATCGCAGGCGCCAGCTATGAGGAGATTGCGCGCAAGGGCGGGGGGATTCTGAATTCGGTGAAGAAGCTGCGCGCGGCTACGACCGAGGCGTTGAAGAAGCGGGCGCACACGGCACTGCGGGAATTCGCGGCGCACGGAACGACTACGCTGGAGGCCAAGAGCGGTTATGGTCTGGATGTTGCTAGCGAGCTGAAGATTCTGCGGCTGCACCGAGAGTTGAGCATGGAGCAGCCGCTTGAAATTGTTTCGACGTTCCTGGGCGCGCATGTGGTTCCGGCCGAATATCGCAAGAAGCGTCGCGGCACTGAAGAATATGTGGCCCTGCTCATCGAGAAACTGATGCCCGAGGTCGCGGCGGCGAGGCTCGCGGAATTCTGCGATGTCTTCTGCGATCGCGGGGCCTTTTCTCGTAGCGATGCGAAGAAGATTCTTGCCGCAGGCAAGCAGCTTGGGCTTCTGCCACGGATTCATGCGGAGCAACTGAGCCGCACGGGGGCGACGCAGTTGGCGGTGCAGCTTGGAGCGGCGAGCTGCGATCATCTGGAGCAGGTGAACAAGGCCGATATACGGGCGCTGGCTAAATCAACAACGGTGGCTACGTTGCTGCCTGGATGCGATTTCCATCTCGGACTGAAAAAATACGCTCCGGCGCGCGCGCTGATTGAAGCCGGTGCGATCGTGGCGCTAGCGACGGACTACAATCCCGGCACGAGTCCGACGCTGAGCATGGCGATGATATTGTCGCTGGCTTGTTCGCAACTGCGCATGAGTCCCGCGGAAGCTATCGCCGCCGCGACGATCAATGCGGCCTATTCGCTGGGGCGCGCAGAACGGATCGGCTCGCTGGAGGCCGGGAAACAAGCGGATATTGCGGTGTTTGACGTGGACGACTATCGCGAGATTCCCTACTACTTTGGCGTGAATAAGTGCTGGAGGACGCTGAAGAAGGGCCAGCCTGTTTTCCAAAAAGCACACGCGTAAGTGGCTGGGCTCGCAAAAATCTCCTATGATGAGTGTGGCGCAAGCTGAGGACCCAGCTCGATGAAACGATTGATTGAGTGCGTGCCGAATTTTTCCGAAGGACGCGACGCGGCGAAGGTAGACGCGATCGTCGCGGCGATGAGCCAGGTGCCGGGCGTCTACGTCCTGGATCGCGAGATGGATACGGACCACAATCGCAGCGTGGTGACGCTTGCGGGAGAGCCCGATGCGGTTGCAGAGGCGGTGCTGTTTGGAGTGGGCAAAGCATTGGAGCTGATCGACCTGACGAAACATAGCGGTGCGCACCCGCGGATTGGAGCGACTGACGTGGTGCCGTTCATCCCGATCGAGGGGATCGTTTTGGAAGATTGCGTGGCCTTGGCGCGGCGGGTCGGCGAGGAAATCTGGAAGCGCTACCGAATCCCTATTTATTTTTACGAAGCCGCGGCCATGCGGCCGGAACGTACGAACCTAGAGAACATTCGGCGCGGCCAATTCGAAGGCCTGCGCGAAGAGATGAAGCGCGACCACGCTCGCTTGCCAGATGTGGGTGAGCCGAAACTGCATCCCACGGCTGGCGCTACCGTGGTGGGCGCCCGGAAGTTCCTGATCGCCTACAACGTGAACCTGAACACCTCGGACGTGGGCATCGCGAACAAAATCGCGAAGGCCATACGCTTTTCTTCGGGCGGGTTGCGCCACGTGAAATCGATGGGTGTGGAATTGAAGGCGCGCAACCTGGCGCAGGTTTCTATCAACCTCACTGATTTTGAGCAGACGCCGATGCATCGCGTGTACGAAATGGTGAAGCGCGAGGCCGCGCGCTACGGCGCGATTCCTGTGGGCAGCGAGATTGTGGGACTCATCCCGAAAAAAGCAATTGAGATGGCCGCCGACTATTTCCTGCAGGTTGAGAATTTCTCACCGGCACAGGTTTTTGAAAACAGATTGCAGGCGGCGCTCACCGGACAATCCTTGGACCCTGTGGCGAAACAGGGCAAGCTGGCAGCGTTGGCAGAACCATTCTTGGAAGCAGTTGCCGCACCCACCGCAACGCCCGGAGGCGGCAGCGTGTCCGCTCTCGCCGGAGCGCTTGCAGCGTCGCTGGGTCAGATGGTCGCGGGGCTTTCCCGCAAGAAGAAGGCGCAAGCATCGTTTGTAAATCAACTTTCCGAGGCGGTCGAACAATTGCGGCGGGACGCGTCCGAGCTTGCGGAAGCGATCGACCAGGACGCAGCCGCATACGAGTCGGTGATGGCAGCCTACAAATTGCCGCAAGACAGCGCCGAAGAAAAAGGCCGACGTGAGGACGCGATCCAGCGCGCCATGCGTGGAGCGGCGGAGGTGCCCCTGCAGGTCGCCCAGCGCAGCGTTGCGCTTTTCGAACGCTTGGGACAACTTGCATCTATCGCCGCGGCATCCATGAAGTCAGACTTAGAAGTGGCGCGGCTCATGGCCGCCGCTGCTGCGCGAGGGGCTTT
>Ga0210384_10009297_pt1 | contig 10154 bp, 5 predicted proteins | sample IncBWH2MmetaG_FD_160574 | JGI IMG/M metagenome (GOLD analysis project Ga0210384, IMG submission 160574) | Forest soil microbial communities from Barre Woods Harvard Forest LTER site, Petersham, Massachusetts, United States - Inc-BW-H-2-M | ecosystem: Environmental > Terrestrial > Soil >...
GACGAAACAGAATGGACTTCACGCCAAGGGTGCTTTCGATCAAGCGCTGCGTCAGGTTCAATTCCCAGCGGATTTGTGTCTTGGTGATTTCGTCAAAGCTGGGATGGGTATAGGTGTGATTGCCGATCTCGTGATTTTCCGCGTACTCGCGCCTGAGGATTTCCGGAAATTCGCTGGCTTTCACGCCAATCACGAAGAAGGCTCCTGGCACGTTCTTCTCTTTCAGGATGTTCAGAATTTGCGGCGTCCAGCGGGGATCAGGGCCATCGTCAAAGGTGATGGCCAGCTTTTTCTTGGCGGCGCCGATCTGATCGATATGGTACGAGAGCGGGTAGGCCTCGTAGTTTTCATCGGTAAAGAGATCGGTCGAGGCGTCGTAGGTGAAGGAACGTTTGCCGCGTTTGGGGGTATCCACAAAGCGCCACACATCGCCGTTGCCGTCGAGGATCAAATCGGGGCCGGGCGGGATGTCGGTGAGTTTCTGGCGGGCTGCGTCATCCGGGCGGGTGGCGTCCCAAATACTCCACATGGAGGTGTCGGTGTGTCCGAGGCGAAACATCATGGTGCCCTGCACACCCATGCGCTCGCTCGCACGCAACTGGTTGTAAGCGTTGATGGCGTCGAGCAGCCACACCTGGTGAACGAGATTCTGTTCGTCCACATAGGAATAGTGCGGATTTAAGGAAGCGTCGTCGAAGTCGATGGTTGTTTCAGATTCGTAGGCATGCAACAGCGCTTCTTGCACGCTGAACTCGGTGGCGGTGGACCATTTCTTGCTAGGCTTCTGGGTGTCGGGCTTGGCGACTTTGCCATTCTGAGGGGGATTCTGGGGCCAGTCGTACGCGAAATTCGCGATCCCCACGATGATCTTCTGCGCGGGAACGACAGTCTGAATCTGCCGCAAATTTTCGACAAACCAATCCTGGGCGCTGATGGGACCCGGCGGCGAAGAGACCCAGTGCTGGTCAAAGTTGAGAAGGACGATGGCGTCGCATTCCTTGCCGAAAAATTTGTAGTCGTAAGCATCGTCCCGGGCGGGCAGTTCAACCATCAGCTTCAGGCCTACGGCATGGAGGGCAGGCGCGAGTTCCGACACGAATGCGCGAAAGTGAGGTTGCGTCTCGTCCGGGATGGACTCGAAATCGACCGCGATGCCGGCCTCGTGGGCCTCAACGGCAAACTCAACGGCATTTCGAACAAGGTTATGGCGCGCCTCGGGATTCGCCAGTATTTGCGCCATTTCGCTCAAGCGCCAGACCTGGCCGTCGTAATTGTTAAGCAGGCCCATGATGGGCAGCTCGACATTCGCCGATTTCATCCAGCGATGCAGCTGGTCGTCTTTCAGCAACGAGACCGCTTCCGCAGGGCTGGCTTTCACGGTCTGGTAGCGCTCGTAATCAACGATGGTAAGAGCGCCGTCCGAAGTAACCGCATGCAACTGCTCGGGAATTAGGAGGTCGAGGTCTTTGTAGTGGCGCTTGAGAGATGCCAGGCTGTTGGAATCCCAGCTGACGTAGTAGCCAGCACGGATTGGATCGTAGGTGGCGGGAAGTTTGCCGAGGCTAGCGAGGCGGCGGCGGCGGCCCTCGCGGCCCGGAACAACTTTCGGGCCGGTCTTGAGTTTCAGCGCGCGATAAATCGGACGCGTATCCGGGAGCAACCCCGCCGGCAACTCAACGCTGGCCGCGATGTTGACGAAGAAATAGGCAAGCATCAGCGTCAGCAAAGCGCCACTGATTTCCATGACTCGGCGCGTGCGTCGCCAACGGACGCGTTCGGCGTCGTAGAAAATTGGACCGCGTTCCTTCATGAAGCCTTTCTACCTGTCGAGCGGGGCCGGGGTCTGAACGTTCGGGCAGGGCTCGGGTCCGTCTACCTCAATGCCTCTGCTCTTGCCTCTGCTCTATTGTAAGATGCGTTTTGTTCATGAAGCGAATTTTCTCGCACCCCCTTGTTGCGCTTGCCGCTGGTCTGTGCCTCCGGTTGTTTTTCGTCTTCCAGTACCCGGCAAATTCAGGCGACACCGTCTTGTACGAGCAGATGGCCACCAATTGGCTGAAGCGCCACGTCTACGCCATGGAGGTGTTCGGGCAGATCACGCCTGTGGACCTGCGCATGCCGGGATATCCCGCATTTTTGGCGGTTATCTATGCGATTGCCGGGCGGACTGGAACGGACGCGCGGCTTGAGGTGATGATCGCGCAAGCCTTCGTAGATCTGTTCTCTTGCGTGCTGATTGCCACTTTGGCGACGACGTTATCTCTGATGGTGAACGAGCGCAATCCGTCGGGGCGTGTTTTCAGCGCGGCGCTTTGGTTGGCGGCGCTGTGCCCGTTCACCGCAAATTACGCCGCGGTGCCGCTTACCGAGGTTCTTGCCACGTTTTTCACGGCGGCGGCGTTGCTGCCGCTTTGCCTGCTGGCCGGACGCCCACGGAACAACGGGTGGCTGTTCATCAAGAAAAATTGGCGATTCCTGAATAATTTCGCGTATCTGGCGGCCCTGGCGGCGTTTCTGGTGGGTGTGGGGACGCTGTTTCGCCCAGAGGCGCCGCTGCTTCTGGTAGCTGGATGGATCGTTCTGGGGACCGTGCTGGTGTCGCAGCATGAAGCCAAGCGCTGGATTTTGACGGTGGTTGGCATGGGGCTGGTCTGCGCGATACCTCTGGTGCCGTGGGCTGTACGTAATGCCGTGACGCTGCATGAGTTTCAGATTTTAGCGCCGAAGAACTCAAATCTGCCGGGCGAGTTGGTTCCCTATGGCTTCATGAGCTGGGAAAAAACCTGGCTGTATCGCTTTCGCGACGTGTATCTGGTGCCCTGGAAGCTGAATGATGAGGTGATTCGTGTTGAGGATATGCCTGCGCGCGCGTTCGACACGCCTGAAGAGCGCGACCGTGTCGCGGCGATTCTTGAGCCCTACAACAATGATTTGACCTTGACGGCGGAGGAAGACCACGCGTTCGGCGAACTCGCACGACAACGCACGGCTCGTCATCCGCTACGAACTTATTTGTGGCTGCCGCTCGCGCGAGCTGCCACCTTATGGTTTACCCCACGCATTGAGCTGATTCCGGTTTCCGGCACGGTCTTTCCGCTGGTGCAGTCCTGGCATGACGACAAGGTCGATCAGTCGGTCACCGTGGGACTATTTCTGCTGAACATTGCTTACAACGGGCTGGCAATCTGGGGAGCCGTGCTTTTGTGGCGGCGAAGCAGCGCGGTGCGGCCTACTGTTGGAGTATTGGTCGTTTTTATTCTGCTGCGTACGGCGTTTCTGACCACCCTGGAAACACCGGAGCCCCGCTACGTGCTGGTGTGCTTTCCCGCGATCATCGCGCTCGCCGCTCAGGTGTTTGCGCAACGGGCGGACGCTTAGCTTGCTAAGCGATTTGCGCGATTCGGACAAGACTTCGTGGCCTATTCAGTGGTTGTTACGGTTGTCAGTTGAGGTCCTTCGCGCATCCTCGTCGGATGCGCTCAGGATGACAGGTTTGAGACAGTTGTACACGTTCGAGGCAATTGCACACGTTTGAGGAAAGTTTCGGCCGGTTTGAAGCAAACGCCCCGCCGAACCCCGTAACTCAAGCCATAGATACCTCCCCGCTTAAAACAAGGCCCACAATATCTCGCAACATTCGAAGGTATTCTTACGCACACCCAAAGAGTCCGTACCCCGCGCCGATTCTGCTATCGTGAGTTCATGGTGGGCCTTAAATTCCTCGCGATTCTCTGCCTCGCCGCGTGCCCCGTGCTCGCTGCGCAAGCACCGCCCAGCAAATCCGCATCGTCCGAGCCAGCGCTGCCGGTCATTACCTTGAGAGCCTGCCCATTCGAAGGCTGCAAGTTCAGGAAATGGATCGTCCTCAGGGAAGTCACGTTGTACTCCAACTGGAAAGAAGACCGCAAACCGGTGGTCACTCTGAAAAACGGCGAAGTGGTCACTGGAATCACCGGCGTGCACATCACCTACGAGCCCGACCGCATTCAGATCTTGCAACCTCTGCCCGAATTGCAGCTCCAACCCGGCGACGTCATCCTGCGCTACATGTACCGCGGCGAAGGATTCGCCGACGTCTGGACCAAAGGCCGGTGGCGCAAACAGTTCGACTGCAGCTTCATCACCGAGAAAAACAGCACCGGCTGCCTGTTCGACTGCGCCGCCAAAGTAATCTCCGAAGGCCGCAAAGACTGGTGGGTCCAGGTAAAAAATACTCACGGCCAAACAGGCTGGGCCAAATCCGAAGACCAATTCGACTGCACAGACTCCCTGTCAGGCGACGCAAGATGCGACGCCCTCAACTCACTGACCGGTCCACACATCGAGTAACCAGCCCCATCCCTTAATCTTCCGTTTCCCATACCGCTTCCTCCATGTCACTGCCTCTTCCGCATCCCATCCCTGTCCGCGAGCGCGGAAGAGTGCGCGAAGAGGTTGCAAGCTCTACTCAACGAAGATCATAAGTAGAACCGCCCACACGCCGAATGGGTTGAGATTCCCGATTGAGCCAGCGGAAACGAGCCTTACCCTTTTCCCTCGCCTCCCTCAAAATCCTGGTCCGCGCTATAATCCCGTCCAACAATGCCCTGTCCTGCGGACACTCAATTCGGACCGTACAAAGTTATCGCCCTCATAGGCTCGGGCGGAATGGGCGAAGTCTACCGTGCGCGCGACACCCGCCTCTTACGCGACGTAGCGCTGAAAGTTCTACCCGCGTCCTTCACCAACGATCCCGAACGCCTGCGCCGCTTCGAACAAGAAGCCCGCGCGGTCGCGGCATTGAATCATCCCAACATCGTTTCCGTTTACGACGTCGGCGCCGCCGACGGCTTGCATTACATCGTCTCCGAACTCCTGGAGGGCGAAACTCTCCGCGAGCGCATTCCTGCGTCGGGCATGCCCGCGCGCAAAGCGATCGAGCTGGCCGTCCAACTGGCCAATGGTTTGGCCGCCGCCCACGATCAAGGCATCGTCCACCGCGATCTCAAGCCCGAGAATATCTTCATTACCCGCAACGGCCGTCTGAAAATTCTGGACTTCGGTCTGGCCAAGTTGCGCAATGCCGAACCGCTTGAGGACGCTGCCGACGGCGTCACGATGGTCGCGACACAGACCAGTGCTGGGCAAGTCTTGGGCACCGTCGGCTACATGTCCCCGGAGCAAGTTCGTGGCGGCGCCATCGACCATCGCTCCGACATCTTCAGCTTCGGCAGCATCCTCTACGAAATGCTCCGCGGGCAGCGCGCCTTCAAACGCAATACCGGCGCCGAAACCATGACCGCTATCCTCAACGAGGATCCGCCGGAATTTTCCAGCTCGGGCAACATGCCGGGGCCCGCTCTCGAACGCATTGTGCGCCACTGCCTCGAAAAGCAGCCCGGCCAGCGCTTTCAATCCGCCCACGATATCGCTTTCGGCCTGGAATCTCTTTCCGATCTCTCTGGACTTTCTTCTACCTCCACCGCTGCGCCGGTTCCCTCACGCAAACGCTGGATTCGGGCGCTCGCCGCGGCGCTCGTCCTGATCGCTGCGGGCACGGCATTGGGGGCGCTGGTTCGCCCGGCTTCCAAGGAATCTCAGCCCACACTGCACCGCATGACCTTCCGCCGCGGAAATATTTGGAACGCGCGCTTCGCTCCCGACGGAAACATCATCTACAGCGCCTCGTGGGACGGTCAACCTCCCGCGCTGTTCATGGCCCAACCAGGCAGCACCGAATCGCGGCCTTTAGAAGCCGGATTGGTGCACATCTTTGGCGTGTCGCCGTCCGGAGAACTCGCTGTCGGCACCTCCCACCACGTGCTGGGCGGCTTCGAATTTGCCAGTATGCTGGCGCGCGCTCCCCGAGGCGGCGGCGCTCCCAGAGACATCGTGGACAACATCGAATTTGCGGATTGGTCTCCAGACGGCGCGAGTCTCGCGGTGGTCCGCCGCGTCGCCGGAAAAGTGCGGCTTGAATATCCGCTCGGAAAAGTTCTCTACGAAACTCCCGGCTGGGTCAGTCACGCGCGCATTTCTCCCGACGGCAGCCTGGTCGCCTTCATCAATCACCCTTATATTGGCGACGACGGCGGCGCGGTAATGACCATCGACGCCACGGGAAATAAAAAGACCATCAGCAACCAGTATTCCAGCGCGCAGGGCCTCGCCTGGCACCCAGACGGCAAAGAAGTCTGGTTCACCGGAACGACCACCGGCGCGAACCGCCAGTTGCGCGCGGCATCCTTGACGGGCAAGGACCGTTTGGTTTACCTGGGCACCGGCGAGCTCACTGTTCAGGACATCGCCAAGGACGGCAAAGTGCTCTTCTCCCGCGACGACGATCGCTCGGGTTTGATAGGCATGGCGCCTGGCGCCACCAAAGAGACCGATCTCAGCTGGGACGACTGGACCGTTCCTAGAGATTTGAGCGATGACGGCACAATAGTCTCCTTCGATGAGACCGGCGAAGCCGGAGGTGAAACTGGCGCAATGTATTTTCGACGCATGGACGGCTCCCCTGCCGTACGCCTCGGAGATGGGCTGGGCCCCTCGTTATCGCCGGACGGAAAATGGGTTCTCGCCATGGTTCCCGGCCCCGACGGCCGTCGCAAGTTGATCGAAGTTCCCACCGGGGCCGGCGAAACCCGAGCCATCTCGACCGGCGACGTTCTGGTCAACGTTGCCTATTTCTTTCCGGACGCACGCCATATTCTGGAACTCGGCAGCGCCGCGGGTAGTCGCGGCATGCGCTTGTGGGTTCAGGATCTTGAGGGCGGCGCGCCGCGCCCCTTTAGTCCGGAAGGTGTGCGCATTCGCCGGCGCGGTGCCATTTCGCCTGACGGCAAACGCGTGGCAGCCGTCGACCCGGAAGGCAAAATCTCAATTTATGACGTCGCCGGCGGCAATGCTTCCCTGGTTCCGAACACCGAGGAGGGCGAGGAGGCTCTGCAATGGACCACGGATGGAAAAAGCCTGTTGGTCGCGCGTCAGGAGATTTCCAGTCGTGTCTTCCTGTTGGATTTAGCCACCGGCCAGCGTAAGCCTTTCAAGGCATTTTCAATGCCCGATCCCACCGGCCTGATTGACTCGTCCCCTCCCATTTTTTCCCGCGACCTCAAGGCCTATACCCACTCCTACATGCGCATCATGTCGGACTTGTACATAGTAGAAGGCCTGAAGTAACGCCGCTCTTCAAATGTAGGGGCGCTACTGCCCGTCTCTAACTCTCACCCCTCAACCATTTCCGCTTTAGCCATTTCCACTTGGTTGCCGCCGGAGCGCTTGGCGGCGTACAGCGCTTTGTCCGCGCGCTGAACCAGCGTCTGGAATGTGGGCGCCTGCTTGTCGCAAAAACCTGCGATGCCAAAACTCGCGGTAATCGAAACCACGCTGCCGCCAAGCTTGAATTCGCAACCGGCCCACTCTTCCCGCATGCGATTGATAATCGATTCGATGTATTCGCTGGCGACGTGCGTGATCACCAGCAAGAATTCGTCGCCGCCCATGCGCCCGCACATATCCGAAGCCCGCGTGTTCTCCTTCAAAATTTCGGCAAATCTCCGCAACACGACGTCGCCCGCGTCGTGCCCGTAGGTGTCGTTGATTTGCTTGAACGAATCGAGGTCCCCCTGCACCACCCACAACGGAAATTTGTGCCGCGCCGCGCCCCGAAGCTGGCGCGCGGCCCAATCCTCGATGGCGCGACGGTTCGGCAAACCGGTAAGCGAATCGGTGTGCGCCATCTCCTCCAGCAGCCGGTTTTTCGCGTCGATTTCGCGGTGGAGTTCCACGGTGCGGCATCCGACGCCGACCCGTGCCAGCAGTTCCCCGGAATCGAACGGCTTGGTCAAATAGTCGTCCGCGCCGGCGGCCAGCCCCTTCACCACATGATCTTTTTCGGACTTGGCGCTGAGCACGATGATGTAGGTATACCCACGCTGGGCCTCGGCGCGAATGCGCTCGCAAAGGTCCAAGCCGGAAAAGTCCGGCAGCATCCAATCAGTGATTATGATCGAAGGCGAATGCCGCCGGACGAGGTCGAGCGCTTCTTGTCCGCTCTTGGCAAACAGCAGTGAATGGCCACTCGCTTCGAGCGCGTGCTCGACCAGTTTGCGAGAGACAGGCGAATCGTCCACTACCAGGATCTGGTAGGTTGCCGCAGCTTTGACCATGAGTTCCGCGCCGGCCTGAATTTGGTCTCAGGAAGGAGTTGAGACAATCCTAGCAGGGCCGCCGGCAAAAAGAACGACGGGCGCCGCAAGATTATTAATAATAAGGTATCGTTAGGATTATTTGTTCCTTTCAGTTAAGTTTCGATAGCCCGGGTCTCAGCCGGAATGCCCGCTGACCCCAGCGGCTCGAACCTACTTCAGCTGCCGCAGACAACCCGCACAACACGAACCAGGATTCTTGGTCTCTCCTTATGCTCCCTGTACCTTCGCGAGCAGCTCTACGAACTTTTGCTTGCGCTCGGACTGGTCGTGGCCACCTTCGGCGTCGGCGAGTTGGGTGATATTCATGGAGCAGAACTTCGGGCCGCACATTGAGCAGAACTTTGCCTCTTTATAGAAGTCGTCGGGCAGGTTTTCGTCGTGCATGGCCTTGGCGGTGGCCGGGTCGAGCGAAAGCTCAAACTGCTTGTTCCAGTCGAACAGGAACCGGGCGTAGCTGAGCGCATCGTCGCGATCGCGCGCGCCGGGGCGGTGGCGGGCCACGTCGGCGGCGTGGGCCGCGATCTTGTAGGCGATCACGCCTTGCTTCACATCTTCGGGATTAGGCAGGCCCAGGTGCTCCTTGGGCGTGACGTAGCAAAGCATCGACGCACCGTGCCAGCCGATCATCGCTGCGCCAATGGCGCTGGTGATGTGGTCGTAGCCGGGCGCGATGTCGATGACCAGGGGGCCTAGCGTGTAGAACGGCGCTTCGTGGCACCACTCCATTTCCTTGTCGACCTGCTCTTTAATTTTGTCGAGCGGCACGTGGCCGGGGCCTTCGATCATCACCTGGACGTCGTGCTCCCAGGCTTTCTTGGTAAGTTCGCCCAAGACTTTCAGCTCCGCGAATTGCGCTTCATCGCTGGCGTCGGCGATGCAACCGGGACGCAGGCCATCGCCGAACGAAAAGCTGACGTCATGCTTCTTGAAAACTTTGCAAATTTCTTCGATGTTTTCGTAAAGGAAATTCTGCTTTTTGTGATGCTCCATCCAGTGGGCCATCAGCGAACCGCCACGGCTGACGATCCCGGTGATGCGCTTGCGCACCAGCGGCACGTGCTCACGCAAGACGCCGGCGTGAATGGTCATGTAGTCGACGCCCTGCTCGGCTTGCTCTTCGATCACCTCGAGCATGAGGTCGAAGGTGAGATCTTCGGGACGGCGCACGCGTGAAATCGCTTCGTATACCGGCACGGTGCCAACCGGGACAGGTGCGGCACCGATGATGGCCTTGCGAATGGTCGGAATGTCGCCGCCGGTGCTCAGGTCCATGACGGTGTCGGCGCCGTAGTGCACGGCGTGGTGCAACTTCTTCAACTCCTCGTCAATGTTGGAACTGGTTGCGGAATTGCCTATGTTTGCGTTGATTTTGCAGCCGGTGGCGATGCCAATGGCCATGGGCTCGAGATTGCGGTGATGGATGTTGGCAGGAATGATGCAGCGGCCGCGCGCGACCTCGCTGCGAATCAGCTCGGGCTCGAGCTTCTCGCGCTTGGCAACGTAGTGCATCTCCTCGGAAATCACGCCGTTCCGCGCAAGGTGCATCTGCGACATGTTGCGGTTGCCGTTAGCGGTTGACTGTGCCGCCTCTCGCTTTTCGATCCAGTTGTCGCGCATGGCCATGTTTCACCCCCAGAGGCGAGTGGCGCGTGGCGCGTGCCGATATCGGGAGATGGGTGGCAAGCGCTTTCGCGAAGCTCGTCGTATGTGAAATGGGATTATGGCATCGCGAGGTGGGCGCGGCAACCTGAGGAGCGCCGGGGACGCGACGGCAATGAGGTGAAGGCTGGCGAAGGTCGGCCGCCCGCGAGCGGTGCATGCCGGTAAAGTTGGTTAACAATTTACCCCCTCACCCACCCTTTTTCTGCAAGTGCGGATTCTAAAGAACTTTAAGTTCAGTGTTTTTGGAAGTGAGGATTGTAAAGGAGTTATGGGTGAATTCCGTGAAAGTGCGGATTC
>Ga0210384_10009298_pt1 | contig 10154 bp, 10 predicted proteins | sample IncBWH2MmetaG_FD_160574 | JGI IMG/M metagenome (GOLD analysis project Ga0210384, IMG submission 160574) | Forest soil microbial communities from Barre Woods Harvard Forest LTER site, Petersham, Massachusetts, United States - Inc-BW-H-2-M | ecosystem: Environmental > Terrestrial > Soil >...
CGATCCCTTTCCTACCCGTAGATGATGCCGAGGGTCTCGGCCACCATGGCGGGACGCGAGTTGCCCTCCACCTCCATGGTCATCTCGCTCGTCACCCGGAAGCCGTTGTCCTCGACCGGCTCCACCTTCACGAGCTTCTGACGCAGCCGCACCCGCGCGCCCGCGGGCACCGGCGCGGTGAAGCGCACGCGGTTCGAGCCGTAGTTGAGCCCACGGCGCCGCTTCTCGACCTTCATCAGGGTCGGGGCCAGCTGGGGCAGGAGCGACAGGGTCAGGTAGCCGTGGGCGATGGTCTTGCCGCCCGGCAGCTCCTTCTTGGCCCGTTCCACGTCGACGTGGATCCACTGGTGATCGCCGGTGGCGTCCGCGAACTTGTCGATCATCTCCTGGGTCACCGTGAGCCACTCCGACGGACCGAGCTCCTTGCCCACGTGCTGGAGCAGATCCTGGGGCTTCTCGACCTTGAGCATAGCGTTCCTCCCTCGGGTATGATCTGCGGGCGACATTATCGCCCAGTCGCAGTCCCGGAGGAAAGCACCTGATGAGCTACGACGCGCCCTTCGCCGGCCTCAAGGTGGTGGACCTGAGCCAGGGCATCGCCGGGCCGTACGCGGCCATGCTGCTCGCGCAGTATGGCGCCGACGTGATCAAGGTCGAGCCGCCGGAAGGCGACTGGGCGCGCGGGCTCGGCAAGCGCTACGGCGACATGACCGCGTTCGCCATCGCGGCCAATCTCGGCAAGCGCTCGATCGTGCTCGATCTCAAGACCGCGGAGGACCGGCAGATCCTCCGCCGGCTCGTCGCCACCGCCGACGTGTTCATGGAGTCCTTCCGGCCCGGGGTGGCGGCCCGCCTCGGCTTCGGCTATCCGGACGTCGAGTCGATCAACCCGCGCATGATCTATCTTTCCGTCTCGGGCTTCGGCCAGACCGGCCCGGACGCGGAACGGCCCGCGGTGGATACCGTGTTCCAGGCCTTCACCGGCCTCATGTCGGTGAACCGCGGGCTCGACGGCATCCCCCACCGGGTGCCGGTGATCGTGATGGACATGGCCACCGCGCTCAGCAACTTCCAGGCGATGGCGGTGGCGCTCTACGCCCGCCGCGACGAGCCGCGCGGCCGCTACATCGAGTCGAGCCTGCTGCGCGGGGGCGCGACGATCCAGGCGGTGTCGATGATCCAGCACCACCTGGAGGGCGGCAAGCCCCAGCCGGGTCTCACCCCGTCGGGCACCTTCAAGGCGAGCGACGGCTGGATCAACCTGACGATCCTGCGCGACGCCGACTTCCCGGTGCTGTGCGACGCGCTCGAGATCCCGGCGGCCAAGGGCGATCCGCGCTTCTCCACCAACGACTCGCGCTTCGCCCACGTGGCCGCCCTCAACGCGCTGCTCGAGCCCGCGTTCGCCGCGCGCACTGCCGCCGACCTCTCGCGGCGGCTGCGGACCGCGCGCCTCATGCACCAGAAGGTGAACAGCTATCTCGAGTTCCTCGACGATCCGCACGTGAAGGAGATCGGCGCGGTGACCTGGATCGAGCAGCCGGGGCTCGGCCGCGTGCCGGTGCCGCAGGTGCCGGGCCTGCCCCCGCTCACCAGTGGAACGCCGCGCGCGGCCGCGCCGTCGCTCGACCAGCATCGCAAGGAGATCCTGGCCGAGCTGGGATAAGGACGGCCGACGCCGCAGCAACAAGACCATGAGGACCAACTATGCGGGTGCTGGTCAATGGCGTCCGGCTCTTCTTTGACGTCGAGGGAGCCAGCCTCGTGCCCGAAGGGGCGACGATGCGCGAAAAACCGACGCTCGTCCTCCTTCACGGCGGCCCCGGTCTGGATCACTCGATCTACAAACCGTCGTTCTCGGCGCTGGCCGACGTCGCCCAGGTTATCTTTCTCGACCATCGCGGCAACGGTCGCAGTGATCGAGGCCCGCAGGAAAGCTGGACATTGGCCCAGTGGGGCGACGACGTCCGTGGGTTCTGCGAGGCGCTCGGGATTGCGCGCCCCATCGTCTTCGGAGCGTCGTTTGGCGGCATGGTGGCCATGGCCTACGCCACGCGGCATCCGGACCATCCCGCCAAGCTGATCCTCGTGAGCACGGAGGCGGCCGGCGATACGTATTTCGAACGGCGCGTAGCGCTGTTCGAACGCTTTGGCGGGCCGGAGGTCGGCGCCCTGGCCCGGCGCCGCTTCCTTGATGGTCACACGGACGCGGCTACGCTTGATACCTGGCTCCGCCTAGCCTTCCCTCTGTACAAACGGACGCCACGCGATCCGCAGGTGGTACAGCGCGCGGTTCGCCATCCCGAAGTCACGCACTGGTTCACCCGCCCGGGCGGCGAAGGCCACACGTTCAACCTGTTTCCGGCCCTCTCTCGCGTTCGGTGTCCAAGCCTCGTGCTGGGCGGGGAAGAGGATCCGATGACCCCGATCGAGTGTCAGGCGGCAATCGCGGCGGCACTCCCGCCGAATCTCGTCCGTTTCGAGCGGTTTCCGGATTGTGGGCACACGGTGCTCCCGGATGCACCTGAGAGCGTCATGACTGTGATACGAGACTTCATCGTCCACTGAAATTGCCGAGGACCGGAAGCGAATCAGCGCGTCAGCTTCGCGGCCGGGGGGTGCAGGACGGCGATCGCCCAGCCCACGTCGATACGCTCTCCGAGCCAGCGGGGGCACGCCGTCCTCCCGTTCAGGTTAAGGCCTCGCGCGTCGTGACATGTCCGCAGCGCCCCGACGGGATCCGAGGGCACCGCTGCCGGCGGCGGCACCTCCGGTAGCGGTCGGCCATCGGGCCGCCGGAACCGCAGCGCCCCGTCGGGCTCCCGCGCGACCTTGTAGCCCTCCTCGTGCACCGCCCGATGATGCCGCCGACAGAGCAGGAGAAGATTCGCCAGCGTGGTGGGCCCGCCCTGCGCCCAGTGGTGGACGTGATGCCCCTGACCGACTCGCACATGGCAGCCCGGGAAGCGACACGTCCGATCCCGGTGCTGCAGTGCCCGCCGCAGCGCGGGCGGGATCGTCCGCGTCCGGGCTCCGATCTCGACGACGCGTCCGTCCTCGTTGTGTCGCATCACCACGCGGCTCGCGTCGCACGCCAGCCGCCGGGACGTTTCCGCGGAAACGTGGCCCCCCTCTTCCAGCACCGATTGGCCGGGTTGCGCCGGGTCCGCCAGCGCCGCGGCATCCACGTGGACCACCACCTGGTACCGCTCGCCGGGAGCGCCGGGATCCAGCTCGTGATGCAGCGCGGTCTCGGCCAGCAGCGCCAGCGCGTCCGCCTGCTGCTGAGCCCGAGTCGGTGGCGCCAGAGCGGGTTCGGCGGCTGGTGAGCTGCCAGCAGTGACGCGCGTCCGCAGATACAGCGTTTCGCGGGCGGCGTCGAGCGCTCGGAGCAGCAGCGCGCCCACGTCCGCCGTCAGCCGTCCGCGCAAGACGACTGTGCCGTCCTCGTCCTGGTAAACATGCAGCGCGCGCGCCGCGTGCTGTCGGGTGGCCGCCCTGGCCTCGGCCTGCCGGTCCACGCGCCGCCAGCCGCGCACGATGCGCTCCACGTGGCAGGCCGTGCCTGCTCGCCCCACCGCGAGCAGGCGAGCCTCTGTCTCCGGCGTGGCCACGCGGGTCAGGGCGCGCACCTTGGCGTAGGAAAGCTCCCCACGAGCGAGGGCCTCGGCCAGGAGGGGCAGTGTCCCGAGGGCGCGCGCCACCCTAACCCGCTCGCGGGCTGCGCCCAGATCGAGGCCAACGCGCCAGCTCAGCCAGTGGGCGCAGGAGTGAAAGCCCGTGTTCCAGCCTCCGCGAGCGTCGAAGTCCCGGATCAAAGCGAGCAGGCGTGCGGTGGCGGCATCCAGGTGCGCGGACAGTTCGGCGATCTCATCGCCGAGTCGCTCGAGCGCCGCCACGGGCGCCGGTGTGGGAACCAGGGTGGGCAGTTGCATTGCCATGACGCCCTCCTTCGGCTGGACCGACTCTACACCCTGGATTCGGCGCCGCCGGCGTTCGCCCCGGCCGCGTGATCGCAGGACGACGAGTAATTTTTGATCCGGCCCAGCCCGATCGTGAAGCAGCGTGTCCCTGTGGGACGCTGGGCCAACTTTTGCCGAGGGTTGCCGCCGCCCGACCGGGTCGCCAAGGGAAGGCTGTCAAGTAGAAAAGCGCGCGTCCGTCCGTTGTCGGCTCGGCGGAAGGAACTAGGGTAGGATCCAAGCAGGAGACCACCATGAAAATGCAGACCTCGACACGGCTGGTGCTGCTGGGCCTCGTACTCGCGGCGCTCGCGCCGGCCACCGGCCGGGCGCAGGCCCCGGAGCGGTTCGGGACCGTCGACTTCCCGAACTCCTGCGCGCCGGCGGTCCAGGAGGCGTTCCTGCGCTCGGTCGCCATGCTGCATTCCTTCAACTACGGACCCGGCGAGCGAGCCTTCCGGGACGTGCTCGCCCAGGATCCGTCGTGCGCCATCGCCACGTGGGGCATCGCGGCCATCCTGATGAACAACCCGCTGGCCGGCATCGGAGCTCCCAAGGAGTGGGCCGACCGAGCGCAGGCCGCCATCGACGAGGGCAGGAAGATCGGGGCGAAGACCGCGCGGGAGCGCGACTACATCGAGGCGGTCGCGGCCTACTATGACGATTGGGCCAACCGCCCGGAGCGCACCCGCCAGCAGAGCCGCGCGAAGGCCTTCGAGGCGCTGGCCGCCCGCTACCCCGGCGACGACGAGGCGCAGATCTTCTACGCGCTCTACCTCGCGTCCACCCAGTCCCTCACCGACCAGACCTACAAGGCGTACCTCACCGCGGCCGACATCCTCGAGAAGCAGTTCGTGAAGCACCCCGATCATCCCGGGGTCGCCCACTACCTGATCCACAGCTACGACGCGCCCCCGATCGCGGCCAAGGGTGTCCCCGCCGCGCGCCGCTACGCGTCCATCGCGCCCGCGGCGCCGCACGCCCTGCACATGCCGTCGCACATCTTCACCCGCGTCGGGCTCTGGACCGAGTCGGCCGAGACCAACGCCCGCTCCGCCGCGTCGGCCCGGCGCGACGGCGACGGCGACGAGCAGGCCCACGCGATGGACTACATGGTCTACGCCTACCTGCAGCTCGCCCGCGACACGGACGCGCGACGGGTGGTCGACGAGCGGGGCCAGGTGGCGCGGTACGTCCGCTTCGCCGGGCCCTACGCGCTGGCCGCCATCCCGGCCCGCTACGCGGTCGAGCGCGGCGACTGGGCGGCGGCCACCAAGCTCGAGCCGACCCCCAGCGCGTTCCCGTTCGCGGAGGCGCTGACCCACTTCGCGCTCGGGCTCGGGGCGGCCCGCACCGGCGACGCGGCGGGCGCGGAGAAGGAAGTGCAGGAGCTGGCGCGGCTGCGCGACGCGCTCAAGGCGGCCAAGAGCGAGTACTGGGCCACCGAGGTCGAGGTGAACCGCCTGGGCGTGGCCGCGTGGGCCGCGCTCGCGCGGGGCAAGTCGGACGACGCCCTCGTCCTCATGCGGAGCGCGGCAGACGCGGAGGACCGCAGCGAGAAGCACATCGTGACTCCCGGGCGCATCCTGCCCGCCCGCGAGCTGCTCGGCGACATGCTGCTCGAGCTGAAGCGGCCGGCGGAGGCTCTCAAGGAGTTCGAGGCCGCCCAGCTGCGCGAGCCCGGACGCTTCCGGGGCTACGCGGGCGCCGCCCGCGCCGCCATGCAGAGCGGCGACCGGACGAAGGCGCGGCACTACTACGTCAAGCTGGTCGATATGGCGGGCGCGGGTGACGCGCGGCCCGATCTCACCCAGGCCCGCGCGTTCCTGGCCGCCAATCCCTGAGACGCGGCGGCCGTCAGAGCAGCTAGGCCTCGGGGCGGCCGCCGCGCACGAAGACCGCGCTGGCGCGCACGATCCGCTCCTCGCCCACCGAGAGGTAGGCGTTGGCGAAGGCGAGGCGGCCGCCCAGCTTCTGGATGTCCGTCCGCGCTTCCAGCCAGTCCCCGAGCTTCGCGCTCCCCGCGAAGTCGACCGAGAGGTTGGCGGTGGTCAGCGAGGCCGGCGGATCCTCCGCGTAGGCGAGGCTGTAGCCGAGCGCGATGTCGGCCAGCGTCATGAGCAGCCCGCCGTGGGCGGTACCGCGCGCGTTGCAGTGCTTCTCCGCGATGCGCACGCCCAGGATCAAGGCGCGCCCGTCGCGCCGGTGATAGAAGGGCCCGAGCACGTCGAGGAAGGGGCTCGTGCGGAAGAGGGGCGCGAAGCCGTCGGGCGCGTCGAGCATGACGTCAGCGGAAGAGGTCGATCAGCTCCTGCAGCGCGACCATCTGGTTGCCCTTGGTGGAGGAGGGCACCATGATCAGCGTCTTCACGCCCGCCGCGTACCACGCCTCGACGCCGTCGCGGACTTCCGACGCGCTGCCGTAGAGCGTGACCTGGGAGAGCCAGCGCTCGGACATGAGGGACGGGATCGTGTCTTCCTGGCCCGCCGCGATCGCCTTGCGGATCGCCCGCATCTCCTCCTCGAAGCCGGCCTCGATCCAGTAGTTCTGGTAGTTGGGCAGCTTCACGTAGCCGATCAGGGTGCGGCGGTTCACCGCCGCGGCGGCGGCGCGGTCGACGTCGATGCATGTCGGCACCATGTTGCCGATGAAGAAGTCGGGGCTGTTGCGCGCGACCTCCGGCAGGGCCTTGAGCGATTCCGGCATGTGCGAGCGGGCGGCGTTGGCCCACACCGCGCCCTGGGCGATCTCGGCCGCGAGGCCGGTCATCTTTTTTCTGAGAGTCGCCAGCGTGATCGGCGGCAGCTCGCCCGCGAGCTTCGCGCCGGCCTTCCAGTCCTGCACGAAGCGGCGGATGTCCTCGAGCGGCTTGCCCGGCTTGATGCCGAGGCGATCGTGGGCGGGCCCGTGACTGACGCCGACTCCGAAGCGAAAACGCCCGCCCGCCAGCTCGTGGATCAAGGCCGCGGTCTGGGCGAAGTCGAGGGCGTGCCGCGTGTAGATGTTGGAGATGCTGGTGCCGAAGGGGATCGTGCGGGTCGCAAGCGCGATGGCCTCGCACAGGCCGAGGCCGTCGCCCAGGCTCGGGCAGTAGATGCCCGCGAAGCCCTCCTCTTCGAGGCGCTTCGCCATGTCCACGGTGGCCTTGCGGCGGCCGGGGACCGCGGCGAGGCTGACCGCGGGCTTGCGCCCTACGCCCACGGCACCGCCCCGCCCCACTGGTTGAAGGAGGTGGTCTCGGTGGTCGGACGCCGCTTGCTGGGCCCGTACTTCACCGCCGGGTAGCCGAGCGGGATGCAGAAGTGGAAGGTCATGTCTTTTGGAACGCCGAACATCGCGTGGAAGCGGTCCATCACCTTGGCGTGCAGCGTGGTGGGCAGTGAGCCGATGCCGAGGGCGTGCGCGGCCAGCATCAGGTTCTGGCAGGCGGGGATCACCGAGTTGGCGCCGCCGCCGGACGCCGTGAACGCGAATACGACGCAAGGCACGTCCTTCATGTCTTCCGACAGGCCCATCGCGGAGCGGTGGTTCTTGTCGGTGAGCGGGATGTCCTCGGGCTTCGTCCACTTGTGGTCGTCCCAGCGCTTGGCCCACCACGCTTCCTTGTATAGCGCGCCGAACTCGCGGATCTTCGCGCGGTCGTTCACGATGAGGAAGCGTCCCACCTGGTTGTTGCCCCCGTTCGGTGCCTTGACCGCGGCCTCGATCAGGAGGTGGAGGTCCTCCACCGGGATGGGATCAGTGCGAAGCTTCCGAGTAGATCGCTGGGTGAACATCGCTTCCCCGATCGGCATCTTCAGGCGGTCGATCTGCATGGGCTCACCTCCGGGAACTGGTTACCCGCCGAGGACGCGCCCGAGCCAGCCGGACACGTCGGCGATCTCCTCGGCGGAGACGGAATGGGGGATCGCGTACTGGTGCCACTCGATCGCGTAGCCGAGGGCCGCGACCTGCTGGCGCCCGAGCTCGGCCATCGCCACGGGGATCATCGGATCGTGGACGCCGTGGGCCCAGAAGATCGGTACGTCGCGATTCGCGGGCGCGGCCTCGGCGGCCAGCGTGTCGGCGAGCGGCAGGTAGCACGAGAGCGCCATGATCCCGGCCAGCCGCTCCGGGTAGCGCAGACCCACGTGCAGCGCCATCGCGCCGCCCTGGGAGAAGCCGGCCAGCACGAGGCGACCCGGCGCGATGCCGCGCTGGCGCTCGCGCTCCAGCAGCGCCTCGATCTGGCGGGCCGACTGGCGGACGCCCGCCTCGTCCTCGCGCCGCACCCCCGCGAGCGCGCGGATGTCGTACCACGCGCGCATGACGTGCCCCTGGTTGATGGTGACCGGGCGCAGCGGGGCGTGGGGAAACACGAAGCGGACGGGCAGGCGCGCGGGCAGCCGCAGCTCGGGCACGATGGGCTCGAAGTCGTGGCCGTCGGCGCCCAGGCCGTGCATCCAGACGACGGACGCGGTCGGGTTCGGAGCGGTCTCGACCTCGATGGCGTCCAGAAGGTCAGGCATGGTGGGCGTGGTCGTGGTCGGCAGTATACGTCGCCGGTCCGCGGGGGCGCAATTGACACGCGCTCGGCGCACCCCCTATCGTCGCGGTCGTGAGCCGCGCGCAAGAGCGACGACCGGCGGGCCGCGTCGAGACGCGTCTCGACTGGCTCGACGGGACGAAGGGCATCGCGATCCTCTGGATCGTCTTCTTCCACTTCTTCATCGCCTACTCGGGCGGCCGGGTGCCGTGGCCGATCACCCCCGGCTACTTCGCCGCGTACGAGAAGATCTGCGCGCCGGAGTCGCTCGGCTCCCACGCGCGCTGCCTCGCGTCCGCGGTCGTCGCCGCGCTGGTGCAGTTCGGGTTCCACGGGGTGGCCGTCTTCCTCGTCCTCTCGGGCTTCGGGCTCGCCTACTCGCTCGCCCGTCCCGGGCGCCCGCCGACGGCCTGGCTCGGGTGGTACCGGAGCCGGCTGATCCGCCTGCTGCCGATGTACTGGGTGGCCCACCTCGTCTACCTGGTGTCGCCGTTCCAGGCCCGCTTCGACGCCCTCGACTATCGCTTCGTGCTGAGCTTCCTCGGCGATCGGGTGGTGCCGATCGGGACGCTGTTCTACTACTTCAACCCCGCCCTCTGGTACTTCGGCCTGCTTCTCCAGCTCTACCTGGTGTTCCCGCTCCTTTTCGTCGCGCTCGAGCGCCTCGGGGTGGCCCGGTTCCTGGCCGCGGCCGCGGTGGTCACGATCGGCGCACGGTGGCTCCTCGTGATCGCGGTGCCGGTGAACGGGGACTGGGTACAGGGCGGCTTCTTCGCGTGCCGGCTCTGGGAGTTCGCGCTCGGCATGGCCGCGGGAGCGCTCTGGCGGAGACGGCCGGCGTCGATCGACGCCGCCGTCCTATCGTGGCGGGGCGTGCTGGCCGGGGGTGGGCTCTACGTCCTCGGCCTCTACTCCTATCGCGCGCTCTGGTCCTATCTCCTCACCGACGCCCTCATCGGCACCGGACTGAGCGTCGTCCTCGCGTACGCCGCGCGGGCGATCGGCCGCGTGCCGTGGGTAGGGGCCGCCGCGCTGGCGGTCGGGGCGTCCTCCTACGGGCTCTATCTCGTCCATCAGCCCTACGTGCTCTACTTCGGGGAGCGGATGCGCTCGCTGGATGCGGCAACGTTCGTGGTGGGCGCGGGCGCGATCATCGCCGTGCTCACGCTCGGGGCCATGGCGATCGAGCGGGCGGTGAACGGCCTGACGAGACGGGTCCTCGGCTAGCGGCACTCCTTGGCCGCGCGGTACAGTAAGAGGGTGACGCGTGCTCGCTCGCGCCCCTCGTTCGCTACCCTCCTCCTCGCGCTCCTGCTCACCGGCGTCGCGGCCGCGCCCCCGCCGCGGCTCGGCCCGGCGGACCTGCAGGCGCACGTGGTCGCCCTGACCGCGCCCGAGATGGAGGGCCGCGGCTCGGGGACGCCCGGCGGCGATCGAGCGGCGCGGTATCTCGTCGACATGCTGACGCGGGCGGGGCTCCGGCCCGGCGGCGACGGCGGCACGTTCCTCCAGGAGTTCCCGGTCGCGGTGATCCCGAGCCTCGGGCCGGGCAGCGCGCTCCAATCGACGGGACCGGCGGCGCGCATGCTGGTCGCCGGCCGCGACTGGCTGCCGCACGGGGGCTCGGCCGCCGGGGACGTCACGGGCGAGGTCGTCTTCGTGGGCG
>Ga0210384_10009299_pt1 | contig 10153 bp, 6 predicted proteins | sample IncBWH2MmetaG_FD_160574 | JGI IMG/M metagenome (GOLD analysis project Ga0210384, IMG submission 160574) | Forest soil microbial communities from Barre Woods Harvard Forest LTER site, Petersham, Massachusetts, United States - Inc-BW-H-2-M | ecosystem: Environmental > Terrestrial > Soil >...
CTGAAGAGTACGAAAGGAAGCAGCGCGAGGAAATCATACAGGCGCTTACCGCGTGCAAGGGCCGCGTAGGCGGTACGGATGGCGCTGCAACCCGATTGGGTATCAGCCGAACTACACTCATATACCGAATGAGAAGGCTTGGAATCTACGCGAAACTGTATTCCTGAAAAGTGTCTGGGCTGCTCCCGGGCACCTCTTCGTTAGATCATCTTCGTGAAAATCTCGCTGCCACGGCCTTTGGCTGGCCCTGCGGCCGCACACTGCGCCTCAAAGGACTGGGAACAAATCGAGAACAAATTGGGAACAAACTACCAAAGAAAACCCGTGAAATAGGTAGATCGACACATACGTAAGTCGTTGAGAAGCAAAGACGGGTTAGTGTTTTATCCGGCTCATAACCAAACGACCGTCAGTTCGAATTGGGTCTCGGCATCAACGTGTATCCTTTAGTTGACTCAGGCGTCTAATCCCCATAGAGTCGATTTAGGGTAATGAGAAAAAGACTACTCATGGTCGTGGCGCTGACAGCCCTGTTAGGGCTGCAATTTGCGGACTGCATGTCCGCAATGACGCAAGACCAACAGAGCATGAAGTGCTGCGACTCCATGCCCTGCGATCCGTCCAATCAAAGCCACGATTGCTGCAAGGGGATGGTTTCGGCGCAATCACCGAATGTGCTGCCGGTTTCTCATGTGACATTCCATGCGCCGGTGATGCTGGTCTCCGATATTCTTGTTTCACCGCAGGTAATGACATACCCTGAAGCGTCTCGCTTCGATTTCGAGGCTCGGCCCCATTCGCCTCCTGAACTGTACACCCTTCACTCTTCCCTGTTGATCTGATCCGCTGCTCAACGGTGCTGCAAAGCACCGGCTTGTCTCTTTTTCCGTCTCCACTGTCCACTTAACCCGCCGACACATTTCGGTCGAGGCCCTTTCAGGGTAACTCGCTTACGGTCTGCGGCCTGGATCCACACGCTTAGGAGAAAAAGATGTTTTCGATAGCGAGAACGAATTTCGCTGCGCGCTTTTCGTGCGTAGCTCTTAGTCGAAGTATTTCTGTGATTTTGCTTTCCGTTGTTCTAGCCGGGCCTGCTTTTGCGCAAGAGTCTCCCACGACGCACACGGGGTCGATCACTCGACTCTCCGAGTTGCTCGCGGAAGCGGAGAAGAACAATCCGCAGATTGAAGCGGCGCGGCAAGGCTGGCAGGCGGCGAAACAAGTGCCGACGCAGGTCTCGACGCTGCCCGACCCGCAATTCAATTTGCAGCAGGTCAATGTTGGCAGCCCCCGCCCCTTCGCCGGCTACACGAACAGTGACTTTGCCTACCTTGGCATCGGTGTTTCGCAAGACATTCCCTACCCAGGGAAGTTGCGCTTGAAGGGTGAGATTGCAAAACGTGAAGCCGACGTTTCGCAGCAACAAATCGAATCCGTGCGCCGCGCCGTCCTCGCTGATATCAAGGGCACGTATTTCCAGCTCGCGTATCTCTCCAAAACACTCGCGATCCTCGAAGAGGACGGCGAGTTGCTCAAGCAAATGGAACAAGCGGCCGATGCCCGGTACCGCTCCGGCATGGGAACGCAGCAAGACATCCTTCAGGCGCAACTCCAAAAAACGAAGCTGCTTCGCGAAATCGCCATGCATCACCTGCAGGTCGGCAAGCTCGAAGCCCAGCTCAAACAACTCCTTAACCGTTCACAGGAATCTCCGGACATTGAGAGCGCCGATCTTCTCGCCGCGGCCCGAGTGCAGAATCCGGAAATCGCCCGCGCACAGAAGATGATCGAAAGGCAGTCGTTGCAGGTGGACCTCGCCCGCAAAGACTTTTATCCAGACTTCAACGTGCAGTACATGTGGCAGCGCACCGACCCGGCGCAGTTCCGCGCCTACTACATGCTGAGCGTCGGCATCAAGGTCCCGATCTATCGGAGCCGCAAACAGCGTCCCGAACTGGCCCAGGCCGAGTCCGAGAAGCTTCGCGCGGGAAGCGAACTCCAGGCGCAATCGCAGCAAGTCGCTTCCGAACTGCGCGCGCAATACGTGATCGTGCAGCAGACCTCCGAACTGCTCAAGATTCACCGCGAAGGGCTGTCGCCGCAGGCACGTTCAGAATTTCAATCGGGTCTCGCAGCCTACCAATCAAACAAACAGGATTTTCAAGCGCTGCTGACAGCGTTTCTTGATGTCCTGCACCTTGACGAGGACTACTGGCAGAACGTCGCCGAATACGAGACCGCCATCGCTCGGCTCGAACAACTCACGGGACTGTCGTTGCATGAAGAAGGAGTGAATCAATGAAAGCGTATCGCATCGGATTTCTGCTGGCATTGATTGGAAACATCATTCTTGCCGTCGTCCTCGTTGGGTTGTGGCTGCATTATCACGCTGCGAAGCCGATGGTGGACATGGCAACCAAGGCGCCGAATTCCAGCGCGCAGGATTCTATGGCCGATATGACCAACTCGATGGCCACGCAACCTGAATCGACCGAAGCGCCGCTGGTTCCGGTGCAGATTTCTCCGCAACGGTTGCAGAGTATCGGTGTGAGAACTGGCAAGGTCGAACGGAAATTGGTCGCGGATGAGATTCGGACCACCGGCAGTGTTGCCGTAGACGAAAGGCGGCTTGCCTACGTCCAAGTGCGGTTCTCCGGCTATATCCAGAAAGTGTTTGCCGATGCCACGTACCAATACGTCAGAAAAGGGCAGCCGCTATTCACAGTTTACAGCCCGGAGCTAGTGGCCACCGAACGGGAGTACTTGGTGGCCAAGCAGAATCAACAGCAAGTGGCGCAGAGTACGGTGCAAGGTGTCGCCTTCAGCGCAACAGCTCTGCTCGACGCGACCGCGGAGCGTCTCAAACAGTGGGGTGTTCCGCAAAAAGAAATCGCCCGCCTCGAATCCACGGGCCAGGTGCAACAGCAATTGGAAGTCGATTCGCCGGCATCCGGCTACATCACCGAGCGCAACGCTCTGCCAAGCGTTGCCGTTCAACCGGAAATGCGCCTCTACACCATCGCGGACCTTTCGACCGTTTGGGTTCAGGCGCAGGTCTTTCAGAGCGATCTCGACCGTATAAGAGTCGGGGCTCCCGCAACGCTTACCGTGAATACCTATCCGGGCAGGACGTTCACGGGCCGCGTGGACTTTATTTATCCGCAAGTGGATATGGATACGCGAACGGCCAAAGTGCGCGTTGTCTTTTCGAATCCTGGACTGCAACTCAAACCGGGAATGTTCGTCAACGTGAGTCTGAAAGTCCCAATGGGGAACCAGCTAGTTATCCCAGCAAGCGGCGTCCTGCAGTCCGGCACCCGCGAGATTGCTTTTGTCCAGCGCAGCGACGGTTACATTGAGCCGCGCGAGGTGCAGTTGGGCTCCCGCGTGGGTGACGATTTTATCGTGCTCAAGGGATTGAAAGCGGGCGAGCAAATTGTCACGTCTGCAAACTTCCTGATCGACTCCGAGAGCCAGCTTCAGGCTGCACTTGGTTTCTTCGTTCCACCTCCACCCGGCGCGGGTTCGGCGTCTACTACCAGCGCCCCGGAAGGAAATGTCGAATTGAGCTCCGACCCGGCCACACCACGCAAAGGAAGCAACGTGTTCCGCGTGAAACTCACCGATGCGAGTGGAGCGCCCATCTCTGGTGCGGAAGTCAGCGTGACGTTTTTCATGCCGGCGATGCCCGCTATGGGTATGGCATCGATGCACGTACCCGTCGCTCTCAGCGACAAGGGCAATGGGCTCTATGAAGGTTCTGGACAGCTGGAGAGCGGCGGATCTTGGCAAGTCACAATTCTCGCAAAAAAGAATGGCCAACCAATCGCTACGAAACAACTGAGCCTGAACGCCACGGGAGGGATGTAACGTGATCTCCCGATGGATTGATTGGTGCGCGCAAAATCGTTTCCTCGTTTTCATGGGAACAGTCCTGCTGGTGCTCACGGGAATCTGGTCCCTGCGTCGGATTCCGCTCGACGCGTTGCCCGATATTTCCGACGTGGAAGTAATTATCCACACGCCTTGGGCGGGTCAGCCCCCCAGTCTCATCGAAGACCAGGTCACGTATCCCATTGTCACGACGCTTCTGGCCGCACCGCACGTAAAGGCCGTGCGGGCACAAACCATGTTTGGCGACTCCTACATCTTCGTCGTCTTCGAGGACGGAACCGATTTGTATTGGGCGCGCTCGCGCGTTCTCGAGTACATGCAACAGATCACGGGTCGTTTGCCCTCGGGCGTGCATCCCGTCATTGGGCCGGATGCGACGGGAGCAGGATGGGTCTATGAATACGCGCTGGTGGACCACAGCCATCAACGCAGTTTGGCCGACTTGCGCAGCCTTCAAGATTGGTATCTGCGCTACCAGCTCGAAACGGTTCCCGGAGTGGCCGAGGTAGCCACGATTGGCGGATTCGTGCGCCAGTATCAGGTCAACGTGGACCCCGACAAACTTCGCGCTTACGGGATTCCCCTCTCAACGGTCATCGAAAGAGTTCGAGCCAGTACGAACGAAGTGGGTGGACGACTGCTTGAAATGGGCGGAGCGGAATACATGATTCGTGGCCTCGGTTATCTGCATTCGCTGAGCGACCTCGAAACCGTACCCGTTGCAACCAAGAACGGAACGCCGGTTCTCGTCCGGGATTTGGGAACAGTTTCGTTCGGGCCGGACATTCGGGAAGGAGTTGCCGAGTGGCAAGGCGAAGGGGAGACCGTTGGCGGGATTGTCGTGATGCGCGACGGGATGAATGCCCTCAATGTCATCAATGGCGTCAAGCAGAAACTTCTGGAAATCAAACCCTCGCTGCCGCCGGGTGTGGAAGTGGTCGCGGGTTACGACCGCTCGGGATTGATTCACGCCTCCATCGAAACGCTACAGCGCGACTTGCTCGAAGAGGCCGCCATCGTCAGCGTAGTCATCATTATCTTCTTATTCCACTTCCGTTCCGCGCTGATTCCGATTCTGACCTTGCCTATCGCCGTGCTCGCCGCCTTCATCCCGATGTACTACCTCCGTGTCACTTCGAACATCATGTCGCTCGGCGGTTTAGCTCTAGCGATTGGCGTCCTTGTGGACGCCGCCATCGTCATGGTCGAAAACGGATACCGACAGCTTTCGGAACACCAAGCGTCTCAGTCCGAGCCACTTCCGGAGCCGCAGAGACGGAAAATCCTGCTGGATGCAGCGAAACAAGTTGGTCCCGCTATTTTCTTCTCTCTGGTGATCATCGTGGTTTCTTTCCTGCCTGTCTTTTTACTCGAAGCACAGGAAGGACGCATGTTTCGTCCATTGGCGTGGACTAAGACGCTGGCCGTTGGCTTCTCCTCTGTCTTGGCAATCACGCTTGTGCCTGTACTGATGGTTCTATTTATTCGCGGACGGCTGATACCTGAATCGTGGAATCCCATTTCAAGAATCACCCAGGCGGTCTATCTGCCGATCCTGCGTCTGTGTTTGCGGTTCCGCAAAACCACCTTGCTGCTCAATTTGGTTTTTCTCGTCGTCACACTTCCGCTCGCGCTTCACATCGGCAGTCAATTCATGCCGCCCCTCTACGAAGGTTCGGCTCTCTACATGCCGACGGCCCTGCCTGGAATCTCCATTGGGCAGGCGTCGCAACTGCTCCAGGAACAGGACAGGATCATTCGCACGTTCCCGGAAGTCGAAACCGTCTTCGGTTCCATCGGGCGTTCCGACAGCGCGACCGATAACGCTCCCCTCGATATGTATGACGCGACGCTCATGCTCAAGCCGCGCAGTCAGTGGCGGCCGGGGATGACCTACGAAAAACTCATTCAAGAAATGGATGCGAAACTCCAGTTCCCTGGGCTGTCCAACACTTGGACCATGCCGGTCGAAAACCGGCTCGATATGGAATTAACAGGTATCAAGACGCCTCTCGGCTTGAAGATTCAGGGACCAAATCTGGAGGGCGTCCAGCAGGTTGGCGCACAGGTGCAACAGATCCTCTCAGCAATTCCAGAGATGCGCTCCATTTTCGCGGAACGCGTTTCGCAAGGCTTTTATCTCAACATCGAAGTCAATCGTGCGGAAGCGGCCCGCTATGGTCTGACGATTGCCGATGTGCAGCAGGCGATCACTTCGGGAATCGGCGGCGAAATGGTCGCCGAGAACGTCGAGGGTCGGGAGCGGTATCCCGTGAATGTCCGGTACAGCCGTGACTTCAGGGACAACGTCGAGGAATTGCGGCGCGTCCTGATTGGCACGCCCTCCGGCGCGCAAATTCCGGTTTCCGATGTCGCGAAAATCTCGTTCTCTCGGGGACCCTCCATGATCCGTGATGAGGACGGCGCGCTGACCGGCTACGTGTACATCGATCTGAACACGAAAGACTACGGCGGCTTCGTCACGCAGGCGAGCAGTTTGCTCAAGCAAAAACTAAACTTACCTCCCGGCTTTACCTACAAATGGTCCGGCGAGTACGAATTTGAATTGCGGGCAAAAGAGCGGCTGCAACTCATTCTGCCCATCGTCTTTTTTGTCATCTTCCTGTTGCTCTATGTCGTATTTCATTCCGTCGCCGAAGCGGCTGTCCTCATTTTCCCGACGATCTATGCGTTGACAGGCGGCCTGATTCTGCAGAAGCTGCTCGGCTACAACTTCAGCGTCGCGGTGTGGGTCGGCTACATCGCACTCTTCGGTATCGCCGTTGAAACCGGAGTCGTCATGGTTGTCTACCTCCACGAGGCCCTGAATAACCGTCTCAAGTCTGGTGTTCCTCTGCGTCACGAAGACATCGAAGCGGCAGTGATCGAAGGGGCTGTCCACCGTTTGCGGCCAAAATTAATGACCGTGTGCGTGGTGCTAGCGAGCCTGATTCCGATTCTCTGGGAAACCGGTGTTGGCGCAGACGTGATGAAGCCCATTGCCGCTCCTCTCGTGGGTGGGATGATCACGTCCACCATTCATGTGCTGATTCTGGTGCCTGTGTTCTTTGCACTTATGAAAGAAAGGGCCCTTAAGCGAGGAACGCTAAACTTAGAACAGAAAGTGGAAGCGAATCAAGCGGGTGAACGGCGATGAAAGTTCTAACGGATTGGAGTTCAATATGAACAATATGAGCCACGGTGATCTCCAAGCAATGCCCGATCCACACACCGCGCACAAGATGTCAGACATGCAAGGAAGTCACGACCGTCATGCCGGGCATTCCGTTGCTATGTTTCGCGACAAATTCTGGTTGAGTCTCGCCCTCACAATTCCTGTAGTGTTCTGGTCACCCGACGTTCAGCACTGGCTCGGTTACACCGCCCCTTCCTTTCCGGGCTCGAAGTTTATTCCCGCGATTCTCGGAACAATCGTCTTCGCGTATGGAGGCCTGGTCTTCATCCGCGGAGCCTGGGGCGAACTTGCCGACCGCAAACCCGGCATGATGACGCTCATCAGCTTGGCGATCGTTGTTGCTTTTGGAACTTCGCTCGCCGCGACTTTCGGCCTCTTCGAGATTGACGTTTGGTGGGAACTCGCGTCGCTGATTACGATCATGGTCCTCGGTCACTGGCTGGAAATGCGGGCCATTTCCCAGGCCCGCGGAGCGCTCAATGCGCTCGCCGCCCTGCTCCCCGACACTGCTGAACGCGTAAAGGGCTCAGACACTGAGTCTGTTCCACTCTCTGAGTTGCGCGTTGGCGACATCGTTCTTGTTCGGCCTGGGGCGCGCGTTCCGGCGGATGGCGTCGTCGCTGAGGGCTCTGCCGACGTTGACGAGTCCATGATAACGGGCGAGTCCAAGACAGTATCGAAGGTGGCGGGGGCCAGAGTCGTTGCGGGAACAGTTGCCAGTGGCGGTAGCCTTCGCGTCAGCGTTACGGCAGTTGGAGACCAGACCGCTCTGTCTGGAATCATGCGGCTCGTCGCCACTGCGCAAGCTTCGGGGTCTCGCGCGCAAGCTCTTGCCGACCGAGCGGCCGCGATCCTTTTTTACGTGGCAGTCGTATCAGGCGCGATTACTTTCACCTACTGGTGGTTTGCAGGCGACAAAGAACATGCTCTGATTAGAACGGCAACGGTCCTCATCATTGCTTGCCCGCATGCCCTTGGACTGGCGATTCCGCTGGTCATCGCAATCTCGACATCTATAGGCGCTCAAAACGGTCTCCTCGTTAAGGACAGGCTCGCACTCGAACGCGCTCGCAATTTGGATATGGTCATTTTCGACAAGACTGGAACCCTTACCCGCGGCTCCCCTGCGGTGTCGGGAGTCGCGGCTGTATCTGGCATTACCGAAGACGATCTGATTGCACGTGCTGCCGCTGTCGAATCCAACTCCGAACACCCACTCGCTAGAGCAATCGTCGCCGAAGCCAAGCGCCGAGGGCTGGCCCAATTGTCAGCCACGAAATTCGAGACGCTGCCAGGTCGAGGAGCGAAAGCGTTCGTGGAAGGCAGGAGTATCGAGGTCGGCGGACCGCGGCTGCTAACCGAGGCCAAGCTAACGCTGCCACTAGAAGTTGAAAAACTCACAATCACATGGGAATCAGATGGGAAGACTATTCTCTATGTCGTCGCTGAAGGCCGACTCGTGGGAGCTTTCGCCGTTGAAGATGAGATTCGGCCCGAATCTAGTGAAGCGGTCACCGAACTTCATCGGCTTGGTATCCGCGTCGCGATGATCACCGGAGATTCAAAGGCGGTTGCTGATTCAGTCGCCCGGCGTATCGGAATCGATGAGGTCGCAGCCGAGGTTCTCCCCGCTGACAAGGCTTCGGCGGCGAAACGCTTTCAAGCCGGAGGCAAGAAGGTCGCAATGGTTGGCGACGGTGTGAACGACGCACCAGCGTTGGCGACCGCAGATGTAGGAATCGCAATAGGCGCGGGAACTGACGTAGCCATTGAATCTGCTGGAATAGTACTGGTGCGTAGTGATCCTCGCGATGTTGTCGGCGCAATCGAACTTTCGCGCGCAACCTACAGAAAGATGATCCAAAATCTCGTTTGGGCGACCGCTTATAACTTGGTCGCCATTCCGGTCGCCGGGGGTCTTTTCGTCCGCTGGGGATTCGATCTCCCCATGAGCATTGGTGCAGTCGCGATGAGTCTCTCTACTATTATTGTCGCCGCAAATGCACAACTCCTTCGCCGGCTGAAGTTGCAGCGGGAGACGCACTAAAAGAAGGCAAATCATGACCAGAATGTCACCTCCATTGCCTGACGTCTCTCGGCGCATTCTCCAACTCCAGATCCTCACCATTGTCTGGATGACCGTAGAGGCTGTCGTCTCACTCGGGACGGCTTGGAGTTCGCATAGTCCTGCGCTGTTGGCCTTCGGCGGAGACAGCTTGATTGAGCTGCTTTCGGCAGCCGTTGTGTTCTGGCGTTTTCGCTTCACGTTAGGCGAGGCGCGGGCAGCTCGAATCGCAGGAGGGTTGCTTTTCGCATTGGCAGGCTTCGTCGTGCTGAATTCGGTCTTGAATTTTATCGGATACCACGAGGCGCACCGTAGTCTACTTGGAATCGGAATCCTGCTGGCCGCCGCCGTTGTGATGCCTTGGCTGGCGGGCCAGAAACGACAGTTGGCAGTCGTTACGTCAAGTGCGGCTCTGAAGGCCGATGCTGCGGAATCTTCCCTCTGCGGTTACATGGCGTGGATTGCTCTTGCAGGACTCGTGGTGAACGCCATCTGGAATAAACCGTGGGCTGACCCTGTGGCTGCTCTTGCTTTAACTCCCCTCATCTTGCGCGAAGCATGGGAAGCCGTACATTCATCTCGATTGGGATGCCAGTGTTCTTGAAATTCCGGGCCATAGAGTGGGAACCACGCCGGGATCGAAAGCGAGCAGCGTGCAGGGCCTTCCGTTCCGGCGTGTCTAATTTAGGGTCCAACTGGGGTCCAAAACTTGGCCATTTTGCGGGTCTTTCGGGTGTCTCATTGGTGTAAGGGCAACCGAATCAATGGGACTTAGAGTCTGATCGTCGAGCTCATAACCCGCTGACCGGGATCGGTAGTTCAAATCCCGGTTCGGCAAAAATGGGCGTCCGCACAGCAATGTGCGGGAAGATCACTCGTCAAAGTCGGTGGAACCTAAAGCCTGCTGTTGGGCTATGGCAATACCGAACCAAGCCTCGGAAGTTCGAGGAAGGCGTAGAGACTGGATGGCGAGCATCCCGTCACGCGGGATGAAGGTA
>Ga0210384_10009300_pt1 | contig 10152 bp, 8 predicted proteins | sample IncBWH2MmetaG_FD_160574 | JGI IMG/M metagenome (GOLD analysis project Ga0210384, IMG submission 160574) | Forest soil microbial communities from Barre Woods Harvard Forest LTER site, Petersham, Massachusetts, United States - Inc-BW-H-2-M | ecosystem: Environmental > Terrestrial > Soil >...
AAGTGCATCTGGTCGACAGCGCCGATGCCTCCGGAGGAATGGGCGAACCTGGCTTGCCGCCAGCCGCGCCAGCGGTCGCGAATGCAATCTTCGCCGCCTGTGGCCAACGCCTGCGCAAACTGCCGTTTCAGCTAAAAACGGCATGATGATGCAGGGTTCGTCTCTCATCCGCGTCCTCTGCGAAACCCTCGGCGTTCTCTGCGTTAAAAGCTTTTGACGCCGAGACCGCAGAGCGCCCGCGGAGAACGCAGAGAAGTTCTTTCTTAGAACAAAAACGTCTTCGAGCCGCTGGCGAACACCCGCGAAGATGTCGCTTAAGTCGAAAACGGCATGATGATGCACAGTTCGTCTTTCGTCCGCGTCCTCCGCGAAGCCTCAGCGTTCTCTGCGTGAAAGCTTTTGACGCCGAGAGCGCCGAGAGCGCGCGGAGAACGCAGAGAAGTTCTTCGGTAGAACAAAAACGCCGCCGATTCCTCGGCGGCGTCCTTCACCACGAAATGCTTTACCGCGAAGCCTCCTCCAGCGTCCCCTGCTCCAGCTTTTCCTGGCACTCGATGCAGTGCCGGGTCCACGGCACGGCCTCCAGCCGTTTCGAGTTGATCTCCTTGCCGCAGTGAATGCACTCGCCGAAGCTGCCTTCGCGAATCCGCGCCAGAGCTTTGTCGACCATCTGCAGAAGCTGGCGTTCGTTGTTGCTCTGGCTGAATAAAAATTCCTTGTTGTAGGAACTGGCGGCGCGGTCGGCAATATCCTGGGCCGTATCTTCGTCGGCCGAGCGCCCGTCGGCCTGCGTGCGATTCACCGTGCGGCGGAGCTCCTGCTGCCGCGTCTCCAGCCGCTTCTTGAATGCTTCCAGCTTCTTCTTGTCCATAAGTTCTATCGACCTGCCCGACCGCAAAAGCCCATCAAAAGCCTTGGGACGCCCCCTGTCAGAGGCGTCCCTATGTCAGCCAATCCTACATAATAAGCGCTCAAAATAAGATGCGTCAACCGCGTGCTGCCGGACACTGAGAGTGCACCGCTACCGCGGCAGCGGATTCTTCATGTTGGCCAGGGCATATCCCATCACCGCGATCGCGGCGCCGTTCTCGCGCAGTTCGCCGGGCACAACTTTGTCGAGCGTGTCAGCGGCAGTGTGGTGGTAATAAAAATACGTGCGGCCATCCTGCATGATGCCCAGCGCGGGCACGCCGGTTTGCGACATCCCCGTGATGTCGGCTCCCGGCGATTCGGTTCGGGGTTCGACCGCCGTTGCTCCGAAGCTCTCGAGTACGGCAGTCACGGGCTGCAGCAGCTCCGCTGCCTTCGGCGTCATCTTCACGTCGAAGCCCAGTGGATGCGCCGCACCCGAGTCGCTCTCGATCGCAGCCACGTGATGCGAGAATTCTGCGCCATAGTCTTTCGTGTAAGCCTGCCCACCCGCGCCGCCGCTCTCTTCATCCATCCAGGCAATCACGCGCAGCGTGCGCTTGGGACGCAGATGGAGCCGCTGCACGATCTCTGCCGCCTCCATCGCCACCACGACTCCGGCGCCGTCATCGATCGCTCCCGTGCCCAGGTCCCACGAATCGAGATGCCCCGACACCACCACCACTTGCTCAGGATGCTCGCTGCCCTTCACATCGCCGATCACGTTGTAGCTGGTCGTGTCCGGCAGCTTCTGAGGAGTCAGAGTAAGCCGCATGCGCACCCGGCCCTCAGCGGAAAGATGCGCGATCAGATCAGCGTCCTCGGCGCTCACCGCTCCCGCCGGAATTCCCGCCGGAGCGCTCCAGCCGGTATGGGGCAGGCGATAGTCGGCGCTGCCCACCGACCGCACCAGCGAAGCTGCGGCTCCCAACTCAGCCGCCGCCTTGGCTCCAGCGCCGCGAAAGCGCACGGCCTCGCCATAAGCGACAAACGAATACCCTGCCGCGGCCATCTGTTTGTCGAAGATTTCGTTGAAGAACACGATCTTGCCTGCAACCTTGTCGCGGCCCAGCGCTCCCAGCTCTTCGAAACTGTTGACCACGACTACATCGGCGGTAATTCCCTCCGCCGGCGTGGACGTGCTTCCTCCGAGCGCCGTGAGTACGACTTTTTGCGTCGTCCCCGGAACCTGTCCGGCATATTCGACCAGCTCGGCGGTCTCCGCGCCGCGCACCCAGTGCGGGACTTTCACTTCTTCGAGGTGGACCTCCAACCCCAGCTTGCGCAGTTCTCCGGCCACGTATTCGGCGGCCGCGCCGGCCTGTGCCGAGCCGCTGGGGCGCGGTCCGATGTTCTCGGTCAGGTGCGCGAGCTGATGGTAGGCATAGTCGTCGCTCAGTGCCGCGGCCTTGATCGCCGCCAACTGGTCGAGCAGCTGCGGAGGAAAATTCTCCTGTTGCTCGGCTGTCATTTGCGGAATCGATCCCCACGACGCCGGGATGCCTTGCGGCTTCTGCGCGCTGGGAGTTTGGGCGACGACGAAGCTGGCGGCAAGGAACGCGATTGCAACGGGAAGAGTTGTGCAGATTCTGGTCTTGGTCATGGTCGGGCATTCAGTGTATCTGACCACTCTGTGAATATCAGCGAATCTAGGCCTCTGCTTCCCCAATAAAAATGGCCCCATTGCTGGGGCCAAGTTCAAAGAGGCGAAGGTGGAAGGTGATGTCAGGAAAGGCGATGCAAGATGCCGTTCCAACAGCGGAAACGGCAATTAGGAAAGTGACGCGGAGAATCGTGCGAAGTGAAGGTCATGGAGAGTTAGCGGCCTCTTTTGTTAGGCCAAATGATGCACTTCCCGCGCCAAAGCCGCGAAGCCACGCGGATCGCCGCGTTCGACAATCTAAGCGATTGATCGGCAATGGGTTATCTCTGGACTGAGGGTGCACACGTCGGATCCCGGAAGTGAGCTGCTCACCTCGAAGTGCACAACAATGCACAATCGATGCATTCCGCAGACTAGCCCAAATGCCAAGCCCCTGGCGGGTTCTGGCCGCTCAGGGGCTTCCAATTCGGTCCGTTTTTCTAAGTGAAATTTCTAGCTGTTCCCAGCCACCGTCCGCAGCTTCCCAGGCAGGAAGTGATACGGAGGCCACGGTCCGCTCACAGACACTTCGCAGTTTTTCAACTGTTTAGCAGCGGTCGAGTAGCGGTTCTGGTATTTTTCCACGCTTTTGGAGTCGATCAGGTGGGCGATGTCGATCAGCATGCCCTCGGGGGCAACTTTCTTGCAGCTGACTTCCTCTTCCAACGGATTGAAGAGTTTGTGCACTTGCACGGAGAGCGCCCGCGCCTTGGTTTGGCGCTCGCGCTCGCGCGATGCCTTCACCCGCAGCTTCGACAGGTAGTCGCCGCCGACGGTATCAGGCAATTCAACGTCAATCATGGCCTCGCGCAACGAACCGTCGCGGACGACCAGCTTGATGTGCATCTCCGATTTGCCGCGCAGCCGGGCCACGCTCAGGCCGAAAGCCCGCCGGTTCACCCGTACGGCCTGACGGAGGGCGTCGTCGCTGTCGAAGACAGTGCCGAACTTGAAGGGAAGAACTGTGGAATTCCGGAAGCAGTTGCTCACCACCCGGGCGTGTTCAATCGCCGAGGTTTGGTCCAATTTGCCGGTTGCGTGGTCAAATTCGCTCACGATCACGGCGAATTCTCCACTGGGATAACTCAGAACTGCGGCTCCATTCACGCCTTGTACACCCTCCAACAGGAAGGGGCGACGGGTGCGGGTGCCATTAGGGAGGGTTTGATGCTCAGTCAAGCAGTACGCGTACCACGCCATGTTGAACTCTCCGAACCGGGGATGGAGGCGGAACCGGACCGCCCCTCAACGTCGAGTTTTTCGCCAAAGCTTGTAACAACAGGTTGTGGAAGTTAGGAAACCGGGCGGTACAGGGTCAACCGAATCTGGAAACGCTTGCAGTCGCATTCCCTAACTGCATATTACTTTGGGCACCAAGGAAAATGCAACTTTTTCTTTCCGAAAGGCATCGATAGCTTTCATTTTGCACAGGCTCAGGCTCGGTTGGCACGCTCCTGTAGGGCCAACAAAACAACCCGCAGCATCTCATCCCAGGGTGCCGGTTTTCCAGTCCAGATCTCAAACTGCCGCGCCGCCTGGTGGACAAACATTTCGACTCCAGGAATGACTTGAGCGCCTCGCTCTTTGGCCAATTTCAGCAACCGCGTTTCGGTCGGATCGTACACCATATCAAAGACATAGCGGGCATTGATCTCTTTTTCCTGCAGCGGCGTCTCGCGCGAATTTCCCATGCCGACGGGCGTGGCGTTGATGATCACGTCGAAGGCAAACTTCTTGAGTTCGGCTCGCTTCATAATGCGCGCCCGCGCCTGATGCGCCAGTTTCTTGGCGGGAGCAGCGCTTCTGTTCAAAATGTAGACCTCGGAACCTCGTTCTTTGAGCCCAAAGACGGCCGCCCGGGCAGCGCCGCCCGCTCCCAGGACGAGGATTCGCGCTCCTTCCAGGCTGTTCAGGCGACGTTCGAGTGGCCGGACCACCCCAGAGGAGTCGGTATTGAAGCCGTATAGTTTGCCGTCCTGGGCGCGCACGACGGTGTTGCAGGCGCCGATCTTGGAGGTGTGTGAGTCCGTGTTGTCGAGATGAGAAAGAATCGCCTGCTTGTAGGGCATGGTCACGCTGATGCCGTGAATCGGAATCTCGCGCACGCAATGGAGCAAGTCTTTCAACGTCTTGGCGTGCAGTCCCAGGTACACCGCGTTGACGTTTTCCCGCCGGAAGGCGGCGTTCATGATGGCGGGCGAGAGTGAATGGGCGATCGGGTCGCCGGCCACACCGTACACGCGCGTGGCCGCATCGACCTGGTCGATCCGGTAAACGTTGCGCAATTCCTGTGCGGTCACCTGGCCGGGAGCGGTTTCCTCACCTGCGCTGGCCGAAGCGAAGGTGAATACGCTGCCCGCGCGCACCCCGAGCACCCGGCTGATGATTCCCTGCTCGCCCATGCACATGCTGACCAGAGAATGCTTGTCGCCCTGGTGGGCGAGAAACTTGATCATGCTGACGTTGTCGGTGAGAGCGGTCGCGGTGCTGACGACTTTGTAATAGTCGGCGGGATACGTCAGCATCTTTTCCAAAGTCTCGTCGAGTTTCTTGGTGCCCCTGAAGTCGTGAAACGAAAGGACTAGGGCCGCACGGCTGCGCAACTTCTGTAGTTGCTCGGGCTTACACTTGGCGGCGGTCTGCACCTCGACGTCAAGGAGCTGGCAGCCGGCGGCAGCAGCTTTCCCCAGGATGTCCAGTTGCGAGGCAATCGACCCCCGAAACTTCCCTCCGCTAACAGCACGCCGACAAGTCGCAATCACCACTGTCCCGGGATGCGATTCGGTGAAGCGCTTGACCCGAGGAAGGGCCAAGCCGGGCTTGGATAGATAATCTAACCTGAACTCAAGAAAGGAGTTATCACGGGCGAGAGCTTCGGCCTTCTCGGCCATTTCGTTGGGATCGGAGCCGATCACGGCTACACAGACACGAGGCAACCGCAAAGGCAAAAAACGCGGTGTGTAGGCAGGGGCGGAGTTCATCTGGCCACGTTCACGCTCGGGCGGACGCTCATGGGGCAATGACGGCGCATTATTACAGGGGCTTAACTGCACATGCAACAACGGATTGATGATCCATGAGAAAAACTTTTGCTGAGCCGCGGCCTACACCCTCGTAACCTTGACCCACCCTTACCCCCTTGTTACCTTCCGCTTGAAGCCTTTCTTTTCTGGCATTTGACTATGGGCAGGGACCCTGCACGGTTCTCTTCCCGGAGGTAACATGAAGAAAACAGGACTGTTCATCTTGTTGCTCACGTTGTTTCTGACGACGGCGATGTGGGCGCAATCCGACGCCGATAAAGGTGCGGTCGAGATTCCACAGGGGACGGCGCCGACCAGCAACAGCTTCCCCACGCAACGCGTACAAACTCCGACCTACGCCGATTTGTATTGCGCCGGATTCATTAGCAAGCAGATCCTGCCCGACGCGAACTACGTCGGGGGTGGGCTGCAGACTCCGTCCACCACGAAATTTACCCGCGGCGACATGGTGTTTCTGTTCGGAACCGGCTACAGCGCCGGCGCGGAATATGAAATCGTGCGCGCGCTGCGCAACGTGAACGAGAACGAACTATATCCGGGCCAGACGAAATTGCTCAAGCAGACGGGGCAGCCCTACCAGGAAGTCGGGCGCGTGAAAATCATCGATACCCGCAACCGAACCGCCATCGCCCAGATCGAGTATGCCTGCGACGGCATCAACCCCGGAGATACCGCCATCCCGTTTGCCGAAAAACAACTGGTGAGCTTCCATTCGCCCGTTCGCTTCGATCGTTTCCTGCCTGCGAGCAGCAAGCTCTCTGGACGAATTGTGATGGGCAAGGATTTCGACTCAGAGCTCGGCACCGGGCACAAGGTGTACGTCAATATCGGTGCCAACCAGGGTGTGAAAGTCGGTGACTTCTTCCGTGCGGTTCGCGGATATGACGCCGACCTCGATGACCCGGTGGATTCGCTCTCGTTCCGCGCAGCCATCGCAGAAGACACCCAGAAGAAAACGCCATCGGTCGACCCTAGCTGGTTTGACTACAGAGGAAATGGTCCGACCATCCACGTGCGCGACCTGCCGCGGCGCGCGGTTGGCGAGATTGTCATCATCAGCGTGACCCCCACCACCGCTACCGGCATGATCGTCTTCTCCTTAGAAGATGTGCACGCCGGCGATCGAATCGAGGCTGACCAGGTCAACTAAATCAGGTCAACTAAGTCGTCTGCATCGCAGTTTGAGCCGGGAACGGGAAACCGTTCCCGGCTTTGTTTTGCCTGCCCAACATTGCACACACTTCGATGTGTGACAATCAACACATGCCCACGAATCTGGCGGTTGATGACAAACTGATCGAAGAAGCGCGAAAAATAGGTTGCCACAGAACCAAGCAAAGAAGCGGTCACGGCTGCGCTCCAAGAGTATATTCAGCACCGGAAACAGCTGAAGATTCTTGAGGCGTTCGGGACGGTCGACTTCGATCCCGCGTATGACTACAAAACGGCGCAGCTCGACAGATTGTGACGCCATCCACGATCGGACTTTAACTTGTTTCCCCGAACACTTCTGCGGTAAACGCCTCAATTCTTGCGCCTTTTTGCCAGGCATCGAGCGGCAGCCCGGCTTTGCGGCAGGTTTGGTCGAGAAAAGTCGCGCGGTCCCAGTGATGCTCGACCGGCACCTGGGGAAGAAGCAGCCCGCGCAGTCCGCTCATACTGATGAGCAGGCCGTGGCGGCCAATCTCGATTTCTTCAGCGCGAATGGGCTGGGGCTGGGAAAGAATGCTGAGTTCGATTTCGAGCTGAGTCGCTTCTTCGAGCTTGACCGGATGGAAGCGCGTATCTTCAAACGCGGCTGCCCGCGCGGTTTCTGCAACGGCACGATACAGATCGCTCACCGGCAACACGTAGCCCACGCATCCACGTAATTCTCCGTGCAGATGCAGCGACGTGAACACGCCGCGCGGCTGGGCGAAGTGTTCGGTGGGCGGGTCCAGAGAAATCTTGCGACCCTCCAGCGCGCTCAAAATCGAGTCGTGAGCCAGACGCAAAAGGAGTCTGCGCTCGTCGTGTGAGTACTCTCCCTGGGTGTCAGACTGAACGGGAGCGGGACTAAGTGGAGGTAGCGACATCGCGGTCAGCCTGTCCTGGCACCGGAATGGGCTTTCTGCGGCGGCTCAGAATGAAGGCGCGGCGGCGGCGCTTGACCACCCGCCGGTCGATCTTCGACCAGAATGCGACGAAATAGTCAGCCGCCGAAACCAATGACACGCAGACCGTGAACCAGATGGCCAGGTAGGCGATCCAGTGAATGGGGAAGACGTAATACCCGTACACCGGCCAATCTTTCCAGCGATGATCGAGGATCACGGCCACGACCGCTACGATCTGCACCACCATCTTGAATTTTCCCAGCTCGCTGGCTTCGATGGTGAAGCCTTCCGACGCCGCAATCGATCGCAAGCCACTGACCAGGAATTCGCGGCCGATCACGACTACCGCAATCCAGGCGGGCACCAGGCTGGGATTCAACTGCACCAGGGTGACGAAAGCAGCAGCGATCAGTAGTTTGTCGGCCAGCGGATCGAGAAGGATTCCCATAGTGGTGATCTGACCGCGTCTGCGGGCAAGATAACCATCGATCCCGTCGGTCATAGCGGCGGCGATGAACAGAGCCGACGCCAGCAACTCTTTCTCCCCGTTCGCGCTGCTGAAACGCGGGCTGCAAAGAATCCAGATCAGCAGTGGGATGCTGAAGATGCGGATGAGCGTGATGGAGTTGGGGAGGTTCACGCGCAGGCAAGCCGCCAGAGGCCAGAATGATTATGCGCCAGTGGAAGGGGGAACGCAATGCGGGGTTGGCCGCAGAAGATGCAAGCAAAAAACCTCAACCACAGAGGCCACAGGGGTCACAGAGGAAATGCTCTGTGGTCCCCCGTGGCCCTTTGTGGTTGCCAGGTTTTGAGCAGTTATTTCGGGGCCGCCGTGCCTGCCTTCGGCTGCTTGGCGATGATCAGGTCTTTGATTTTGTCGTAGGTCGCCTGCGGGATGACCTTCTTCTGCACCAGCTGGTTCTTGGCGCGATAGGGGCGGCCGTCGATGATCTTCTGAGAGTAGGCATCGCCGATCCCGGGCAAGGCTTTGAGCTGATCTTTGGTGGCGGTGTTGATATCGAGTTTGTCCGTGGAAGCCGCGGCCTTCATGGCATTGCCGCTGTCCTGCGGCAGGGCAGCGGAAGCGATTTCGGGTTTACTGCCGGGTTCGGCATTCTGTGCGACCGCGGCGCCGTTGACCAGCGAAAATGCAAACACCAGAACGGCGATCTGCGCCATTAACTGCTTTTCAATCGATTTCATGGATTTCTCCTCAGACATCCTCACTGTGGGTGCCCCATGTCTCGCCGCTTTTGCGAGACGTGGGGATTTCGATTTTGACTCTTATGCGTAAATTCCGCGCTGCCGAATGGTATAGGCCACACGGTCAATCGCCAGCATGTAGGCGGCGATGCGGTTGTTCACGCGATGATTCTCGGCGTAGCGAACGACATCGTCGAACGACGATTTCATGATGGTTTCGAGCTGCTCGTTGACCACCGACTCTTTCCAGAAGTAGCCCTGCCGGTCCTGCACCCACTCGAAGTAGGAAGTGGTGACGCCGCCGGCGTTGGCGAGAATGTCGGGAATCACGAACACACCCTTGTCGCTGAGCACGTCGTCGGCGGCCGAGGTCGTCGGCCCGTTGGCGCCTTCAGCCAGAATGCGGCACTTCACGCGATCGACGTTGCGGGAGGTAATCACGTTCTCGGTGGCGGCGGGAATCAGAATCTCGCACTCCGTAATCAGCAATTCGGCGGGGTCGCATTTCTCGGCGCCCGGGAATCCGTGTACCGAGCCGTTCTTCTGCCGGAACTCGACCAGCGCCTTCACGTCGATCCCATTCTTGTTGAGCAGACCACCTCCGACTTCGGCGATGCCAATCACTTTGTAGCCGTCTTCGTGCATCAGCAGCGCGGCGTTGGAACCGACGTTGCCGAAACCCTGCACGATCACGCGCGCGCGGCTGCGGTCGATGCTCAGCTTCTTGCAGGCTTCATCGCAAACGATCATCACGCCACGGCCAGTCGCTTCCCGGCGTCCGCGGGAGCCACCGATGTTGATGGGCTTGCCGGTCACCACTGCGGTGACGGTCTGGCGCATGTGCATGGAATAGGTATCCATCATCCAGGCCATGGTTTGTTCGTTGGTGTTGACGTCGGGCGCAGGCACATCTTTTTCGGGACCGATAAATTCGATGAGTTCGGCGGTGTAGCGCCGTGTCATGCGCTCCAGTTCGCCCATGGACATCTTGTGCGGATCACAGATCACGCCGCCCTTAGCGCCGCCGAAAGGGATGTTGACCACAGCGCACTTCCAGGTCATCCAGCTGGCCAGAGCGCGTACTTCGTCGAGCGTGACATCGGGTGCGTAGCGGATGCCACCCTTGGCCGGGCCGCGCGCAATCGAGTGCTGCACGCGAAAACCGGTAAAAACTTCGAGGTGCCCGTCATCCATCGAGACCGGGATATGCACGATGATCTCGCGCGTGGGATAACGCAAAACCCGCCACAGGCCTTCA
>Ga0210384_10009301_pt1 | contig 10152 bp, 7 predicted proteins | sample IncBWH2MmetaG_FD_160574 | JGI IMG/M metagenome (GOLD analysis project Ga0210384, IMG submission 160574) | Forest soil microbial communities from Barre Woods Harvard Forest LTER site, Petersham, Massachusetts, United States - Inc-BW-H-2-M | ecosystem: Environmental > Terrestrial > Soil >...
GGCCGGTATACAATGCAGCATTTTGGTTAGACTCAAGGATCAGGTTTTTCGAGCTGCCGTTGTCCCTCACTGTAAAACTTTTATTCTTATCGTCAAATAAAAAGCGGTTTGCACCTCGTCCTGTACCCACCCATATCACACCATTGTCGTCTGTCACCAGGCTGTATATGGTGTTGGAATTTAGTCCCTCTTTTACACTATAGTTTTTTACAATATTATCCGATTTGTTCCATACAAATATGCCCCTGTCATCCGTGCCGATGAGCAGCATGTTTTTATAATTCAGCATGCAAAAAACAGCAGACGTCCGTACAGCGTCTAGCTTGAAATTTTTGACTATTTTTTTGTTAATTGCCAGAACTATACCATCTTGTGTGCCGACAATTATTGAATCTTTCCCTGCACTGATGATGGATGACGAAAATCCGGAAAATCCATCCAAATGTTTTAATGTGTTATTTTCCAGGTAAAAAGCACCACCTGGCGCTACCGCCCATATGTTACCCTCTCCATCTTGTTCAATGGCATTGATCCCATAATAATCGCTGCCTTTTATCATTTGGAAATTGTTTTTGTCATAGGTCCATAAACCAGCGTGGTCAGTCCCTATCCATACCACCCCCTTGTTATCGGTATAAAGGCATTGTACCCTTTCCAATTCAGGGTGTTCTTTGGGTAATTTAACGCCCATGAGTTTCTTGCCGTCGTATCTGAATAGTCCGGCTCCATTGATACCAAGTAGGACATTGTTGTTGTTTCCTTTCGTTATGCCAATCACAACTTCATTGTCAGGCAGGCCCTGCGTCCTGTCGAACATTACAAAGTGGTCGCCCTCATATTTATATAACCCGTTTCCCTGGCTGGCTAACCACAAATTATTATCTGCATCGTTATAAATATCTGTAATAGCATTATCAGACAAACCATTAATTGCCACAAAATGGGTAGTTTGTTGCTTCTTCAGGTCAAGATAGTAGGCCCCATTACTTGTACCCACCCACAAATTGGCTGCGGTATCCTGTTCAAGGCTTAAGAACGATCCTTTTACGCTTTTTGACAATTTACTTTGATAAGTTTGAAGCATATTGTCCTTTACCGAATATATCCCGCTGTATGACAACAATAATAACCTGGAATTGTCCTTCCGATCGAACATCATTTTGGTGACAATGAATTCCATATCATTTTTAGGGTATGTTACCAGGTTTAGCCATTTACCTTTATCCAGGTAATAAATTCCTTTTCGATGGATGGACGCATAAAGTCTTCCGTTGTGATCAACAGCCAGGCAGAGCAATGGCTCTTTGATCGTATCCTGCACCAATTCTTCTTTGCATGTATTGCCGGATACTTTAAATAATCTGTTGTTGATAATGAACCAAATGGTTCCGCTGCCATCCTGCGCAATGCTGCGAACGTGATTGCTTTTTAGCTTAACGGGTACAGGACAGCTTACCAGTTTGTTATTCACCAGCTTCATTAATCCGCTTTGCGTGCCGAACCAAACTATGTTGCTTTTATCTACAAAAACGTTATTGATAAAGTTGCTAGGCATCCCGTTTTGCCGGGTGTAAGAAGTGAATTCTTTACCATCGAAACGGCAGGCGCCGCCAAAAGTAGCTATCCACAAGCGGTGCTGATTATCCAGTGCCAGGTTGTTTACCTGCGATTCGATCAGGCCATCCTCGATATCGTAGTGCGAAAATGTATATTTTTGGGCTGAGGATGTTAAATGACAAAGCGGGATCATGACCAAAACAAAAAACAGCCTGCATAACACCGCCTGTTTGTTTTTAAGAACATGTTTTGACAGAATTTTAAACGTCATTTGTAACAACACCGGTTTTAATAAATCTACTATCAAATTACGTTTATTTGCAATATATAATAGTCACCCTATTAGGGTGATTAATCCGTCAAACCTAAATAAATGTGATTGATAAACCAATTCAGCACTTATGGACAAATCGCACAACTACAGTTTAACTATTAAATGGACCGGCAACCGTGGCGCAGGTACCAGTGATTACCGCTCTTACGATCGCAACCATATCATTCAATCTGAGTCAAAAGCCGATATCAACGGCTCATCCGATCCTGCATTTCGTGGTGACAAGACACGTTATAACCCGGAAGATCTTTTAGTTGCCTCACTTTCGGCTTGCCATATGCTGGCCTATTTGCATCTGTGTGCTGTAGGCGGGGTTGTAGTAACTGATTATGTCGATCATGCGTCTGGAAACATGATTGAAACTCCTGATGGTGGTGGCCATTTTACAGAAGTGGTCCTGAAGCCTGTAGTTACAGTAAAAGACAGCTCAATGATTGAAAAAGCCAATGAACTGCACCACAAAGCAGGAAAGGTCTGCTTTATTGCAAGTTCGGTAAACTTTCCGGTAAGGCATGAGCCAACGGCAATAGCAGAGGGTAATTAAAGGTCAATCGGCTTCATTTTAGGCACCAGGAAATGCATAATGCACCAAGCCAGCAGGTAAGCCGCGCCGCATACAAAAAACATGATGTAGTAGGCAATTTCTATATGATGTATAGAACGATAATGCACAAACATGTTCTTCTGCACAAATAACGACAGTAATACGCTGCCTATAGAACCAAACATACCGCCTATGCCCGTTACCGAGCCGACCGCTTTCTTGGGGAACATATCGGAAACCGTGGTAAATATATTGGCGCTCCAGGCCTGGTGGGCCGATGCAGCCAAACCAATAATTATCACTGCCAGCCACATATTAATATTGCCTAAAATTTGTGCAAAAATGATCGGTACTACGGCAAAAGCATAAATGAGCATAGACGTTTTCCGTGCCCTGAATACCGGCCAGCCTTTTTCAATCAGGCTTTTAGGCAGATAGCCCCCATAAATGCTCCCAAAAGTGGATATGGTGTAAACCAATGCAACAGGCATAGCAATGGCGGTACCCTTCAACCCGTACTGGCTCTCTAAAAAATCCGGGAGCCAGAAAAGATAGAACCACCAGATCGGGTCTGTCAAAAACTTACCGATAGAGAAGGCCCAGGTTTGTTTATAACTCAACAATTTCCCCCATGATACATTCGGATCTTCCTGCGATTGGGTGGTATGGTCAAATTCGTCAGCATCACTATTGATGTAATCCAACTCTGGTTTTCTCAAACGTTTTTGACGCGATGGTATTTCGTAAAAAATGAGCCACAAAACCAGCCAGATCAAACCTATTGAACCGGTGATTACAAAGGCCCATCGCCATCCCCAGGCTACTACAATAAATGGCACAGTTAAGGGCGCCACAATGGCCCCAATATTGGCGCCCGAATTAAATATGCCCGTTGCCAATGCTCTTTCCTTTTTTGGGAACCATTCTGCAACAGCCTTTATGGCTGAAGGGAAATTACCTGCTTCGCTTAATCCCAATGCAGAACGTACTACAATAAAACCCATCGTGCTATTTACCAATGCATGGCACACTGCCGATACGCTCCACAAGAGAGTAGAGAAAAAGTAGCCCATTTTGGTACCGAGTTCATCGATAAGCCTCCCGGCGGACAACAACCCCAAAGAGTAGGCTATCTTGAAAGCGATTTCGATGTTGGCGTAATCGCCATCGTTCCACTTGAAGTCTTTGGTCAGGTCTGATTTTAATAAGCTGATCACCGCCCGGTCAAGGTAATTAATGGTAGTGGCAAAAAAGATCAATGAACAGATCACCCACCTGTAGTTCCCGGTTTTCTCGTTCATAGCTGCCTGGCGGATTGGATCAACTTCAATGTAGTAACCGTATTATCATAAAGTTGATCGTAATGTTTATTCCATAATATCTCTTTGGTGATCAGTTTGCTTCCCATCCCCACCGCACAAACCCCCGCTTTAAACCAGCCGTTGATATTTTCGTAATTCAGTTCAACCCCGCCGGTTGGTATAAACAGTTGCCCTCTGAAAACATCTGATACGGCACTGATAAATCCCGGACCCAGAACATTAGCAGGGAATATTTTTATCAAAGCAGCATGGTGTTGTTGTGCCAAATGTATCTCGGTAGGGGTCATACAGCCCGGAATATATAAACCACCTTGCTCATTAACTATATCAGCTATTGCGGGGTTTATCGTTGGTGCTACTATAAAATCGGCGCCAACATTTATATAGCTAATCGCATCCTCTTCAGTTTTTACAGTACCTATTCCGAGGAAGAGATCAGGCATTTCAGCTTCCTGAACAGATTTTAATACCACGAAATTATCAAAAGCCTCTTTTGCCCGGTTAGTGTATTCCATCACCCGTACACCGGCTCTGTATAATGTGCGCATTATGTCTGCGCTCACTTCGGCATCCTCATAAAAAAACAAAGGCAGCATGCCTTGTTTCAAAATGCTGTCCAGTACCGTTTGTTTTTCTTTCATTCTATAATTTAGTTGATTAAGTTAAGTAAGTTGATTGAGTTATAATGAAGGTAACTTAATCAACTACTCACTATTATCCATTTAACTTGGCAAATATTTCCGCTGCGGGTATATTGGTTGTATCGCTTTCGATAAATAGTTTTTCAAATGCCGCTATTGTGGCAAATTCCAGGGTTTGTTTCGGGTCAAAATTGTTGTAAAAACCATAGATCAATCCCGCCATAAAACAATCCCCGCTGCCTACTTTATTAACGATCTCGGTTGTACAAAACTCGTCCGATGTGTAGAACTTTCCACCTGTGTACAAAGCAGCATAATAGCTCACTTTTTTTTGCGCATCAAACCTGAATGTATTGGCTACCGCTTTACAATTAGGGTATTGCCTCATGAGCTCCTCAGAAGTTTTCAATGCCTCTTTCAGGTAAATACTTTTTTGCCCTGATTCGTGAATATCAGGTATTACCGGTATGCCCAGCATAGTTTCTACCGCCCATACATTTCCCATGATCACATCACAATATCGTACCAGTTCGGGCATAATGAGATCGGGTTTTTTATTGTACTGCCATAGTTTTGAGCGGTAGTTCAGATCGACAGATATCGTAATATTTTTTTGCGAAGCAACCTCCAAAGCTTCTTTACAAACTTCAGCAACATACTGGTTGATGGCAGGGCATATCGCACTGAAATGAAACCAGCTCACACCCTCGAAATGTTTTTCCCAGTCGATCATTCCAGGTTTTAATTCGGAGAATGACGAATGCGCGCGGTCATAAATCAGGGCATCGTTTTTCAAATCTCTGCCCTTTGTCAAAAAATACAAACCGATCCTGTTTCCCTGGTAGGTCACATCAGACATATCGATCTTTTGATGTTCAAGGTAACTCACGATCTGATGTGCGAGGCCATTATCCGGCAGTGCTGTAATGTATTTCGACGGTATATTCCAAAGCGCAAGCGCGGTGGCTACGTTCAACTCGGCCCCGGCAATAAAAAAGGGGAATGAATTGTCCTTCAGCCAGTCGCCACCCTCATCAGGAGAGATGCGCAGCAGCAACTCGCCGAACGAAAGTACGGTACCCGGGAAGTGTATTTTTAAAGGATCACCCATCACTTAATAAAGGATACTAATTTACGGATAAAGCGTGTGTTTTATACCCATTTCTAACCCTCTTAATTCGGCAAGTCCTTTCAGACGGCCAATAGCCGAATAGCCGGGGAAAGTATGGTAATTAAAGTCGTCCAAAAGCTTGTGACCATGGTCCGGGCGCATAGGTATGGCTACATCATTACGTCCGTTGTCAGCCCTGTTTTTTTGCTCCCGGATAACGGCTTTCATCACCGCATACATATCCGTGCTGCCACCTAAATGATCAGCTTCAAAAAAGCTGCCATCGGTCTCACGCCGGACGTTCCTGAGATGTAAAAAATGAATATGCTTGCCTAACGTTTCTATCATCGCAGGCAGATCATTATCCCCCCTGGCGCCCAAAGACCCTGTACAAAAAGTAATACCATTACTTGGCGATGGCGAAGCATTGATCACATCCAGCAGATCGTTTTCTGTAGATACTACCCTTGGCAAACCTAATATAGGAAAAGGCGGATCATCCGGATGGATACACATTTTGATGCCCAATTTCTCAGCATCCGGTATTATAGCCTGTAAAAACCAGGCCAGGTTTTGCTTCAATTTGTCAGCATCAATACCTTTATATTTTTGAAGGTGCTCTTTAAACTCATCCAAAGTCAATACATCTTTGGTACCGGGAAGACCGGCCATAATATTGGTGATCACCTGCTTTTTTTCATCAGAGGTAAGGCTATCCAAATAGACTTTGGCCTGCTGCTGCTGGTCAGGAGTAAACTCGTCGTACGCGCCTTCGCGCTCTAAAATATAAAGGTCAAATGCTGCCAGTGCAGGTGAGTGAAAACGTAGTGCCGAAGCGCCATTTGGCAAACGATAATCAATATCGGTACGTGTCCAGTCAAGCACAGGCATAAAATTGTAGCATACCGTTTTGATACCTGACTCTGATAAGTTTTTTAAAGTATCGATATAATTCTTAGCATATTTCTCCCGATCCGGCCCGGCAGTTTTGATGCTCTCGTGAATATTCACGCTTTCAACAATCGACCAGGTAAGCCCTGCCGAATGAATGATGTTTTTCCTTTTTTCGATCTCTTCCTTTGACCAAATTTCGCCGTTCAGTATATGATGCAAAGCGGTAACAACACCTGTAGCCCCTGTTTGCCGGATAGCGGATAGTGTAACGGGGTCGGGCGGGCCGTACCAGCGAAAGGTTTGTTCGAGATTGCTAAACATCGGGCAGATGGTTTATTTATTCAGGGCCTAAATATAAAATAAATTGCCATTAACTATGCCCAAATACAATGGGATTGTTACATCTGCTGCAAAAAAATAGCGATGGGTTTGAAACCATCGCTATTTTTGTTAATTGATTTAGTTTTACTACCAGAACCTCAAATACAGCATTGAAATAATGAGTAATGTAATAACAATCATTGCCAGTACCCCCGGCGATACTTTAAACATTGATTTATCAAGTACAAAAGCTTTGGGGTTCACTTTAGGCCCGCCAAGGCTGATAAGGATCATCACTAGCATAGTAAAGGCAAACGAAAGGCCCATGCAAATATGAAAGGGGATTTCCCAAACAATTTTGCCATTTTCATCGAATTGTTTATATGCTGTATACAGGAATGTTTCGTGACCAAACCACGTAGGAGCGAAGATGTTGAATACTATTGAAAGCAAAAAACCGGTGATTACCCCCACTACTGCAGCCGCACCAGTAGTACGCCGCCAGAACATACCCAGTATAAACATCGCAAATACTCCGGGGCTGAAAAAGCCTGTACCTTTTTGGATAAAGGTAAAACCACCCGTGCCACCTATCCCCAGGGAATCTTTCCATGTAAATAATATGGAAATGAATAAAGCTGCGAGAATAGTTATCCGGCCTATCAAAACCATGTCCTTTTCACCAGCTTCCTTTTTAATGTATTTCTTATAGATATCAAGCGTGAAGATGGTGGAAATACTATTTGCCTTACCGGCAAGCGACGCAACTATAGCGGCCGTAAGCGCAGCAAGCGAAAGGCCTATTAAACCATTCGGTAAATAGCCTAATATAGCTGAATATGCGTTATCCGATACCACTTCGCCATGCTTGCTGTTCACCAGCATTTCGGCATGCAGCATTCCTTTTTGGTGAAGTACATACGCGGCAATTCCCGGCAGCATAACTATTACGGGCATCAGCAATTTTAAAAAGCCAGCAAATAAAATACCTTTACGTGCTGTCTGCAGGTCGGCGCCAAGTGCCCGTTGGGTGATATACTGGTTGCAGCCCCAGTAATTAAGATTCACTATCCAGATACCTGCGACATAAGAGAGTAACCCAGGGATAGTAACGTAATTATCCACCTGATGCTGCGAAGAATAGGCATTAGGTTTCGCGAATATCATATGGAAATGGTCTGGGGCATTTTTTACTAACTGGTTAAACCCTTCCAGTATATTTTCGCCGAAACCAAAGGCTTTGCTCACAACTGTCAGGGCAATATAAGTAGTGGCAAGGCCGCCAATAATAAGCACACTAACCTGTATTACGTCAGTATAGCCAATTACCTTCATCCCGCCAAGGGTAATAAAAACAGCAAATAAGGATAAGGCTAAAATTATATAGTGAAAACTGTCGGTATTCCCGCCTATAAGGTTATTAATTGCCAGCGAACCGAGAAATAATATAGAAGTAAGATTTACAAACACATATAGGAACAGCCAGAAAATAGCCATAATAAGCGCCACTGTTTCATTATAGCGCGTTTTCAGGAACTGAGGCATCGTAAATATCTTATTTTTAAGATATACGGGTATAAACCATACAGCAACAATGATCAATGCGATGGCGGCTATCCACTCATAAGCAGCTACAGCTATGCCAATGCTGAATCCATTACCGCTCATGCCGATAAATTGTTCTGCCGAGATGTTAGAAGCTATCAAAGATGCACCTATTGCCCACCATGTGAGGGAGCCTTCGGCTAAAAAAAAGTCGTGTGTATCGGTAACAGTTTTCTTTTTTTTGCGGTAAATGTAGTAGCCATAACCGGCCACAATAAAAAAATAGATTACAAAAATGATGTAGTCTATGCTTGTAAACTTGCTCATATCGCTGATTTAATTGGTTTTTGGTTGATTAGCCGAAGAAATACTGCTCCCATCTGTGTTTCTTTGGCGTTAATTCAGGTTTTAATATGTTGGTTTGACAATTATAAACTATATATACCGATTTATCAAATTTTCAAGATACTCTTGTCTGCCGCTCAGTGTTTTAGGTTCACCGTTGGTTATGGCATAATTACGGAGTTCTTCCAGGCTTACTTTTCCTTCTCCAAAAGCTTTGCCTGTGCCGCTGTCAAACGAGGCATACCTGTCTTTTCTTATTTTCTTGTATTCTGATTTTTGCAGTATCTGATCGGCGATTATCAATGCCCGTGCGAAAATATCCATGCCTCCAATATGGGCGTAGAATAGATCTGCCGGGTCGGTTGAATTTCTGCGGATCTTGGCATCAAAGTTTATACCGCCGCCCGCAAAGCCACCGGCTTCTAATATGATCAGCATATATTCAACCACCTCGTTAATATTATTCGGGAACTGGTCGGTATCCCACCCATTCTGTGCATCTCCCCGGTTAGCGTCGATAGAGCCAAGCAAACCTGCGTCAGCAGCCACTTGCAGGTCATGCTGGAAGGTATGTCCGGCCAAAGTAGCATGGTTCACTTCCAGGTTAAGTTTCATATCTCTTAGCAGGTCGTATTTCTGCAAAAATCCTAGTACGGTAGCTGCATCATAATCATATTGGTGCTTGGTTGGCTCACACGGTTTTGGCTCGATAAAGAAGGTGCCTTTAAAGCCTTGTTTGCGTGCATATGCTATTGACTGGTGTAGAAACTGTGCAAAATGTTCCTGCTCACGCTTCATATCGGTATTCAGCAAGGTCATATAGCCTTCGCGGCCACCCCAGAAAACATAATTTTCTCCGCCCAGTGCAATAGTAGCATCTAAAGCCGTTTTAACTTGTGCAGCGGCATGGGTTAGGACATGAAAATCAGGATTGGTTGACGCGCCATTCATATACCTGCGGTGGGAGAATAAGTTGGCGGTTCCCCAAAGTAATTTTACACCACTTGCAGCCTGCTTTTGTTTGGCATAATCTACCATGGCCTGCAAACGCTTATCATTCTCGTTAATATCATTGGTATAATCCACTACATCCACGTCATGAAAGCAATAGTAAGGCAGGTTCATTTTGGTGATGAACTCAAAAGCAGCATCCATTTTGTCTTTTGCGCGTTCAACAGCATCAGCCTTTTCATTCCATGGGAAAAGGTGGGTGGGCTCGCCAAACGGATCGGCACCAGAACCGCAGAACGAATGCCAGTAAGCACAGGCAAAACGCAAATGATCTTTCATAGATTTTCCTGCTACTATCTTATCTGCATCGTACCAGCGGAATGCCAGTGGGTTATCACTTTGGGGACCTTCATATTTTACCTGGCCTATCCCTTTAAAAAACTCTTTTTCGCCTGTGAGGATCATAATTATAGGATTATAGATTGATTGAATTATTGATTGTTCTTTTGTAATTGCGTTTCTAACAAATTTTTCCAGTCCTGGTAAACGGGTTCAAATTTATTGCCCGATGGTTCTACCACTTTCAT
>Ga0210384_10009303_pt1 | contig 10151 bp, 9 predicted proteins | sample IncBWH2MmetaG_FD_160574 | JGI IMG/M metagenome (GOLD analysis project Ga0210384, IMG submission 160574) | Forest soil microbial communities from Barre Woods Harvard Forest LTER site, Petersham, Massachusetts, United States - Inc-BW-H-2-M | ecosystem: Environmental > Terrestrial > Soil >...
GTTCTATGGTCCGTTCCGCGAGGCCGCCGAGTCGGCGCCCGCCTTCGGCGATCGCCGCTCCTACCAGATGGATCCGGCGAATGCGCGCGAGGCGCTGCACGAAGTGCTGCTCGACGTCGAGGAGGGCGCGGACCTCGTCATGGTGAAGCCCGCCGGCCCCTACCTCGACATCATCCGCCGCGTGCGCGATGCGGTGCGCGTGCCGGTGGTCGCGTATCAGGTCTCGGGCGAATTCAGTCTCATCAAGGCCGCGGCGGCGCGCGGCTGGATCGATGAGCGCGCGGCCATCCTCGAGACCCTCACCGGCATCCGCCGCGCGGGCGCAGATCTCATCATCAGCTACTTCGCACCCGAGGTGGCGCGGTGGCTCAGCGCATGAGGACGCCGGCCGCCGCGACTACCGGGGGCGCTGCGCAGGCGGGCCTCGCGCGCCCCGGCGACGGGAGTGAGGGGAGCGCCTTTCTCGCCGCCTGCCGCCGCCAGCCGGTGCCGCACCGGCCGATCTGGATCATGCGCCAGGCCGGGCGGTATCTGCCCGAGTACCGCGCGCTGCGCGAGAAGGTCGAGTTCGCCACCCTCACGCGCACACCGGAGCTGGCCGCGGAAGTGACGCTGCAGCCGCTGCGGCGTTTTGCGCTCGATGCCGCGATCCTGTTCAGCGACATCATGACGCCGCTCCAGGGCATGGGCGTGGATCTGGTCTTCGAGCCCGCGCCGGTGGTGCGCCAACCGATCAGGAGCGAGGCGCAGATCGAGGCGCTGCCCGCGCTCGTGCCCGCGCGCGATGTGCCGTTCGTGCTGGACACCATCCGCCTGGTGCGCGCCAACACGCCGCGCGGCGTGCCGCTCATCGGCTTCGCCGGCGCACCCTTTACGCTGCTGTGCTATCTCGTGTGTGGCCGGCCGTCGAAGGAATTTGCCGCGGCGCGCGCTTTTCTCTATGCGCAGCCGCAGGCCGCACAGCGCCTGCTCGGGCGCCTGGCCGACGCCATGGCGGAGTACCTGGCCGCACAGGCGCAGGCCGGGGCGCAGGCTCTCATGCTATTCGAGTCCTGGGCGGGGCTGCTCGCGCCCCGGGAGTTCACCCGCTTCGCACTGCCGGCCGTGCGGCGCACCGCCGCGGCGCTGCGTCGCACCGGCGTGCCACTCATCTATTATGTGAACCAGGGGAGCGCGCTGCTGCCGGCCGTGGCGCAGCTCGATGTGGATGTCATCGGTGTCGACTGGCGGGTGGACCTGGCGCAGGTGCGGCAGATCCTCGGGCCGGGCAAAGCCGTGCAGGGCAACCTCGACCCGGCCGCTCTGTTTGCCCCACCCGCGGAGCTGCGCCGCCACGCCGACGCGGTGCTCGATGAGGCCGGCATCGCCCCGGGACACATTTTCAATCTCGGCCACGGCATCTGGCCCGACACCGACCCGGATGCGGTCGCGCGCCTCGTCGATCACGTGCATGAGCGGCGCTGAGGACTTCGCCGCCACGGCCACCGCGTACTTCCGCGACCTGCAGCGGCGTTTATGCGTGGCGTTCGAGGCGTTCGAGCCGGTGAGCCGCTTCGAAGCGCGCAGCTGGACCAAGCCTCCGGGACACCGCCTGCAGGGCGGTGGCGATGCACGCCTGATGCGCGGGGCGGTGTTCGAGAAAGTGGGGGTGAATGTCAGCCACGTATGGGGCGAGCTGCCCCCCGAGGCGCGCAGCCAGGTGACCGGCGCCGACGCTTCCGACGGCCGTTTTCTCGCCTGCGGCATCTCTCTCGTCGCCCACATGATGAATCCCTACGTGCCGGCGGTGCACTTGAACCTGCGCTACCTGTGCACCAGCCGCGCCTGGTTCGGCGGCGGCTCGGACCTCACCCCCACCTTCGCGTTCGCCGAAGACACGCAGGACTTTCACGCCGCGCTGCGTCGCGCCTGCGAGGCCTGGCGCCCGGGTGCTTACGCGGACTTCAAGGCCTGGTGCGACCGCTACTTCTACCTCCCGCACCGCCAGGAACCGCGCGGCGTGGGGGGAATCTTCTTTGATGATCTGACGAGCGATGAGACGCAAGCGGACTTCACGTTCGTCCGCTCGGTGGGTGAGGCGCTGCTCGAGGTCTATCCGCGCATCGTGGCGCGGCGCAAGGACACGCCCTATGACGATGCCGCGCGTGAGCGGCTGCTGCTGAAGCGCGGGCGCTACGTGGAGTTCAACCTGGTGTACGACCGCGGGACGCGCTTCGGATTCAGTACCGACGCCGATCCTGAGGCCTACCTGATGAGCCTGCCGCCGCTCGTGAAGTGGTGAGCTGGGCCGCAGCCACGCTCACCGTCGTTGGAGCCTTGAGCCAGCACCCGGGCGTCGGCCAGAACAGTCGCGCCGCGTGCATCTTGGCCGCAGCGCGCCAATGCTCACCCAGGATGGCGGCAATCGCCTCGAGCGTGTCCGTCGACGGCCGCCACAGGCGGTGGAGTTTCCCAGCTGTATCCACGATGGCTCTCCCTTCATTACTTTATGTCGCTTAACAGGGTTGAGTGGTTCTAACCCTCTGAGGTTCCGCTAAAAAGTGTTGCCGGGGAGCGACGTCGGGTTTAAACCCGATCCCCGAACGCCCGCTCTAACGGACACATGACGCACGCGCAAGCGCAGGATTCGCGGGTCGAGTGGGAGGGAGCGCTGGTGCAGCGCGCCTGCACCGGTGATACACGGGCCTTCGAGCGGCTCTATCGCGAGCACGCCGGACGGGTATATGGGCTGTGCCTGCGCATGACGCGGGATGCGCAACTGGCGGAGGACTGTACGCAGGACACCTTCATCAACGCGTGGCGGGCGCTCGCGAAATTCCAGACGCGCAGCTCGCTGTCGACGTGGCTGCACCGCATCGCGGTCAACGTCAGCCTGGCCAGACGCCGCAAGAGCCCCCCGGTCGTGGAGAGCGCACCGGAGGGCGAGGAGACGCTGGCGAACGACTGGACGCTCGAAACGCCGGTGGAAGTGCACGAGATCGAGTCCGCGATCGGCGCGCTGCCCGACGGGGCGCGCGATGCGCTGGTGCTACACGCGCTCTACGGGTACTCGCATGGCGAGGCGGCACAGATGCTCGGCATCGCCGAGGGCACGTGCAAGGCCCAGTTGCACCGCGCCCGAAAGCTGCTGCGCGAGAGACTGGGCGTGGAGGTCAAGTGAGATGACACAGCCGCCGGATGCCGAGGGACGCAAGGTGAGCTCGCTCCGGGAGCTCCCGCAGGCCATCGAGCCCGCGCGGGATCTGTGGCCGCACATCGAGGCGCGCTTGAGTCAGATCCGGGCGGGGGCGACGGCTGCGAACGCGCGCGCACCGCTTCCGGCGTCGCAGCGGGCTGCGCGGAGGGGCTGGCTGGCGGCTGCGGCCATGGTCGCATGTGTCGCCGTGGGCGTGTGGATCGGTCGCAGCCTCCTGCCGGGCGCCGTTTATGGCAGCGCAGACGGTGCGGCGTCGACCACCGGCGCCAGCGCGCTCGATGCGGTGTATGTGAGCGATCCGCGCTATGCGCGCCAGCGCGCCGCGCTCCTGCGCTCGCTCCCGGCACACCTGGCAGCGCTGCCGCCGCCGGCACGCGCCAAGGTCACGGCGAGTCTTGCCGCGCTCAGGAAGGCGAAGTACGACCTCGAGAGCGAGCTCGGCAAGGATCCGGGCAATGCGCTGTTGCAGGAGCTGCTCGTCAACACTTACCAGGATGAAATGCGCGTTCTCACGGACGTGCGCGACGCCAGCGACGCTGGCAGGGGGATCTGAACATGGGTATGGCCCGCAGGGTGTCGGTGGCGCTGTGGCTGCTCGGCGCGAGCGCGGCGGTGTATGCCACCGGCGACAGGACTTTCGAGCGCCAGGTGCCTGCGCAGCCACGCGGCGTGGTGGACATCTCCAACGTCGCCGGCTCGATCGAGGTGAGCGGCTGGGACCGCCAGGAGGTCAGTGTGCGCGGCGAACTCGGCGCGGGGATCGAGCGCGTGGACGTCACCAGTGAAGGCGGCCGCACCACGATCAAGGTGGTGCTGCCCCAGATTTCAGGACGCCACGGCGAGGCCGATCTGCACGTACAGATCCCTAAGGACAGCGAGCTGGACGTCTCGGCCGTGAGCGCCGATATCCGGGTGAGCGGGGTGCTCGGCGTGCAGCGCCTCAACGCGGTGAGCGGCGATGTGACCTCGGAGCTTGCCGGGTCGGACGTGGACGCCAAGACCGTCAGCGGTGCGGTGCGCCTGAAGGGTCACGGGCAAGGGGCGCGGCTGCACGTGAGCAGTGTGAGCGGGGATGTGCACCTCGAGCACGGCGGGGGAGACTTCGAGGCGAGCACGGTGAGCGGGACGCTGGTGGTGTCGCTGGACAGCGCGCGCTCGATACGCGCCCGCAGCACTTCAGGGGATCAGCGCTTCGAGGCGAAGCTGGCGCGCGGCGCGATGGTCGATGCGACCTCGGTGAGCGGTGAGCTGAACGTACGTGCCAGCGCCGAGGGCGGCTATGCCTACGAGGTCTCCACTTTCAGCGGCGACATCAGAGACTGTTTCGACGCTAAACCCGAGCGCACCGACAAGTACGCGCCGGGCAGGATACTGCAGGGCACGCGCGGGGAGGGGGCCGGGCACGTGCGCCTGAAGACCATGAGTGGGGATGTGCAGTTATGCGATCGGAACTGAGCGCAAATCGCACCCGAGCGAGCGGCACGGCGGCGCGATCCCGCTAAAATGCCCCGGTGACCCCCACGGCTTCCGCGATCGCCGCCGCACTCCTCGACTGGTACGACCGTGAGGGACGGCACGATCTTCCCTGGCAGCAGCAGCGCACACCCTACCGCGTGTGGGTGTCGGAGATCATGCTGCAGCAGACGCAGGTTGCGACCGTCATCGCCTACTATGAGCGCTTCATCCAGCGCTTTCCGGACGCGCGCGCGCTCGCGGCTGCATCCATCGACGAGGTGCTGCACCTGTGGTCGGGGCTGGGCTACTACGCGCGCGCCCGTAACCTGCATCGTGCCGCTGTGCGCATCTGCGCGGAGTACGCCGGCGAGCTTCCCACAGGTTTCGCCGACATCGCGGCGCTCCCCGGCATCGGCCGCTCGACAGCCGGCGCGATCCTCGCGCTCGCCCGCGACGAGCGCTTGCCCATCCTGGACGGCAACGCGCGGCGCGTACTGGCGCGCTACTTCGGTGTGGCCGGTGCGAGCGCCGATCGCAGCGAGGAGCAGCGGCTGTGGGCGCTGTCGGAGCGCTGCACTCCGCCCGAGCGCGTCGCCGACTACACCCAGGCGATCATGGATCTCGGCGCCACGGTGTGCGTGCGCCGCCGGCCCCTGTGCGCAAAGTGCCCGCTCGCCGGCGGGTGCGTGGCGCGGCGTACGGGCCGCCAGCACGAATTGCCCGCGCCGCGCCGCGCACTGGTGCGCTCCACCCGGCGGGTTTTCATGGTAGTGGCCCTCGAAGAATCGGGGGGTGTGCTGCTCGAGCGCCGGCCCGAGAGCGGCATATGGGGTGGGCTGTGGTGTCTGCCGGAGTTCACGACGGCTAGCGCCGCCGCCGCCTTCATACGCAACACCCTGGGGACGGCGCTCGCGCCGCAGCCGCTGGCGGGGCTCGAGCATACGTTCACGCACTTCGATCTGACGATCACGCCGCTGCTGGTGCGCTGCCCGGCGCCGGCGGGGGTCTGCGAGGAGGGTAGCGGTCTCTGGTATAACATCCGCGAGCCGCCACGCATCGGCTTGCCCGCACCCATCACGGCCCTGCTGTCGCGCCTGGCGGGCGAGAGCCTGTTCGACGTGCGCAGCGGCTGAGCAAAGAGACGGAGACCCAAGAGCATGGCGCGCATGGTGCAATGTGTTCTGCTGAAGCGCGAGCTACCCGGGCTCGAGCGGCAGCCGTATCCGGGTGAGCTCGGCCGGCGCATCTACGAGAATGTCTCGAAGGAGGCGTGGGCGCGGTGGCTCGGCCACCAGACGATGCTCATCAACGAGAATCGCCTCACACCGATCGAGCCCAAGGCGCGCAAGTTCCTCGAGACGGAGATGGAGAAGTTCTTCTTCGGCGGGGGCTCGCAGGCCCCGGAAGGCTACCGGCCGCCCGGCGCAGATTAGGGGCCAGTCACCGCTACAGGTGAATCAGGCCACGCTTGTGAGCTACGGCGACCGCTTCGGTGCGACTGATGGCATCGAGCTTGGTGAGAATCGCCTTCACATGCGTCTTGGCGGTGCCCTCGGTGATCGACAGCCGCCGGGCGATGTCCTTGTTGCTGCGTCCCTGGGCGACCAGCTGCAGCACATCGAGCTCGCGCTGCGTGAGGCTCGGTTTGCCCATGCGTTGCAGCGCCTTGGCGGCCACCGTTGAGGAGGTGTAGGGGCGATCCTCGCTCACGGCCCGGATCGCCGACAGAATCTCCTGTCGCGGGGCGTCCTTCAGCAGGTAACCCTTGGCGCCCTGCGAGAGACACTGAAAGATGTCCTCATCCCCATCGTAGGTGGTCATGACGAGGATGCAGGCCTTCGGATTGAGCTCCAGCACCCGCTGCACCACGGCCACGCCGTCGCGCTTGGGCATGCGCAGATCGAGCACCATGACGTCGGGGCGGTGCTGCTCGTAAAGCGTGATCGCCTCCTCGCCATCGCCCGCCTCACCCACCACCTCCATGTCGGGCTGCTGATTGATCATGGCGGCCAGGCCGTCGCGCACCACTGGATGATCATCGGCGAGCACGACGCGGATGTGGGACTTCACGACCGCCGCCATCACGCCGCCGGTTTCAGCATGCGCACGCTGACGCGTGTGCCGCGCCCGGGCTCGCTCTCGATGCGCCACTCCCCGCCGATCGCCCCGGCACGCTGCCGCATGCTCGAGAGGCCGAACCCCTGACGCGCGGACTGTTCCGGACTCTGCTCCATCCCGACGCCATCGTCCGCCACCGCGAGGATCCAGTGCGCGGGCTCGTCGATCATGCTGATGCGTACGCTGTGCGGCCGCGCGTGCCGCACCGCGTTGCTCACTGCCTCCTGAGCGATGCGCAGCAGCTCGTGCTCGTGCTCGGGCTTGAGTCCCGTCATGATGCCGCCGCCCTCGAAGCTGCAGGTGACGCGGCCGGGCACCGTAGAGCGGTCGGCGAGCTGGCGCAAAGCCAGCTCCAGTCCCGCGCGTCGTGTCTGGTCGAGACGCAGTGCCATCACCGAGCGGCGCGCTTCGGTGAGACCGTCGCGCGCCAGCTCGCGTATGCGCGACAGGGTCAGCGCCAGCTCCGAGCCGCGCTTCCTGCAGGAGGGGAACTCCTCCACCGCACCGAGCTGCAGCAGGATGCCGGTGAATGACTGCGCCAGGCCGTCGTGGATCTCCTGGCCGATGCGCGTGCGCTCCATGAGCACCGCGGCCTCCTTGGCCGAGTAGGCGAGGCGCGTCAGCTGCACGGCGAGCGTGGCCTGCTGGGCGAGTGCGACCAGCAGCTCGCTGCGCCGCACGTCCGCGGCCTCACGCTGAAAAGTCAGGACGAGAAAACCGACGCTGCGGGCCCCGAACACCAGCGGGTAGAGCACGCTGCCGACCGCGCCCTCGCGGCGGTAGAAGGCCAGCACGCCGGGCCAGAACTCCACTGGCTCGTGCTCTTCGATCTTGAGGTAAAGCGGCTCGCGCAGGTCCGCGAAGTGCGTAGTGAACACCGAGCCTGCCACCGGCACGCTGGTCGCAAACGACGGCTGCGCCAGCTCGCCATCGCGCACGTGCGCGACGATACGCCATTCCTGCAGCGAGTCCTTGAGCACGATGACCGCGCCGGAGATGGCGTCGAACTGCCGCGTCGCCTCGAGCAGCATGTGGCCCATGAAGCTGTGCAGGTCCGTCTGACCGGCGAGACGCTCGAGGTTGCCGCGGATCACCGCGTTCGCCTTGGCAAGCTCGGCGACGCGCTCCTCGGCGGCGTGCTCGCGCTCGCGCCGCACGTCATCGACCAGGCGCTCGCGGTGCAGCGCGGCTCCGATCACGCCCCCCGCGGTCTCGAGCGCGGCGAGCTCGGCGGCATCGATGGCGCGCTGCTGGCGCGTGTTGTCGAAGCCCACGACACCGATGAACTCGCCGGCGACGAAGATCGGCACCATCGCCTTCGTCTGGGTGCCGATGCCCTCGATGGCGGAGAACGCCTGGCCTGTGGAAATTTCGCCCTTGCTGAAGCAGACGCTGCGCCCGGCGCGCAGCTCCGCGCACACCACGGCGAAGTTGCGCTCGTCGTACGTGCACGGGGGCTGGTCTTCCGGGAGCGAGGGTGTCACGCCCTCGGCGGTCCACTCGCTCATCAGAACCAGCAGCGGCTCGCCGTTCGGACCGGTACGCGTCTGCACCAGGTTCACGCGGTCGACATGCGCCGCCTCGCCGATCAGCCCGAGCACGCGCGGAATCGCTCCCCGCACGTCCGGCGCCTCGAGCAGCAGGCGGCTGGCACGGGCGGTGGCGAGGAGCAGCCGCTCGCGCGCCTGCAGCGACTCGTTGATCCGCGTGAGCTCCTCCGCACAAGGCAGGGGTGCGACTGCCGGTTCGAGGAGGGCGACGGTGGCGTTCATGTCGGGAGGCGCTCTCAAGACCTGCTGCGGCAGCAGACCTGGCAGTTTACCCCGCCGGGACCGTGATCTCGCTGCGGGCATCGGGCTCTCTACCTTAAGGGAGAGCGCAGGCGACTCCGCCTGAGAGACACGGGCCGCGGCGGGCTCAGCGCTCGCTCGCGCCTTGGCACGGGAGGCCGGCCTGTAAATCAACGGCTTAGCCACCGGCTTGGCGGACATAGTGCGGTAAGGGCGCCATCTCCCACGCACCGCCCAGAGCTTTGTAGACGGCGACCAGGCTCGTGGCCGCATCGGTGCGCGACTGCGCGAGTCGGTCCTCGGCGGCGAGCTGCGTGCGCTCGGCATCGAGCACCTCGAGGAAATCCACCATTCCGCCTTCGTAGCGCGTGCGCGCCAGCCGCGAGGCGGTGCGGCTGGCCGCCGCGGAATCGGTGGCATCTTTCAGGCTGTCGCGGGTGCGCGCATGGGTCACGAGCGCATCCTCGGTCTCCTCGAGCGCGCGTAGCACGCTCTGCTCGTAGCCCGCGAGCGCGACGTCGGCGCGCGCACGGCTGCCGGCGAGCTGGGCGCGCACACGCCCCAGGTCGAACGCCGCCCACGAGATTGCAGGCCCCACGACGTAGCCGCGGCTTGGCGCTTGCCCGAGCGAGCCGACTTCCGCGGCAGAGTAGGTGAAGCTGCCGGTGAAGGTCACCTTGGGGAACAGATCACCCATGGCGACGCCGACCAGCGCGGTCGAGGCGGCGAGCTGGCGCTCGGCAACGCGAATGTCGGGCCGGCGGCGCAGGAGCCCGGCCGGATCGCCCACGGCGGCGAGCCGCGGCAGCTCCGGCAGCTCATGGGGCGGTTGCAACTGTTCGGTGAGCGCGTTGGGCTCGCGGCCGGTCAGGACCGCGAGCCGATGGATCGAGCGCGCGATCGCGGCCTGCAGCGGTCCAACGGTCGCAAGCGTGGCGGACAGTTGCGCCTGGGCACGCGAGGTATCGAGCTCGGTGCTGCGCCCGGCATCCAGCCGCGCCTGTGTCAGCTGCAGCGTGTCGCGCTGGTTGTCGACGTTGCGGCGTGCCACCGCCAGTTGCGTCTGCTCCCCGCGCAGTTCGAAGTAGGTGCGCGCCACCTCGGCGGTGACCGATACCTGGGCATCGCGCAGTCCGGCCTCCGCGCCTGCGACTTGGGCGCTCTGCGCCTGCACTTCGCGGCGAATGCGGCCGAAGAGGTCCAGCTCCCAGAAGGCATCGAACCCGGCATCGTAGAAATGAGCATCGAGAGGCTGGCCGACGAGGCTCTGCGCTGCCGAGAGCCGCTCCTTCGTATAGCCGCCTGCGGCGGTCACGGTGGGCGCGAGATCGAACTGCGCCTGGCGGCGCACAGCGCGTGCCTCGACGAGGTGACCTAAGGCAATGCGCAGGTCGTGATTCGCGGCCAGCGCTTCGTCGACGAGCTGATCGAGTGTCGGATCGCCGAACTGCGTCCAGAACTTCGCCTGCGCGTCCTCGCCCGAGTACGGACCCTCCTTCCCGGCGGCGAACTGCGCCGCGACCCTGGTGTCCGGCTTGACGTACTCCGGGCCCACCGCGCAGCCGGCGAGCGCTGCGGCCAGGGCGGCGAGC
>Ga0210384_10009305_pt1 | contig 10151 bp, 3 predicted proteins | sample IncBWH2MmetaG_FD_160574 | JGI IMG/M metagenome (GOLD analysis project Ga0210384, IMG submission 160574) | Forest soil microbial communities from Barre Woods Harvard Forest LTER site, Petersham, Massachusetts, United States - Inc-BW-H-2-M | ecosystem: Environmental > Terrestrial > Soil >...
ACCGTGGGCTTTTTGCCTCTTTCTATCCAAGCGACCATTGCCCGCAGCAGAGCAGCATATTCAGGCGTCGCTTCCTTCAAATGTTCATGCTCATCGGTGAAGGCCTGCACCAACTGCTGCTCGCTCCCAGCCTTCACCACCACGTCATGGAACGCATTTTCCAGTTCAACAAAAGCCGTCGGATCGTCTTCGGCATGGAGCGTCAGCGTCGGCGCCATCAGTTTGCCGGACAAGTCAGCATCATGAGCAAGTGCATCAACCCCGCCCTGACTTGCCGCAAATCGTTCGACGCCCTTGTTTAACAGGGCGTCATCATCGGACCCGGCATACACAACGCCGGTATTGCTGAACGGATTTTGGCCTTTCAATTGCCTGCCGACCAAATCTCGGAACATGAATGTCGCCCAGTCCATATGACTGATGAGCGTTCTCTCCGGGATGTGAATAACCGCAAGAATGTTTCTGAGATTGCTTTGCTGCTCTTTCGATCGGCTGGCAGCGGGCATATTGATCCCGGTACAATCGTCAATCCGGGCGATTAGATTCTGACGTGTGAGCTTGTTATCCGGCGCGAGTCCTTGCCAGACGGGATAGGCTTCTTCGCCAGAATCCGGCAAGTTGCGACAATAATATTGGTAGACAGCGCGAAGATCGGCACGGAAGTCATACGACTTCGTGCCTCCACCGACTACGCCGCTGGTTAAGATGATGCCATCGTAGACTAGTTTGCCGAACGTATTCCTGCCATAAAGTTCCGCCGTCTTAGCGGCGACATTCGCGCCCCACGACTGACCATGTAGGAGCGTGTGCTTCGGCCGGCCGAATTTCGCCCAATAGATTTTTCGCACATTGTCAGTGTCCGCAGCGGCTTCTCGAACGCCGAAGCCCGCGTGACGGTAGTTCGACCCCGCCCAGGCAAAGCCTTCGTCTACAATCACGGCGAAGCGTTTCAGGTCCGCGACCGGATCATCCGGACTCGGCGCCTTCAGGCTCGGCCCGCCATGCGTATGGACCACGAGCGTGCCGTTCCAGCCCTTCGGTATGGCGATCCAATAGTAGGCTCCATTGCTGTCTTGGCCGGCATAGCAAAGCGTTTGGAGTGGCAGTTCTGTGGGACAGATTGCTTCCTGCGCGTCAAACGCTTCCTGCGCGCAGGCGGCACCGACCGTCATGGCCAGTCCCACCAGGGCGAATTGAATCGCACGTGATCTCAGCATCACGAAAGCTCCGCGCATTCCACAGAATGCCGGTCGTCCCAAGCGCGACCGGCTCGCTTGAGAACTTAGAACGATGTCCCAATATTGATGTACAGAAACCGACCATAGGGTTGGTAGAGCGCGCCATTATAGCCATCGGATTCTATTGGGGGATCTTGGTCGAATAAATTGCGCGCACCGACCTTGATCCGAATGTCATGCGCCGGACCGAATTTTTCGAAGGTGTACTGGCCATATAGGTTTGCCGTCGTAAGCGACGCAACCCGGAAAGGCGCCCCACTGGTTGACAGGAAATTGGTATCCAAAGTGTTGCCCGTATATATGACCGAGGCACCAACTTGGAAATCCGCGATGTTCCAGGTCAAAATGAAATTGCCCTTCCACCGGGGATTGCCATTTGCTTCCACCTGATTGCCGGCAGCGGTAACTAAAGGTGTCGCCGCATTGATGGTACCAGCCGCTCGGGCGGCATACAGAACCTGTAAATCGGGACCTAGCGGCTGAAAGAATTTGTCCAAATAGCTTGCGTCAATGCTGCCGCTGAACGATCCGTACTCTTCTGTGACCTTAGTCCAGGCGATACTGAGATCAACACCACTGATCGTCTGAGGCTGGAGGTTTTGGAACTTGTCGTTGACCTGGATCGGCACGCCAGCAGGCGCCAAACCGGAGCCGGCATAGAACGCGACGTCGTCAACCGTAGGAGCAGCGCGTATGAGATTAGGACTCCCAGGCCCTCCCTGCTGGCGGTTGAGATAGTCTTGCACCGCGATGGTGGGATAGCTGATGACGCCTACGATGCCGATTTGGTGGAGCCGCCACCTGTCGACAGTGAATGTAAAACTTCCCAAGCTATCGGGAATAAATGTCGGCTGCAGAACCGCCCCGAAGTCATAGCTCTCACTGGTTTCCGGTTGCAATTGCGGATTGCCGCTTTCGGCATAGCTAATACCGTTTGTAAATGTACATGCGCTGAAGTTCGTAAGCGCCCCTTTATTAAGCGCGGCTTGACAGCGATACCAATCCGTAACCGCTTGGGCGCGGGAAAATGTAAACGGCGACGTCGTTTCAAGATTTGGTGCTTTGAACCCCTGTTCCCACGAAGCCCGCAGCCGCACGCCGTCGATCACATCCCAAACCACAGCGGCCTTAGGCTTGGTAACATCGCCAAAGTCCGAATAGTTCTCAAAACGCCCGGCGAGCTGTACATCCACTTTTCGAACAAGCGGAACGTCCATATCGGGTGAAATCACTGGTACAGCCAATTCGGCATAGGTTGAATAGACGGTACGCGAACCCTTTGTGTTCGGTGTATCACTGACACCAACGGCATCGCTCACGGATGAGGTTTGTAACACCGGGTCGAAAAAGCCTATCGTGCCGTTGATGCGAGGATCGCGGGTGTCGGAATGACCCTCCCGTCGGCCCTCAAAGCCCACCGCAATCCCCACACTGCCTGCCGGCAGCTCAAATAGATCGCCTTTCGTGACCTTGAAATCGAAATTTGTCAGAGAAGTCGTTGAAAATCGCTTCACCTTAATTCGAGTGGCATCGAGAGCGGCCTGCGAACTCGGCGTGCAGTCCAGACCTCCAGATCCATCGAGGCAGCCGCCATTAAATGGATTGTAGGCATCCGGCGTTGAAAGCGCCAATTGGTTGGAAAGCAAAGTGCCGCTGATACCATCGGAGATGTCGGTGGCTTGCGCCTCGCCATACAACAGCGCGGAATCCCAGTCGAATCCCCATATGCGGCCCCTAAGACCGACAAGAAATCGGTCTTGGAAGCTATCAACGTCGACATGATCGGGACCGTAATCATTGAAGCGGTAAGTGCCGAAAGTTACAGGCAAACCCGATGCCGGAACGTTCGTGAGATTGGGCAGGCGATTGGGATTGGCCGTGCCGTTCGCGAAGGTCACCGGACCTAAGGGATTGAAAAAGTTCGATGCTGGTACGCCGATGGCAACAAGAGCGGTAGGCTGTGTGGTCACGCCGTGAGAGACGGCATGATAGTACTCAAGCTCCGCATAAGCGGTCAGGTTGTCGCTCAAATCGTAATGCGCATTGAAATTCCCGTTTTGACGGTTGATGGACGGAGCGATAGTCACCGAGTCGCGAGCGTAGGAATCGTATCGCAATGTGTTTGCTGCAGGAGAGGCGGCTACCGTACCGGTGCCTATGCAAAGGCCGTTGCCGGTTTGGGTCACGCAGCCGCCCAGCGTATTGGGCTGAATATGAAGAGACCCAGCGGCCGTCGTAATCGATACGCCCCCCTGCTTCACGGCTGTGGTCAAGTTACCCCCTGTCGCAGTCTTTGCTACCAATGACGCAAATGAACTCTGGGAGCCGCGGAGGTCAGGTATGGAGCTTGAACTGAAATTGGGATCGATCGAAAAAAATGGCCGCCGATCCTGCGAAGAGGTATAGGGCTCATCGCTCGGAAACTGGGCAGTTCGCTGATACAAATCGAGCGACACCGAAACATTACCTCGACCACCGTCGAAATTGTGGCCGGCAAAGATGTTTTCGTCGTATTCCATCCGATGCGTGCCTTGGGCGATGCCAAATTGGCCGTTGGCGGTGACACCTTCGAAATCGGCTCTTGTAACGAAGTTGATCACACCCGCCACCGCATCGGAGCCGTAGATAGCGCCAGCGCCGCCACGCAAAACTTCCACGCGCTGAATGTCTACCGTTGGCAATACCTGGGCATTGTAGGTAATCAACGGAATATTGCCCTGAGACTGACTAACCGGATAGGACGGTATTCGCCGGCCGTTGACCAGCACGAGCGTATCGCCGATCCCTGAACCGCGTAGATTGATGGACGCGACATCACCCCGCGCGGTGTTGCTGGTCTGCGGACCAGTCTGGGCATTGAAACTGACATTGCCCATAGAGGGTATGGTGCGAAAGAAATCGTCGCCCGTCACGGCGCCAGTGGCGGCGACCTGATCGGGGCTGATCACAGTAACTGGCAGCGCCTCTGTGGCTCGTGCACCTTGGATATGTGTACCGACAACCACGACACGCTCCACACCTGCCGACTCAGGTGTCACTTCCGCCGCCGCCGCGCGTTGCGGCTGTGCTGTCACCGCATTCGCCAGTACCGGCTCGTCGGCAGCGGCATGACGTTCGCGCCGAACCATCAGCGCTCCGGAAGGCGACCGCTCCACCACCAAGCCTGTACCGGCAAGCAGCTGCGACAGAGCCTCGTCGGGGCTATAGCTGCCATGCAATGGGCGGCCAGAATAGCCAGCAACCAAATCATTGGTGAAGATGATCTGTTGACCGGAAACCCTGGCATAATCGCGCAACGACGCGGCCAGAGACTGGGCGGGAATATCAAAAGTGTAGCTTTGGGCCCGGGCAGGCGTCATGACGCCGCTAAGGCCGAGGATAAGCCCTGCCACGGAAACTGTCGTCCACAGCAATGCACGGCGTGCGTTCTTCCGAGACAATGTCTACTCCCTCACATGGGCTTTTTGCGCTATGCGCGAAGCCTTCTAGTAAGGACGACGTCCCAGTATGGAAAACCCCTCCGAAAATCTCCGAGATAGATCAATTTTTTGCTTCGCTCACAAGCGCGATATCACCCGCATCGTTTGTTGCGGCTCGCACTGGAAGATAATGCGTCACGATGTCGACAAAGCCGTTAACGTCTCCCGCATTCAGAACGCCGCTGATCCGCATCGCGCCAACCTTCGGATCGGAAATAACGACCTGGGTTCTCGTATAACGATTCACACGCGCCACAACAGAAGAAAGCGATTCGTTGTCGAATATAACTTGTCCATTCGTCCACGCCGTTACGCGTTGAATGTCGACAGGCTCAATCGCAGGCGGCGCCGTGTCCACCGCAGCAAGTTGTTGGCCAGCCTTCAGTTCAACGGACGTCGGCCATCTCGGCTTGTTGATAGTGATGGCGGCAGAGCGGACGTTTTCATCCAGCACGACGACGTGACCCTCGATCAAGGTCACCAAAACTTTTGGGCCCGCCATGTCAATGTTAAATGCCGTCCCGGTAGCAATCACTTTTTGGTTGCCGGCCTGCACCGAAAAAGGCCGCTCCACATCATGGGCGACGTCGAACCGCGCTTGGCCCCGCAGCAAATGAAGTTCGCGTGAGTTCTTGGTGTATCGGACGGTCACGTCGCTATTGGCGTCGAGCGAAATCTTGGAGCCATCGACAAGGCTTATGATTCGCCGCTCGCCTGGGGCTGTCTTATAATCGTCGGGGCGCTGCAGCCATTGCAAGCTACCCCAGGACGCCACACCGGCTACTAGCACCGCTGCGATCGCGCCCACGGCATGCCGCCGCAACCTGGGCGCCACGTGCCGCCTACTGGCGCGTCTGGCATCGCCCAGTGCCGCCTGCCGTGCTGCAACCAGTTCGGACTCATTCGCCTGTTGGCTAAGAAAATCCCATGGACGGGAAACACAGGCCCAAGCCTGTGCATTTGCTGGATTCGCCAGCCATGCCTCGAACTCTGCGGTTGTATCGGCGTTAATTTCGGTCAAATGCACGCGCCAAGCAGCGGCCTCCGCAAGCCGCACATCCGCCAGTTCTGGAATGGGGGACCGGCTCATGACGACACGGACCCAAAGCGCCGGGCAAGATGGAGCACCGCCGACATGATCTGCTTTTCCACCGTGGACAGACCGATGCCGTAAAGCGCTGCGATGTCTTTCTGTTTCATGCCTTCCAATCGAAATAGGATAAAAATGCTCTTGGTTCGCTCGCCAAGCTCATCGAGACAGCCCAGAACTTCGGCCAAGCTCTCTCTTCCTATTAAGACGCGTTCCGGGCCGCGATCCTCCACAAATCCATGACTTAATTCGTCAATTGTGTCGGTATCCAGCGGAAATGTGGGAACTTTTTTCCAGCGCGCCGTGGTGCGGGCCCGATCACGCAGAAGGTTTATTGCGACACGAAAGACATATGCATTGGCTTCATCCGCGAACTCAAAGGAACTGGAGGCAATCAGCCGCACAAATGTTTCCTGTGTCAAATCTTCTGCTTCGCTACGATTCCCGGTGCGTCGCAAGAAATAGGCCATCAGGGGCGCACGAAAACGCGCGTCCAACTCCTGCTCCAGCGCGGATGCGCCCTGTGCCGATGCATTGATCTGCGCCAACGTCCCCTCCGGCCGCCATTATCGCCCAACTTTTCACCGGGCGGCACAAATTATTTCGGGCGGATCATGGAGGATTTCGTGTCTGCATGCGTCTTTGGGGAGCTAGACCAACCTGCTCCGCGCCTGCCAAAAATTGCCAACCAAGGCATCGCATTAGGGCGATCGAGGACGCAGTTTGGCTCGAAACCGCGCGGGATATCAACTTAGGCTCTGCCCCTCCAAGGGGAAGGGTCCATCCATCCAAACCTCCGATTTCTTGAGATATCTGTTGCTTCGATCACACCCAGGGGAGCGCTGGGGGTGCGGCGAGCGACCATGTCCGCTTTGGGCCAATGGCAGACATTATCAAATCGTCTATTCAAGGGGGCCTCGCGCGAACTAGTAAGCTCACTTGGCCCCGAAGCCGCCGCCACCCGGCGTTTCGATTATAAAGACTTCGTCCTCCGCCATGGCGACCACTGCGGTGCCAGCTACCGGCTCAATGCATCCGTTGGCGCGCCTTATGCTGTTGTGCCCCGTCGCCCCATCATCACCGCCGTCAAGGCCGGCGGGTGGCCGGATACGGCGGTTGGACAGTATCGCCGCGGTCATCGCCGCGCGAAAGCGTATTTCCCTGATTGTGCCGTCGCCGCCGCGATGCCGGCCTTGACCGCCCGAGCCGCGCCGGATGGCGAAACGCTCTAGAAGCACAGGAAAGCGCCACTCCAGAACCTCCGGGTCGGTCAGTCGGCTGTTAGTCATGTGGGTCTGTACCGCGTCGGCTCCATCAAAGGTCGAGCCAGCGCCAGCGCCTCCGCAAATGGTTTCGTAGTACTGGTGCTGGCCGTCACCGAAAGTAAAATTGTTCATCGTGCCTTGTGACCCCGCCAACACGCCGAGCGCCGCATATAGCGCGTCAGTAATGACCTGGCTCGTTTCAACATTGCCGGCGACGATGGCCGCGGGCGGACACGGATTGAGCAGTGAACCACGCGGTATCCGCAGCTCAATAGGCTGTAAGCAGCCGTCGTTGAGTGGAATGTCCTCGTCGATCAAAGTGCGGAAAACATAGAGCACGGCGGCGCGGCAGATAGCCGTTGGCGCGTTGAAATTGCTGGAAACCTGCGGGCTAGTGCCAACGAAATCGACCACCGCACGCTGCCCTACTTTGTCGATCGTGATTTCGACGGCCACCTGGTTGCCATCGTCCATGGTGCAAACCGAACGACCGCCATGCAGTCGACACAATGCCCGACGCACAGCAGCGGCGGCATTGTCCTGCACATGGCCCATATAGGCAGCGACCACCTCCGCGCCATATTGCGCGCACAAAGCGCGCAGTTCGTCGGCGCCCTTGATGCAGGCTGCAACCTGGGCTTTCAGGTCTTCGACGTTTTGGTCGGGATTGCGGGCAGGATAGGTGCCGCTCTCCAGAAGCGCGCGCACTTCCGCCTCGCGGAAGTGCCCCTCGCCAACAAGCAGGAAATCGTCGATCAGCACACCCTCTTCCACCAGGGTGCGGCTCATGGGTGGCATTGAGCCCGGCGTGATGCCGCCAATGTCTGCATGATGCCCGCGCGCCGCCACGAAGAATTTGGGACACGGACCGTCAAGAAATATCGGCATGACCACGGTGATGTCGGGCAGATGGGTACCGCCATGAAACGGATCATTGAGGATGTAAGCGCTCCCATCCGCGATGGTGTCGCCGCGCCGCCTCATCACCGCCTTTACGCTCTCGCCCATTGAGCCTAGATGCACCGGCATGTGTGGCGCGTTGGCGATGAGTGCGCCCGCCGCATCGAAAATGGCGCAGGAGAAGTCCAGCCGCTCTTTGATGTTCACCGAATTGGCAGTGTTTTGCAGGGCATGACCCATCTCTTCGGCCACCGCCATGAACTGGTTGTTGAAGACTTCCAGCATGACTGGATCGACCATAATAGAGACACCAGGTCGCGTCGCAGGCGCACTGCGTTCGAGAATTACATTCAAGTGCGTGTCCAGGCGCGCGCTCCAGCTCGGCTCCACAACGATGGTGCCGGTCGCTTCCGAGATCAGGGCCGGGCCGGCCACCGCATGACCGGGTACCAGCGCCTCCCGAAGGTAAAGCGGTACCGTGGTTTCTACTCCCGCCGCCCGCATCCTCACCATGCGATGGGCGCGGGGATCTGCATTCTGCTGGGCGCCGTGTGGTGATTCCACAACGCTGTCCTGCGCGCCGACCGCTTCCACTTCCAGGCGCTCGACAATCAGCGGCCGGTCGGCGGAAAATCCAAAGCGAGCCTTGTGGACCTCGGTGAAGCGCGCCGTCAGTTCGTCGAGGGATCCGAATGCGGCTTCGAGCGGGCTGTCAGTACCCGAATATCTTATAAAGGCGCGCCGGTGGAAGGCGATAAACGCGGAATCGACCCCCTGTTTGCGCAAATCGTCGGACGCATTCCGCTCCAGTTCAGCCAGACGTGCCTGCATCGCCGGCATCAGGTCGGCATCAAGTGCACCGTCTACAGCCGCTTGCCTAAGGCTGCGCAATTCGGCCAGCCCCATGCCATAGGCCGAAAGTACACCGGCCAGTGGATGAATGAGAATGCGCGGCATCTTAAGGACATCTGCCACGAGGCAGGCATGCTGCCCGCCTGCGCCGCCGAAACAGGCAAGCGTATACTCCGCCGCGTTATGGCCGCGCTGTACAGAAATCTGCTTGATAGCAGCCGCCATGTTCTCCACCGCAATTTTGAGGAATCCCTCTGCGAGTTCGGCAGGCGACAGGACCTTTCCTGTGACGGCCGCGATTTCGCGCGCCAAGTCGGCGAAGCGCGCCGCAACGATTTCGCGATCAATAGGTTCGTCGCCGCTGGGGCCGAACACCCGCGGAAAGAATTCCGGTTGCAGCTTCCCCAACATGACATTGCAGTCTGTAATGGTGAGCGGGCCGCCGCGGCGATAGCAAGCGGGCCCCGGAACCGCACCCGCCGATTCCGGCCCCACCCGCAGGCGACTGCCATCGAAGCGGCAGACGGAGCCGCCTCCAGCCGCGATGGTATGGATATGCATCATCGGCGTGCGAACCCGTACTCCGGCGACCAGAGTTTCGTCGGTCCGCTCGTACTGGCCGGTGAAATGAGAAACATCGGTTGACGTGCCGCCCATGTCAAAGCCGATGACACGCTCAAAACCCGCTTGCAGCGCGGTGCGCGCCATGCCGACAATACCGCCAGCCGGACCGGACAGGATCGCGTCCTTGCCGCGAATCTGCGCTGCTTCGGCGAGTCCGCCATTGGATTGCATGAAGAACAGCCTTGTATCGGGTGGAACCGCATCGCGCATCCGGCGCACATAGCGCTGCAGCACCGGTGAAAGATAGGCATCCACGACAGTAGTATCGCCTCGGCTCACCAGCTTCATCAGTGGGCTGACCTCATGGCTGACGGAAATTTGCCCATATCCGATTTCCGCAGCGATAGCCGCCAAACGCTGCTCATGCACGGGATAGCGATAACCATGTAGGAGCGCGATCGCTACTGCCCGCAATCCGTGGTCATAGGCGGCCTTGAGACCGGCGCGCGCCGCAGCCTCGTCCAAGGGGGAGAGGATTTCGCCGGTGGCGGAATGCCGCTCCTCTACCTCGAGCACTGAACTGTACAGCATTTCGGGCAATACGATTTTGAGGGCGAAGATGTCCGGCCTGTGTTGCGTGCCGATGCGCAGGGCGTCGCCGAACCCCTGCGTGATGACGAGCAGAGTTGGGTCGCCCTTGCGTTCCAGAAGCGCATTGGTTGCGACGGTGGTGCCCATTTTCACCGAACCCACCACGCCCTGC
>Ga0210384_10009306_pt1 | contig 10150 bp, 8 predicted proteins | sample IncBWH2MmetaG_FD_160574 | JGI IMG/M metagenome (GOLD analysis project Ga0210384, IMG submission 160574) | Forest soil microbial communities from Barre Woods Harvard Forest LTER site, Petersham, Massachusetts, United States - Inc-BW-H-2-M | ecosystem: Environmental > Terrestrial > Soil >...
GCCGGTTGGCCCTCCGTGCAAGGCGCGCGATTCCTCTCCACCTTCACGCTGCTATGCGTTGTCTTCGAGTTCTTCTCTCCCGCCCGTCCGCCAAACCGTGTGGCCCCGCGCGGCTTCGGATCTCCTAACTCTTACCTACTCGCTTTCCAACTCCGCCTAGCTCATCTGCTCGACGAACAAATCGCGAATCGCCCATGCAAAACCCATAGCTCCCACCGCGTCCGCCGCGCCAGCGGCTTCGTACAAATCCCCCTATCGCAAGTGCGCCGGCGGGATGCTCTTCCGCTCACCCTGAATGTTTCGCGCCGGCCCACTTGTCGATAGGGATCTAAGATTTTTCGCCAACCAGCCTGAGTACAGCCGTAGACTAGACAATAAACTGCGATGAGTACCTTGTTTGGGCAGTTCTCGGAAAGATCGAAGATAGTAATTTTCCTAACCCGCAAGGACGCGGGCAGGAGAGGCGCGACCGCGCTTGAGCCGGGCGATCTTCTCGAAGCGATCATTCACGAAGATCAAGGCGAGCTAGCAAAGCGGTTCGTGGGCGCTGTAACGCGGTCCGGGCCAATACGTGAGCCACAGCCGTTTTTCTCAGCAGACGTTGCGTCAAAAGCTCTTCTTAGGCTCCGCACCATTTTGCCTCAGCATGAACCTGTCGCGGTCTCAGTGGACATGACGATGTCTCCCAGCCTTCAACACATTCTGAACGCGGCGACGACACTCGCGGGGGAATTGCATCACAGTCAGGTGCAACCACTCCATCTTGTAGCGGCAATCCTAGCCGAAGAGAGTAGCGGGCCTGCTGAAATTCTGAAAGAAGCCGGAATATCGAGAGAAGCCGTCATTCAAGCTCTCCGAAGCCAGTTGACGTAAGCAGGCGTTATCACTCAAATTTCGACTTCTTTCGACTAATTCCACATTCGAACGTTTGTCACTGGTCGAGTGTCGAGGGCCGTTCTCAACGATGCCGATTCGGACTGAAGTGGTGTCATCGTGACATCACTGCAAAAATTCCGCTGGAATTTGCGGGCGCCTGCAGATACAAACTCGCCCGTACCCTGATTTGCGAGGGGGGTGCTTGACCTTTGTCGATGGGGTGGGTATTGGGGCCCCCTGGCCCGCGAATCCGGGGGGGCCGGTGTCTAATTTGTAGACGAGCAGATTTGTGTCGTGAGTTGTGTCGTAACCCTCGCATCCCTGCCGGTGTCGGGTGCTGTCGAGTGCTGTCGCTCGGGGATATGTGAGTGGCAGCAAAGACGCGTCGGACCCGCACGAACACTGCCTGTCTGTGTCATTCGGACTTCTTCGGTGCTGCGTCATCTCTGACAGGGCTGAGAATTCGCAACGATGAGGTCGTCGGTTCGATCCCGACTAGCTCCACCAATCTTTCTAACAACTTGGTACCAGGTCCCGGAAGAAACCTGCCCTATCCGCCCCCGCCGCTCTGGTGGCACTGGTAGCAGTTGATGCTGTTGTACACATACCCATTCACGTTCTCGTGGTGGAAGTTAGCGGCGTTGTTGCCGCCGTGGCAACCCGTGCACTGGAATATTGCGTAGTTGCTGGAATTAATGTGGCAGGTAGCACACACGCCGTTGGCGTTGCCATGGTTGATCGAGAACTGGGTGTACTGCGTGTGATTGAATGTCGCACCGGTCCAGGCGGTCGTGTTGTGGCAGTTCGTGCAAGTAGTCGGAAAGAACTGCGGCTGCGCCGCGTGGCCCGGATTGGTCGTGTTGTTGTAGTCCGTCTGATGGCAACCGATGCACGTCAGGGGCAGCGTCGTGTAGTTGCTGTTGACATGGCAGTCCGTGCAAACACGCGGAGGCACCATGTGCGAACCGGTAAGGGGGAACGCTGTGTTGTTGTGATTGAACGTGGAGTCGGTCCAGACGACGGTGTCGTGGCAGAGTTCACAGGTAGTAGGGAATCCGGCGGCCGAGTGCGCGGGATTGTTTGTTCCGGTGTAATCCTTTTGATGGCATGAGTAGCACAAAGTGCTGTTGAGTGAATAGTTATTGTTGACATGGCAGTCCGTACACAGACGCGGAGGCACCGCGTGACTTCCCGACAGCGGGAAACCGGTGCTGCTGTGATTGAAGGTGGCATTGGCCCACGACGACGTGTTATGGCACTGATCACATGCCTGAGGGAAGCTGGCCGTAACGTGATTAGGGTTTGTGGTTCCTTGATAGTCCTTCAGATGACACGTTACGCAAGCCGCGCTCGACAAGGTGTAGTTATTGTTGACATGGCAATCGATGCACTGCCGCGGTGGAACAGTGTGCAGGCCGGTCAGGGCGAACCCGGTACTGTTGTGATTGAAGGTCCCATTTGCCCATGAAGTCGTGTTGTGGCACTGATCGCACGTTTGGGGGAAACTCGAGGTGACGTGGTTCGGATTGGTCGTTCCCTGATAGTCCTTCAAATGGCAACTGACGCAGGCCGTCGTGCTCAGGTTGTAGTTGTTATTTATGTGGCAATCGGTGCATTGCCGCGGTGGCACGGTGTGCAAGCCGGTAAGAGGGAAGGGCGTGGCATTGTGGTTGAATGAAGCATTCGACCATGAGGTTATGTTGTGGCATTGCTCGCAGGATTGCGAGAATTGTGCTGAGACGTGATTTGGATTTGTGGCGCCCTGATAGTCCTTGAGATGACAGCCGACGCAGGCGATGCTCGCCAGGTTGTAGTTGTTGTTAAGGTGACAGTCGGCGCACAAGCGCGGTGGAACCGCGTGCCCTCCATTCAAAGGAAATCCCACAGACGCGTGGTCGAATTTCGCGTTTAACCAATTGTCGGTGCTGTGGCAACTCTCGCAGGTGGTGGAAAAACCAGCGGCCACATGGTTTGGAGTTGTGGCTGTTTTGAAGTCTGCAGAATGACAGGAGTAGCACTGCGTGGCCATCGTCTGAAATTTGCTGGTGGCCCCTCCCTTGTGGCAGGCATCGCAGTCCACCGTAGCGTGCGCTCCAGTCAGCGGGAAGCGGTTGTTATGCTCCTGAACCTGCCGAATAGAGACTTGCCAACCACGGACCGTGTGGCATTGCTCGCAGCTCGCTCCCAGCTGCCGCTTGTGAATGTCGGCGTGACAATCCTGGCAACGCTGTCCAACATTGGTGAAAACCGGCCTGACGTGACATTCAGTGCAGCTCACGGACTGATGCATGCCGCGCAGAGGGTATTTGGTCTGGTTGTGATCGAATTCTGGAGCGCCGCGGATTGGTTTCCACGCGGTCGATGTGTGGCAGTTCTGGCAAGGAATGCTCAGGGTGCCGTGTGGACTATGCGTTCCTGAGGGAGCTTGCGCAAATGCACTTCCTGCGTTTGCACAAAATGCGAACGTCAAAACGGCGAATAATCTGAGTACGCCCCCGGAACCGAGCATGACCGCCCCTTGTTTTATGCATGACATCAGCATGAAACGGAATTAGGTATGAATGCGCTTGGTGCAATTCACAGTCCAGAGTGGTTGCCGGGTGCTTCGCCGACAAATTGCTGCCGCCTGCGAGAGGTTATTGGGCATGGCCCATACTCCCGATCGCTCTCCGTACGAACTAGGAGTGAAAGTTTAGTTCTTTTCGTTGCCTGAGTTCCTTGCTGTGGATCAAAGATGCGGACAAAAACATCGACGTGTACAAAAATTAGGCATATTGATCCCCTTACGAAGCACCGTTCTCCCGCGCTCCGAGTGCATACAGGGGGATCATTCGGGGCGCAAAAATGCGCTTCAATGACCAGGGTCACAGTGGCTAGAGGGGCTGTCCCACAAGCTCGCAGTTCGAGGCAATCTACTTTTCCTCGAGGTTATGCAAGCGCGGAATTCGTCAACTCTTAGGCGGAATTGGATTGCGAGTGTGCGGCCTGGCAGTGTGCATCGAACTGCGCTTGCAAAGATTTCTGGTACTCCTCGCGATTTGGCCGGTGGCTCGAGCCCTGGGCTCGGAAGGATATCGCCGGGCAGACCGAACAGCATGCTTCGACGGGAATATCAGAGAGCCATTTCGTAACGCGTATCGTCGGTTTCTTCATGGGGACTGGGGCTTCGATGTCCAGCGAATTCCTGATTCTTCTTTCGAACGCTTATTCAGCCACGGACACCAGTGTGCCACGGCCGACGCACCGCACCTAACTGAAAGTCCTTACTTACAACCAGCTATTGTCCGGCAAAGAACTCCGTCATGTCTGGGGCAGTTCCGGCGAGTCCGGGAAATCTGTCGACGCCGGACGCGGCGAGCACGAGGCGCAAGGTGCTCTGGTGCTGGTACTCCGTCTGGGACTGATATTTCATCTTCGACTTGGAACTGATGACGACGGTGGCGACGTGACCGCCGCCGTGATCGAGGTCGGTGTCCTCGCTCTCATCGAATGTGATGATCAGCAGGCCGCTATTCTGAAATGTGGAACTAGCTAGCAGAGGGGCTAGGTTGGATTGCAGCCAGGAATCTGCGGCGGCCAGGGTTCCGTTGTGCGCGTCGTCATTCACGTCGGGCGAGATAAAGGAGAACTGGGGCAGTGTGTTGCTGGAAAGGTCGCTCGCGAACTGAGAGAAGGGAACGATGTTTGCAGCTTGCGACGGGTCATTCTGCACGTCCGAGAGATAAGAAAAGGGATTGTGACGACGAACGTAGGGCGCGACATCTCCGCCCAGGTATCCGGCCGACGGGATGGATTCTTCGTACGCCTTCCAGGATTTTCCCGCATGGACGAGTTCGCGCACGACGTTGTCGTCGCTAATGGTGCCGGAGAAGTTATCATCGAACGTTTCCATCTGTCCCGTAGTGAGCATGAGGTAGTTGGGCATAGAAGGATGGCCGTTGGCGAAGTACTGAGTCGCGAGCCCGTATTGCGAGGCGAGGCTATTCAGGTAGGGCATTGAGGAACTGCCGATTACATCCGAGTAGCTGTGATTCTCTTCCACAACCACAACCACGTGGCTGAATGTGGGCTGGCTCGAGGGGATTGGCGCTTGCGGGCCGAGTCCGCGGCTACCGCAAGCGAGTTGGAGCATTGCGAGTGTGATGAGGAAGCTGAGGAGTTGACCGGCGTGTGCTTGTTTGAGCGTTGATCGATGAGTCACAGGGCTTGGGATGCCGGAATTCCCACAGATGTTTGCGCGAATGTCCTCATCTCTTACTTCTTCTTTTCATTGCTATTCGCAAGGTCCAGACCAAACTGCGGCTTCTCGTAGGTTCCCAGGATGTGTACAGGTACGATCTCTCCTTTCTTCTTCTTGCGGAAGAGCGGATCCATAATTTTCAGCAGCAGGGCTTTCGCGCCGCTGGATGTCTTGGAGATCTTGGTGTCGACCTTCATCTCGCCGTGAAGATTAATTCTGTGGTTCAGGACGTTGTAGGTATCGTGAAGATGAGCTGTGGCGCCAGGCACTCCGAACGCGATGTCGTGAAAGTTCGCAACACCACCTGAGAGATCGACCGTTCCCTTAAGATCGGTGAGAACAGTCTCGGGATCGTCTTTGTTTTTGCCGCGCGCTCCCGCGCTCAGTGCGTTTACATCCTTCTGGGTTTCCGGTTTGAAGGCGCCCTCATCGATGCCAAATTTTCCATCGAGCTTCACGCGCTCGAGGAATGGCTGATCACCGTGGCCGACCTGCGTGTGTGCGATGAGAGACAGGTCCCCGGACATGGGTGAGCGGTTGGCGGTGACAAAGAGACTGAGAACGTCTTCAATCCGTCCGTGGCGTGACGTAAAACGAAGATCGGCAAGTTTACCTTTTCTTCCTGGAAAGCCCGTGATACTGCCTTGGGCGATGAGCGTGGTGCGGCCGATGCGAGCTTCGACCCGGTTCAGGAACGTGTCGCCATGTGTGGCGTCGACATAGGCGTCGAACCGCGTCGTTAGATTGTGCTGGTGGCCGCCAGATGTGACGACAAAGTCTGGCGTATCGGTCGTGCCCGAAACATTGATGTGCCGAAACGCACCATCGAACTTCCCGGTCGAGCTTAGGATGCCCGCGATCCCGCCATAGACGCCAAGGTCAGCGCGTTCGAATGTGTAAGTCCCCGACATGCGCGTGTCTTGCGGATGGCCATCGGCCCAGGGCCCGAAGTCGCCTTCGGTTGAGATTTCTCCGGGGGGATTGGGATTGTGAAACTTTAGCCGGTAGCGGATCGGGCTGCCCCATCGCACGCTGCGCAACAGAGCTTCGTGAACATCGAAGACCAGCGGATGTTGTTGCGGATCGTCGGATGCGAACTCCACCTTGGCGCCATTTGCTACGAGTTCGTCGACGACCAGAGCAGAGTGTTCCGAGTGGAATTGTGTGTTAGCTCCGAACGGAGGAATGGAAATGCGCGCGCCTGCAGCGGTGATCCGCGGTACATGATGCGTGAAAATTCCGGAAAAGCTGCCTTCGATGATGAGCTTGTCGATGGTGATGAGGCGGAATTCATTTGCCCCGTGGCGAAACTCAATGCCCTCGAGGATGCATCCGGGAGAAGGAAAGTAAGTCGGATGATAACTACGGATGGTGACACTGCTGTCGGCGGCCTCGGCTAGGTCCTCCTGCACCGCTTTCTCTGAGAATGGCCAGTACTTCGCACAGAGCACAGCAGCCACGCAGAGCACGGCGGCCGCGACGAGAGCGACGATGAGGAGCGTTTTGCGGAGTGTTACCCTTGGCTCCGATCGGTGCGCGTCACGTGTGGAGGTTCGGGGTCCGACAACATCGATCGACGACATGAAGCTTGGAGTGCGGTTCGTTGTGAAATGTTGGAAGCATCGCGATTAAATTTCGCGGCCGACACTCATACCCTTTTCCACTGATTGTCTTTTCGGGAACATACCTGCGGAGAACCACACTGACGGGTGATATGATCGTTTGTGAATCCGCTGAAACTCGATCTTCGCCGATATATCGGCGAGCGCATCGCTCCCGCCGGACTCTAGTTCCTTCCTCTTTTCGCTGACCTGAATTTCCTTCTGGTTTCGAATTTTCCACAGCAGGCTCACGAATGGACGTTGTGCGGTCGTGTCAGACCGGACTCCCGTTCTTTCGACTGCAACGCAATTCTTGTGGAGGGCTTATGAAGCTGTTGGTGATTGGTTCCGGCATGATGGGTTCGGCCGCGGCCTTTGACATGGCGCGCACGCCGCAAGTAAGTTCTGTGACGCTGGCCGATAGCGATGCCAAGCGTGCACGAGAAGTGGCAACACGGGTCAACCGGATTACGGGCGACCGGAAGGTTCGAGCGGTTGCTCTCGACGCGAGCGATGAGAAGGCAGCAGCCAAGTTAATGCAGGGGCACAGCGCTGCCCTATCGGCGGTTCCTTACTTCCTGAACCTTGGATTGGCACGCGCGGCGGTGGAAGCAGGATGTCACTTCGCCGACTTAGGCGGCAACAACACCGTGGTACGGCAGGAATTGGCGTTATCGAAGAAAGCGGAGAAGCGCGGCGTCGCGCTGGCGCCGGATTGCGGGCTCTCGCCGGGGATGGCGTCGATCCTGGGCGGAGAGCTGGTGCGACGGCTGGGAGGGCGCGCGGATGCTTTGCGGCTCTATGTCGGGGGCTTGCCCCGAGCAGCCTACGCCGCCATTTCACTACCAGCTTGTGTTTTCGGTCGAGGGTCTGATCAATGAGTACGTGGAGCTGGCCCGCATCCTGCGGAAAGGGAATTTGACGACGATCGATCCTTTGACCGAGCCGGAGGATTTTCATATTGCCGGTTTCTCGCCGCTGGTGGCATTTCATACCTCCGGCGGGACGTCCACCTTGCCGGAAACATTCGAAGGCCGGGTCGGGGAGTGCTTCGAAAAAACGCTGCGGTATCCCGGGCATTATGACTTGCTTTGCGAGCTGAAGGAGCTGGGATTGTTTTCGAGCGAGAAGATGAAGTTCGGCAAGGCCGAGATTTCTCCGCGCGCGATGATGTCGAAGATCTTCGAGGGGAAATTTGCCTCCAAGGGGCCGGACGTGTGCATTATGCGCCTGGAAGCGCACGAGTCCGTGAATCGAGCGGGCGTGCGTGGGCTGCTGGGTGGACGGCCCTTCCGGCATCGATCGTGGTGCAGATGCTGGCTTCGGGTGCAATCAGCAAGCGGGGCGGGGTGCTGCAGGAGTTGGACGTTCCGGCAGATCTGTTCCTGGGAGAAGTCGAAAAGCGGGGAATCAGGATCGAGTACGCGATGGAGTGAGGGTCGAAAAAAGCCGCACAGTTGAAAGCTGTGCGGCCAAGGGTCAGAGGAAACGTACGACAAAACGGGAAATCTACACTTTCACGAACTTGCGGCGCACGACGCCAGCCAACCCAATCAAACCGGTGCCGAGCAGCGTCAGGCTGCCGGGCTCAGGAACGGGGCTATAGCCGATAAACTCCTGCGGGCCGCAGCCGGGCTTGCCGTTGAGCGGAGTGTAGAGCACGAGGCCAGAATAGGCGCTGGTGGAGGCGGTCTGCGCCAGAGTGAGATAGGTTGCATCCGTCGCGGCCCCGCCAAACGTCACGAACCCGCTGCTATGCTGAGCGTTCGTGGAAAAGAGTCCCCAGATCGCCCATTGTGCCTGTAAGGTCGTGAGTGAGCCAGTGATCATGCTCTTGTAGATCAGCCCAGCCGCCTTGTAGTCGAGCGCTTTCGTCGGTCCAAACAAGCCGTTGGCAATTCCCGCCAGGAAAGGCGACTTGGTGGCGGTCCAGGTCTCGCCAAAGTAGATATGGTTGTCATAGCTATCGCACATCATCGTCGAGAAGCTGCTGCTCCCGTTGATGGAGAAGTAGTAGTGGTCCTGATGGACTGACTCTAACGTCAGGCTGACAGAGTTGGCGAACGCGGAGTTGCTGAGGACCAGGGCTAATAGCGTGATAAATAGGGCGAGAAAAATACGCTTCATAAGTTTGTTTATTTCAGGTACTCGAATGTTTACTGAGTTGCTACTGGGGGACTTGCTGAAGGCTTTCTTTCGGGGGATCGGCCTAGCTTCGGTGCCAGCCGCCGTAAAGTGACGGCGGGTACTCTCTTACGGAACTGACTCCGGTAATCAACGGCATAGTACCAACGACAGGGAGGCATGGGGAATGGCCCGGTAGTGGCGTTACTTTCGCCATCCGGATTGCGATAGAGTGATGTCGCCAGAGTGGGGGATGCCAAACCTGTGAGCGGGGACTTTCGAGATGCGGGCCATCTTATTTTGTGCAAAGGTGTGCACTCTCTGATAGCATGCTTGGCAGAAAAGTACTGTAAGTTCTAGGATTTAGCGGAATTTGGGCTTGTCAGTAATGGCCCTCGAACTGCTTCGCAAGCATCCGGGTGTGTGTGTCGGCCGATCCCCAGAATCGGGCCGCAAAGGTAGGTAGAAGTTGTCGAATGAACCCCAGGACGGGGTGACGCGTACGGTAACCCGGAAGCGCCGGAGCCGTCGCCATCGCCGTAATCGCCGGATGCGCCGCGCGCTGCTGGTTTTCCTGTGCGCCGCGTTCACCTTCGCGCTTTCCTCCGTAGCCTTGCAGTTTCTAAGCCCATCGCTGTTTCATACAGCAAGGAATGCGGAGCCAGACCGGAAAACGGCGGAAGCCAGCCGTAATCTTTTTGTCGCCTCGCAGAAGGAAATGCTGCGCGATATGGATGGGCGCCCGGTGTATCGATACTCAGTCGTTGCTGGCGGTGTTCGAGATGTCCGGGAATTGAAATGGGCGGCCGAGCACGATCCCGTCGTCGCGGCGCATTATGCGGGATTCGACTACGATCATGCGCGAGTGGTGAAATTGGTCCTGGCGCGGACGGCGTACGTTTCCTACCGTATTGGCAACCGGGTTTACTGGACGCGGCACCGGGTGAGCCTTAAGAAGGGCGAGAGCGTCATCACAGATGGCAAGATGACGGCGCGGACGCGTTGCGCTAACCGGGTCGAGGAAGTTCCGCAGCAGGCGACTTCGGAATCGGAGCCACCTGCGGCAAAGTTTGATGAGCCGGTTCACCCCGACCAGGGGACAGCGATGACCGCTCCACCAGTGCCGTTTCAATCGGCGTTGATGAATCGCAATCCTGTTCCGGGATTGGGACCTGCAGTGCCGCTGAGCTCTTACGACCCCATCTCCAACGAAGGCTTCACGCCGATTTTGCCAGCTCTTTTACCAGGCGGCGTCTGTGGCGTTGGAACGAAGAAGAAGCCCAAAGACTCCACTGGAATCGGAACACCA
>Ga0210384_10009307_pt1 | contig 10150 bp, 8 predicted proteins | sample IncBWH2MmetaG_FD_160574 | JGI IMG/M metagenome (GOLD analysis project Ga0210384, IMG submission 160574) | Forest soil microbial communities from Barre Woods Harvard Forest LTER site, Petersham, Massachusetts, United States - Inc-BW-H-2-M | ecosystem: Environmental > Terrestrial > Soil >...
ATGAAAACAATCCCAATTCCGCGCCGCTTTTCCGGTGCCGCCGTATACCACCAGATCGTCAGGTTTTTCAGCGACCTCCGGATCGAGATTATTCATCAGCATGCGCAACGCGGCTTCCTGCTGCCAGCCCTTGCAGGAGATTTCGGTTCCGCGAGGCGATTTGAATGGGCCTTTGCCAGTGTGGGACAGTACGGAGGATTCGGAAGAAGTTGGAGTCATAATGGCCCAACGCCAATACTATCGCAGCGAGAAAGCATTTGCACCAAGCCGAGTTGTTACGTGAAATGCACTCTTTTGTTTATCGAAGCATCGCCGGAAGGGGCAATTGCGCCGCGTAGATAGCTGGAGTACAGTCGAAATCGTAATGGATTACGGCACACTTCCCTCCAGATTTTTAAGCGCCATCGACCGATTGCCAAATTCGCGGGCTCAGATGTTCCGACCTGGGGACCGCTGGGAAGCGATATCGTCGGCCGAATTTCTTCGGCGCGTCGCGGGACTCTCGAGCGCGTTCGTGGAACTTGGTGTGAAAACGGGTGATCGCGTAGGAATCTTTTCGGCGAACCGCCCGGAGTGGCACACTGCGGATTTCGCGATCACCGGCGCCGGCGGCGTCAGCGTGCCTATCTATTTCAACGAATCGCCGCAGCGGATGGCGTACATCCTGAATCATTCGGAAGCCAAGATTGTTTTTGTTTCTGGAGCAAAACAACTGGCGAAGTTACTTGCGTGCCGTCCAGAACTGCTCACCGTAGAACACATTGTGGCCGCCGACGCCGGGCCTGAAGCGGCGCCTGAATGTCTTCGTTATGAAACGCTGGTTGCTGGTGCAGGCGCGACGGAGATCGCTTCATACCGGCTGCGAGCGTCACAGGTGCTGCCCGAACAGCTTTCGTCGTTGATTTACACCTCCGGCACTACCGGTGAACCTAAAGGGGTGATGTTGACGCACACGAATTTCTGCTCGAATGTTACAGATACCCACCTGCAGATTCGCTTTGATACAGCTAATGATCTGGCGCTGTCGTTTTTGCCGTTGGCACATGTTTACGGGCGAATGATTGACTACTCTTTTTTATTTCACGGCATTACCGTCGCTTACGTGGAAGCTGTCGAGCAGGTTGCTCAGGCAATGTTGGAGCTTCGTCCCACGACGATGGCTGCGGTGCCACGCGTATTCGAAAAGATTTATACGCGGATAGTGGAGCAGGGAAGTAAGGCCACCGGAATAAAACGCAAACTGTTTGATTGGTCGATGAAAGTTGCAAACGAGTCCGCCAAGTGGCGGACTGGCGAAGGGCGTGCGCCTTTGGCTATCCGGCTCCAGTGGTCGCTGGCGAATGCGCTCGTGTATTCAAAGATACGAGCGGGCACCGGTGGGCGCCTGCATCTGGTTATGTCCGGGGGCGCGCCGCTCTCAAAAAACCTAACGGAATTTTTTTGGACCATTGGCATACCGATATATCAGGGCTACGGATTGACCGAGACTTCTCCGGTGCTCAGTTCGAATTATCCTCAAAACCGTGCGGGTAGTTCCGGAAAAGCCATCCCGAACGTAGAAATCAGAATTGCCGACGATGGTGAGATTCTAGCCCGTGGACCATGCGTGATGCAGGGGTACTACAAGAACCCGGAAGCGACCCGGGAAGTTTTGAGCTCGGACGGCTGGTTCAGTACCGGCGATATCGGTTACCTAGACGCTGAAGGGTATTTGTTTATCACCGACCGGAAGAAAGATTTGATCAAGACCGCGGCGGGAAAGTTTGTTGCTCCTCAGCCTATTGAAAACGCGCTGAAGAATAGTCCTTTTCTGCTGAATGCAATGGTTGTGGGCGACGAGCGCAAATTTGTGGTCGCGCTACTGGTGCCGAACGCGGTAACGATCTCCGCGAAGGCCGCTCAAGAGGGAATTACATTTGCGAGCAACGCGGAACTGGCATCGAATTCGTGGGTTCGATCGCTGATCGAATCGGAAGTACGCCGGCTTACCGCGCACCTGGCGCAGTATGAATCGATTAAACGTTTTGCGCTGCTTCCCGAAGATTTCACCTTCGACAATGGAAGCCTCACCTTTACGCTAAAACTTAAACGACGCATCGTGGAGCAACACTACCGGAAAATCATTGACGAGCTTTACGCCGATGCGGCCGAACCGCGGCCCATGCTTCAGGATTAACGCGGGGCTAAATTGACTGACCTTTTTTGGCATCCCGCGATTTGCCGCCCGTGTCCAGCCAGACTAAAATCAAAGTTGGGGAACAAATGTCCGATCAACTGGTAATCGCGGGGCGCGCGTTTAAGTCGCGGCTGATTGTTGGCACCGGGAAATACCGCAGCTTTCAGGAAATGGCGCAGGCGCACGCCGCCTCAGGCGCAGACATGGTTACGGTGGCGGTACGCCGCGTGAACCTAACGGATAAATCGAAAGAGTCACTGCTTGATTACATCGACCGCGAAAAAATGTTTATTCTGCCCAACACCGCGGCATGTTACTCCGCCGAAGAAGCTATGCGCACCGCGCGTTTGGGGCGCGAAGTGGGATTGTCTCATTGGGTGAAGCTCGAAGTGATCGGCGATCAGCAGACATTGTTTCCCGACACGGAGCAATTGATTGAGGCGACGCGCGTGTTGGTGAAAGAAGGATTTGTGGTCCTGCCGTACACCAATGATGATTTGATTGTTGCTCGTAAGCTCGTGGATGCGGGGGCCGCAGCGGTGATGCCACTGGCAGCGCCAATTGGCTCGGGACTGGGGATTCAGAATCCGGCGAATTTGCGAATTTTGCGCGAACGCATCACGGAAGTGCCGTTAATTGTCGACGCCGGAGTAGGCACCGCGTCGGACGCGGCGTCAGCGATGGAACTGGGCGCCGATGGTCTGCTGATGAATACCGCCATTGCGGAAGCAGAAGACTCCGTGTTAATGGCCGAAGCGATGCGCGATGCTACCATCGCGGGACGCAAGGCATTTCTTGCCGGCCGCATGCCGAAGAGACTTTACGCCTCAGCTTCCAGTCCTTTGAGCGGGGTTGTGCGCTAAAGTATTCCCGATTCCAGTGGGTGCGACCACTCAACTGCCAGTGCCATTCAAAAGATTAGCGTATATCGACTGGATGCGCGGACTAGCGTGCGTACTGATGATTCAGGCGCACTGTTATGACTCCTGGCTCAACCCGGAAGCGCGAAAAACGCTGCTGTATCGCTGGTCGCAGGAGTTGTCGACGCTGCCAGCTCCGATATTTCTGTTCCTCTCCGGCGTCTCCTTCGCGTTGGTCACTGAAGGTCTACGCCAAAAGAATAAATCTGGGTCGGAGATTTTTGAAACCGCGCTGTTGCGCGGTGCGGAAATCCTCGGGCTCGGAGTCCTTTTGCGAGTACAGGAATTCGTGCTTGGCTATCCCAAATCGCCGTGGACGGACTTGTTGAAAGTGGATGTGTTGAACATTCTGGGAGTGTCGATCATTTTCATGGCCCTGTTTTGGCGGCTAGTAAATATCGGTAGCGTGCCCGAAACGGGCACCGGCCGGCGGAGCGCATTGCTTCAAACCGGGAAGTTGGTTGGAACATGGAGAGACCGCCTGATCGGATTGTCGCTGGTGATCGCCGCACTGATCGCGATTGCCACGCCGCCATTGTGGACCACCCATCGTCCGCACTTCCTTCCCTGGATGCTGGAGTCTTATATCAACGGGGTTCACAATTTTGGTTCGCCGACGCCATGGATTTTTTCAATTTTCCCGTGGTGCGGATTTGCTTTCGTAGGACTGGCGTTTGGTTCGTTTCTGTTTTCTGATTTTGCACAGCGCAAAGAGGTTAGGACGCTCGGTATCGTGGGGGGGATTGGCGCGCTAGCCTGCGCTTTATCCCTTTGGTGGGATTATTCGGGTGTCAAGGTTTACGCGGTCTACGATTACTGGCACAGCAGTCCAAATTTTTTCCTTATGCGGTGCGGAATCTTATTGCTGCTCACCCTGGCGATTTTTGCATGGTGCCGATGGGGCTGGGTAACGGAAGGGTTCAGTCCGTTCATACAATTTGGCAAGACTTCGTTGCTGGTGTATTGGGTGCACATCGAATTTGTCTATGGCAGATTGTCCATTCTGCCGAAATTTCGGAGCACTGTTCCATGGGCGACTGCGGGCATGGTGACGATTTTCGCGGCGATGCTGGGAATATCGATTTGGCGCACGCGCGCAAAAAAGCGCGCCGCAATTCATCTACAGGCCACAACAACGCAAAGCTTAAGCGAGGCGATGTAATTCACGAGCGGCTACGGGCGAGTATTGAACGCTTGTGGCAGCAATTGCGATTGCGGAATTTTTATGATGATTTCGCCCGGCCTCGCGAGAATAAGTTCTTCGCGGGCGATCTTCTCGATGGCGCGGGGATCGGTCTTTAAATCTTTCACGGCCTGTTCCAGCGCGGCATTTTCTTTATTTAATTGCTCAATTTCCGCCTTCACTTTCTTGATGCCATCCTGAGTGCGTCGCATGGAGAGGTAGCCGTGGGCACCAAAAATATCATGAACAAAAAGAATGGCCACAAACAAAACGAGCAAGGCAGGTCCGTGTCGCAACCAGCCGCCCGTTTTTTCGTCAACCTTCCTTTTCATCTTTAGCGTTTTCCTTATCCTTGCAAAAGCCAATCTTTGGCTTCGCCGGTCAGCTTGGTTGAAGCGTCCGAGCTGTCGGCCTCAACATATAAGCGCAGCAACGGTTCGGTGCCGGAAAGACGGACGAGCATCCAGGAACCGTCATTGAAAACAAACTTTGCGCCATCAGTACGATCCACGGAAAGAATTTTTCGCCCGAGTAGTTCTGAAGTATCAATGGCCACCCGCCTCACTGCATTCGCTTTTTGTTCGTCTGTAAGATGGAAATTTTCGCGTACCGGCCAGAATTCGCGGCCGAGCTTTTTGAACAACGTTTTGACCTGTTGTTCTATGGAAGTGCCGCGGGCCGCGAGCATTTCGGCAACCAGGAGGCAAGCGAGGATGCCATCTTTTTCCGGCACGTGTGCTCGAATGGTGAGTCCGGCGCTTTCTTCGCCGCCCATGGCAATTTTATCCTCGCGGATTAATTGGCCAATATATTTAAACCCAACGGGAGTCTGGTAGATTTTTTGCCCATGGGATTTTGCCACGGCATCCATCATTTCTGTGGTGGCTACACTGCGAGCCGCGGGCATGTGCCATTCACGCGTTTCGACGAGATAATCGTACAGCAACGCCAAAATGTGATTTGGCTGGATCCATTTGCCGTCCCGGTCGATCACCCCGAAGCGATCCGCATCACCATCGGTGGCCAGCCCGGCGATGGCCGCTGACTCCAGTACCGTTTTACGTAACGGCGCCAAATTCGGCCCGGAAACGTCGGGGCCGGTTCCATCAAACAGGCAGTCACGATTCAGCCGCATGGTCTGCGCAGCGATTCCGTTGCGAGTCAAAACATTATCAAGATAACCCGCGCCACATCCATGCAACGCGTCGATGACGAAATGTCCTTTGCTTTTACGTAACACGTCGAAGCGCACGAGCTGTTCGAGACGTTGCAGATACGTTTCGCGAAGATTGACCATTTCGTTTGAGGCGCGCTGGTTATCAGGATTCGTTACGGGCTTTGCCGGAAATGGTCCATCGTTCTCAATCATTTTGCCAACCCGCGCTTCGATATCTTTGGTGACTTCCGGAAGCGCGGGGCCGGCGTCGGCCGACGAAAATTTGAGGCCGTGATATTGCGCGGGGTTGTGGCTGGCGGTGAAATTAATGGCGCCATCCAACTTGCGGCGCATGATCTCATACGCAATGGCCGGCGTCGGAGTAAAGGTATCGCATAGCAGTGTGCGGATGCCGCGCCGATTGAGGATGTCGACCGCCAGTTTCGAAAATTCCTCGGAGCAAAACCGCGGATCGTATCCGACGAGGATGGTTGGGTTTTTGGTTTTACTGTTGACGTGATCGGCGACGGCGGTCACGGCTAGCCGCACGTTGGCGAAGGTGAAATCGTCGGCGATGAGACCGCGCCAACCGGAAGTTCCAAACTTAATGGGAGAAGGATTCAGAGAGGGGTTCATGTCGAGGTATTCTAGCCCGGTAATTGTTAACCACAAACGGGCAGTTGAGTGCGGAGTTGGTCGGAAGGGAACGAGATGCCCGGAAGGCAATGCCGAGTAGTCCTGGTTACTTGCGGAACGCTCGCGGAAGCGAAACGGATCGGGCGCGCCGCCGTCGAAGCTAAGCTTGCGGCTTGCGTCAACGTGATGCAGAACCCCGTGGATTCCATCTACCGGTGGAAGGGCAAGGTAGAAGTTTCGCGTGAGTATTTATCGGTCATAAAAACGACTGCGAGGCGTTTGTCTGAATTAGAACGAATGGTGCGAAGTATGCACAGTTATGCGGTGCCGGAATTTTTAGTATTGCCGGTCGTTTCCGGCTCGCGTGAATATTTGAAATGGCTCTTTGAGAGCGTCAAGCCATCGCGAGGCAGAGCATAGCTAAACGTGGTGTAGCGCCTGATCCAAATCGGCGATGATGTCGTCGGCATCCTCGATGCCCACCGACAAACGAATTAGTCCTTCCGTGATGCCAACGCCTTCGCGCACTTCTTGAGGCATGGATGCATGCGTCATCAGCGCCGGAAGCGAAATCAGAGATTCCACGCCACCGAGGCTTTCGGCGAGCGCACACAGCTTCACATGATTAAGAAAGCGGCGGGCCGCTTCCAGGGAGCCCACATCAAACGAAAGCATGCCTCCCGGGCCTTTCTGTTGGCGGCGCGCAATTTCGTGGTGTGGATGACTGGCGAGCCCAGGGTAAAGAACCTTCTGGACTTTCGGGTGCGTGTCGAGATGACGCGCCACTACCAAGCCGTTAGCGTTGTGCTGCAGCATGCGCACCGCGAGAGTCTTGATGCCACGCGAAATCAGAAAACAATCCATGGGTGCCAATCCGGAACCTGCGGAACGCTGAATAAAATAAATTTTCTCGGCGTCCTCCTGACGAGTCAAGACCACCGCCCCGCCCGTCGAGTCGCTATGGCCGTTGAGATATTTGGTCATGGAATGAACCACGATATGCGCGCCAAGTTCGATCGGCCGTTGGAGGTAAGGGCTTAGGAAAGTGTTGTCCACGACTACGGTAATGTTTCGTTGACTAGCGACCTTAGCCAGTGCGGCAATGTCGGCGATTCTCATCGTGGGATTGGTGGGGGTTTCGATGTACAACATTTTGGTATTGGGCCGGAAGGCCGAAACCACGGCGTCCGGCGAGGAAGTGTCTACAAAGCTGAATTCCAATCCAAAGTGAACCAGAAGTTGCGTGGAGAGTCGAAAAACACCGCCGTACACCGCTTCGGAAAGCACGGCATGGTCCCCCGGGCGCAACAAGCGAAAGACCGCATCGATGCCCGCCATCCCGGAAGTAAACACATAAGCGCTGTGGCCCTCTTCGAGTTTGGCGATGGTGCGCTCCAAGGCTTTTCGATTGGGATGATTGGTGCGCGCGTAGTCGAAGCCGTTTTTATATTTCCCTAACTCTTCGTTTACGTAAGTGGACGTTTGATAGATAGGCGCGACGATGGCGCCGGTGGCCGGATCCGGTTCCTGGCCGACGTGGATGGCATTAGTGGCAAAACCCATGTGTACTCCTCTTGGCTCGAAATCAAGATTCTGCAGGCATTAGTCACAAGCCGGAATGGCTGCGATCACCGTAACGCGCGGGCTGCTAAAATAACCTGATTCTTCAAAAGCTACAGGAGCTATAACGGCGAGTCAATTAAAGCGCGCGCCGATGTTCGCGGGTTGATAAAACGGAGAAAAACTTGACCGCCAACCGGACTTACGTACAGGATAGTTTAATCAGTATGAAGAGATTACTTTTTAGGCGCGCCGCCTGCCTTGCGGGCATGCTGGGAATGTTCGGCTTGACCGCCAATCCCTGCAACGCGCAAGACATTCCGAAGGGCCAGACCCAGCGTTCTCTGCCCAACACGCGCGTAACCATTGAAGTCACCGGGGGCGATAAAGACACTCCTATAGAAAATGCGAGCGTGTATTTGAAGTATGTCGAAGAGCACAAAATTGCAAAAAATAAGCAGTTCGAGCTGAATGTGAAGACTAACCGCGAGGGAATCGCTCACGTGCCGGATGCTCCGCTTGGCAGAGTGCTGATACAAATAGTGGCTGAAGGATGGAAAACCTTTGGGCGATGGTACGACATCACGGGCTCGAAGGACCCAATCAAGATTCACCTCGACCGACCGCCTAGATGGTATTAGACGGAGTAATGTTCTATCGCGGACCGACTCTAAGACCGATGTTATTTTGCGCTGACATTTATTTTTTTCCTAGGTTATCGCCCCTACCCGAAAATCGTTTGATGCTTGCACGAAAATTGTGCAAAGAGGGGAAGAGTGTTGATGAGCGTGCATTTAGGGGAGAAGCATGATCGGTTTTGCACAAACTTATCAACACTTGTGTGGATAAATTCACGCTGGCGAAATATTTGCCGTTGCTTTCGGAATGCATCGTGCAACAATGCGAGGCCTTTTTTGACCCTCTTCAAACACCAGTGATACAGTTCACCCGCGGCTTCCCAGCATGAATGAAACCTTTGAAGGACGATTTTCCTTATTGCAGATGTTTTGGGGCAGCATTTCCACGCGGCCGCTGCGCAGTTCTCTGAGTGTCATTGCTATCGCGATCCAGGTAGTTTTGGTGCTGATGATCGCGGGGCTTACTACCGGGGTGGTTTCCGAGTGGGGAAAACGGGTTGAAGGGGTTGGGGCGGACATCATCGTGCAGCCGCCCAATTCTTCGATTTTCTTTGCGTTCTCAAGTGCGGTCATGCAGGAATCGTTGGGAGACAAAATAGCGACGCTGGCGGACGTGGATGAAGTCGCGCCCACGGTAATTTTGACGGAACCAAAGAACTTAGTGATGGTTTATGGCATCGACTTCAGGCGTTTCAACGCTCTGAGCCGCGGATTTCTGTTTCGCGATGGCCGGCCCTTCTCTGGACCCGACGAAGTAATCGCTGATGACATCATCGCGCAGTCAAAACACTTGAAGGTCGGCAGCCAGATCACGCTGTTAAATCACGTTTTTACCGTGAGCGGGATCGTGGCCCACGGGAAAGGCGCGAGATATTTTATTCCGCTGCAGACGGCTCAAGATCTTGCCGGTGCTGATAAGCGCGTGTCCATGTTTTACGTTCGAAGCAAAGGGGATACAGAGATCGCGCGAGCGGAAATTTTAACGTTGGATCCACAAAATAGCGTTCGCTCGTTGTCAGAATATGTGACGCTGATGACCTCATCCAATCTCCCACAACTGCGACCGTTTACGAGGACGATGGTAGCGCTCGGGATTGTGATTAGTTTTTTGGTGGTGTTGCTGAACATGCACACGCTGGTCATGGAACGAACGCGCGAAATCGGTATTCTGAAGGCATTGGGCTTTTCGAGATTCGATGTGGTGCGCATGCTGCTGGGAGAAACTTTTATTTTGACCTTGATGGGAACGGGGCTCGGCATCGCCATCACCTTTCTGGTTCAAGCCATTTTGAAACAGACGAATCCAGGCCTTACGATTTTGATATCGTCATCCTGGATTTTTTCGGCTGTGTTGTTGGCTTTCGTCGGGGCGACCACCGGAGCGACATATCCAGCGCTGAGGGCGGCAAGTTATGATCCGGTAGTGGCGCTTGCGTACGAATGATGTGCTCGCGCGAGTTTTCAATTTCGTATCGGGAGTCGTGAATGCTGGCTGGTGAGCAGGCCGTGGGAGGGAGACATGGACCGGGGAGACCGGCCGCGTGGATGACCTAGTTCGTAAGTACACAGACCTGTGGGGTTTAAGACCAGCCGAAACAACCGCGTATCTTAGTGGTCATCCGAGTATGGTGGAAAACGGCAAGGGCATCCTGCAGCGAGCGGGATGGAAGGGTGCGATGTTCGAGGAAATATCTTTCGTTCCAAGTGATGTCAAAGAGGAGCACGCGGAATAAATCAAGTGAGCACAGCTCTCGACTCGTCCCAGAAATCGATAATTTGCAAACCAGGGCCGCGGTTGGACTTAAGCGCCCGGGATATTTTCGGTGAGCTGGCCGGAGACCTCTTCCAGGGTGGCTATCGGAAACGCTACGTGAACGGACT
>Ga0210384_10009308_pt1 | contig 10147 bp, 6 predicted proteins | sample IncBWH2MmetaG_FD_160574 | JGI IMG/M metagenome (GOLD analysis project Ga0210384, IMG submission 160574) | Forest soil microbial communities from Barre Woods Harvard Forest LTER site, Petersham, Massachusetts, United States - Inc-BW-H-2-M | ecosystem: Environmental > Terrestrial > Soil >...
CCACCATCAGGCTTGGTTAGCAATTTCTCTGCATAGTCTTTTAACTTAATCAGGCAGACGGTGGACCCGTCGTCAGTGGCAAAAGATTCGGCCACCTGTACAACGACATCAGCTTCCGGCGCCTTTCTTGCTGTTTCTAAAAGTCGTTTGGCAGTCCACGGAATGAATTGCACGTCCGCTGATGACAATATCCCCTTTACATAGTTTTTTAGATTGTTTGCGCGAAGCGTAACTTTATCGTTCGGTCCTGGCTCAACGGCAGCCTTGCAAGCATAGTGAAAGATGATGGAGAGAGTATGTGGATTGCCCATCACGTCGTCGTTATATTTCTCCCGAAAGTTGCGGATTGCATCACGAGCCTTGGAGTTTAGATATTTAAGGTCGTCGACTGGTTTGTCGTAACTCAGTAAGTCCTTCGCGAAGGACTCTAGCTTTTGGACAGCGGTCTCTCCGAACCCCTTCTCGAACTTAGCTTGAATCAGATGGAGTTCAATCGGGCCAGCGGGAATAATAGGCGACGTTTCCAGTGCGATGTGGGTATTGTTCATAAAGAGGTAGACCGCGTCCACTCCGCCGTCGTCTGCTGCCCCAAGATCACCGAATTCAATCGAATCGTTAGAGAGATCGAAGTCCTTTAAGACCTGTTCTGTTACGTATCGCTCGAATGCTTTAGAGTCTGTTAACCCGACACCGAAGTCGTGTTTCCAGACGTTGAAATTAGCTTCAAACAGCTTCACCTCATGAGCAATCATCACGCCACTCCCGAAAGGGAAAGCTCATCGTACACCGCCAAAGGTGATGAGACATTCCAAAGCATCAACACCACCCCAAAGATCGGATCGGCGTAAAGCGACACTCCATATACCTCCGCGTCTGGGGCGACAGACTCGTACTCCCGAAGAGGCAAAGATACAGCTGCTAGTCGGCGACTGTCGAGCCGACAATTCCGAGGCCAAACGGCGCCCTGACCTTGTCCGCCATTGATATTCAGATGAGCCTGAAGACGAATGTACTCGATCACTTCCTAAGGATCATGGGTGCGTGGAATACTCTTGAGAAATGGCGAAGAGCGCCCCCAACATTCCTGCTGGCGTAAATCGCGCTGCTCCCCCCGTAACCGAACCCCTCACCGTAGAGACAAAAAAAAAGAAAGAAAAACCAAAGGTTCCGGTCGCGGTATCCCGCGTCATGTCTGCGATGGGACGCCGTGGCGGACTAATTGGAGGAAAACGACGTATGGTCACAATGACCGCGGAAGAACGTAAAGCTGTCGCTTCAAAGGCCGCCAAAGCACGCTGGGCAAGAAGAAAAAATTAAAGGGGACAACAAGGTGATCGCCCGGGAAAATTTACTGTCGCTGTGGCTTGAGTATGCTAAAGCGCCTTAGTATGATCTAGGTATATGACGTTTCGATCGAAAGTCCCCGACCTATCCTCACGAGAAACGCCTGCCAATCCAGCCCCAGAAAATCTCGTGCGACCGATTGAGCTGAAACAGGAAGACATGCGGCAGAGGACACAGCGGCAGCCAGCCGATCCCAATATTCTCACCGTTGCTGATGTTTGCGGGAAATTGCGGATGAGCCGGACGTGGGTCATTAAGACCTTTGAAAATGAACCAGGAGTGATTATCCTGGGCTCTCCCAAGACGACTGCCCGAGCCCGTCGGCTCCGTATACTAAGAATTCCAATTGGCGTTTACAATCGCGTGGTTAACCGCGTCACTAAAAAGTGAAGAATGAGCCAAATTTTCCAGTTCGCCTTTACTTCGCCCACTTCCATAAACTGTCACAAACGCTTGTGACAGTTTATGGGTGGTGGCGGAAAGCTTGTGACAATTTTGTGACAGTATAGCCGTACAACGGCGGCGACGAAGGCAAGCGCGACGTTTAGAATCAATCAAGTGGAGTGTTATCAATGCCATCAAGGGTTCGCTGGGGAATTTTGAGCACCGCCAAAATCGGAGTAAAGAAGGTCATACCGGGAATGCAGAAAGGCAAGTTCTGCGAGATCACTGCCATCGCTTCGCGCGACCTGCGCCGGGCCAAGGAGACGGCTCGCTCGCTCGGCATTGCCAAGGCCTACGGATCCTACGAAGAGCTGCTGGCCGACCCGCAGATTGATGCTATCTACAATCCGCTTCCGAACCAGCTGCACGTCCCCTGGTCGATCAAAGCGGCGGAGGCGGGCAAGCATGTCCTGTGTGAAAAGCCGCTGAGCCTGACCGTGGCGGAAGCCAATACGCTTCTGGCAGCGCGGGACCGGACGAAAGTGAAGATCGGCGAGGCCTTCATGGTGCGCACCCATCCGCAATGGCTGCGCGCCCGAGAGTTGGTCGTGTCGGGTCGAATTGGCCAGCTGCGCGCAGCCATAGGTTTTTTCAGCTACTTCAACAATGACCCCAAAAATATTCGCAACATTCCTGATTGCGGCGGGGGCGCCATGATGGATATCGGATGCTACCCCATCAACACATCGCGATTTATGTTTGGGGAAGAGCCGACACGAGTGCTGGGCCTGGTCGACCGCGATCCGCAGATGAAGGTGGACCGGCTGACGTCGGCCGTGCTCGATTTTCCTTCGGGGCAATCGACTTTTACGTGCAGCATGCAGCTCGTGCCCTATCAACGCAGCCAGTTTTTCGGGACCAAAGGGCGCATTGAGATCGAAATCCCGTTCAATGCTCCACCTGACCGCGCGTGCAGAATCTTTATCGACGACGGACGTGACGTATTCGGAGGCGGCATCGCCACCGAAACATTTGCCGTGTGTGACCAGTACACGCTTCAGGGAGATGCTTTCTCTCGCGCCGTGCTTGAAGGCGGTGAGGTCCCGGTTCCGCTCGAGGACGCGGTGAAGAACATGGCGGTGATTGAAGCCGTTTTCCGTTCCGTGCAATCGGGCAAGTGGGAAACGCCGTAAGCAATAGGCAGCGCGGTGGAATATCTGATTGGATTGATCCTGGCTCTGGCAGTGGCTGGCTCTGCCACCGCCATCGGCCTGGACCGCGAGCGCGCCTTTTATCCCACCGTGCTGATGGTGATCGCCTCATATTATGTGTTGTTTGCCGTAATGGGAGCTTCGCCGCAGACACTTTGCTTCGCAGTCGCTGCCATTGTCGGCCACGGAGTTTTGACTCCGTCCATCGCTGGTTTATTGCAAACCCCGGAGTACCGTATTGGTGGCCCGGTTTCTGTTTGACGTTTGATGTGATTCTGGGCGCGTGGTTCGCGGTGCGCCTGCTGAAAGCCCCGTAACCTGCACCCAAATCCTAACCGGGATAGAACTGCGGAATCCCACTCTTTTCGCAAAGTGCGCGAAAAGAATGGGGCACCCTCGGTCCGGTATTCGTCTCGGTCCGTTACCTTCGGTGCTGCGAACGGAACGGGAAACTCGGTGACAGGCGGTGCTCATGATATTCTTGGTATAGAAGCTGCGTCCCCGCCCATTGGGCAATTTCCCGCAGTTCCCGCAAATACCATGATTTCAGTCAGTAACGTGTCAATGCGCTACGGCGCCAAAGTTCTGTTCGACGAGGTATCCACTGGCTTTACGCCGGGGAAGCGTTATGGCCTGACGGGCCCGAACGGCGCCGGCAAATCCACTTTCATGAACCTGCTGACCGGCGAGCTTGAGCCGCAGAAGGGAACTGTCGTGCGCCCCAGGAAGCTGGGTGTGTTGAGCCAGGACCAGTTTGCTTTCGACAAGTATCGCGTGCTCGATACCGTCATCATGGGCAACAAGCGCTTGTGGGCGGCGATGGAGGAGCGCGACAGGATCTACGCCAAGCCGGAGATGACCGACGCGGACGGCATGAAACTGGGCGAGCTCGAAGGCGTTGTGGGCGAGGAAGATGGTTACACCGCCGAGAGTGACGCGGCCATCCTGCTCGAAGGTCTGGATATTCCCGACGCGCTGCACGAAAGAAAAATGGGCGAGTTGCAAGGCGGACAGAAAGTGCGCGTCCTGCTGGCGCAGGCACTTTTTGGACATCCGCAGGCCCTGCTGCTCGACGAACCTACCAACCATTTGGACCTGGACTCCATTCATTGGCTGCAGGGATTTCTGAATCAATATGACGGCGTGGTGATTGTCATCTCCCACGATCGACATTTTCTCAACCGGGTGTGCACGCACATCGCCGACATCGACTATCAAACCATCATCACTTATACCGGTACTTACGACGACATGGTGGTGGCGAAGACCCAGATCCGCTCGCAGATCGAATCGCAAAATGCGCAGCGGGAAAAGAAAATTTCACAGCTCAATGAGTTCATCGCGCGCTTCTCCGCCGGCACTCGTTCGAGCCAGGTGCAATCACGGCGCAAGGAAGTGGAGCGCCTGCAGGTGACGGAGCTGGCCAGGTCGAATATTCAACGTCCCTATTTGAAGTTTGAGCAGAAGCGGCCTTCCGGAAAGCATATTCTGGAACTTGAGGGTGTGACCAAGTCGTACGGCACCTCCGAAGTGATTCGAGGCTTTACGGCGAGTATCGTGCGCGGAGAGAAAATCGCGTTGATGGGCCGCAACGGCGCGGGCAAGACCACGCTGTTGAACGCCCTGCTGGCCAGTTCTCCTACCATTCCCGACGCCGAGCTGCGCCAGACCAGCGGATATGATGGGCCGTTTCTGACCGACGGGAAAGTTATTTGGGGGCACGAAGCTGCCGTGGGATATTTTGCCCAGGACCACAAGGCGCTGATCCAGCCCGGCATGACTGCTTTCGAATGGTTACATCAGTGGGAGCCCGGCGCCTCTAACGAAGAGATTCGCGGCTTGCTGGGACAGATGCTGTTCCCACGCGAGGACGGTGACAAGCGCACCGAAGTGCTTTCCGGTGGAGAGGCGGCGCGGCTGATCTTCTGCAAGCTGATGCTGCAGAAACCGAACGTTCTTGCCTTCGACGAGCCTACCAACCACCTGGACCTCGAATCAATCAATGCGCTCAATATCGCGCTACAGCGCTATCAGGGGACAGTGCTGCTGTGCACCCACGACGAAGACCTGATCGATGAAGTGGCCACCCGCATCTGGCACTTCGAGGGCGACCACCACATCACCGATTTCAAAGGCGCTTACGAGGAGTATCAGTCGGTTTCTGTCTAACATTCTGTACCGCCGGCCCGCCCAATAACATTTGCACCCCCTAGCGGTGGCCAGTCAACCAGCGTAAGATGCAACTCCTGTGAATCGCCTGTCCCGCGCCCCAGGCATCGATATTTCGAGACCGAACAAGATAACCACGTAGTCGTGCGAAGAACTGAGCAACTTTCTGGCCGCTCGATCATCTCAATAGTCTGCAACTACGGATTGGTGTGTCGCTACGGATCCATACGGAGGTGGCAATGCTCGCCGCGCAGGGCAGAATTGAGATCCAGCACGAACTCCTTGCACGTCTCGACCAGGCGCGTGCCGAAACTGACCGGTTGTTCGACCATGTTAAGCCGGAGTTTCTCTACGAGCGACCGATTCCAGAAAGACACCGGATCGTTTTTTATATCGGGCACCTGGAAGCGTTCGATTGGAACTTGCTGCGCGAGAGCGTTCTGGGACAGACCAGTTTCCACTCGGAATTCGACAACCTGTTTGCATTTGGCATCGATCCAGTCGGCGGAGGACTGCCCTCAGACCAGCCCTCCGATTGGCCTTCTCTCGCGCAGGTGCGTGAGTACGTGAGTCAGGTCCGGCAAGCGCTCGATGACGGCCTGGCTGCCGCCACCTTGACCGACCCGGCCGGGCATTCCGGGAACCAACTGCTGAACGTAGCCATCGAACACCGTTTGATGCATGCGGAAACGCTGGCGTACATGCTGCACCAGTTGCCGTTCGACCAGAAGGTAAAGAAACCGCGTTTGCCCGAACTCGTGGTGCCGTCAGTTGAGCCGCGCATGATCGAGATTCCGGCCGGCGCGGCGACGCTCGGTCTGGCGCGCTGTCAAACCGACTTGTTTGGCTGGGACAACGAGTACGAAACACACATCATCGCAGTGCCCTCCTTTTCTATCGATCAATACGAAGTGACCAACCGCGAGTATCTCCAGTTCATGAATGCCGGGGGCTACGAGAACCCGCCCCTGTGGCGTGAAGCCGACTGGAAATGGAAGACGCAGCACAACATCTCTCATCCGGTTTTTTGGAATCGGGTCAACGGCGAGTGGCACTACCGAACCATGTTTGAGAGTGTTCCGCTCCCCTTCGACTGGCCGGTGTATGTGAGTCACGCGGAGGCGAGCGCGTACGCGCGCTGGGCGGGGAAGGCGCTGGCCAGCGAAGCGCAGTGGCATCGCGCAGCTTATGGCACACCCGAGGGGACGGAGCGGCCGTATCCCTGGGGAACTGAAGCTCCCGACCGCAGATTCGGCAACTTCGATTTCGAGAGCTGGGAGCCCACGCCTGTCGGGGCTTTTCGACAAGGCCAGAGCGCTTTCGGCGTTGGCGATCTCCTGGGCAACGGATGGGAGTGGACGGCCACAGTGTTCGCGCCACTTCCCGGTTTTCAGCCCTTTGAGTTTTATCCCGGCTATTCGGCCAATTTTTTTGATGGCGAGCACTACATTATGAAAGGCGGGAGCGCCCGCACCGCCGCCTGCATGCTTCGCCGGTCTTTCCGAAACTGGTTCCAGCCGCACTACCAGTATGTCTACGCGGGATTCCGCTGCGTGAGGAATTAGATGAATCGCAAAGGGCATTTCATGCTGACGCACGCCATCACAGCCGATCCGGCGCTGGAGTTTGCCGCGGAAGTACGCGTCGGACTTACTCGAAGCGGGCAGAAAGAATTGCCTTCCAAATATCTTTATGACGATGTCGGCTCGGCATTGTTTGAAGTCATCAGTGTTCTGCCGCAGTACGGTTTGACCCGGGCAGATGAGCGTTTGCTGCGGCGCCACGCGCATGAGATTGTGGAGCAGGTCCCTGGGCCGGTGGCTGTGGCGGAACTGGGCAGTGGGAGCGGCAAGAAGACGCGCTGGCTGCTGAAGGCGCTTTGTCGTCGGCAGCACGTTTCTTATTTTCCCATTGAAATTTCTCCTAGCGCTCTGGCCATGTGTGAGCGTGAACTGGGAGACATCGATTGCATGAGCATCGTGGGCTTCGAGCGCGAATATCTGGATGGTTTAGTCGAGGTCGCGGCCCGGCGCCGTGAGGGGCAGAACCTGCTGGTGTTGTTTCTGGGAAGCACGATCGGAAACTTCGACCGGCCGGCGGCCGCGAAATTCCTTCAGGAAGTGCGCCGGATTCTGCAGCCGGGCGATTCGCTATTGTTAGGCACTGACCTGGAAAAACCGGTTCCGCAGTTGCTGGCGGCCTATGACGATCCGCTGGGAGTCACGGCGGCATTCAATCTGAACCTGCTGGCCCGCATCAATCGGGAGCTCGATGCGGATTTCATCCTGGAACAATTTGAGCACGTTGCCTGCTTCAATCCGGAAGCGCGCAGCGTGGAGATGCGGCTGCGTTCCCGGCGAAAACAAACGGTATCTATTCCCCGAGCGGATTTGACGATTGATTTTTTTCAAGGGGAGACGATCTGGACCGAGAGCAGCCACAAATATTCTTCTAAGGAGATGTCCCGGATTGCCAGAGACACTGGCTTCTTCTGCAAGGCCCAGTGGATTGACCAGGAATGGCCCTTTGCCGAAAACCTGTTGGTGGCGGAATAGCGTCTCTGGACGCTGCCGGGTGTCCGTTGAAGTAAGTGATTGATGACGTGGGCGACAGCAGGTCTTTCGACTCCGGGAAGGAGCGCGCAAGCGAGTCCATCCCTCCGCTCAACATGACGGTGTCGATTAGTTCCTCCTAAACTCGGTCATGCCACTCAAGATGACAATGTTGATTAACTCCTCGAAACCGTGTCATCCCGAGCGCAGTCGAGGGACCTGCTTTCCGCCGAAAGTTACGCCAAACCCGCGGTTTCCCAGTTGTAAAAAGATTGTCAACACTGCGTTGCAGAGCTTAGACATCAGGCAAGTGGTAGTAAGCTTGATTGGCAGCCCCCTTGCTCGCGTCGGGGTGAATGCGGAGCACAAACGATGAGACTGGAACCCAGCCGCGATCCGGCCCTTCAACGTGACGAGGCGCTGCCGCGCTTCGGTGTTCCCTATTCCGGGAGGCCGATGGAACGGATTCTAGTGGTTGAGGATGACCGCGCGGTCCAGAAGGCGCTCAAGCGTTTGTTTGAAGCGGAAGGATTTGCGGTCGAGATCAGCGCGGATGGGAAGTCGGCGCTGGAGGCTTATCGCGCCGTAACCCCGGCCGCAGTCGTGCTCGATCTCCGGCTGCCGGCCATGTCCGGCCGGGATGTTTGCCGCGAGATCAAGCAACTGGCGCCGGCGCTCCCTGTCATTGTTCTAAGCGCGGCAAGCGATGTTTCCGACAAAGTGTTGTTGCTGGAGTTAGGCGCCGACGATTATGTGACCAAGCCGTTCAGCCCGCGAGAACTGTTGGCGAGGGTCCGGGCGGCTCTGCGGCGAACTTCGCGGTCCGCAACCGCCGAAGTCAATGCCTTCGATGGTATCTCGGTGGATTTCATCCGCATGGAAGTCACCCGTGACGGCCAGTCGATCGGGCTCACGGCCCAGGAATTCAAGACCCTCAAGTTCCTGTTGCAGAACGCGGAGCGCGTGATTTCGCGCGACGAACTACTGAATGAAGTCTGGGGATACCAGAATTATCCATCCACTCGCACCGTCGACAATCACATTCTGAAGCTGCGGCAGAAGCTGGAGAAGGACCCGGCCAATCCGGTACACTTCCGGACAGTTCACGGAGTGGGTTACAAGTTTGTTCCGTGATTCCCGCCGAGCCGGGCGCTGGAGAGATCGCTCATGCTGAAACTTCGGATGCGTACCAAGTTTCTGCTCTCTATGCTCCTGATTTCCGCCGGACTCACTTGTACCAGCCTTCTGCTGGTGCGGCACAGCGTACAGAAACAAACAAGACGGGAAATCTTCGCCGACCTGCGCAATTCGGTCAGCACCTTCCAAAACTTCCAGCGGGAACGCGAACTTACCCTGACTCACTCTGCTGAGTTGCTGGCGGATGTGCCCAATCTGCGGGCTTTGATGACCACGCAGCACGAAGCCACCATTCAGGATGCGTCCAGCGGCTTGTGGCGGCTGGCGGGCAGCGATCTTTTTCTTTTGGCGGACCGCACCGGCCGTGTCGTAGCTTTGCACACCGCGTCTCCAGGCCTGACCCGCGAGATGGCGCAACAGTCATTAGCCGCCACGTTGAGTGACGAAAGTTCGGGGCACTGGTGGTTTGGCGGGCAACATCTTTATGAGGTTTTTCTCCGACCGATATACTTTGGGCCGGCCGAAGAGAACCACCTGCTGGGCTTTTTAGCGATCGGCTACGAAATCGACGACCGGTTGACCTCGCAGGTAGGGCGAATTGCGGCCAGCCAGGTGGCGTTCTACTATGGCGACACCGTAGTGAAAACCACTTTGACTCCGGTGCAGGAATCGGAACTGGCGCGGCAGCGCGTTCTTCAGCCTCCGTCCGGAGACTCCCCGGCGGAAGCCCAACTTGGAGAAGAACGCTTCCTAACTACATCGCTCGAACTTGCCGGCGGCAAGAATCCCTCCGTGCGGCTGATCGTTCTCAAGTCCTACGATCAGGCAACTGCGTTTCTCGACAGTCTCAACCGCCTTTTGGTGGCGCTGGGGTTGGCTGCGGTTTTGGGTGGAAGCGCGCTGGTGTTTTTCATTTCGCACACCTTCACCCGTCCGCTCGGAAATCTGGTTGAAGGGGTGCGAGCGCTGGAGAAAGGCGACTTCAGTTACGCGCTGGATGCGCGTGGTGGCGATGAAGTCGCCGAAGTTACCCGGGCCTTCAACCGGATGCGCGATAGCCTGCGAAAAACACAACAGGAATTGCTGGAAGCGGAGCGGCTGGCCACGATTGGGCGCATGGCCAGTTCGATCTCGCATGATTTACGGCACTCGCTGGCTGCTATCGTGGCCAACGCGGAGTTCCTGTGTGAGAGCCGGTTGTCTCCCGAACAGCGGGAAGAGCTCTATCAGGAAGTGCGAGTCGCGGTGAACCAGATGACTGATCTCATCGACTCGCTGCTGGAGTTTTCGCGCACTCGCGAGTCTCTGCGGCCGACCTTCGGCAACGTCAAGGATTCGGTGGAGCGAGTG
>Ga0210384_10009309_pt1 | contig 10146 bp, 11 predicted proteins | sample IncBWH2MmetaG_FD_160574 | JGI IMG/M metagenome (GOLD analysis project Ga0210384, IMG submission 160574) | Forest soil microbial communities from Barre Woods Harvard Forest LTER site, Petersham, Massachusetts, United States - Inc-BW-H-2-M | ecosystem: Environmental > Terrestrial > Soil >...
CCAGGGCACCGCGGCCGACCTGCTCAAGCAGGCCATGATCGCCGTCGACCGCCGCCTGCGCCGCGAGCATCCCGGCGCCCGCCTGCTGCTGACGGTGCACGACGAGCTGCTGTTCGAGGTGCCGGAAACCGAGGTGGAGCCGATCGGGAGGCTGGTGCGCCAGGAGATGGAAGGAGTCGCCCAGCTGGCGGCCCCGCTGGTCGTGGACGTCGGCTCCGGCAAGAGCTGGTACGACGCCAAGACCTGAACGGGCCGCCCGCCCGCCGCCGCCGGCCGAAGACCGGTCCGGCGCTCGTCCCTCCTCCTCGCATACTCGTCGCCAACGCTGACGGAGGTCCTGTCATGCGGGTCGCTGCGATCTACGACATCCACGGCAACCTCCCCGCGTTGGAGGCCGTGCTCGCCGAGATCCGGCGAGCAGGCGTCGATCATGTCGTGGTCGGGGGCGACGTGCTGCCGGGTCCGATGCCAGTTGAAACGCTCGACTGCTTGCTGGGCGTCGACGACTTCCCGGTCCAGTTCATTCGCGGGAACGGCGACCGCGCCGTGCTCGAAGAGAGGGCGGGCGCGGAGACGAGCAGCGTTCCGGAACAATTTCGAGAGGTCATGCTCTGGTCGGCGAGGCAGCTCCGTCCTGAACACGAGCGGCTGCTGGCCAGCTGGCCCCAGACACTCCGGCTCGAGATCCCCGGGTTGGGCGAGGTGCTGTTCTGCCACGCGACACCGCGCAACGACACCGAGATCTTCACCCGCCTGACGCCCGAAGAGCGCCTGCTCCCGGTCTTTGCAGGCCTCGACGTCGCGCTGGTCGTCTGCGGCCATACCCACATGCAGTTCGACCGCAGGATCGGCAGCATTCGAGTGGTCAACGCCGGCAGCATCGGAATGCCGTTCGGGGAGCCGGGCGCCTACTGGCTCTTACTTGGCCCCGGCGTTCACTTGCAACATACGCCTTACGATCTCGCCGCCGCCGCCGAGCGCATTCGCGGCACGAGCTATCCGCAAGCGCGAGAGTTCGCGGCGCAAGACCTCCTGCACCCCCGCTCCGACAGCGAAGCCCTCGAATCCTTGGCCAAGGCCGAGCTGAGATGAGGCCCGCGGACGTCGACTCAGGGGGTGCCCACGCTCAGAATTCCGCCCAACCTCTCGGACCTCGCCCGCGAAGGCTCACAGCCGGGCCCCCCACCTCGGACACGGCACCGACGCAGGCAGCCTCGATGTTCAGCGCCAGGAACCCGCCGAATCCAGCTGTCCAGGCGATCCACCGAGTTGACCCGTGGCTTCTATTCCACTAAGCTTCTTGCATAGCATTTCACCGAGTGCGCTTACCGGACCTCTAGGCAGGCCCAGAAGAGGGAGGAGAGCCTTTGAGCTTTCTTGCGGCTGCGATCCTCTCGATTCAGCAGTGGGCCGAGGAGCTGGATGGGTGGCAGGAGGAGTTGGATTTCGTTCCGCTCGCCGCGCATCTCTTCGCTCTGGGAACCCAGATCCTGTTGAACGAGGGCAGCGCCCGGTTGATGATGCGGTTGGATCCGCCCACCCCCCGGACGGATCTAGAGTTGCTTCGGCGTCAGCTCACGGCAACGTCCGACACCACCGACGGGCCGGCGCTCTACGGAACGATCGTCGCCGCTCTCGTTACCGTCGAGGCGGTGCTCCTGAAGGAACCCAGCCTCGCAGCTGCGCTCCCTCCCTTCACCGATCTGACGCCGCTGAGGTCAAAGGCGCCTGCTGAGGGGTTCCGTGACATCCGGGGGCGGGTTTACCATTGGGTCCGCCCCGCCTCCGCCCTGGCCGCTCTACGAACCCGGCGGTACGAGGATGCGAGGTCGCACCCTCCGGATCCCATGCCCCATCCGGGGATCTACCTCAACCGCCTCTCCCTGTACTGGGACTCAGACCCACAGCTTCCAAGGCTCACCCGGGTGCCCTCCAACCCGCGGATCGCCCCCTTCTTTCGGGACAGCGGAGAAGACGTAGTCGTCCGGAAGAGGTTCAGGCTCGCTCTCTGTCCTCTGGAAGGTAGCTTCTATCCACGCTTCTCCGTCGGGAAAGGTGGAAGCCTCTTCCGAGTCCACCAAGAGAACCCCATGGAGGGACCCGCCGAGCTCAAGGCCCACCTCGAGGCGGTGATCGAGGTGGCTGCGAAAGAAGAAGTCAACCTGATCCTACTTCCGGAGCTGACGGTTGACGCCAGTGCCCGCAGTGAGCTCCGGAACGCGCTGATCGACCACGCCCCGAGTTCTCTTTACGGGGTCGTGGCCGGAAGCTTCCATCTCTGGGAAGGAGGCTCGGCTGCGGATGGCGAGCCGCAAGGGCCTCCGGTCAACGAGACCGTATTCCTCGACCGGACGGGAGCCTCGGTGATGGTCCACCACAAGAAGGGCCGCTTCCGCGTCAGCTCCGCGAAGGTCGGTCCTAAGCTCTTCGCCGACTGCTCGAAGGAAAACCTCCGTAAGGAGATCTTCGAAGACATCCGTTACGGCTCCGAGCTCCGCCTCGTCGAGACCTCGCTAGGGCGCATGGCGATCCTCATTTGCGCCGATGCCATCGCCGCGGACGACCGGGGGTATCTCCCTCTGATCCGCAGGCTCCGCCCAGACCTTCTCCTGATCGTGTCCATGAGCGATGAGACCGAGCCCTTCGAGGCCTTTGCCGAGGAGATGAGCCGCTATTGGATCGGGACCGTCTTTGTGAACGCCCATTGCATCCTCGAGGAGGCCCGAGCTGCGAGGGCTGCCAAGGAGGCTCGGGAAGCCGCAGCCCGGCAGGAGGCTCCGGCGGCCGCCGAAACGCAACACTCCCAGGATAGGCGGTCTCCCTACTTGGCGAGCTGGAATCTCGCTCTCTACGAGGCCGAGAACCAACCACCGACTCTCGGACGCTGGCGGTTCGGGCGCGATCCGGAGTGCTTCTACTTCAAGGAGTCCAAGATGCGGCCAAGGGGCTGGCGCGACTTTTCCCGCGACGCCTCCAGGAACGGCATCTCTCTCCTCGTCCGGGAGGAGCAGATCCTCGGCATGGTCCTTGACCTGGGAGTTCACTGGCAGGATTGACGGAGAACCGAAAATAGGAGAAAATTTCCTGTTGACTTTCTGCTCAGCATGAGCTAGAAAACAGAAAGCAGTGGCGCTAGGGGCCCTGCCAGGGGTGTATTTCTGCACTTGGGAATCGCTTCTGACCCTGGAGGACAAGGAGGAAATGCTCATGATGGAACCTTCCGCCCGCCGCCAGCCCTCGGACAATCTGGAAGAGCTTCAGGCCCAGCTCCTGCGGGAGCTGGGCCGTCTGAGCGAGAGCCGGAGGGAAGAGCCGGAGCTCTACCGAGCCTATCTTCAGCATACGCAGGTCCTTGCCTGGAGAGGGGTGGCCGACGGCCACATGGGCGCTCCTCGGGAGGCCCTCGAGTGCCTGCGGGCGGCACAGCCCTTCGTCGATCGGAACATGCCGGACCTGGAGCCGGCGGCGGCGGCTGCTGCGGAGATCTATCTCGTCACGCAGAGCCTCTCCTTGGCGGTCGAGGCGCTCGCCGAACGCCGGGCTGAGGACCGCATCTCGGAAGACCGCTCTGAAGTCGAGCGCGCGATACTCTGGATACTCGCCAAGAACCGTGGAACTTTCCTGCGCCGTGGGGAGATTCATGCACGCCTAAGCGAAGAGCACCGACCGACACCTCCACGCGTCGGACAAATCCTAGCGGAGCTGCATGAGGAGAGCATCGTCCTGCGGATCCACGGCCGTGCCCAGGGGAACCCAAACGCCGCGTTCTACGCCCTATCCCCGCGCGGAGTGGAGCTATGCAGGGGCTTGGACCTGATCCAGGACCAGGCAGATAACAAGCTGCCAGAACAGAGATTAGCCTCAGAGACCGCTCATGAGCCTCGCGACAAGAAGCGATCGGCCTTCGAGCTCGTGCCGGCCGGTCCGCCCTTACTCGACCAAGCTCTTTCGACGCTTGTAGATTCGGCCATACCTCCCGATTGGCGTTCGATTCTTGCGGGGTTGATAGGGAGTCTCGATCCGAATCCTGATATTAAAAAGCGCCTCGAGTACTGGGCAAGCCGATCATCGGCTGATCAGAATACCGACAACCTAATTGGCATGATCTACGCAGGGTGGGACCGCCACTTCTCGCCGTCAGTCGAGCCTGAGCACTCTTCTGGGAGTACAGAAATGCTCAACGTGCTGATCAACACCGCAGTAAGGACCTGTCAGGCTTGGACGAGCAATAATCCGGCCCCTTGAGGGACAACCGCCAGGGGATCGCCGCGATATGACTCTGGCAGGCCGGATCTCAGCAGCCCTTACCGAGGCTGCTCTGGCACCGCGAGAAGATGGTCTGAGAGGCTTCCTCCAGGGTTTCGTTAATCATGTAGTACGACTCCCTGGAATCCTGGGCTCTTTGGTAGCCGCTCTCGATGAGGAAGTAATCCCTCTTGCCGTTGGCGAGCATCAACTCCTCGCAGGACACGATTTCGCCCTAGCAGAGACAAGCGCTCTGGTTCGGGACGCGATTTGCAAGACAAATCACGGCGCTGCCTGGGCAGAGACACAAACAACCGGGCTTGCGTTAGGTGATCGTCAGCTGTCCCTTGTTATCAGGGCGTCATCGCGCCGCCTGGGCCTCATTGTAGTTCGAATCAGCAAGGCGGGACGCGTTCCCACAAGGACGCTCAACGCGCTGCGTGACAATGCTCCTCTCTTGGCACTGGCTCTAAAGTCTTCCATCGCACAAGAGGTGGGGAAGCGGGTCGAGCAGCTTCACGATCTAGCCCGCGAGACCCTTCAACAAAACCCGTTGGATTTCCAGCCGATGGTCGAAAGGCTCAGCAAGCTCTTCGATGCGGGTGTGGTAACTCTGCTTCTCAACGAGCAGGAAGAGTTGCATCTCTCCGCCAGCACCAATTCCCGAATCGGTACGCTGGGACAGATTGTCTACAAACGAGGTGAGGGCCTGAGCGGCCATATTTTCCAGAGCGGACGAGCCCTCAGACTCAGTAACACCGAGGATCAACAAGAGGTTTTCCGGCTAACCGGTTTGAGTCGGACTGGCCCTCGCCTCTCTGACTGGAATCATGAAGGTGATCCGCCTGTCCAGTTCCTAGGCGTTCCCATGCACTACGGAGGCCAGATCGCGGGGATCATCCGGATGTCCCGCGAAGAAGGGAGAGCGCAGTTCACTATAGAAGACCAAAGGGCTCTTCAGTTCTTTGCCGACATCCTCGGCACCGCGGTCGCGCCACGCTTGAAGATCCTCCTCGCGGAAAGTATGTTGGAGTCAGTCGCGGAAGGCATCGCTGTCTCCCGCTGGGAAAGATCGCCCGAAGGACGACCCATGTCCCGCATCATCATGGCAAACCCCGGAGCGGAGACACTCCTCGAGCGCGATCGTCACGCGATCGAGGGCCTCGATGCTCGCGAGATCTACGGCCCAGGAGAATACGAAAGACTACGTCAGGTGCTTCGCCCAGCAGTCGATATCGCCCGCCGCGAGGGGCACGCGGAGTATGGACCTATCCTCTCAAGGATGAAGAGGGCGGATCAGACGATGGCTCCTGTGACCATCTCCTACCGTCTTCTGACCAACCGACTCGTCCAGCCCCCCACCCTATACATCATCGGCCTGGCCCGGGAGACATCGCAGGTCGAGCTCATGGCGGAGCAACACAAGCGGCTGCTGGAGCTTCTGGGCGCCATGAGGATCGCCTACTTCCGGGCCGACCAGGCCGGGATAACCCAGGCCTCAACCTCTACTGACTGTGACATCTCGGGCTACTCACCCGAGGAACTCTCAGTTATGCCGCGAACACATCTCTACGCCGACCCGACGACTCCGGATCAACTGCTCCAGCGAGCCCGGGAGAATCAAGGCCATCTGTCCCGCGTCCTTGTCCAGATGAGACGCAAGAACGGAGAACGCTTCTGGAGCGAAGGGGACCTGCGTATCCTCAAGGATCCGATGAATCGGGAGATCGGCTCCGAAGGGCTCTACCGAGACGTCACCGACCGAATACGTCTGCAAGGTTTCATCAACTTGGAGACAGACAGGGTGCTCAGCGACTCAGAACTCTTCAAAGGGCTAGAGAAGGATGCCGAATTCCAGCTCGATTACCTCAGCAGCTTGAGCCACCAGCTCCAGACTCCCCTGGGCTCACTCCTCGAAACGCTGCGCAACTTCGAGAGGGGAGAGATCAGCCAGAAGCTGCTGCAGCTGAGGCTCCCCTACGTTATCGGCCAGACTGTCGTCTGTACTCGGCTCGTCCGCAACCTCTCCTACATGGACAAGATCCTGCGCAGAGAACCGTTCGAGAAGGGGCGCGTCTCCCTGGTCAAGTTGGCCATCCAGACCAAGCTGGACTTCGTCCACCTGCTGGAGGAAAGGGGGCTCGACATCCGCATAGACGACGAGAGCATTGAGCGGCACGTACTCGTCCAGGGGCACCAGGAGATGCTCCGGCAAGTTCTTGTGAACCTGGTTGACAACGCCATCAAGTACTCGCTCCCTCACACCAGCATCACCATCCGTGGCCGCAGATGGCCAGAGGGGAACGCTCTCGAAATCAGTAACGAGGGCCTCCCCCTCCCGGCAGAAGATCGCGAAAGGATCTTCCAACGCGGCTTCCGAACCCTGGCAGCCCAAGCTGCGGTCCCCCACGGAACGGGCCTCGGTCTATGGGTGGTGCGCAGGACCCTTGAGGCACATGGCGCCACGATCCGCTGCCTGGAAGTGCTCGAGGGCGGCAAGAAGCGAGTCCTCTTCCGTATCCTTTTCCCGCATCCGGCCTCCGGCCCCAGGAGAGGCTCATGAGTGGACGACCGCGCGTGCTCATCGTGGACGACCAGATGGGAGGTTTGCTCTGGCTCCTCGACCTGATCCAGAACCGCGGCTATGACGTCGTCATCGCCACCAACGAAGAGGCGGCGCGGGAGCGCTTGCGTGCGATCAAGGCTGCCACCGAGGAGTATGCTATGGCGGTCATCGACGTCATGGTTGCTGTCAAGGACCTCACTCAGATCGCGGCCCTCGACGATCAGTTCTTCGAGGACTCTCGCAATACCGGCATCCGCCTTTGCCAGCTCGCCCGCCACGACCTACAGATCCCGGCCGAGCAGCTTCCGATCGCCTGTCTCACCGCCCGCGAGGACGACGAGGTCCGCAACGCGATGCGCGAGCTGGAGATCCCCCTCTTCCATCGAGCCGAATACACCTCCTCCGACTCCATCCGGAGCTTCGTCGAAGAGCAGCTCCCTGCGGTGGGTACCCGATCCGCAGACACCCTCGGGTAACCCCCTGAGCGATCCTCCCGAGCCCCTCGTGGTGTCGAGGCTCTTCGGCGACTTGGGCGCCCGGGCACCCTGGGATAGCATCGCCGGAGGAGGTCTTTGCCATGCGATGGGTGGGCGCTTTCCTTGCCGGGTTCCTCTCGACGCTGATCTTCCACCAGGGGTTGTTGGCGCTCCTGCACCTGGCCGGAGCCTCCCCTCGCCCGGCTTACGTCATGACTCCGACGCCGCCGCTGGGCGTTCCCCAGGTCTTGTCGCTGGCGTTCTGGGGCGGCGTTTGGGGCATCGCTCTGTGGCTGGCCCTCCGATCCGTGGAGGCCTCGTGGCTCTACTGGGTCTGGGCGCTCGTCTTCGGCGCGATCTTCCCGAGCGTCGTCGCCCTCTTCGTGGTCCTTCCCCTCAAGGGGCAGCCTGTCGCGGGTGGCTGGAACCCCTCGTTGATCGTGGGAGCGCTGCTGCTCAATGGCGCCTGGGGCATCGGCACGGCCCTCTTCCTTCGCGCCTTCGGCCGATTCGTGCACTCCGGCGCCGGACCGTGATCGCGATCTGGCGATCTGGTGTGGGGTTCTGGGATGGGACTCGACAGCTACATCGCCAAGCAGATCTCGAACCCTAGCGGGCGATTCGCGCCGCTGGTCGCTCGGCTGCTGAACTCCGGCAATCGCGCTCTGAACCTCGAGGCGATCGCGGACCTCGACCTGCGCCCGGGTATGCGGGTTCTCGACATCGGGTTCGGCGGCGGCGTCTCTCTGCCCGAGCTTGCCGCCCGGGTGGGCGACCACAGCATGGTGGCGGGGATCGACCTGTCGGCGGCGATGGTCGGCCGGGCGCGCGGCCGGTTCCGGCAGCAGCTCCGCGCGGGCCGCCTGGAGCTGGAGCAGGGCAGCATCGAGTCCATGCCCTGGCCCGACGCCGCGTTCGACCGTGCACTCAGCGTCAACACGATCTTCTACTGGCCCGACACCGGGGCCGGCCTGCGCGAGGTTTGGCGCGTCCTCCGGCCGGACGGCGTCCTCGCCCTCGCCATGCGGTCGCAGCGGACGGTGGCGCCTGCCCACCTGGAGCGCTTCGGATTCAAGAACGTCAGCGCCCCCGACCTCGAGCGGCTGCTCGCGGCCGCCGGCTTCTCGGGAATCGTCCTCCGGGAGGTCGCGGGCGGACTCGCAGGCGGTGCGGTCGTGGCCCGAGCGGTCAAGCGGCAGGCCGGGGCCGAGAGGTAAATCGCCCGCCGCTGCCGGTCCGGGAAGCGAGTGTCGAGCGCAGGGCGCGCGCCGGCCCGCGCGCCGCCGCCGCCGAGCCTACCGCGTCACGTCGTAGACGAAGCGCACGTCCTTCTCCACGTCCGCCTGCAGGCTGCGGTGCACCGGGCAGGTGTGGGCGGCGCGCTCGAGCTTCTGGCGGTCGGCCGGCGGCAGGCTGGCCGGGAGGTGGATCTCGACCGGCAGCCTGGCGATGCGCCGCGGCTCGCCGGCCATGTGCTTCTCGACGCGGAAGGTCACCCCCGAGAGATCGATGCCGTTGCGCTCGGCGGCGATCGCCATGGTGGTGACCATGCAGGAGGCGAGCGCCGCCGCCACCAGGTCCGTGGGGGAGAAGGAGCTGCCGTCGCCCTGGTTGTCGACCGGGGCGGCGGTGCGCAGGACGACCCCAGAGGGGCCGTGGGTCAACTCCGTCTTGAGCTTGCCGGTATACCGGCCGGTGATCTCGACCGCCATCTCGCCCTCCTTGCCCGAGCCCGGCCTTCCCGCCGCGAGCCTGAGATGGCGAGTCTACCAGCCGGGCGCGCCGGGGAGGGCGCGCCCGGCCGCCCTCATCTGCCGGCGAGCAGGGCGATGCCCGCGAGCAAAGCGAGCGCGCCTTCCAGGAACGGCAGGCCGACGAAGCTCAGGCCCAGCAGCAACACCAGGCCGACGAGGATCAGGTAGATCGACAGCAGGATGATGCCAATGCTGCGTCCTCTCATCGTTGCTCCTCCTTTTCTCATGCGTCTTCTCATGCTTTCATACCTCGTGGGGCCCTTCCGAGCCCCGTCGGTCCTACGCGGCATGCGGTATGGTTGCCGCCATGCCCGAGAGCTCTCCGCCGGCCGCCCCTCTCTTCGACCTCGCCGGCAGGGTGGCGCTGGTCACCGGCGCCTCGCGCGGCATCGGCGAAGCGATCGCGAGGGCTTTCGCCGCCGCCGGCGCCCGGGTCGTGCTCGCCAGCCGCAAGCGCGCCGACCTCGAAGCCGCCGCCGATCGCATTCGCGAAGCCGGCGGCGAGGCGCTGGCGCTGCCCTGCCACACCGGCCGCGCCGCCGAGGTCCAGGCGCTGGCCGACGCGGTGCAGGGCGCCTTCGGCGGCCTCGACGTGCTGGTCAACAACGCCGCCACCAGCCCCCACTTCGGACCGCTGCTGGCGGCCGACGAGGGGCAATGGGACAAGACCTTCGAGGTCAACGTCAAGGGCTACACGCTGGTCACCCGCGCCTGCGTCCCTTTGTTGCGCGCCCGCGGCGGCGGCTCGATCCTCAACCTCGCCTCGGTCGCCGGCCTGGTGCCTCACACCGGCCTCGGCGTCTACGGCGTCACCAAGGCGGCGGTGCTGATGCTCACCCGCACCCTCGCCCTCGAGCTTGCAGCCGATGGGATCCGCGTCAACGCGCTCGCCCCCGGCCTCATCCAGACCCGTTTCAGCGAGGCCCTCTGGCAGGCTCCGGGATTGCGCGAGCGCGCCCTGGCTGCCATCCCGCAAGGCCGCATCGGCCAGCCCGAGGACCTGATCGGCGCCGCGCTCTACTTCGCCAGCGACGCCTCGCGCTACACCACCGGCGCGGTGCTGGTCGTCGACGGCGGCCAGACGCTCGGCGGCGCCTACTGAACC
>Ga0210384_10009312_pt1 | contig 10143 bp, 8 predicted proteins | sample IncBWH2MmetaG_FD_160574 | JGI IMG/M metagenome (GOLD analysis project Ga0210384, IMG submission 160574) | Forest soil microbial communities from Barre Woods Harvard Forest LTER site, Petersham, Massachusetts, United States - Inc-BW-H-2-M | ecosystem: Environmental > Terrestrial > Soil >...
CACAGCGTTACGCTGCGGCCCGTTCGCCCGCAAGCATTGCTTAAAAAGGAACACGGAGTGTGGGTCTACCAGGGCGAGTCAGCCGACATCTCCATTCCGGATCTGGTTGACGGCGGGCGTGAGAAGCGCGTGCGGGAAACGCTGGGTTGAGTGAATTCGATGAGGGAGTTCTTCGACACCTCGGTCTTGATCGCCGCCCTCTGGCGCGGGCATCCCCAGCACGAGGCGAGCATCAAGCTGCTGGCGGCCGCGACCAAGAAGCGAGCCGCCTGCGGCATGCATACCGTGGCCGAGGTGTACGCTGCTATGACGGTCTTGCCGGTCAAGCCCATGATCCCGCCGGAACAGGCCGTGCTGTTTGTCGAAGAGGTTCGCAAGCGCCTGACTCTGGTTTCACTGAATGAAGACGAATACTTCGAGACCATACGAAAGACAGCCGAGCAGGGATTTACCAGCGGCCGGGTGTACGATCCGCTGCTGCTGCGCTGCGCCGCCAACGTGAAGGCCCAGATTATTTATACCTGGAACTTAAAACATTTCCGGGCGGTCGCTCCGGAACTGGCCGCCCGGATGAGGACGCCATAAAGCCTGCGACGTTGATTTGATCGCCTACCGTTAGGACTAGGAGGCCCGAAACCATGACGATGAAGAACCCGCCGCATCCTGGCCGGATTGTCCGGCAGGAGTGCATCGAGCCGCTCCGCATCACCGTTAAGGAAGTGGCGGAGCGCCTTGGCTTCCAGCGCCAGACCCTCAACAACCTGGTGAACGGGAAGGCCGGAATTTCCCCGGAAATGTCCATACGGCTTTCCAAGGCCTTCGGCAGCAGCCCGGAAGTATGGCTCGGCGTGCAGATGGAGTACGACCTCGCGCAGGCTCGTAAGAGAGCCGGTCGCACCAAGGTTCAGCGGATCACTCCAGCGCACACCGCGGCCTGAGCCGCAACGCGTACAATGCCTCAGCCCAACAGCGCGGTCAGTTTGCGCACGTCTGCGACGTCTTCGAGCTTGCGAACCATTTCGACTACGCCTTTGGCTTTCGCGGCCGGCCACTTCGCGAAGGCGGCGCAATCCAGAAACTTGGCGGTCTCGTCGTCGAGCGACATTGGAATCATGGGACTGCCCTTCGCGAAATCGGCCCGGCCTGAAATGACGCGCCCGTCCTTCAAATGGATGCGCAGGATGGTGGTCATCTTGTTGTAGCCGGCCGCCTCGGCCACCGGGTCCACTCCGAATTTGACGCGCGCGATCATGGCTTGAACCTCGGGGCGATTCACGACCTCATCGGTAAATTCGAGCAAGCCGGCCTTGTTGTAGAGCACCAGCACAGCCATGCAGAACTCCATGCTGAATTTTCCTTCCAGGCTGGTCTTGGGCTGGTGGTGAATCAGGGCGTTGACGTTGTTCTTGTTGACGCCGACCTCGATCAGATCCACTTGATCCGCGGTGAAGCGGTGCTCTTTGAGCAGGCGCTCCATCTCGGTCATGCCGGGATGGCTCAGCGACCCCGAAGGATACGGCTTGATCGAGACGCCCGGGGAGACGAAGGTCCACGGTTTGCCCAATTTCCCCATGATGGCGGTGGAGTCGTAGCCGCCTCCCGCGGCCTTGAAGAACCCGCGCGGCGCTTCGAGAACGGTGTCCGCGGCGGTCCACCCCAAGCCGGCCAGTTCAGCCGCCGTCACACCGCTTTCCGCGGCGCGTCCCGCATGCAGAGGCTTGGTCATGGTGCCGAAATTCTCGCGCAGGCCGGCTCCTTCGCTGGCCGCGATTCCGAGCGTGGTCAACACCCGTGCGCGGTCGAACCCCAAGAGCTTGGCCGCCGACGCAGCCGATCCGAACACGCCGATGGTCCCAGTCGTGTGAAATCCGTCTTCGTAATGTCGCGGCGCGATCGCTTCCGCAATCTTGCATTCGAGTTCGACGCCAATGTTATAGGCCAGCATCAGTTGCCGGCCCGTCATCGATTTGGTTTCGGCCAGCGCTAGCGCGCCGGGCAGCGCGGGAGCCGTGGGGTGCGTCAGCAATCCGTAGACGCGGTCTTCGGCGACGGCGAGCTGCGTGTCATCGTAATCGTCGGCATGAATTCCGACGGCATTGGCGAAGGCCGCAAAGCGCACCGGCGCCTTGAGAGACGACCCGATCACCGTGGCGCCGTTCGCGCTGCCGGTTACACCCAGCGATTTCAGGTATTGCCGCACGATCTCGCCCGACTTCGCCGCCGAGCCGCACAGCGCCAGTCCCAGGCCATCCAGGATCGACTTGCGCGCCAACTCGATCACCTCGGCCGGCAGGTCTTCGTAGCGCGTCTTGAGAATGAAGTCGGCGGCATACGCGGTCACCGGCTCGATTTTCTCGGTTTTCTGGGCCTGGGTTTTTTGAGCCTCGGTTTTCTGAGCCTCGGTCTTCTGAGCGAAGGACTGGCGCGTCGTGCCGGTTCCGAAAGCCAGCAGGGCGGCCTTGCTGAGTTCACGTCGAGTCATGGGATCATTCTAGCGCCCGCGCCGGGGGAGTTGCGGGTCGCTTCACAGCGGTTCCGGCACGGCCGCGCCGTCGCCGCGCGGATCGGAAGCGGCGTAGTTCATCCCGGTTTTCGAATTGTGCAGGATGGCCTGTCCGCGTCCCATCGCCTGATCGTATTCGCGGGAGACGCCGATCACGTGGCCGCGTTCTGATAGTTGTTTGAGCGCCGCCTCCGGCACGCGGCACTCGATTTCAACTTCGTTTCCTTCGGGGCCGCCCTTCGCGAAACGCGGGGCCTCCAGCGCCTCCTGCACGTTCATTCCGTAGTCCACAAAATTCGAAACAAACTGCGCGTGCGCCAGCGGCTGCACAGGCCCGCCCATAATGCCGAAACCAATATGCTGTTCGCCCCGTTCCATGAATCCGGGGATGATTGTGTGGAACGGCCGCTTGCCGCCCGCCAGACAATTGGGATGCTTCGGGTCGAGCGTGAAACCGCCCCCGCGGCTCTGCAGCACGAAGCCCATCCCTTCGACCGTGACGCGCGATCCGAAGTGCCCGTACACGCTCTGAATCCAACTGGCAATGTTGCCGTCCCGGTCGACCACGGTGAGATAGGTCGTATTACTTCCGATGGGCTCGCCGGCCTTCACGTTCGGATTGGCGCGTTGAGGGTCGATCAGCGCCGCCCGCTGCCGCGCGTAATTTTTAGAGATCAGCCCGGCGACCGGCACATCGCACGTTCGGGGATCGGCATTGTAGCGGCGCACATCTGAATAAGCCAGCTTCATGGCCTCGATCCGTTTGTGGATCTCGGCCGCGCTCAAAGCCCCCGCGGGAAACGGCGCCTCGGTCTCCATGATGTTGAGCATTTCGAGCGCGATGATGCCCTGACCGTTCGGCGGCAGCTCGCACACGCGCCAGCCGCGATACTCGGTTGAGACCGGCTCGACCCACTCCGGGCAATACGACCCGAGATCTTGCGCGGTCATCGTCCCGCCCAGACGCCGAGACGTTTCGAGAATCGCGTCTGCGATTTCACCTTTGTAGAACGCCGCCGGACCGTCTCCCGCGAGCAGCCGGAACGCGCGCCCCATGTCCGGATTCCTAAACAGATCGCCCGTCTTCGGCGGCTTGCCATTCGGAAGAAAAACGCGCGCGGATTCAAGGTCGCCTCTCAGCGCTTCCACGATGTCGGGAGCGGCCCACAGCTCCTCCATCCCTTCATGCACGGCGAAGCCCTGTTCAGCGCAAGCGATCGCATCCTGGAATAAATCTTTCCACGGAAGCTTTCCGAAGCGCTGGTGCATCTGATGCCAGCTCTCGACGGCGCCTGGAATGGTCACGCTATGGATTCCCTCGCTGGGCATCTTCTCGACGCCTTGCGCGGCGAGGAACTCGGGACACAAAGCTTGCGGCGCAGGCCCGGAGCCGTTCAGCCCCGTCAATTTACCGCTGCCGGCGTCCCGGTAGATGACGAACAGATCGCCGCCGAGGCCGGTCATCAGCGGCTCGGTCACGGCCAGGACGGCGTTCGAAGCGATGGCTGCATCCACCGCCGATCCGCCGCGCGCCAGGACCTGCGCTCCCGCCTGCGAGGCAACCACTTGACTCGTGGCGACGATGCCGTTTTGGCTGATCACCATCGACCGGCCGTAGCTTCGGCCCTGAACATGAGGCGCGGCCCACATGACTAAGAGGATAATGTAATAGATACCCTTATGACTACTCAAACGCAGATTTCTTTCTCGCCTCTTCAGATAACCGCGCCCGTCAGCGAAGCGCACGCCACCGTCCTCACCAAGGAAGCCTTGAGCTTCCTCGGTAGCCTCACGCACGAATTCGAAGCGCGCCGCCTGGAACTACTCGAGCGCAGGCGTGTCCGCCAGGCCGAGATCGAGGCCGGAAAACTTCCCGATTTTCTTCCTGAGACAGCCGCGATCCGCCAGCAGGAATGGCGTGTAGCTCCTATTCCGAAAGACCTGCTGGACCGCCGCGTCGAAATCACCGGGCCGGTGGACCGGAAAATGGTCATCAACGCCCTCAACTGCGGCGCGAACGTTTACATGGCCGATTTCGAGGACGCCAATTCGCCCACCTGGACGAATAACCTCGATGGCCACATCAATCTGCGCGACGCCGTGAATCGCGCCATCGAGTATTCGAGTCCCGAAGGCAAGCGTTATAAGCTGAATGAGAAGACCGCCACGCTGTTGGTCCGCCCCCGCGGCTGGCATTTGACCGAGAAACACGTCTTGTCCGGCGGGCAGCCGATTTCCGGTTCGCTGTTCGACTTCGGCTTGTATTTCTTCCACAACGTGAAACAACTGATGGCGTCGGGCACGGGCCCTTACTTCTACCTTCCGAAGCTGGAGAGCCATCTCGAAGCGCGCCTCTGGAACGATGTGTTCAATTTCTCGCAGGACGCAATGGGCGTTCCGCGTGGCACGATTCGCGCCACCGTGCTGATCGAAACGATCATGGCCGCGTTCGAGATGGATGAGATTCTGTACGAGCTGCGCGACCACTCCTCCGGACTCAACTGTGGCCGCTGGGACTACATCTTCAGCTTCATCAAAAAATTCCGCAATCGTCCCGATTTCGTGCTGCCCAATCGCGCGGAAGTCACCATGGAGCGGCACTTCCTCAAATCTTATGTCGATCTGCTGATCCAGATCTGCCACCGCCGCGGCATCCACGCCATGGGAGGCATGGCCGCGCAAGTGCCGATCAAGAACGATCCGGCCGCCAACGAGCAGGCGCTCGACAAGGTCCGCAAGGACAAGCTACGCGAAGTGCGGGCCGGGCATGACGGCACCTGGGTTGCCCACCCGGGCCTGGTGGCAATCGCCAAGGAAGTTTTCGACGAAGGCATGAAGGAAGCCAACCAGATTTCGCGCAAACCCGAAGCCGTGCACGTGACCGCGAAAGATCTTCTGGCCGTGCCGGACGGTGAAATCACCGAGGCAGGCGTACGGTGGAACATCGACGTCGGTTTGCAGTATCTGGAAGCGTGGCTGCGCGGCATCGGCTGCGTGCCCATCTACAATTTGATGGAGGACGCGGCCACGGCCGAAATCTGCCGCGCGCAAGTGTGGCAGTGGGTGCGGCACGGCGCGAAACTCAACGACGGCCGGCCCGTGACGGCCGACATGGTACGGCGTATCACGGAGGAGCAGCTCACGAAACTGCGAAGCGATCTCGGTGCGGCGCGCTATGACTCCGGGGCCTTCGGCAACGCAGCCAAGATTTTCCAGGAGCTGATGACCAACCGGGATTTCCCGGAGTTCCTCACGCTGCCCGCGTACCAGTACATCGATTGATGCCACATCCCCATGCGCCACGGGGCGTTACAGATGTTGATCGGGTATGTGGCGGTGGCTGGGTTTGTTTGGGTCTGGAGGCACTCTTCGTCACGGACTCTGAGATCAACCATAAATTACCTGACTACCAAGCGGCGCTCAATTAGACTCCAAAGGCTACAATAGGATGTGGGATGCCTACCACCAACTGAATCGCTGAAAGAGTTACTGTCGGCCGTCGCGAGTCCACGGCCGTTCATTGTTTTGGGCGCTGGCACTTCGGTTCCTCTAGTGCCCGCCACCGCACAAATCCGCGACTACGTTCGGCGTGACTTCGCAGCGACCGGAAGTTGGCCCGCCGAACCACGAACGGGCGGCACCTTGTTCAACCGAGTCTTTGGGAATTTCGTTCTAAGGTCGTTTGAGGATTGTCTGCTCCTCCGGAATCGCGGAGGGCTGGATCTGTTCGTTCAGAAGGCCTTAACGGTTCCGCTTTCCGGGCCCGCTCCAGCGCAGTACCGCATCCTCAGGCAGGCCTCGCGCGGTACGACGTTTTTCAACTACAACCTTGACAGCCTTGCTAGTTTTTATCTGGGCAGACAATTCTCTGTGCACACGCCTCATGGCTCTCTTGATCGCGAATGGACAACGTCACCTTATGTGATGGACTACCTTAACTTGTCACTGGACAGTAGTTTTCCGCACCTGCGACCGAAGGTTCTGCCTGGACCAGAGCCAGCAACCATCACAAACTCCTCCTCCTTTATGCGCGCTCGTATACCCCTTGCTAAAGCCAGCGCGGTAGTAATGATCGGCTATTCTTTCGCCTTGAACCCATTCGGAAAGCTCGACGACGATGAGTCTTTCGAGCATTTTGTTGATCTCCAAAGCCGGGCTACTTGCCCGATCCTTGTTCTGGATTATCGCCCGATTTCATTGATAGATCGACTGAGAGATAGGCTTAAGTCCAACCGCGTTCGTTTGGTTCAACTCCGCTGGGACCTATTCTCGTCGGCCCTCATGCCGCTTCTGGGAACTGCGGCTTCGATTGGCGATTTGCGGTCCGATTCCGGCATTCGGGCGATTCGCGAGAACTACGCTCGACTCCAGTAGCAGCATATTCTGTAGCGTGGAACCGAGATGAACTCGGGCCAGTTTGTGCGATAACGTTGCGTTTTCGGCGCAGGCCGACTTCCTAAACTTGATCCGCATTGACGTTGCGCGGGCGGACGTCCGGTATGGCCCCAACTGCGGAATCTGCACCGTGACCGAGGCGGCAAGGCAGGAGGGAGCCGCCTATCGGAGGCCGACATGGTACGGCGTATCACGGAGGAGCAGCTCACGAAACTGCGAAACGATCTCGGCGCGGCGCGCTATGACTCCGGCGCCTTCGGAAACGCAGCCAAGATTTTCCAGGAGCTGATGACTAACCGGGATTTCCCAGAGTTCCTCACGCTGCCCGCGTACCAGTACATCGATTGATGCCACATCCCCATTTGAGTCTTGCGCCAGCAATCCTCTTATGGAATAATCAACGGAACCGGAAAGCATTCTCGGAGGCCGGCTCTGGAGGCAGGGCGGCATGGAATTTAGACTTTCTCTGGTTGCGATCAACGTGTGCGGGGCGTTGGGAATTGGCATTATAGCGCTGGTTTATAAGATTCAGACGATAAATCAATCGAAGCGCGTACGCCGGTTGCGGGAAAGATTGCAGGCGAGTGTCTTAGGTCGCCGGGCCGGCGGTTCGCGAGGCCCTAGAACGTTGCCAGCGCGTTAAATGAAGTCGCGGTTCCCCCTGGAACGCGCGTGAATTGCACGATGGTCAGAAATTCCCACCGCTTGCGGCTGGCCGCTCCGCGTCAACACGTTTCGCAAGGGTTCCAAACGGGGCTATACTCTATAACTGGATCGCTTAGCAGCCCGGGACCCTTCTGCCACGGGCTCTTGCACCGTCCAAGTTGAGGGAGGACACCATGAAGAGAACATTTCTGAAGTGCGTGGCCGGTGCGTGCCTGCTCACGCTAGCGGCGCTGACCGCCGCCGCGCAAACCGGGGCGAAAAACGGCGAGTGGACCACCTACGGCGCGGATCTCGGCAACACCCGCTATTCACCGCTCGACCAGATTAGCGCCGATAACTTCAGCAAGCTGCAAGTCGCCTGGCGATTCAAGACGGAAAGCCTGGGGCCGCGCACGGAATACAACCTGGAGGCGACTCCGCTGATGGCCAAAGGCGTGGTCTACACGGTGGCCGGCACGCGGCGCGCGGTGGTGGCTCTCGATGCTGGCACCGGTGAGCTGCTGTGGGTGCATGGCGAACGCGAGGGCGCTCGCGGGGCAGCCGCGCCACGCCAGCTTTCAGGACGAGGACTCTCCTATTGGACCGACGGGCGCGAGGAGCGGATTTATTACGTCACGCCGGGCTACCGCCTGATCGCCCTCGATGCCAAGACCGGCAATCTGGTACCGAGCTTTGGGACCAATGGCGTTCTCGACCTGAAGCTGAACGATGATCAGGAAATCGACTTGGTCACCGGCGAAGTGGGCCTGCATTCGGCGCCCATCGTCGCCGGCGACACCATCATCGTCGGGGCCGCGCACAAATCCGGCGGCGTGCCTAAGAGCCGCGGGAACGTGAAGGGCTTCGTGCGCGGATTCGATGTGCGCACCGGCAAGCGCCTGTGGATCTTCCACACCATTCCCAAGCCCGGCGAATTCGGGTACGACACCTGGGAGAAAGATTCCGCGGACTACACCGGCAATACCGGTGTCTGGGGCCAGATCAGCGTGGATCCGGATCTCGGCATGGCGTACCTGCCGGTGGAGCTTCCCACCGGTGATTACTACGGCGGCCATCGCCCCGGCAACGGCCTGTTCGGCGAGAGTGTCGTCGCAGTGGATCTGAAAACGGGCCAGCGGAAGTGGCACTACCAACTGGTCCATCACGGCATCTGGGACATGGATATTCCGTGCGCGCCCATGCTGGTGGATATCAATGTGAACGGCCGGGCGATCAAGGCGCTTGCGCAGCCCACCAAACAGGCGTTCCTGTATGTTTTCGATCGCACCAACGGGCAGCCGGTGTGGCCGATTGCGGAGCGCCCGGTCGAGCAGTCGACGGTGCCCGGCGAGAAGACCAGCCCGACCCAGCCCTTTCCCACCAAGCCGCCCGCGTACAACAAGCAGGGCGCTGTGATTGACGATTTGATCGACTTCACGCCCGAGCTGCGTGCCGAAGCCGTCAAGCTTGCGTCGCGCTATCACATGGGGCCGGTGTTCACGCCGCCAGTCGTCAGCAAGGCCGAAGGCCCTCTGGGCACGCTGGCCATGGCCACCGCCAACGGCGGAACGGTGTGGCAGGGGGGGTCCTATGATCCTGAAACGCACATCGCCTATTTGTACTCGCGCCGCGTCATCGGTTCTTTGGGCCTGGTTCCGCCTCCCAGTCCCGCCGTTTCCGACATGAACTACGTGCAAGGGTCGGCGGTCGCGGGCGTGCGTTCCACGGGTGGAGCGGGCGCCGACGGCGCAGCACCCGCGGCCGCGCCAGCCGAGGACGGTGGCCGCGTCCTCGCGGTGCAGGGACTGCCCCTGGCGAAGCCTCCTTACGGCCAGATCACCGCCATCGACTTGAACAAGGGTGACATTCTGTGGGAGGTGGCGCATGGCGAAACTCCAGACGAGATTCGCAATCACCCCGCTCTCAAGGGCCTCAACATTCCGCGCACCGGCCGCGCCGGCATCATCGGCACTCTCGTTACCAAAAATCTGGTGATCGCCGGTGAAGCCGGCACCTTCACCACGCCGTCGGGTCAAAAGGGCGCTATGATGCGCGCCTACGACAAGATGAGCGGCAAGGAAGTCGGCGCGGTTTACATGCCGTCGGGGCAAACCGGCTCGCCCATGACGTACATGCTGAATGGCAAGCAGTATATTGTGGTGGCCATCGGCGGACCGGGCTACCCGGCCGAATTTATCGCGTACCGGCTGCCGAACTAAGCAAGAAGACAGAAGTCAGAAGACACAAGACAGAATGCCGGAAGGCAACGAGCACAGTTCGTGCACGCCGGGTAGGGCGGCCTTCAGGCTGCGGCGGGCTTTCAGCCCGCCTCGTGCGCCGAACAAGATAAGCGGAGGTACAACGAAATGATCCCGATGAAGTGGCGAGCTCTCCTAATAGGTAGCCTTTCCGCAGTGCAGATTTTTGCCCAGGCCACATCCCAACCACCACCACCCGCGCCGGGGCCGGGTGGCGGTCTCTCGGCGGGCGTCACGCTGCCGTCCGCGCCCAAAAAACTCAGCCCGCTCGAAAAGCTCACGCCCGTCAACGATGCGGCCCTCGTCAAACCATCCCCCGGCGATTGGCTGACCTGGCGGCGA
>Ga0210384_10009314_pt1 | contig 10142 bp, 5 predicted proteins | sample IncBWH2MmetaG_FD_160574 | JGI IMG/M metagenome (GOLD analysis project Ga0210384, IMG submission 160574) | Forest soil microbial communities from Barre Woods Harvard Forest LTER site, Petersham, Massachusetts, United States - Inc-BW-H-2-M | ecosystem: Environmental > Terrestrial > Soil >...
CAGGCCGTGTCAAACCAACCATTGGCTGCGCGGGATTCACGTGAGCCCGACACCTTCAGATTGCACCCCGGCACAAGATCGGGCCGCATCCAGAGGCCTTGAGCCCCGAAGTACCCTTGACCACCGCCGAACTGGCTGAGAGCCGACCCCGGGAAAAATTGGTACGCACTAATGGGAACACCACTACGTACGGTAGTGATGCCGTTGACCCGCCATCCCCCGACTACCGCGTTCAGGACTCCGTGAGCGTCCTGCAAGAAGCGCTTGGAGCGGCCAAAAGGCAAATCAAGGCCATACCCAACGGAAAGGTTTTGAGGAATGTCGTAAGAACTCACCGAGTACTCTCTCTCCAGATGGTTGTTGTCCTGAGTCGCCCCCCCGAAAATGAATCCCTCGTCCAAAAAGGCGCTTGTGCTGTCGGTGTTGGACATCAGTCGCGACCAGGTATAGGCAACGCTCAGGATGCCTTTACCTCCGAATCGTTTCATGAACGACGCCTGGAGTGAGCGGTAGTTTGAGGTGCCTCGGTGAGGATCCAGGAATAGAACTCGCTGGTACTGCGGGAAGGGCAGCAAAAGCTGTCCGGTGGCAACCGTTGGTCCTGAGAGGGGTCCCGGAGTCGTAATGATTCCGAAGAACGGATTCGGAACCTGGGCCAACAACGCAGCCGGTCCCATGGAAAAATACTGATCGGGTAGTTGATTCTGGTTGAAATTCGAAACGGTAGCCCACCCCTGCATAAGAAGGTGAGTTCCCCTCGATCCCGCGTATGCCACCGTAAGGGAGGCATCCTTGCCGATCTGCCGTTCGACTGCCGCGTTCCACTGCTGCACATATGGCGTTTTGTCGCCAGGCGTGCGCATCGCAAAGATGCCCTGTCCGAAGAAGTCGCCGGGGGTTGCGTTTCGCCGCAGCGGCGTGGGAAGACCGTTAGGAAACGGGTTCGCCACGGTGGCAAGGGGACCACCGGAAGCTGGAGCTAGATTGACAGGGGAAAGGTTCGGTCCGTCCTGGCTGAGCGTGCTGGGCGGATAAGAAATGCCGTAGGCCCCGCGCAACACAGTTTTATCCGTGAGGCGGTAGGCTACCCCAAGCCGCGGCGAAAACAACTTCCAGTGCAAATTGTCCTCTCTCTGGGAAGGCCACGCTGGACTGTCAACTAAAGCCACGTTTCCCTTGAGTTGCTGCGTTTTTCCCGTGACCGGATTCAAGATCGATCCCAGCGGACTAGCCTGGTTCGGCAGAAACACCGTGTCATTGTTGTTCGCTTCCGAGAAGACACTGGGCTGATCCCAGCGGAGACCAGTTGTGACGGTGAGCTTTCTGGTGGCCTGGAAGGTATCGTCAACAAAGAAACCGTAGGAGTTGAAGTACGCCCTGGAACCGCCAATCATACCGGGCGCCACCTGTGTGCCTTGTGCGCCGATGATTCCAAGCAGAGCCGATGCCACTGCGCTGCCGCCCGCGCCAGACGCATCCGCGGTAGCCGCCTGGTCGAAGTTCAGAGTGAGAACTCCGTTTTCTGGATCCGAAATCCATTGCACATGGCGCAGTGCGCCCCCAAACTTGAGCTGGTGGCGACCCACAATCTTGGTGAGAGTTCCCGACAACCCGTACACATTCTGATGCCAAAAGAGCTCCGATCCAATGCCATTGCTTCCAGAGACTCCGAGGCTGTCGTTGAAACTCATTGCGGGAAAGTTCGCGGGGGCTACAAGCTGCCCTGCAAGGCCTCCCCAGCCGGCGCCGAATTGAGACAGGTCAACGCCCTGGCTGTTGGGAAATTCATGTTGAAAAACCCGGAGGTAAGAAAGGCGCAGATCGAGAATCGTCGAAGAGTTAAAGGCATGAGTGTCTCCGAGGATAGCCGAGTGAGTATAGATGCCCGTGTGACCCTGACCGTTCGTGTGCGTCCCCCAGGCATCATAGGGGTCGCTGTCTGCCTTCCAATACGAATAGCGGGCAAACAAACTGTTCTTTTCGGAAAAGCGGTGATCGACCCGAGCGTTGTATTGCTCGTTGACGCCTCCCGTGGCTTCCTGAACAATGAAGTTGTTCTGTAGGCCGGGCCGATTAGGAGCGGGATAGGACGCCGAAAAAAGCGCCAGCGCGGAGGGGTCAAGCCTGTTCGGGCAGATTTTGTTAAGCACTCCGTTGCATTGAAATTGAGTTCCCGTGGTTGGATCGTTGATCACAGGCAGGCCGGGTGCAGTAAAGTCACCTCCTAATTCGGCTGCGGTAGGAACTGTAGTGGTGACCAGCGTGCCGGTTTTCAGCTTTTCATATTCGTAACCGAAGAAAAAGAATGTCTTGTCCTTCCGTATCGGTCCACCAATTGTCCCGCCAAACTGGTTTTGGATCAAAGGCACGCGAGCAAGCCCGGCCTGGTTCGAAAAGTAATCATTCGCATTTAGCACCTTATTGCGCAGATACTCGTAAGCCGTGCCGTGAAAAGCGTTGGTTCCCGATTTGGTGGTTAGGTTAATGATGCCGCCGGCGTAGTTCCCGTACTCAGCAGCAACATTGTTGGTGACGACGCGGAACTCTTGCACTGCATCCTGAGAGGGAATGAGCGAGTTGAGATTGCCGGCAGGGGCGTTGGAGGCGACGCCATCGATGTAGAAAGAACTCTGGTTCCCGAAGCCTCCGCCGATAGCGTAGTTTCCAAATCCGATGGCGTTCGTTCTCGCCCCGCCCGCCTGGTTCGAGACCGCATTGCCGTAAGTACCGCCCTGGGCGACTACGCCCGGCACGAGCGTCAGCATGTTATTAATATTCCTGCCGCTAAGCGGAATACTCTCTACCGCCGTCTGAGTAATGACGGTCCCGAGGGAGGCACTGTCGGTCTGCAATGGCGGCGCCTCCGTGGTAACTACGACGCTGTCCGTCACACTGCCCACCTGCAGCGCGGCGTCCACGCGGGTGCTAACGTCAACTTGAACCTCCACGTTCTCTCGAGTGAAGTGCTTGAACCCGGCCATCTCAACCTCGATCCGGTACATCCCCGCAGTTAAGTTAGGGAAGGTAAATGTTCCGGCGCTGCTGGTCTGCGTGGTGCGGGTCTCGCTGGTGCCTAGATTGTTCAGCTTCACTGTGGCTCCCGAGACCGTGGCCCCGCTGGAATCAACAATAGTTCCCAGGACGGTTCCAAATCTGACCTGCGCAGACAAAGACAAACACGTCGTCGCTATGACGACGACAAGAACCAGCGTCATTAGCTTGAAAGGGCGTCGCTCCGCGGACACGACATCAATCTGGCTGACGGGCAAATTGGCTTGGTGGGGGAGGAGGACCTTGGCTGCAACTTTCGAGAGGTGGCCTGAAACCAACGACCGATCATTCGTCATATTTTTCGCCCCTTCGACGTGGAAAAGACAAGCGGCTGAATTTCGTAACGTCATCTCTGGGCCCGAAATCTGACCCTCACGATAAAGCGACGAAAGCTGCCTCTGGGATCACGCGGTCAGATCAACGGCGACCGACCACTCCCGGAGTGAACTTGTAGCTTTGAGTCTTCCAAGTTGTCAAGATCATTTGCAGACAACTTACAAAAACCTGCCTATACCACTTGGGATTACAGAATGGTAGCGGGGTGCTCATGTGAGCGTTTTGACGCCGCGAAGTGACCACAAACGTCAGTTGTAAGAAGAGCAGGACGGCAGGATACTTCTATTTCGAGAGCGAGCCACAAGACTGACGAACCATGAGTTTGCACCCTAAAAGCACATCGCGCGGAGGCAAATCGGGATTGGCAATCCTGTCGAGCATTACCGCCAAGGCAATTCTTCCGATATCACGGCACGGCTGGTGTTGAGTCGTAAGCGGCACCGGCAACAGTCGCGCATATTTCACATCGTCGATACCTACCATTCGGATGTCTTCCGGGATACGCTGGCCCAATGATATTAACGTGTGCATGAGGTTTCCAGCCGTATGGTCATTGGCACAAAGGAAGGAATCGGGTCGATCTTTCCTCAGAATGGACTTAATGAACTTTGTGTCAGATGCGTCGCCAAGCCGGACCAGATCATGTAGGTATTTTCCTGATCGAGACATGAGAGCCTCGCGATAGCCCGCGATGCGGGCGTCCACCGTTGGTGCTGAATTCGGTCGCGCAAAGAACACGATGCGCTTGGCGCCAACATTTATTAGGTGTTCAGTCGCGAGGTAGCCTGTCCGGCGATTATCAATTCCCACCAGATCGTATTTGCTGCGCTGAGGATAGGGCTCCAGGCAGCGGTCAAGAAGAACGACCGGAATGTGGGCCCGATCGAGAGCAGCGACAATCCGGTGATTTGCCTGAAATCTATTTGTACTGAATTCGACCGGCGCAAAGAATACACCCGAAACTTTTCGGGAGATGTAGTGTCGACATAGCTGCTCTGCAGCTTGCTCTTTTTCCTTTTCCTGAGGGACTGCATTTCCCCAGAGCAAAGAGTGGTGCATGGCTTGTTGCGCTTCCATCATGCCCTGGCAGATCACCTCAAAAATCTCTGTCTGGCCTAGCTCGGGAATCAAGAGTCCAAACACATGACTTCCCGTACTTGAAGTTGAAGACACAAAAGTGCCTGAACCAACACGCCGGGTCACGATTCCAAGTGACTGCAGCTCTCGCATAGCCCTGAACACCGTCATTCGGGAGGCACCGAAACGCCTAACCAGTTCAGCCTCACTCGGCAACCGCTGGCCAGCTTTATACCGACCGGAGGAAATATCTTCCTGAAGTTTGTCGAAGATTTGACGGTATTTGTGATTTGCCATCCAAGTTCCTTTTTCGCCCCGCATCCACTCAGCGCGGAGTGCTTAACGTCAATGTAGCCGTTGCGGCTGAATATTACCATATACAACTTATGGATCAATCTGTGGCAATGTTCTTGACATCTTGCGTTGTAAAACATTGATTTCCGGCATGGCAATCGGAATTTTCAAAACCGGGGCACTCGCTCTGATCGGCGACACCTCACGATCGACAACTGAACACACTTCGACCATGAATGCACCTTGCTGTCGGCGCGATCATGAGCCCGCCATTGTCGCCCGCCTCTTGGCGTGGCGACTGGTACGTCATGGAAGTAGCTATACGTCATCGCAGGGACAATCTGGGTTGTCCTAATTGTGACCGCTTCGTTTGTCAGATATCCGCAGACCAGAAGAACAGCAGAGCATTGAACTGAAGCGCTCATTGGGCATGAGGAGAAACCCTACGCTCTCGGGTTTTCTGCGGCGATATTTCTCTATGTAGCAGTCGAATGCGCCGTCTATGTCTGGATGCCTACCCCCTTATCACCTACCATGGCTCTGCGACCTTCATGGCTTCATACGCAATATCGTTTTTCTTCATCCTTCGAGCTATCGGGAGATTCATCGGATCATGAATACTCGGCCCGCCTAAATTGGACCGGCGTCATGACCATTTTCAGCCTGGCGATTTTTGTCTGCTTCATCGGCAGCATGGCCGGCGGAATCGGAACTGCGATATTCCTCCTACCATTCTCGGGACTCTTCATGTCCGTCATTTATCCCACGATAAACTCTAAAGGCATAAGCTGCTTCCAAGAGACAGAGCATGACGCCGTGGCGGGGGTAATTCTATTCTTCACCTGTGGGGCGGCCGTCTTAAGGCCATTGGCTATGGGTGCGATCAGTGACGCTTTTGGCGATGCGAAATATGGCTTCGTGTTGGCCACTGGTCTTGCAGGTCTGCTTTTTGTGAGCCTGCTCCTCAACTGGATTCTTAATCCTACCCGCGAACTTCTCCAGAAGCTGGATCGGAACGAATACGAAGTAATTTCCGGCGACGAACCTAGTGTCCAAGTGCAGCTCTAAGCCAGCCCATCATGAGCAGCTGAGGTCTTGTAACAGTTGGCCCACTTTGTATAGACAGCATTGGGCTGCTATAAATCCTTCATCCTAGCTTGAAGGAGTGGCCAATAATGCGTCAGGCGGTTAAGCGTGCTTCTTCTGTCATCCGTCATGCGAATATTCTGGATGGGCGGCCTGGGTTTCGCCTCCAGACTGAATGGGGTTACGTCTCGGTTCTTGACGGTGGCGGACACATTTGCGAGCTAGTTTCGCATAAGCACGGCACGCTAAATCCTCTGTGGAAGCCAACGTGGAAGACCATAGACCCGTCCACGTACACACGAGGCAAGCACACTCGAGTTTATGGACCGCCGCCTGAAGGTAGATTGTTGGCGGGCATCGCAGGGCACAGTATCAGCTTTGACTATTTCGGACCTCCGTCTGCAGAAGAGACTGCAGCAGGCCACAATACGCACGGTGAAGCTCCTGTGGTGGATTGGCGTAGACGGGCGAGATCTGAGCGATCGATGCCAGTGCTTATCTACGACGCCCATCTGCCGCAGGCCCAAATGCGGTTGCGCCGCGTGATTTCTCTGGATCGCGTTCAGCCCGTTGCGTATTGCGAAGAGACTGCTTTCAATCTGGCTACTTTCGACCGGCCAATTTCCTGGAATCATCACGTTACATTCGGCCCACCCTTTTTGGAATCCGGCGTGACCCTTTTTGACATGCCGGCCACGCGCAGCAAAGTCTGCCCCGCAACCTTCAGCAAGCAAATGTCGATCGAGCCCGATGCTGAATTTCAGTGGCCCAATGCGCCGACAAAAAAGGGGGCCTCGCTAAATCTGCGCACTACTGAAACGGGCCGGTTCGGTCACTACACCGCGCACCTGTTGGATGCGGCCCTTCAGACCGCTTTCATTGCCGTCTGCAATCCACGTCTACGACTCTTGGTTTTGTATCTTTTCAATCGACATGAGTTTCCCTGGGTCGGCAACTGGGAAGAATCCTATAGCCGCACTCATGCTCCGTGGAATGGGCGCGAATTCTGTAGGGGGTTTGAGTTCAGTACCACTCCGTTTCCCATCCCTCGACGGGAGACCGTTGCACAAGGAAAGCTGTTCGACGAAGCCACTTACCTATGGCTATCGGCAAAGAGCGTCACTAGAAGGCGATACATGATCATTCTGCTGGACGTACCGGAAACTTTCAGGGGGGTCGCCGCTGTTTACATCGAGCATGGCAAGGTACGGATTACTGAGAGGTCAACGCAGGCCGCCTTTCAGGCCCAAGTGAAGGACTTCTTGTAGTGGCCGACTTTTTCACAGCAACTGTGCCAAACTCTTGTCGAGCGAAAGGAAATTGGTCCCGTTTGCCGGGATTGTCCGCTTCCGCCTCGATCCGCGACCGGCGTGTGACACTGACTTTGACCAACCCGTCGCTCGACTCGTCCCTGTCATTGCGGGTTCGCTTCGCTGGTGGAGCACGCGCAACCGAAGCACGAGCTTCGGCGCTCACCCACTCGGACATGCGCGCCACCAACACCTTCGCCGACCCCGACGAAGTCAAACCGGCCGCGCATCCCGTCAGAGTCGTTTGCCCAGACAGGCCGTCGTGCTGGTCGAGTGTGCTATTACCTGATGAGTTCGCCACGCTTACCGAAATTCCAGTTGAATTTACTGCCCTGCGATTTCGAGAATTTGTCGCATCCGAACGCTTCCCCGCCCTCAACTACCCAGCAAGCTAAGCGGGAGAGCGCTACCTGGATACGTTCGCGAGGATCGGTTCTGCAACTGCCAAGTCTTTGCTCCTCAGTGAAGGGACTGTAAATACGTGACGACGGCCTGAAGGTCATCCGGGGAGAGTGGATTGGGCGACATTTGAGTGCCCGGTTTAATGCGCTGCGGATCGACGATCCATCCTGCCAGCGCGCCCACCGCGTTGGGCAGCGTCTCGGATGCAATCATGCTGCGGCTGGCCACATGGGTGAGATCGGGGCCGACCGGCCTCGGAGTCGCGATAGTTAATCTGCGATGCCTTTATTACGGCTTTGCGGCAGGTGTTTGCTGAATCTGTATAGGAATGCGGTCCGAATTCGTGGTATCAAGCGACACGATTCCGAGATTTCCGTTCAAGTCGCGGGCTCGCACGGTTACTGTGGACCGTTCCCCCGAAGGCCCAGGAACCGTCCTGCCGTTAACCAATACGGACACGCGGAGACCCGAGCCAGAATCGCCCAGATTGGTCTGTTCAATGGTTTGTTCGGTTGCTCGCTCGCGAGAGGAACTCGATTTCTCGGTACTGGTCTTCCGCTCAATGAGGTGCAGCTTACCATCCCGCGTCGCACCCGGAACATCGACAGAATAAGTTTCCACGACGCTACGTTTTTCTCCGGGAGTGCTCTCAGATTCCTTACTCACGGCACGAGAGATTTCGCTCAGCTTGCCTTCCAAGTCAGGCCGGGAAACGCGCTCCTCTGTGGTGCGGCTTGCCCCTTCGTCTATGGTGGTGGCTTGGCGTACTTCGCTGATTTGCCAGTTTCCCGCTCCATCGGGAAGAAGCGTTGTTTTTTGCGATTCAATCGCATTGTTTGCTGAGCGTGTGCGGAGTTCGTGCGTCTTGAGAGCTGGAACCAAACCGCCGTTGATGTTTGGGAGCATCGCGGTAACGTTTGTCTCCTCCCTCTCCATCCCGAGTTTCTTTGTCTCCACAATTTCGCGTTGAACTGGTTGAAGAGTTCCGCTGAGGTCAGGATTCGAAGTCAACCTTGTCACCTTTGAGTCCCCGCCGGGAAGGATGCGCTTCTCTTCCTCGGTTACCTGCACCAGGCTTTTATTCCCGTTCACATCCCAGGCAAATGTGCGGATGGTGCTTCCCGAAGTGGAAGCATCGACGTTCACGGTTTCCGTTTCGATCTCCTGGTAAGGTTCTAAATGTCCATCGGTCCCGCGGATCTCGATCGATCGCTTGTCCGACGTCCGGTTGCCGTCCTGGCTATGGCTTTCGATGATGCGCACGGGCATACGTTCTGGAGTTTGATCGCCGCTCTTGGAGTCGGTTATGGCTGTCCAGGGCTTAGGCTCCTCAACTGTTCGGGAATTTGAGGTCTGTGCAAATACGTTCGTACAAACACAATATGCGCCCGTCATGACGAGTACCCAGCCGAAAACAAAAATGCGCAAACGGCGATAGTGGTCGGCGGATGTCAAAGTCGCGGATACAGATGAAGGACGGGCTGGAGATGAGTTCATGTTTGTTCCGTTCTCACGTTCAGGCAACTGGAATTGAAGGCGCCCTAACCGCTGCCATTTCGACTCCAAGGTTTTTGAAGCTTGTCTTCCGCGAAGGAATCGTTGCTCGTCACGACTCTGCCTTTTTCCAATACCTGCATGCTCCCTCGCGAGGCCGGCACGATGCGGATTGCCATGAACATCTACATCGTGCCTGTGGCCGTTCGATAAGACTTGATTCAGTTTGTCGAACGTCATTTTCCCCAAGCTACGCACCGGCCAGCGCTTCGGTGCGACTGCTGCCACTTCGGCTGTTTTCGCCACGAACAGCCCCGCGAAGGAACCGCGCACCTCGGAGAAAACGACGAACCATAGCACCGTGACGACAATGGCAGGCGCCATGTTTTCTGAGTCCAAAAATATGTGGAAGCTCAGGATATTCACGATGACCGGTCCGAGCACCGTCAGTGCGAGCGGCACGTAGCGGTTGCTGAGCAGCAGCGCGCCGCCAATGAGTTCCGTTCCGAACGCGATCACGTAGTAATGCGAGCCCAATAAAGCTCCCATGAACTGTCCCGCGAGACCCGGCACTGGCGGATTCGAGAAGAAATGTAGAAACGCGTTGAGGCCAAAGACCGTGAAAGCGAGGCCCAGCAACACCCGGGCTATGACAAAGGCATACTTCATTGCTGGTTCTCCTTTACCTGTATAAGTTGATCAATCTGCGAACATAGGTGGACATTCCTCAAGCGTCACGGCTCGGTCGTCGCCCTCGCTTCATGGTGTGTCCTGCTTGGTCGATGCTTCCATGCTGTGCGCCTGGTGGGCAGCATGCGGAGCGCCCATGGCCTTGTCGTGGAGAGTCTGGTATGTGTGCTCCCTCGCGGCGGCCTCCTCGGTGGTCAGGTGCTGCGGCTTGGGCGCTTTTTCATAGGCGTCATATTCGTAGCCGAGCTGCGCAACACGGTCGGCCGCGCTGACTGGCAGATCGACGCGCTTGCCGCTCCTGTCTCCATATGCAAACGTGCGGTTGAGATATTTGGGATCGGTTGGATTGGTGTGGCCGAGTCGATTCCAGCTTTCCCAAATTCGGTCCAGGTTGGCGTGATG
>Ga0210384_10009316_pt1 | contig 10141 bp, 6 predicted proteins | sample IncBWH2MmetaG_FD_160574 | JGI IMG/M metagenome (GOLD analysis project Ga0210384, IMG submission 160574) | Forest soil microbial communities from Barre Woods Harvard Forest LTER site, Petersham, Massachusetts, United States - Inc-BW-H-2-M | ecosystem: Environmental > Terrestrial > Soil >...
GTTTGTAGCTCGTCGGCTAGCCGGCGAACCCATGGCGGAACTCTGCCGGGAGTTCGGCATCTCCCGCAAAACCGGCTACAAGATCTTCGATCGCTACCAGGAATGTGGGGTGCAAGGGCTCACCGACAGGAGCCGACGTCCCTTTCGCTATGCCAACCAACTTCCCTTTCAAGTGGAGAACTACATCCTGAACGTGAAGCGCGAGCACGCCAGCTGGGGCGCTCGTAAGATCCGAGAGCGCCTGATCCGAAGGTTCTCCGGCATCCCTATCCCTGCCAAAAGCACCATCCATGCAGTGCTGGATCGCTACGGTCTAGTGGAACGCCGCGGTCGGGTACGTCGTCGTGCTCAGGGAACCGCTTTATCCTTAGGCCAGAAACCCAATGAGCTGTGGTGCACCGATTACAAGGGCGAGTTCTTGCTGGGGAATCAGCAATACTGCTATCCACTGACCGTCACCGATCACGCCAGCCGTTTTCTCCTCACCTGTGACGCGCTTTCTTCCACCCGCGAAGATTATGCTTTTACTGTGTTTGAGAGGCTTTTTCAGGAGCGTGGCCTGCCGGTCAACATTCGCAGTGACAACGGCGTGCCCTTCGCTTCGGCACACGCTTTGTTTCACTTGAGCAAACTTGCAGTCTGGTGGCTTCGGCTAGGGATTGGAATTGAACGCATCCAACCCGGTCATCCCCAACAGAACGGCCGCCATGAGCGCATGCATCTCACGCTAAAGAAAGAAGCCACCAAGCCGGCCGCCGGCAACTTCCTGCAGCAGCAAGCCCGCTTCGACGACTTCATCGAAGTCTTCAACCAGCAACGCCCTCACGAAGCTTTGGACATGCAGTGCCCGGCCGAGGTCTATCTGCCTTCGCCCCGCGTGTATACCGGCTTGCCCGATATCGACTATCCCTTTCACGACAAGGTCATCGTCGTTACCCGCTGCGGCCGCATCTGTCTGGGCAACAAAAAGATTAACTTCAGCCAGGTCTTTGCCGGCCAGGCCGTCGGCATTAAAGAAGTTCACGACGACATCTGGCTGGTCAGTTTTATGGATTATGATCTGGGATACTTCGATCTGGAGACTCGTGTCTTGGAACCACTGGAAAATCCCTTCGGCCCAAAAGTGTTACCCATGTAACCGGTACATTCTGTCACCCATGTCTCCGGGCTGGACCTGAAAAACATGGTGGCCAGGGACGGAGTTGAACCGCCGACGCCAGCCTTTTCAGGGCTGCGCTCTACCACCTGAGCTACCTGGCCACGGCTTCGGACCACTTGCGAAGTGAAATGCAAGTCATCCGGGACATGCTGTGTCGGCGGCGAGACTGTGACTCGCGGCGCATCGACTGCGATAGGTCCGTTGAATCGAATCCGATTATAGCAACCTGATGGGAATCGCTCAACGCGTGCTGCGCAAACCGCGGCGGCTCTGCGCCTTACCATTTCTCGCTGCCTCAAAACCGAGCGATCCCCTTCAACTGCATCCCAAAGCTCGCCTATGAGCCTGAGTCTCCTAAGCTGAGCCTGCTAAGCCTTACGGTCGCAAGCCTACCTTCCCGACGCAGCGCCTCGCTGCTGCAGCCAAGCTGACAATTCGCGCGTTTGAGTGGACTTCAGGTCGATGCATTCGTGGATGCTTTCCAGTGATTGCTTCAGCGTTCGCGCGGCAGCCGGCACGGCATGTGTCAGAAAGAAGTCTTGCACCTCATCGTGCATTCGTTCGTCGCAAAAGGCCGAAGTTGCGGCTACGACCTCCGCACTGGTGAAACCGCCCCCAACCTTTGCAATCTCAGCCCAATGGTGACCGACAAAATTCCACGCCAGCGCGGTGCCTGTTGGATTTTTCATGACAGCTGCGATCAGACCCAAAGTGTCCTGACTGCGCACTGCCGGGGAGATGGCATACTCGAGCGTACGCTGCAGCAATTTCCGATCGCGAAACTTTGAGAGCGTTCGGAAGTAAAGATAATAGTCTTCCAGGCTCGCATTCGATCCCTGCAGCTTTGCCATGATTTGATCGTAGAGTGCGGCGTCTCCGTTTTCAGCCGCCAGCGCAAAAGCGGCAACCGCCACAGTGGGATCAAGCGCCCGAGGATCCCGCAGCGCCTTCGCCGTCAAACCTTGCGCCTGTGCAATGATCTGCGGGTCCTGTCCAGCATATCCGAGCGCATGCAAGACTCGCGGCCGCATACTCCGAACCTCATCGCTTTCCCGGGGAGCGGGCTGCCACCCCAACTCCTCTGCCAGCGGACTAAGCAGGCGACGTACCCATTGTTGATAAGCAGCACGATCGGAGTCGCTCACCAGGTAGTCACCGATGTACTCAATTTTCGCCGTCATCTCAGTCACGACCGCGCGTGTCCGATCCGGCTGCAGCCCTTCCGCCAGCGCCAGGTAGTCTCCAATCCGCTGTTCCCCGACCAGCACCGACGCCCAGGAATCCCCGAGCAAAACAAGCCGCTCAGACGGTGTGAAATCCTGCTCTATGCTGCGACCGATCGCGCGAATTGCGTCGGAAGAGTAGCCCGACCGGTAATAACCATGCGCGCTCGCGTTGACCATCGCCCACGGCAGGCATCCCGGGATCGAAAGACTCGACTGCCTTTCGGTGAGAACGAAACACTTCTGTGATGTTTCGCCGGTCTCGGCCCTCGTTTTCATGCACACCGGAACTCGCCAGAGTTCCCCGCTTCCCGCCTCAAAAAGCTTTCGATCCTTGAAATATCGCGCCTGCGAGAGCTTCACCGAAGTCGAATTGCCGGAGCATTGTGTTGATACGCTCACTTCAGGAGCGCCAGGGAGTTTCACGAACGTGGCCATGATCTCGTCGACAGGCTTGCCTGATACTTCCGCAAGCGTCTTCCAGAAATCTGAGGCGGTGGCGCTTCCGTACGAATGCCGCTTCAGGTATTGATCGACTCCCTTTCGGAAGGTTTCCGGGCCAAGGTACGCCTCAAGCATGCGCAGCACGGCCGCCGCTTTGTCATATGCAATTCCGTCGAACAGTTCCTGGATCTGCGCCGGAGTGTCCGCGGCCTGGTGAATGGGGCGGGTGTTCTTGAGCGAGTCGACCGTGAGGCTCTTGTTCGTGTCTTCGACTTCGGCCAGATCGAAGTGCCACTCAGGCTTCCATTCCCCAACCGATTTGTCTTCCATCCAGGTGGCAAAACCTTCATTGAGCCAGATGTCGTCCCACCATTGCATGGTTACCAGATCGCCAAACCACTGGTGCGCGATCTCGTGTGCAATCACGGTGGCCACCAGTTGCTGCTGCTCAACCGACGCCGGCTGCGCATCGATCTGCAACTCTGCCTGTCGATATGTGATGAGCCCGGTGTTCTCCATCGCGCCTGCGGAAAAATCCGGCACGCCGATCATGTCGAGCTTTTCGAACGGATACTTGATGTCGAAATAATGATTGAAATACTTGATGCACCACTCGGCAACTTCAAGAGCGTAGGCCCCCGCCTGTCTGGTTCCTGGCGGTCCCCAGACGCGGATCGCGACTCCTTCGGACTCGCCCTCAATGTATTCGAACTTTCCTACCGCCAGGGCCACGAGGTACGAAGACATCTTGGCCGTCGTGGCAAACTTCACGGTGTGCTTGCCCGCGCCCGGCCCGGGTGTATCCGAGAGCGCTTTCCCGTTAGAGATCGCGCTCAACCCATTGTCAGCGACGACCGTCAGATCAAAAGTTGCCTTGTACGATGGCTCGTCAAAGGAAGGGAACGCACGCCGCGCGTCCGTAGCCTCAAACTGCGTGACCGCATACTTGTTCCCATCCCGGTCTCGGCCCAGATAAAGGCCACGCAGTTCGTTGTTCATGATTCCGAGATATCGGATGCGTAGCTCGGCTGGACCCGCCGGCACTTCCTCGTCAAAGTTCAGGATCGCCATCTCCTTCTCGTTTTCGAGGGTTATTTTTGCTTTTTGTGTGGTCTTCCCGCTGATCAGTGACGCGTCCTGAAAGTCAATTTCCGCCGAGTTCAAGACAATCTGCCGAGTCGGCTTGAGTACCCGCAAACGAATGGTTTCGTCGCCTGTGAAGTTATCCTTCTGAAAGTCAGGCGCGAGCAGAATCTGGTAATTGTCCGGAATCGCCAGTTCCGGCAAGCGCTGTGCCGCTGCCCATGAGGACAGCGCCAAAAATGCACATCCCAATACAAATTGTTTCATCTCTAACGATAAACTCCGTTTTCCTTATGAATTGACGAAGAGACACACGCACACAACAAAAGGCGCTCGCGCATTCTTGAGCGTCCTTCAAAAACTACTTTTCTTTAGATGGACCACCCCTGCGGCAGTATCACCCCAATTCGCCAGAACCGCCGGAGGCAACGAGAGCGCCGTTCAATATCGTTAAAGCGCATCGATTAGATGCAAACCAATACGCAATCTCTCTGTAGTCTTTCACTTCAAATACCGCCAGGTCTGCGTCCTTACCTGGCTCAATCGATCCCTTTCGATCCTGCAACCGCAACGCACACGCGCCATTGATCGTGGCCGCAGCCACGGTTTCTGCCGGCGACATTTTCATGTGCGTGCACGCCAAAGACATGACAAATGGCATGCTGGCGGTAGGAGAGCTACCTGGATTGTAATCGGTCGCGAGCGCTACGGGAACCCCTGCGTCAATGAATTTGCGAGCGGCGGGATACTTGTCCAAACCTAAGAAATAGTTAGCGCCAGGCACGAATGTTGCGATCGTATCGCTGGCCGCTAGCGTCGCAATGTCCCGATCACTGACATGGTCCATGTGATCCAGCGACGCCGGCCGGCAACAATTGATCGTGGAATCCACAAAGCCCGCAGCCGGTGCCGACAGTTGACCGAGGTGCGCGCGTACCTCGAGCCCCTGTTGTAACGCTGCAGCGAAGATAGTGGCTGTGTCCTTTTCTGAAAATGCCCCCCGGTCACAGAACACATCCACGAATTGCGCCAGTTTGCGGCGGGCTGCCTGCGGAATCATCTCTGAACAGACGAGTTCGACGTACTTTTGTGAGCGGCCTCGAAATTCCTGCGGCACCACGTGCGCGCCCAGCAGAGTCGGAACCACCGTTCCTGGCCAACGCGCGGCCGCCTGCCGGATGGCCTCAAGCGACTTCAGTTCCGCGTCCAGCGAAAGCCCATACCCCGATTTCGCCTCCACCGTGGTCGTTCCCTGCTCGGCCATTTCGTGCAACGCATCCAGCACCTTCTCCGCAAGAGCACCCTTCCCTGCCCTCCGCACCGGCTCCACGCTCGATCGGATTCCGCCACCGGCCTGGGCAATTTCCTCGTAGCTTGCGCCCGAAGTTCGTTTCTCAAAATCCACCAGCCGTGGAGTCACGAACGCCGGATGGGTGTGCGAATCCACAAATCCCGGCAACACCACCTGTCCTGCGCAATCGATCTCGATGACCTTTTTGCGATTTTTCTTGATCCAGGGATCGCGGAGAGCGTCCTTCGTCTTCCCGACAGAAACAATCTTGCCGCCCAGGCATAAAACCGAACCATCCTCGACGATGCCGAGTTCTCGAAGATCGATGCCGCGCCGTGGCGGGCGGTCCGACGAACTTGAACGAAGCGTCAGCAGCTGGCCAATGTTGACCAGCAGCAATGGTTTTCCTGCGGCTGTTTTCATTGGGAACTTGTGACACAAAACCCTTGCCCAACCGGGGCTTTTGCCAACGACCAACGACTAACGACCAACGACAGTATCCATGGGCACCTTTACACCCTTCTCTTCGGCGAACGTCTTCGCTTCGTCGTACCCCGCGTCCACGTGCCGCACCACCCCCATGCCCGGATCCGTCGTCAACACACGTTCGATGCGCTTGGCCATCATGTCGGTACCGTCGGCCACGGTGACTTGCCCGGCATGCAACGAGTAGCCGATGCCCACGCCGCCGCCGTTATGCACCGAGACCCACGACGCTCCCGCGGCCGTGTTGAGTAACGCATTCAGAATCGGCCAGTCGGCGATTGCATCCGAGCCATCTTTCATGCTCTCGGTTTCGCGGTAGGGCGACGCCACCGAGCCGCAATCCAGATGATCGCGCCCGATCACGATCGGCGCCTTGATCTTCCCCTTCTTTACCAGCTCGTTCATAGCAAGGCCGAACTGCGCGCGCTCGCCGTAGCCGAGCCAGCAAATCCGCGCGGGCAGCCCTTGAAACTTAATCCGCTTGCGCGCCAGCTCGATCCAGCGCCGAAGAATGCGGTTTTCGGGAAACAGCTCCAGCACCAGATCGTCCGTAACGGCAATGTCCGAAGCCTCACCCGACAACGCGGCCCAGCGGAAGGGTCCGCGTCCTTCACAAAACAACGGGCGAATGTAGGCCGGGACGAAGCCGGGGAAGTCGTACGCATTCTTGACTCCGCGCTGGAAAGCGAACGTGCGGAGATTGTTCCCGTAGTCGAAGGTGACCGAACCCATCTTTTGTAACCGCAGCATGCCTTCGACGTGCCGCGCCATGGCATCCAGCGACTTCTCTTCGTACGCCTTGGGATCGCGTTTCCGCAGCTCGAGAGCTGCTTCGAAGGTCATGCCGTTCGGCACATACCCGTTCAGCGGATCGTGCGCCGAAGTCTGGTCTGTGAGAATGTCGGGAACGACGCCACGCTCGGCCAGCTCCGGAATAATGTCGGCGCAATTCCCCACCAGCCCGACCGAGACGTTTTCTTTTTTGCGTATCGCATTTTTCAGGATGCGCAATGCCTCATCGAGCGTCGTGACCATGAAATCGCAGTAACCCGTCTTGAGCCGCTTCTTGATGCGTTCGGGATCGACGTCAATGCCGAGAAACGCCGCCCCGGTCATCGTCGCCGCCAGCGGCTGGGCTCCGCCCATACCGCCCATCCCGCCGGAAACGATCAGCTTCCCAGCCAGATCACCGCCGAAACTCTTTTCTCCCGCTGCCGAAAACGTCTCGAACGTGCCTTCGACGATTCCCTGCGAACCGATGTAAATCCACGACCCCGCCGTCATCTGTCCGTACATCATCAGTCCGGCGCGCTCAAGCTCGTTGAACTTCTCCCAGTTCGACCAGTGCCCGACCAGATTCGAATTGGCGATGAGCACGCGTGGCGCATACTCGTGTGTTTTGAAGACTCCAACCGGTTTGCCCGACTGCACGAGTAGCGTTTCGTCGTTGTCGAGAACTTTCAACGTGGCAACGATCGCGTGGTAGGCCTCCCAACTGCGTGCTGCCCGCCCCGTGCCGCCGTAAACCACAAGGTCCTGCGGACGTTCTGCCACTTCCTCGTCGAGGTTGTTCATCAGCATGCGCATGGCGGCTTCCTGCTGCCAGCTCTTGCAGGAAATTTCGGTGCCGCGCGGCGCGCGAATCGGCGTGTAGGTCTTGGCAGAAATTTCAGTCTCTACCGGCATCCCTCAATGGTATTGCTTCTCGGAAAGGGGCGCAATCGAGTGCAGGAGGATGGGTTTTCGCGGAAGCCAGTCTCCCCAAGCGATGCAACCACTCTCGTCGGAGCTCTTCAAGCCGGCCGCGCTGTCCAGATCGACGATACCGGGCGCAGTTCCCGGCAGAGGGGAATGTTCCATCACCGGCACCCAATCGGGGCGGCCCGTACACGGATCGACCGGGATCGACTTAAGGTATCCCGCCTTCACCAAGTCATCGAGAGAATGCGGCGTTTCTTGCTTGTCAAGAGTGTACTGCTCGATGACGTTCCGCAACGTAAACAGATCCTGCCGCAGCGTCTGCTCACTTGCGTGCATCCTCGCCGTCCCCGCCCACAACAAGATCGCCAGCGCCGCCGTACTCAGGACCGTTCGCACCGCGTGGAGCCTTCCCCACTTCTGCAGCAGCATTCTGGCCGTCTCCGAGTCCCTGTCCAGCGACGGATCGAGAAGCCTTTTGTTCGTGGGAAGGATTACAACCAGGGTAAACGGAACCACCGCGCCAATAAGGCTTGCACTAACCAGCCAAACTCCGCCAGCGCCCAACCACCAGGCTACCGTCGCTGCCAGAAATGCGGCCACTGCCAACGACACCTGCATGACCGTCGCCCGCCGATAGCTTGGGCCGAACTGGGCAATCGCCAGTGCCGGTCCACACTCCATCCGTGCCGGATGCTCCACCAGGCTGACGTATAGGGCTGCACCGGCGAAGATCGCCGTGCAGAAGCTGGCGACAAACTCAAGTGAGAACTTCATGGAGGTTAGAACTTCGGGGTTCACTCACCAGGAACTGTATGCCGTCCCGTCGGTGGCCGTCAGATTCGAGGCGCTGTGCACGTCGGCGATGCCTGGCTCCTGCTGATCCGCGGCGGTGGTGGCGTCCTCCTGCTCCACCGCCCAGTTCGCCTCGTTGGTGAAAGGATCGACTGGTATTTTTTTCAGGTAGTTGGCCGTCACGATGTCATCGAGCGTCTGCGGAGCCTTCTGTTTGTCGAGCGTGTACTGGTCGATGACGTTGCGCAGGAGGAAGAGGTCCTGTTTGAGCACTGATTCCCGCGTGCGAAGAATCGCTCGGTTGTAGTTCGGCAAGGCAATGGAGAGCAGGATCAGCAGCAGACTGACCACGATCATCATTTCGATCAGGGTGAAGCCCCGACTCTGCCCGCCCTTGTGCGCGCGTCGCATTACCAGTCCTTATACTTGCTGCCGTCAAGAGCCGTACCCTGCGACTGGCTGTAGACATCGAACACGCTCTCGCCGCCCCAGGAATCCGAAGTGGGATCGTCCTGCATCGAATGCATTCCCCACTCCGCCTTCCCGGTCATCGGATCGATCGGAATGCGTCGCAGAAATTTGAGTTTCTTTCCATTCGAGTCGACGCCTTGCACCAGCGTGTCCAGATCCGGAGGGTAGCCCTCGCTGCCGAGTTTGATCTGAAACGCGGCCCGGTCGGCCGCATCTTTATAGCGATCGATGGCATCGCGCATTGTCCACAAATCACGGCGCAGTTCGCGCTCCTTCTCGCGCTTGATGGCATTGCTGGCCAAGGGCACGGCCATGCTCACCAGAATCACCATGATCATGGTGGCGACGATCAGTTCAATCAGGGTGAAGCCCCGCGCCGTCAGCCGGCCACCTGCCATTCCCTGTGTTTTTAACCTGCTTCGCATGAACTTGAGACTGCTCCTTCTCTTATTGGATCGTTACGACCGCCTGTGCGCCGTTGACCATGATCGGCTGCATCGCGGGATCGCGGGCACCGCCGCGCGTGATCGTCAACGGCGATTGTCCTGGCGCTTTCGCCATGAAGGTCAAAGTCACGACAATTCCCTGACCGGAAACACCGCCCGAATTTGGCGGACGCGTTGCTGTGATCTGCAGCGTGCCGGTGGCCTCGTCCTCACGATGGACCAGCGCCACGGTTTGCCCATCCTGGGACAGGAATCCTCCGTTCGAAACATTCACCAGTTGCAGTTTCGACGGGTCGTAGTTCAGCTGCAAGGGCACCGAATACACATTCTGCGCCCCGGAAATCACAATGTTGACCGTGAACGTCGAGCCCTTGGTTTGTGTGATCGTTCCCGGATCAAACAGGAAGCTTGTGCCCGCCGCCGGAGCGGCAGGTTTCGGAGCAACCGGCTGTGCCGCGCCCGGGGTTCCGGGCTGCGCTGGCACGCCACCGGCTGGAACGATCGAAGGCGTCGCAGGCGCCGATTCCACCTTCGATACATGGCGCAACTGCAAGGAATTCGCCGTGCCCACGTCGATCATCTGCTGGTTCGAGTCGTTGACGTCAAGCCCGCGAACGATGTGCGGGATCAGCGCGAAAACCGTTTCTTGTTCCGAGTGATCGCGCGTATCGGATCCGAAGAAATATTTGAGGAACGGGATCTGCGCCAGGAGCGGCAGACCGCTCATCGATTGCGTCTGGCTGTCTTCCATCAACCCGCCCAGCAGATTGACCTCGCCTTCTTTCAGACGGATTTCGTGCTCGATTTTGCGCTGGCCGATGATGGGTTGGCTGATGCCACCGATATTGGATGAACCCGTTTGTTGAGAAATATCGAGGCTGATCTTGAGCGTCACCTCGCGCCCGGCGTGCACGCGCGGCGTGATGTCGATATTCACACCGACATCCAGGTATTGAAACTGGGTGTTGACCAGCGGGTTGATGCCGACGCCGCCTATGCCCGGCTGGAACGAACCCGTCGCCACCGGAATTCGATCGCCGATCTT
>Ga0210384_10009317_pt1 | contig 10141 bp, 8 predicted proteins | sample IncBWH2MmetaG_FD_160574 | JGI IMG/M metagenome (GOLD analysis project Ga0210384, IMG submission 160574) | Forest soil microbial communities from Barre Woods Harvard Forest LTER site, Petersham, Massachusetts, United States - Inc-BW-H-2-M | ecosystem: Environmental > Terrestrial > Soil >...
AGGATGCCATCGATGGCATACATGCCGTCTCCCATCTGGCTGACGTGCAGCCGGCGCCGGGAGTAGTCCTCCTCGGCCTCGTTGAAGAAGCCGTCGGGGTCGGCGATGTGGCGGGCAACGCGGCAGAGGTAGCGCAGGCTGGCCACGGAATGGTTGCGTGCGTGGTCGAGCATCTCGTCTTCGACGAAGAGGTCTTTCTTGTCGCCGAGCCAGTCGCGGAGGTGACAGAGCAAAGAGACCGATTGGTAACCAATCTCACCGGTGCTCAGAGCCGCGGTAATCTTGGGCAGCGCTTCCAGGTGCTGTCCGACGCAGACCCGATCGCCCGCAGAGGTTGCCGACATGCCGCAGGTCTGGCTGATCCAACCGACTGCGCTCGCCGCGCCGCCGGCGAGGTGAGCTCCAGTCTGCTGAGCACGTCGAGCCTCGACAGCGAAGTCGCCCTCGAGAGCATCAATGACGGCGCGGAGGCGCTTTAGATCGACGCTGTGCCCGCCACGGTGCAAGAAACAGCGAGCCGCATCCTCGAGATCAGAAAGGGCTGTTCCCCCTTCCCCCAGCATACGAATAGCCTACCAAACATTCGTTCTATTGTCAATCTCAAATTTACGCGCCGATACGTCTCCGGGGACGCAAATTGCCTCCAGACCCCACTCCCACTCCGTCCTCACAGTCCGTCCCTCACCCGCGCCGCATGACTCGCGCGATCTCCCTCTTAGCATCCCGCTCGGCAATCGCCTCCCGCTTGTCGTACTCGCGCTTACCTCTAGCGAGACCGAGCTCAACCTTGGCGTGATTGCGGACGAAATAGACGCGCAGCGGAATCAGCGTGTAACCCTTCTGTCGCACTTTCCCAATGAGCGTCGCGATCTGCCTCCGGTGCAGCAGCAGCTTCCGCGGCCGTATCGGCTCATGGTTCATCGCATTCCCCTGCTCGTACGGCGAGATGTGCACGTTCTCGAGCCACGCCTCGTTCTCGTCGATGCGCGCAAACCCGTCGCGCAAGTTGCACCGCCCGGCCCGCAACGACTTCACCTCCGTCCCCGTCAGCACGATCCCGCACTCGTACTTCTCATCGATGAAGTAATCGTGAAACGCGCGCCGGTTGACGGCGACGTTGCGCTCGCGCTCGTCATCGTCCTTGTCAGGCATCGCCCAACACCTGCTTCGCCGGCCCCGGCCTCTTCCCCGGCACCTGCACCACATCTGGCACGTACCGGTCGCCCTCCACGTGCCCGCTCAGCACCTTCACCCGGCCGCGTTTGGTTGGCAGCGTGACCCCCGGCCACGGCTGCAACGCCCTCACCCTGCGATCGATCTCCCGCGCACCAATTCCCCACTCGAGCTCACCATCTTCTTTGCGAAGTCGCGGCGCCAGAGTTGCCCGGCCATGCTGCTGTTCGACTGCCACGATCTGATCGAGCCTCGCGAGCGTGTCCACCACCAGCGCCGCGCCCATCTCAGCCAGTCGCGCGGTGAGCCCAACCGCATCCTCTCGCTCATCGATATTGGTCGCCTCAACGGCGAGGAGCGGACCATGGTCGAGCTGCTCATCCATCCGCATGATCGTGACGCCGGTCTCTTGATCACCAGCGAGGATGGCGTGAGCCACAGGAGCCGCGCCCCGGTGCCTTGGCAGCAGCGACGCATGCACGTTGACGGCCCCAAGCCTTGGGATGGCAAGGACCGATGGCGGGATGATCTGCCCATACGCGACCACCACGAGGAGGTCATGCGAAAGACCTCGTAGCCTCTCCACTGCCTCGGCATCCCGAACGTGCGCCGGCTGATAAACCTCGAGGCCGAGCTCCTGAGCCGCCTCCTTCACCGGCGACGGCATCACTTTCAGCCCTCGACCCGCGGGGCGGTCGGGCTGCGTGATCACCAGCTGCATCTCATGACCGGCCGAGTACAGCGCTCGCAGCGACGGCACGGCGAATGCGGCCGTACCCGCGAAAACTAACTTCAGGACGTTTAGCCCGAAGCCGCGGCGACAGCTTCCTCTTTTTCGTCGGCTTCCAGCTCGTCAACGCGGCGCAGCGTGTCGAGACTGGTCAGCCGGTCGATGAAAAGGACGCCGTCCAGGTGGTCGAGCTCGTGCTGGAACGCGCGAGCAGTGAACCCGGCGGACTTGATGCGAACCTCTTTGCCGCGCCGGTTCCGGCCTTTGACGACGACAGTCTCGTGCCGAGCCACCTCGCCGACCCACCCTGGGTAGCTGAGGCAGCCCTCATACCCGACCTGCACCCCGTCGTGCTTGACGATCTCGGGATTCACCAGGCCCCAGATCTGGTTGTCGTCGCCTTTGACCACGCACACACGCAGCGGCACGCCGATCTGGTTCGCCGCCAGGCCTGCGCCCGGGGCGGCCAACATCGTCTCGGCCAGGTCGTCAATGAGGCGCTGAATGGACGTGTCGACACGCGCCACCTTCTTGGCCTTCTCGCGAAGAACCGGGTGCTCAAAAGTGAGGATTGGTCGAAGCGCCACAAGATCGATTTTACCCGCGAGACCCCAAAACCCAACCACGCGGACCGTAACGGCCCACCGACTAGGTCACCGGGTCGACGTCGTAGCTCCAGCCGCGACCGCGCGGCGCGAGGTGCCGGGCCCGCTCGATGCCGTCCCCTTTAAGGGTCACCTGCCACCGGTACTCCCCCCGCAACCGGTGGATGAATGCAGGCGACGGTCCCATGACGCGAATCCCTTCGATGCCATCGCGCAGCAAACCGCTGGCGAGCTCTTCGGCCGCCTCGCGAGCGGTCGCGGCGGCCCCAGCGTCGTCCGAATCGGTGCGCGTCAGCACCGCCAGCTCGGCGAACGGTGGAAAGGTGAACGCCTTTCGAGACGGAAGCTCGGCGGAGTAGAAACCCTCGTAGTCGTTGGACGCCGCACACCGGAGGCTGTAGTGCTCGGGATTGCTGGTCTGAACGACCACGCGTGCCTGGCGACCGTCGCGCCCGGCACGGCCGGCCACCTGGACCACCAGCGCGAAGGTGTTCTCGGCCGATCGATAGTCGGGGAAGTGCAGCGGCATGTCGGCGTCGACGACCCCGACGCACGTGACCGCCGGCAGATCCAGCCCACGGGTCACGAGCTGCGTCCCGACGAGGATGTCGGCGCGCCGCTCGCTGAACGCCTCCCAGATGTCGAAGTACGAATCGGGTCCGCGAGCGGCGTCGCTGTCGAGTCGAAGCACGCGCGCCTGCGGCCACAGCTTCTTCACCATCGATTCGAGCCGCTGCGTCCCCATCCCCATGGGCCGGATGTTCCGGCTCCCGCAGCTCGGACACGTGGCCGGCATTGGCCGCGAGTAGCCGCAGTAATGGCAGACGAGCCCGCCAAGCTCGGGATGCTGCACGAGCGCGACCGAGCAACCGAGGCATTGCACCGACTTGCCGCAGTCGCGGCACAGGACGAAGGTCGCCATTCCGCGCCGGTTGAGGTAAAGGATCACCTGCTCTTCGTTTTCGAGCGTGGTATTGATCACCTCGAGCAGCCGCCGCGACAGCGGCTGGCGGTTGCCTCCCGCGGCCTCGTCGCGCATGTCGACCAGCTCGACCCCGGCGTCGCGTCCGCGAACCCTCTTCGTCAGCCGGGCCAGGGCCAGCTCGCCGCGCATGGCTTCGTGGTAGGACACGACGCTCGGTGTGGCCGACCCGGCGATGAGCTTCGCCCCGGTGAGGGCGGCGAGGCGGCGCGACACCCAGCCGGTCTCGTATCGAGGCATGCGGTCCTGCTTGTACGCGGCCGATCCTTCCTCGTCGAGGCAGATGAGGCCGAGTCGCGGGATCGGAGCAAAGACGGCCGACCGGCTGCCCAGGACGACGTCTGCCTCACCGCGCCGCACGCGCCACCACTGCTGCGCACGCTCGAGCTCGGTGAGCTGGCTCTGGAGGATCGCCACCGGTGCCTTCAGCCGTGCCCGCACCCGCTCGACCAGCTGCGGCGTCAGCGAGATCTCGGGCACCAGCACGAGCACCCGAAGGTCCTGCGCCAGCGCTTTCTCGGCCGCCCCCAGATACACCTCGGTCTTGCCGCTCGCGATGACCCCGTGCAGGAGGGTGAGCTGGTTGGTCGCGATCACATCCAGGGCGGCGGCCTGCTCGTCGGTCAGCCTCGGCGCAATCGATTCACCCACCACACGGTTGGCGAGGTCGAGCAGACGGCTGTGCCGGCGCTGGCGGCCCGAAGGATCGGCGCCGACCGTGCCCGTCTTGCGTACCCGCGGCGGCAGCATTGCGCGCAGGCATTCGATGAGGGGGACCCAGTAGTGGTCCGCGACCAACCGCGCCAATGCGACCTGGTGAGGCAGCAGCAGCGGTTCCTTGCCGGCAGTTGCGATGGGCTTGGTTTCGACGCCAGGGTCGTCAGTGCCCAGGGAGACGACAAAGCCGTACGTGGTGCGGCGCCCAAAGGGGACGGTGACCCGGTGGCCCGGAACGATGTCGATGTCGTCGGGCACCGAGTAGGTGTACGTCTCGCGATCCAGCGAGCGCCCCGCCTCGACCGCCACTTCGGCGTAAAGCAACTTCCTAGCGCTTAGAGGCGAGGCGAGGGACGACTGCATCCAGGATCTTGTCGGCCATCTCGCGCTTGGTCACGCGCTCGACCTCTTGTCGGGAGCCGTCGGAGAAGAAGATGAGGCCTGCGTTGAAGTCGCTGCCGAACCCGATGTCCTTGCGCGAGATGTCGTTGGCGACTATCGCCTGCAGCCCTTTCCGCTTCATCTTGTCGAGCGCTTTGGCGTCGAGGTCTGACCCCTCTGCCGCAAATCCGACTCGAAAAACGCCGGCGGCGTCCTTCTCTTTCGCCAGGCTCCCCAAGAGGTCGGGGATCGGCTCGAGCTCCAGGGTCAGCTTGGGCGTGTCCTCGCGCCGGATCTTGTGCTCTGCGGTCCTTGCCGGCCGAAAATCCGCGACCGCCGCGGCCATGATCAACAGATCGGCCCCCTTCAATTCGCGCTTCAGCTGTGCGAGCATCTCCTGCGCCGTCTCCACAGAGCGCACCTCTACGCCGTGGTGGGCCGGATGAGAGGCGGTTGTCACGAGCATCACCTGGGCTCCGCGGTCGGCCGCGGCCGCGGCGATGGCGAAGCCCATCTTGCCGCTGGAGTAATTACTGAGGAAGCGGACCGGGTCGATCGGTTCACGAGTTCCGCCGGCGGTGACCACCACACGCCGACCCGCCAGGTCATAGCGCGACCCGACCGCGTCCACCATCGCCTTCAGCAATCGAGGTGAGCCGGCCAGCCGGCCCGTGCCGACGTGGCCGCTCGCGAGGTGACCGGATTCCGGCTCGACTACGGTGACCCCGCGCTGCCGAAGAGTTGCCAGGTTGGCCTGGACCGCCGGTTTCGCCCACATGGCGTCGTTCATCGCCGGGGCCACGACCACCGGGCAGCGTGCGGCCAGGAGCGTCGCGGTGACGATGTCGTCGGACTGGCCGTGAGCGATGCGCGCGATGACATTCGCCGTCGCCGGCGCCAGGAGGATCACCTGCGCCCAGTCGCCGAGGAACACGTGCGGTTCGGGGCCTCCGTCCGCCGCCCACAACCCGGTCAGGACCGCCTGGCCGGTGACCCCCTGGAACGACGGCGCGCCGACAAAGCGCGTCGCAGATGCGGTCATCGCCACACGCACCTCGCATCCGGCCTGGGCGAGCGCCGACGCCAGGTCGACCAGCTTGTACGCGGCGATCCCGCCAGAAACCAGCAGCGCGACGCGAAGTCCACGCAGCTCATCCGGAATCGGCGTTGAATCGAGGGGCATCGGGTTAAGTCTGGCGCTCGCGCGCTCCGCGGATGATCCGCAGCACTTCGTCCGCCGCCCGGTCGACATCGTCGTTGATGACGATGTAGTCGTAGCGGGGGCTGTAGCTCATCTCCGTCTTGGCGATCTCCCGCCGCGCCGCGAGGTCGCTCTCGCTCTCGGTCTTGCGCTTCTTCAGACGCTGGCCCAGCTCATCCATCGATGGAGGAGCTATGAAGATGAACAGCGCGTCCGGGACCAGCTTTCGGACCTGCTCCGCCCCCTGCACGTCGATCTTCAGAATCGTGTCGCGGCCGGCGGAGCGGAACTCTTCCACCATGTTTGCCGAGGTGGCGTAGAGATGGCCGTCGTATTCGGCGCTCTCCAGCAACTTGCCTTCGCGGCGGGCCAGCTCAAACTCGGGACGGGTCGTGAAAACGTAATCGACGCCGGCAACCTCGCCGGGGCGAGGCGGCCGTGTCGTGAACGAGACGCTCTTGCTCAGGTTGCCGTCGCGTTTCAGCAATCGTTGGATCAACGTGTCCTTGCCGACCCCGGATGGTCCTGAGATGACGATGAGCAGCCCGCGTCGCGTCGTCACTCCAACGATGCCCAGAACGCCTCGAAGTCAGGCGGCGCGGACGCCTCGAAGCTCATGTCGGCCCTTGTGCGCGGATGGCGCAGTCGCAGCCGCCAGGCGTGGAGCATCGGACGAGATGGTTCGCCCGGCCTCCCGCCGCCGTACTCCGCATCGCCAGCGACCGGATGGCCGAGGGCCGCCAGGTGCACGCGAATCTGGTGTGTGCGGCCGGTTTCAAGATCACAGCGCAGGAGTGTATGCCCGCGCCGTCTGTCGATCACCTCGTAACGAGTTCGCGCGAAACGGCCCCCTTCGACCACGGCCATCCGCAGCCGGTCCTTTGGATGCCTCCCGATCGGGCCCTCCAGCTCGCCCGCGTCCGACTTGAGGCGCCCGAGCGCGATCGCCAGGTAGGTACGGCTCAGCGTCCGGTCGCTGAGCTGAGATGAAAGAGCCCGATGGCTGGCGTCGTTGCGGGCGACGACGATCAGCCCCGACGTGCCCTTGTCGAGCCGGTGCACGATTCCGGGCCGCATCTCGCCACCGATCGAGGACCAGAGTCCACCCCGACCAAGCAGCGCGTGAACCAGCGTGCCGGAGTGATGGCCGGGCGACGGGTGAACCACCATACCGGGCGGCTTGTTGATGACGAGCAGGTCTTCGTCCTCATAGACGACATCGAGCGGGATCGCCTCGGCCACGGCAACCGCCGCGTATGCCTCCGGAATCTCGATCTCGACCACATCCCCCGCCGACACCCGGTCGGACGGATCCGCAGCTTCGCCGTTGACCCAGACCAGCCGGCTCTTGATGAGCCGCGCCGCGGCGGCCCGGCTCAGATCGTGGGCGTGGTCCGCGATAAAGCGGTCGAGCCTGAGCGCCGCCTCCGGCGCGATTATTTGACGACGGGCTTGCGTAGCAGGTACCCGGCGATCAAAGCCGCCACCCCGATGCTGATGGCGGAGTCGGCGACGTTGAACACTGGAAAGAAGTGGAAGTTCACGAAATCGGTCACCGTACCGAACACGATCCGGTCGTAGCCGTTTCCGATCGTTCCGCCCATGATCAGCCCAAGCACCGCGTCGCCCAGCAGCGTGCTTGGGTTTCGAGCCACGTAGATCACGAGGCCGATCGCCACCACCACCGATGCGATGAGAAAGAAAGCCGCGCCGGCCGGCGCCACTCCAAAGGCGGCGCCTGAGTTGCGCACGTTGGCGATCCCCACCAGGTGCCCGATGACCGGCACCTCGGTTCCATAAGGGATGTTTTCGCGGACCAGGCTCTTGGTCAGCCGGTCGAGGGCGAAAACGGCCAGGGCAACGCCGACGAATACGATCCGGCCGGAGCTCAGGCTGGTTTGAGGCCGATCCAGATCTGCTCTCCTTCCAGCATGAGCTGCTCACCGTTGAAATCCTCGGCGCGCCCCCGCTCCAGCGTCAGCGACAGGGTCTCGGTCTTGATGTAGTCAGCGTGCTTTTGGATGGCGCGCAAGAGCATGCCATCAGCCTCATAGCGCGTGTGAATGCGATCCTCGACGTTGAGACCGAGCTTCTTGCGCCGGTCCTGGATGATGCGAACCACCTCGCGGGCGAGCCCCTCCAGGCGGAGCTCCTCGGTTATCTCCGTGTCGAGCTTCACCTCCGGAGATCCGAAGATCAGGCGCTTGACATTCAACTCCTCACGCACGATCGCGGCCACCTCCTCGGGCAGCGGATCGCCGGGGAGGGCGAATGAAGCCAGCGGCTGGCGGACTTTGAACCGCGCCGCGTCCCGGGCGGCCAACCCCGCCTCCACCGCCTGCCGTGCCAGCGCCATGCTCGCCTCGACCGTGGGGTCGTGGGCGGGCGACGGTTCTGGAAAGTCGCTGAGGTGTACCGAGGCACCTTCGGAGAGGTTGCGATACATCGCGTCGGCCATGAACGGCACGAACGGGGCCATCAGCCGGCACAGCGTCGTGAGCGTCTCATAAAGCGTCTGGTAGGCGGCGAGCTTGTCCCGGTCGGCTTGCGACTTCCAGAACCGCCTTCGAGAGCGGCGCACGTACCAATTCGACAAGTCGTCGACGAAGCGCTGAATTCGACGCGCGGGTTCGATGGCGTCGTACCGGTCCAGGCCATCAGACACCGACGCGGTGAGCCCGCTCAACCTCGACAGGAGCCAGCGGTCGAGCACATGCCGCTCGGCAACCGGAACCTGCGGTTGAGACGTGTCGAACTTGTCCAGCCGCGCGTAAGTGATGAAGAACGAATAACAGTTCCACAGCGGGATGAAGAACTGCTGGACGGTCTCCTTCAAGGCGGCGTCACTCGTGCGGTAGTTCTCGCCGACCTGCGTCGACGTGTAGAAGAACCAGCGCACCGCGTCCGAGCCGAAGGTGTCGAACAGGTAGTTCGGGTCGAGCACGTTGCCGCGCGACTTCGATGCCTTCCTGCCCTTGGGGTCGACCACCAGCCCAAGGCAGATGACGTTGCGGTAGGCGTTTTGTTTGAACAGCAGCGTCGATATCGCCAGCAGCGAATAGAACCAGCCGCGCGTCTGGTCCATCGCCTCGGAGATGAAGTCCGCGGGGAATGTCTCTTCGAACTCCTGCTCGCCCTTACGCGGATAACCGCGCTGTGCGAAAGGCATTGAGCCGGAATCGAACCACGCGTCGAGCACCTCCGGGATCCGCCTCATCACTCCTCCACATTTCTCGCAAGGGAGGGTGACCGCGTCGATGTACGGCCGGTGCAGGTCCGCCTTCTCGTCGAGGCCCAGCTCGGCCGCCGTGCTCACGCACCGCTGCTCCTCGCACTGCTCGCAAATCCAGACCGGGATCGGCGTGCCCCAGTACCGGGATCGTGAGATCGCCCAGTCGACGTTGTTCTCGAGCCAATCGCCCATGCGCCCGGTCTTGATGTGCGCCGGCACCCAATTGGTCGCCAGGTTGTTGGCGATGAGCTCGGCCTTCCGTTCTGTGGTTCGCACGTACCACGAATCGAGCGCGTAGTAGATCAGCGGCGTCTTGCAGCGCCAGCACTCGGGGTAGGTGTGGAGGATCGTGCCGGCCTTGTAGAGGAGGCCGCGAGACTTGAGGTCGTCGAGGATCAGAGGGTCCGCCTCCTTGACGTGGAGGCCGGCGAACTTGTCGACGTACGGGAGGAACTTGCCGTCGAGTCCGACCGTGTGGCGGAACGGGATGCCCTTCTCCTGGCACAGGCGGAGGTCGTCCACGCCGTACAGCGCCGAGGTGTGCACCACTCCGGTGCCTTCGTCGGTGGAGACGAAGTCCGCGTCCACAACGTAGTGAGCGAGCCCCTCCGGAGGGATCGAGTAGGAGAACAGTGGCTCGTACTCCAGGCCGACCAGCTCGCTTCCCTTGAACCGGTCGATGACCTCGTAATCGCCGTCGAGGACCGACAGACGCGCTTCAGCGAGGATCAGATTCTCGTCGACCTGCCGCACCTTGACGTAGTCGATCCAGTTGTCGACTGCCAGCGCAACGTTCCCCGGGAGCGTCCAGGGAGTGGTCGTCCAGGCCAGGATCGACGTCGACGGATCCTTCTTCAGACGGAATCGAACGAAGACGCTCGGGTCGGGGACGTTGTCGCGGTAGCCCTGGGCAAGCTCGTGGCTGGACAGCGGAGTCGAGCAGCGCGGGCAGTACGGCGCGACGCGAAAACCCTTGTAGACCAGGCCTTGGTTCCACATCTGGCTGATGGCCCACCACACCGACTGGATGTAGTCGGACGTAAGCGTCCAGTACGCGTTGTCGTAGTCCTGCCAGAACGCCATGCGCTCGCTGAAGGCGACCCAGTCCGACACGTATTCG
>Ga0210384_10009318_pt1 | contig 10140 bp, 9 predicted proteins | sample IncBWH2MmetaG_FD_160574 | JGI IMG/M metagenome (GOLD analysis project Ga0210384, IMG submission 160574) | Forest soil microbial communities from Barre Woods Harvard Forest LTER site, Petersham, Massachusetts, United States - Inc-BW-H-2-M | ecosystem: Environmental > Terrestrial > Soil >...
GACGCCCCGGATTCGAGGGCTGCGGATTTTTCGCGATGTTGAAGCGCGCCAGGCGGCTGGCGCCAGCCATGAGGAAAGCGAAACAGGCGATCGAGCCCAGTTGCACCGCCCGCAGGCGCAATTCAGGATCAATCGTGCCCGGTAATAAATGAAAACCCCACATCCAGGCAAGCAGCGCCGGGGCAACGCCGAAGGTGATCACGTCAGCGAGCGAGTCGAGTTCCCTGCCGAAATCGCTGGCGGTGTGGGTCATGCGCGCGACGCGGCCGTCCAGACCGTCGAACAATACGGCAAAGCCGATGGCCTTGGCGGCGAAGTCCAGGTGCCAGGCTTCCCCTGAAGTGCCATGCACGGTCTGCAGAATGGCGTAGAACCCGGCAGCGATATTCGCCGTGGTGAACAGCGACGGCAATAGATACATGCCTTTGCGCAGCTTTCCGCGCGGGTGGTCCGACTCACGACGACGCGGCGTTTGCTCTTCCATGTTCAGTGCGCCTCTCGCTCCCCGGCCGTGCCGGCGTGAACTGGCTGCGCAACCGGTAAGACGGCAAGCACGGTGGCTCCTCCCCTGACGCGATCACCGCGCTTCACCTGAATCGTGGCATCGCGATCGAACAGAACATCCACGCGAGAACCAAACTTGATGAGGCCAACCCGCTCGCCGCGGGCTACGTGGTCTCCCACTTTAAAATTGAAAACGATACGGCGCGCGATCAGGCCGGCGATCTGCTTGAATATTACGGTACGTCCTTCGCCTTCCACGGTAACGATGTTCTGCTCGTTCTCCTCCGCCGAATTCGGTTGCATGGCGTTGAGGAACTTGCCGCGCTGACAGCGCACGTCGCGGATCACGCCTGCAATCGGCGAGCGGTTCACGTGCACATCGAAGACGCTGAGAAAAATGCTGATGCGGTTCCGCGGAGTTCCGCCAGGAGTCACCAGAGATACATCGGTCACTTTGCCATCCCCGGGAGAAACGATGGCCCCGGGAAGGGTAGGAATCGGGCGCTCGGGGTCACGGAAAAACCACAGAAAGAAAGCACCCAGTAACAATACCGGGACGGCGTACGGCCAAGCCGCCAGCCACGCGATGATGACCGCGGCAAGCAAGCATCCCGCACCGTAGAAGTAGCCGTCACGAACCATCGGAATTCAAAATGATTATAGAGCGAGGCTACGGCATTCTACATAACTGCAATAAAAAAAGGCGCTTACAAGCGCCCGGCACGGGGACACAGATGGCCTGCTTTGGTTCGCGATCTTGACGCTCCGGCGCGATGGCTCACACCGGCGGTCCAAGCCCGCCCTAGTCCTCGGCGAATCTATGCAGACTGCCGTTGAACCTGGTGTTCCAGACTCTGCATCTGGTCTTTGAGTCGCAGCTTCAGTTTCTTGAGCCGCACTTCTTCTAATTTTTCGTCGTCGGTGAGGTAGCGCTTTTGGGTGAGGGATTCCAGCCGCTGGGAGTATTGCGAGTGCTCCTGAACCAGTCGCTGGAACTGATCATGACCGGTCAGGAGTTGCTCTCTTGGAGTCAGCATCCTTGCTAGACCTCCTGGTTGTTTCTTACTGCACTGTTAAAAAATAGCATAGGAATCGGTCGCGGTTCAATGAGATTTCATAGGAAGATTTCCACCGTCGTCGGAAGCCCCCGCCTTGCCAAAGCCGCTCAGAAATTGGTGCAAAATCCGTGCTTTTCAGGCCATATCAGCGTTCGAATCTAAGCGCGTAGAGAATCGCGGCCTCCGCCGGATCCCTGTAATACGCTCGGCGCCGGCCCACCTCGCGAAATCCGTGCTTTTCGTACAATCGGCGGGCCGGCAAATTCGACTCTCGGACTTCGAGCAGAATCGCCGGCGCAGCCTCCTTTCCCGCGCGCTGAATCAACTCCCGTACCAACTCATTGGCGATGCCACGGCGCAGGAACGCGGCGGCCACCACCACGTTCTCGATTTCCCATTCGCCCGCGACCCGCTTCGCGCAAACGAATCCGCAAAGCTGGCCTGCGTCTTCGGCGGCTTCTTCAGCCACAAGAACGACTCCGCTATCGACCAATTTGCTGTACTGATCGGCGGTCCAGTGGGCTGCGCCGGGCGCCTGCTGCTCGATGGCGAGAATCGCCGGCACATCGTTCAACGCAGCAGAGCGAATGACCACGGGCATGGAGCTTCTCACGATGCCGGCTTTGAGAAAATTTCAGCGTCGGAATGGCGGATGTAGTTGGCTTCCAGCTCCTCGGGACGAACCGTCTGGCCCCGCTGGAGACGATCCCAACCGAGACGGGCAATCACGCCGGCGTTCGGATACTCGATCAGCTCAACCGGAGCTCCAGCGGCTTGAACCACCGCAGCCAACACGGCATCGGGCGTAACGATTGTCTGATGCGTCGCTTCAGCACGCGTGGCCGCGGCAAGAAACTCCTCCCGGCTCAGCAGGCGTTCGCTCTGCATATGCATCTGCGGCCCGAGTTCGTAGTCGCCGACATACACGTCGCCGCGGCCCGCATCCAGCGCCGCAAGAATCCGACTCCGCTCCGCGCCGTGCGCTGTGCTGCTCCAGGCAACCGCTCCCAGCAACGAAATCGCAGCGATTGGTTTCTGCAGTGCCTCCGCCAGAGCTTTAATGGCAGCCAAGCCCACGCGAAGACCGGTAAATGACCCCGGACCGGAGGCAACCGCAAATGCCGCGAGATCGGTCTTCCGATATCCGTGCTTTTCGAGCAGCGCGGCGATCTGCGGTACCAATTGCGCCGAAAACGCGCCCCCGGCGAGTGGCACAACTTCGACGATCTCGACATCGCTCTGGCCGACCGTTACACGCGCCAGCGCGATGCTGCCGTTCTTGCCCGAGGTGTCGGTTGCGAGCAGAAGCATAAAGTCGAAACTACGCCGATTCCGGAAAACAGCCAGCCCCAGAGGAGACAGCGAAACACAGGGGCCCAGGGGCCAGCGAAGGCGCTGTGGTCAATCCGAGCTCTCTACTAACTCGAGCAGGACGCCTCCCGCGCTCTGTGGATGCACAAACACATACCGATGCCCGCCGGCGCCGGTCTTGATCTCATTCGATACCAGGCGCACGCCGTCGCTCTTCAATTTTGCAACCGCTGCCGCCAGATTTGGAACTCGTATACAAATATGGTGCAGGCCCTCGCCGTGCTTGGCGATGAACTTGGCGATCGTGGAATCGTCCGAAGTCGCTTCCAGCAGCTCCAGGCGACTCTCGCCCACGGGCACCATCACCAGCCGGACTCTTTCCTGCTCGACGGTTTCTTCCGGGGAAACGGTCAGTCCCAGCTTCTCGTAAATGGACTTCGCCACCGCCAGCGATTTCACCGCGATGCCGAGATGATCAATGCTGAACTGCATGATTGCCTCTCAACGACTGCCTTTCAACGACGGTGCGGCCTTCCCGGGCCGCGCCGACCGTGGACGGGCGAGGGCGCCCGTCTCTCCACCGAATCTACGTGGGGTTGACGCCGCGCACAATCTCCTCCACCAGCGAATACGGATCTCGCTTGTGCTCGGCGATCTCGGCGGCGTAACGCTCGAGGCTGCCGCCATCAATCTGCCCGCGCGCTTTTTCCAGCATGGCATCGCGCAGCATCTCAACCAGCCGCTCCTGCCAGTTCTCGACGTTCTTCTTGAAGACCAGGTTCTCTTTCTTCAGGTAGGCCTCGTAGTCTGCGATCGCTTCCGCCAGCGCTTCGGTTCCGACGCCTTCGCTGGCGGCCGTCTTCACGATCGGTGGCGTCCAGCGGTGGTTACGATCGCGAGTGCGCGTGGCCAGCGACTGCATGGCGCGAATCTCGCGCTCAACGCTCTCGGCTCCCTCGCGGTCGCTTTTATTGATGACGAAGATGTCGGCGATTTCCATGATCCCGGCCTTGATGGTCTGCACATCATCGCCCATGCCGGGCACAAGAATCACGATGGTGACATCCGCCAGCCGCACAATGTCGACTTCGTCCTGCCCGACGCCAACCGTTTCGATCATGACCAGGTCGCGGCCCGAGGCATCGAGCACAGTGGCCGCATCCGCGGTCGCACGCGCCAGCCCTCCGAGGGATCCGCGCGTGGCCATGCTGCGGATGTAAATCCCCGGATCGCTATAGTGATCCTGCATGCGGATACGGTCGCCCAGAATCGCCCCGCCGGTGTAAGGGCTGGTCGGGTCGACCGCGATGATTCCGACGGTCTGCTGTTTCTTGCGATAATGCTTGGCAAGCTGATCGACCAGCGTGCTCTTGCCTGATCCTGGGGCTCCGGTCAGACCGATGATTCGTGCCTTGCCGGTGTGCGGAAATAGCGCCTTGAGGAGCTCCGACCAACCGGGCTGGCGGTTCTCGACCGTAGATATGGCGCGAGCGAGAGCGCGTGGGTCGCCCGAGCAGAGACGGTCGACAAAGGTTGTACTCGCAGGAGTCAAGCAGCATAGTGTAGCAACCCGCACCGATCCGTGTTTGAAATGGGAGCGCCAAGACTTCGCGGAAGCCGTCGAGGGCATCCGTCACGGCTACGAGGATGTAAGAGCCGGCGTCCAGACCCGCGGCTGAGTTTCTCGCCGAGCTGCGCCGCAATTATGACCTTCCGCGTTGAAACACACCCAACCCCTGTCATGCTGAGCGGGATGATCTGCTTCGCTTGCGAGGCAGATTTGCGAGGCAGATCTGATGGAGTCGAAGCACCCCTACAGAGTTTGCACTGGCGCTGAAGTCTCTCGATAATTGCCAGACCGCCATGCCAAGTTCGCTCGGAGAATTCCCTGAGGCAGCGCAGTGCAGAGGAAGTGTGGGGGTCCTTCGACTCCGCTCCGGATGACATTGGTTGAGGATCAGCGCTGAGCTAATCCTTCAGCAATTGCCGCGCAATCACCAGCCGCTGAATTTCGCTTGTCCCCTCGCCAATCGTGCACAACTTCACGTCGCGATAAAACTTCTCCGCCGGATAATCCTTGATGAACCCATACCCGCCGTGGATCTGGACGCCTTCATTGGCGCACCGTACCGCGACCTCGCTCGCGTAAAGCTTGGCCATCGACGACTCGAGCGTAGTCTTCATCCCTGCATCTTTCATCGCGGCGGCCCGCAAGGTCAGAAGTTTTGCGGCCTCGATTTCCGTCGCCATGTCGGCCAGCTTCCACTGGATCGCCTGAAATTCCGAAATGGCCTTGCCAAATTGCTGGCGCTCTTTCGAATACTTCAACGCCGCCCCGTATGCGCCCTCGGCCATGCCGAGCGAGAGCGCTGCGATCGAGATGCGCCCCCCGTCGAGAACGCGCATAGCATCGACGAAGCCCCCGCCCTCCGTGCCAAGAAGGTTTTCGTCGGGCACGAAACAATCTTCGAAGATCAGCTCGGCGGTGTCGCTGGCGCGAAGTCCGAGCTTGTTTTCTTTTTTCCCGGGACGAAATCCTTTGGTGCCCTTCTCAACGACGAACGCCGAAAGCCCGTGATTGTGCGCTGCGCGATCGGTTATCGCCAGCACTACTACTACGTCCGCATAGTGGCCGTTGGTGATGAAAGTCTTGGTGCCGTTGAGCGCCCATCCGCCCTTTGCCCGCGCTGCCGTCATGCGCGCACTGCCCGCATCCGAACCTGCCGAGGGCTCGGTCAGCCCCCATGCGCCGAGGTACTCGCCGGTGGCCAGCTTCGACACATACTTTTTCTTCTGCGCCTCGTTTCCCGCCACATAAATGTGATTCGAACAAAGGGAGGTATGCGCCGCCACAATGATCCCGACCGAACCGTCAACGCGAGCCAGTTCCACGATCGCCGTGACGTACTCCACGTAACCCATACCCGCGCCGCCGTACTCGGGTGGAAAGATTATCCCCAGCAGGCCGAGTTTGCCCAGTTCCTTGATCGTCGCCAGGGGGAATTCGCAGGCTTCATCCCATTGCATGACGTTCGGCGCAATCTCGCGTTCCGCAAACTCACGCACGCTCTTTTTGAGGTGCAGCTGCTCTTCGTTTAACTGGAAGTCCAAAGACCCTCCATCTGGTTTTCCGCGCGTTCGCCCGAGCGGACCCGAGGAATCCGCAGGTCGCTCTGAAATTGTGATTGGGATGCCGCGCGCGAGGATGGCGCAAACATTGGCGCCCAACTTTTCATTTAAGCACGGCAGGCAGCAATCAACGAAACCCTCATACCGACCGGTTGGCTTGGGCAGCGCCTAGCGATGACCGTCTCAGTTCCTCAGGTGAAAAAACCTGAGTCGAGAGACTGAGAACTGAGAACATCCCCAGATCGGCGTCAAGAAACGGTCGAGACCCCGGAAACACCATTATCTCGGAGGTTCTTTCCCTGCTTTCCCCAAAGCCAATTCGGGGGTATACTTCATACCAAATCGGAGTGCCAGGTTCTCGAATTCCCCTCGACAACCTGACTCCTGTGTGTGCCCTCGTCGGGGGACCGAGCCACTCTCCCCTCGCTGGCTCTCCGAACCCGGGCAACTCCAATGGATGAGCGCGATTACAGGGACAAGGAGTCCGATAGCCCGACGCTGCCGGGAATCCGTGTGCCCGGAGACATCGTAGGCATCGGGGCGCTCACACCTCCTCCTCTTTCCAACCCACCGCTCTCCGACGCCCCGACGTTGCCGCACGGGAGCCCGATTCCGGGTGCGACGCAGGCACTGCCCTACGCCCGTTCCGGTCCGCCGTCAGTCGGCAGCATCTCCGCTTTTCAGAGTCTGCAGCCGGGCGTGCTTTTCGGTGGACGCTACGAAATCTTGGGTGTGCTCGGGCAGGGCGGCATGGGCGCCGTCTACAAGGCGCGCGACCGCGAACTCGACCGCCTGATCGCGCTCAAAGTGATCCGTCCCGAATTGGCAACGGATCCCGCGATTCTGCTGCGCTTCAAGCAAGAGCTCATTCTCTCCCGCAATATCACGCACAAGAACGTGGTCCGCATTTACGACTTGGGCGAGGCCGAGGGCATCCGCTTCATCAGCATGGAATACGTCGACGGGGAGGACCTGCGCACGCTGTTGCGCCGTCAGGGAAAGTTCTCGCCGAAGGAAGCCATCGGGGTTGTGGAGCAGGTCTGCCGCGCTCTCGACTCCGCGCATTCCGAAGGCGTCATCCATCGCGACCTGAAGCCCCAGAACATCATGCGCGACAAGCATGGCCGCATCGTGGTGATGGACTTCGGCCTGGCGCGCTCGCTCGGCGAGACCGGCATGACCCAGACCGGAGCCATCGTCGGCACTCTCGAATACATGTCGCCCGAGCAGGCTCTCGGCAGTACGCTTGACCAACGCTCCGACATTTTCAGCGTCGGCCTGATCTTCTACGAACTGCTCACCGGAAAAGCTCCCTACGAGGCGGACACGGCCATCGCCAGCCTCATGAAACGTACGCGCGAGGAGGCGCGCTCAGCTTCCGACGTCGACGCCTCAGTTCCCAAATCCCTGAGCGCGATCGTCAGCCGCTGCCTGGAACGCGAGCCGGCAAACCGCTATCACTCCTCCGTCGAACTGTTGCAGCAATTGACGACGTGGGAAGCCAATCCCAACATCAGCGCCGAAACTCTGTCGAAGATGATTTCGCATCCGATCGTGCGTACGTCGCGCTTCAGCCTCGATCTTCCGGGAAAAAGTTGGATGTGGATCACCGGTGCGGTGATGGTTATCGCGCTGGCGACCTTTGCCGGACGCACGCTGCTGAATCGCACGGGAACGTCGGCGAGCGAGACGGTGCCAGGCATCCCTTCGCTTAAACAGGGAAAGTATGTTGCGATCCTGCCGCTGAAAAAAGTGGGTGACGAGAAAGCCGTGGGCTACGTAGCCGATGGCATTGGTGAAGCTCTTGCCGCCAAGTTGTTTCAATTGAAGGAAGTCCACCTGGCATCCTCAGACTCAGTCGATAAAGCGGTTGCTAGGGATCTGCCGCTCTCCAAGCTGGCCCGTGAACTGGGCGTCAACCTGGTGTTGCAGGGCAGTGTGCAGGGCAGTAGCGACAACCTACGCGTTACCCTCGGTCTTGACGATGCCACTACCGGCAAGCGTGTCTGGAGCCAGGACTTCTCGGGAGCCTCGGGCGATGTGCTCGCCCTCGAAGACCAAATCTATGGCAACGTGGCGACCGCCCTTGCGCTCAAGCCGACCGACGAAGAGCAAGCCCGGATTGGCGCTCACCCGACCGAGAACGTGAAGGCCTACGATCTTTACCTGCAGGGACGGAACGTGCTGCGCAATAGTCACGGTATCGACGGAATTCGGCCGTCCGTAGCACTGTTTGAGCAGGCCATCGACAAGGACCCCAACTTCGCTCTCGCCTACACGGGACTCGCCGACTCCAGCCTCCGCATGTACGGTGCAAGCAAAGACAGCATTTGGGCGCAAAAAGCCACTCTGGCCGCCCAGCAGGCGGAGCGCCTCTCCAACAACCTGCCCGAAGTTCACATCTCACTCGGCAACGTCTACTCCACCACGGGCAAGAATACCCAGGCGATTACCGAACTGAAGCGCGCTTTGGAGCTGGCTCCGAACTCCGATGAAGCGTATCGCAGCCTGGGTGACGCGTACGTCGCCAGCGGTCAAAGTCACGAAGCCATTTCCGCCTATCAGAACGCGGTCGCCGCCAACTCCTACAATTGGTTGAATCACATCTCTCTCGGCAAGGCCTACTTTGAGCTTGGCGACAATGCAAAAGCGCTCCCGGAGTTTCAGAAGGTTACCGAACTCGCCCCCGATAATCCCATGGGCTACGGAGACATCGGCTCGGTATATCTGCGCGAAGGAAAGTGGAGCGAGGCCATCCCTCATTTCCAGAAGGCGCTATCGATTGCGCCGGACTCTGCGACCTATTCCAATCTCGGCACCGCATATTTCTGGCTGAGGCGCTACGACGAGTCGGTCAAGATGTACGAGAAGGCAACCGAGATGACGCCCAATAACGAGGAACTGTTCGGAAATCTGGGAGACGCTTACAGGTGGTCGGGCCATTCCGAGCAAGCCACCGCAGCCTACGGGAAAGCCATCGCGCTTGCCTTCCAGGAGCTTCGAGTAAACCCCCGATCGTCTTCCATCATGGGCGATCTCGGGCTCCTCTATGCCAAGAAAGGCGACGCCGCGAACGCGGTGCAGTACACCCAGCAGGCGCGCGCCATAAGTCCCGGGGACGTGCAGCTGATGTACTCAGAAGCCCAGGTGAAGACACTGATCGGTAAACCGGAAGAAGCGTTGACGTCACTGCGACAGGCGTTGGATAAGGGCTACGCGCCCGAGGAGGCCTGGAACGATCCCGAGCTTCAGAAGCTCCAGGCCCTGCCTCAGTTTGCGCAACTGGTGAACCGGAAAAGAACCGCTAAGCCTTGAAGCAGCTCTTCCACCGCTTGCGGCGGGAAACGATCGCGCCCAATCCCGTCACCATTAATGCTACCGTTCCCGGCTCCGGAACCGTACCGGCGTGCGCGCCAACCGACAGTCCACCCGGCCAGCAGCTGCCCTGAACGCACGCGAAACCAATTTGGAAGCTCTGGCCATTCAATATTCCCTTGCGCGCATTCTGTCCGCCCTTGATGCCCGACAGAAGAATTTCCACCGAGCCGTCGTGCAAGGTCTTCGTCGAGCAGCTCAGAAACAGGGTCTGAGCGCAGCTAATGGCATTCGCCGGCACGCCTTTTTCGATCAGCGCCAGCGAAGTCCAGTTTTTTCCGCTCGCGTTCGTGAAAAATAAAAAGCCCTTTCCGGAGTTCGGGACTTGGAAAGAGAAATTCACGCCGACATTTTGACATCCTTGAGGCGGACAATGCAGTGGACTACCGCCGCCATTGACGCCTTGGATAATGATTTTTGGATCGCTGATTCCGTCGGCGAAAGCCATCACCGACCCCACTACGATCAGCAGAACGAACGCGCAGATCCGAGAGATTTTCATCGAGGTTTTTCCTGTTCACCAAAGGAATCTTGCTGGGTAATCTTCTCCCAGCTTTAGGGGAGTGCGGCGAGGGTAGCTCGTTCAACGGTGCGGGTCAAGCAGAAATCAGCAGATCCCGAAAAATATCCAGAGAACACGCAAACTGTTGCGCAAGGTCCAGCGAACTTGTGCAAATCTGTGCACGTGCTTTTCCTACGGAGCGCCTCGCGAACCAAAAAAAGCCGGAGCCCGAAAGCCCCGGCTGTCCAGTTGGTCGTGTGC
>Ga0210384_10009320_pt1 | contig 10140 bp, 8 predicted proteins | sample IncBWH2MmetaG_FD_160574 | JGI IMG/M metagenome (GOLD analysis project Ga0210384, IMG submission 160574) | Forest soil microbial communities from Barre Woods Harvard Forest LTER site, Petersham, Massachusetts, United States - Inc-BW-H-2-M | ecosystem: Environmental > Terrestrial > Soil >...
GATTAGAGGATCCGTGTCAGGCCAGGATTTCTCATTGATGGTCCAGTGATTGAACGTAACGCGCTCGCCGGGAATCTTCTTGAAAGTCAGCTCGAAGCGGCCATCCGGTTCAGGGACTTTGTCCTGAGTGCCAAAAATAGTGTAGTCCCACGGAGTTCTGGCGGTCTTCACCCAGCCCGGCTCACCTTTTTGGTCCGCGTATTCAATCACCACTCCCATCCCTTTGGTCCGCATATCGTCGTTCACCGAGCCGAGGATCCATACGCCGGGCTGATTCATTTCCACGATCGCGTCCACGCGCTCTGCGATGGCTAGGGTCAATACTTCCACCTCAGCCTGCGTGGGCACAGGATTTCCGTCGAGGGCAATTACTTTGAACTTGTGTCCCGGCAAGGCGAATTGAACGTCTTCCGTGGCGCTGGAATTGAGAAAGCGGAAAAGCACGCGCTGTCCCTGCTTCACGCGGATGGGATCTCCGTGCCCGAGCGCCTTGTCATTTATGGAGCAGCTGTTGTACGCGATTTCCCAGCCATTGTTCTGCGGGCCCATGTGCGCAAGAGAAGGTTCCCAATGATGCGCGGTGAGAAAAATTTCCTGATCGTAATTTCCAGCTTCATTTTTTGGTTCCACGTAGAAGAATCCGAACTGGCCGGTGAACCCGCCGCGATCGAGGTGCTCCATGGACATGGTGTGCGTGTGGTACCAGCGCGAGCCTCTGGGCCCCGGCACAAATGTGTACTGGCGGCTGCCATGGGCGGGGACCATGGGAGTGCCTTCTTCCTCGGAGCCGTCCACCTCCGCACCAACGAACTGGCCGTGCCAGTGCACAAGTTCGGCGATGTCCGTGTCGTTGTGCACGTCGACTGTGATGCGCTTTCGCTCGCGCATGCGCAACAAAGGGCCGGGAACTTTTCCGTTGTAGCCAATCGTTTTGATCACCGTGCCGGGAGCAATCTCCAAGGTGATGGGGGCGATGCGAAGCGTGACGTCAGGCTTTGCGAGGGGAAGGGCAGCCACAGAAGCAAACCGCGGCACTGCGGCCAGCGCGGCTCCCACCGCGGTCGCGCTCGTTAGGGCCAGGAACTCTCTGCGATTCACCATGGTTTCCCCTTTCCAATTTTCGCATTCCCCAGTATGGGATTCCCCAGTTCGGGATTCCAAAGATTAACAAATTCCCATGTGCACTGTTATTTTTCTTTATTTTCAGGCCCTACGAGGTCACGCGAGTCACCCGAAAATGGTTACTAGTTGGTGAGATCCGAGCGCAGGTGTGCGGTATTGAACAGACCACGGGTATCCAACGGTGCAGACTCTCAGTCAGCCGAGGATTCGACGATAGAATTCCGGGTTGTTAGAGGAGATCAAATGAATCGAAAAAAACTATTCCTAAGTTCTCTTTTCCTGGGCGCCGCTCTGATCGCTCCAATGGCAGTCATTGCCAACGCCGCGCCGCAAGGGATCAGCGTACGCGTCTACGATCGGGACCACAAAGACTACCATAACTGGGACGACAGGGAACAACACTCCTACGTGGCATTCCGAGGAGAACATCCGAAATATAATGTGCAGTTCAAGAAGACGAACCGCAAGCAGCAGAGTGAATACTGGACCTGGCGCCACGAACATCCGGACCACGACGACAAACGATAGCCGCACATCACCTCAGGGTCATACCGTGTGGATCTCCAAGTTCTCCCACCCTTGAATCGGAACGGGTGGGGGGACTCAATCTTCCCGTAAGCAAACTCCAATGAACTCGCTCGCGATCGTGGCCGGCATTGTGTCGAATCGTGATATCGAACTATGATAGGCGGGCCGTCCGGGGAAAACATCCTTGGAGCAATTCGGGCGATCAGGAAAACGGTTCGTGAGAAAGAATCCATTATCCCGCAGGCAATTTCTGGTGTCAGCAGGTGCGGTTGCAGGCGCCGGGCTATCTGCTCTCGGAACATCTTTCAAAACCTCGCCTGACTTGGAGGCTGCGCCCGCGCCACCAGCTTCCGCGATGCCCCAAACAAAGCCGCCCGATTACACGTTGCGCATCGGCGCAAGTGCAATCGAGATCGCGCCCAAGCGCTTCGTCTCGACGGTCTGCTACAACGGCCAGTTTCCCGGCCCTCTGTTGCGGTTCAAAGAGGGACAGCCGGTGACGGTCGAAATTCGCAACGACACCGATGCTCCCGAACAGTTGCACTGGCATGGACAAACGGTGTCGACGGATGTGGACGGCGCGGCGGAAGAAGGTACGCCCTTCATCCCTGCGAATGGAATGCGCCGCATCACGTTCACGCCGCGCCCATCGGGCCTGCGCTTCTATCACACGCACAATCGCGCGGGCGCGAATCTGTATGCAGGACAATACAGCGGCCAGGTCGGACCTGTTTACATTGAGCCGAAAAGTAATCCCGGGAATTACGACCGCGAAGTCTTTCTCACGCTCAAGGAATTTGAACCATCGTTCAGCCAGGGCGGCGACATGGACATGAATTTTCTGGCTCCGGCGACGAAGGACAAGCAACTTGAATCCGCGGGCGAGGCCGCGATGAAGGCATCGCTTGCCAAGGGCATGCCACACGGATTTGAAGTGGGCTATCGCTACTTCACGATCAACGGGCGCATGTTGGGACACGGCGAACCGGTGCGCGTGAAGCAGGGCGAACGCGTGCTGTTTCACGTACTGAACGGCAGCGCGACTGAGATTCGCAGCCTGGCGTTGCCTGGGCACACGTTTAAAGTCGTCGCGCTCGACGGAAATCCTGTGCCGTCCTCCGTTGATGTACCAGTGCTTTGGCTCGGGACTGCCGAACGCATTTCGGCCGTTGTGGAAATGAAAAATCCAGGCGTGTGGACGATGGGCGACCTGGCGGACGATGATCGCGGGCACGGCATGGGCATCGTTGTTGAATATGCGGGAAGCAAAGGAAAGCCGGTGTGGACGCCGCCGAAGCCATTTCATTGGGATTACACGCGTTTCGGTTCAACAGCGACGGACCAATTTCGCGCTGTCCCTGGGGAAGTTATTGAAATGATTTTCAAAAAACAAAACGCCGCCGACCATGGATTCAACTCCTGGTCGATCAACGACAAAGTGTTTGCAAGTGGCGCCATGACGCCCGCATACCGCCTGAGCCAGGGTAAGCGATATAGACTGCACATGCGAAACGCCAGCGACGATATTCATCCGATCCATCTCCACCGGCACAGTTTTGAATTAACCAAGATTGCGGGCAAACCGACCATGGGCGTGCTGAAAGATGTTGTCATGGTGGGCGGCTACCAGGAAGTTGAAGTGGATTTTACGGCTGACAACCCGGGCCTCACGCTGTTCCATTGTCATCAGCAACTGCACATGGATTTCGGCTTTATGACGCTATTTGAATATGCATAACACCTATTGAGGAACACTCAATACCGCGCCGCAGATAGCCATTCAGGTTGCATTGCCACCAGCAGGTGAAACATCTGTGAGAAGTGTGGGCACGGTTATGGCGTCGACCACAGCACCTTTCGATCTTTATTGAAAAGCGTGATCGAGGCGGCGGAGGTTTTCTTTACTTGGCCGCCTTTGCCAGCCTGCACGCCACTGCCGATGTTTGTCTCGAAACCCTCTTGATCGGACAGCACCAGCGAAGTTCCGTCCGGCGTTACGCCGAGATGCGCCTGAATATCCGCGCGCGCGCCGGTCAACGTCAGTTGAGAACCAGCGCCCTCCAGAATGCTCATGGACAGGCCGGCGTGGTGCTGCGGGTCGGACAGAAGCAGAAATGGCCCGGCCGGCTTGTCATCGTTCAACGACAAAGTAACCAACGCCGTGCCGCTTTGATCGCGGAGTTTGAGGCTCGGTCCCGTGCCGCCCATGGAGAGTTCCGCGCGCACGCGTCCGCTGGCGTCCTTCAGGACAAAACTTTCCGCTTCAATATTTTTGGGCATTGTAAACGCCGCCGTGGGACCTAGGGCAGGTGGCCGCGCGGGCTTTCGTTGCGCCTGGCCCATCAATCCGAAGGATGCGATGGCGAGTAAACAAGCCAGTGCGCCTCTCTTCAGTCTGCGGTTCTGATCTTCCAGCCGCTTGATACGATATAGGATCGGATCTGTGTCGCGGATCGCTTCGCTCATGTGACCTCCGGAACTGACTGGATTTTATCGGGTCCGGCGGGGGAGAACCGAAGAAACATTTCCCACCGGCGCGAATCGCCAAACAAGGTAGTCGCAGCCTCGATCACTCGAGGACGTTTTTGCGCCAGCAGCGGTTCAGGGGCTAAAGCCCAAGTTTTCAGGCCATTCAATGTCCCGGCTGAAGCTGCGACCCACAAACCTTGCTTGTGAGATGACATGTAGAGATAAGACAGGACCAGCAAGTAGTAGAGGTTTGTTCTTTCGCAGCACCTGGTTACCTGAACCTAGCCAGAATCCGTGGATCATGCAAACCTATTTCAGGAGGATATGACCTTGAAAGAGTCTCCCGATTCCCCAGGTAATTCGGCTTCCGCGTCCGGTGAGAGACGCAAAGCGCCACGATACTCCTTCATCGCGACGACGGAGCTTACAGAAACCGGGAATGCAACCAAGTGGACTGGAACGGTCACCGAGATTAGCCTCACCGGATGTTACGTGGACATCCTGAACACGCTTCCGCAGGGAACGACCCTCAATGTGCGCATTTCCTGCGATCAAGGGACGTTTGAGACGCGTGGAAAGGTTCTCTATGTCCAGGAACGAATGGGCATGGGGGTTGTATTCCTCGATCCGGCAAAGGATCAGTTGGAGATGCTGGATTCCTGGCTCGTTAAGCTTACGCCTGGCGTCACTATTTAATCCAAACGGCGGCGCAGAAGGTGTCCAGGAGCGATCGCCTGCGAACCGCCGCGTTGCATCTCTGCTACAATTCACACTTTCCGGCCGCTCCTCATGGACTCACCGACTCCCCAAATTCATTTGCCCCATTGGCTTCAGGCTACAGTTGCCGCCACTGGGGGGCTCGGTTTATTCCTGATTGCGTTTCTGGATTCTTCGGTTCTCACGTTTCCTGTAATTAATGACCTGCTGCTGATCGACTTATCCATTCAATACCCGGCACGCATGCCGTATTACGCCGCGATGGCCACACTTGGTTCTGTGGGCGGCTGTGTGCTGCTCTATTACATTGCGCGAAAGGGAGGGGAGGCGATGTTCCATCATCACGCAGGCCACCGGGCGAAAAAGATTCACGCGTGGATAAAGCGCAATGGCTTCATCAGCATCGTCGGGACGGCGCTGTTGCCTCCGCCGACGCCGTTTAAGGTGTTTGTGGTCGCGGCCGGCGCACTTGAGATGCCGGTTCGCACCTTCGTGCTTGGTTTGCTGGTGGCGCGAGGGATTCGGTTCTTCGGTGAAGGAATCCTTGCTATCAAGTATGGCCCACAGGCGACGGGCTTCCTGCTTGCCTATAAATTTGAAGTTGCAGCGGGTGCCTTGGGAGTCGTTCTTATTCTTTACCTTGCGTCACACATCGCATTTCGACCAGATCCTCCCGCATAATTTCGGTTTAATTGTGTAGCGCGGGCGCATCCTCCGAACTCTGAAATTGGTCACTAACGAAAATTGTCATACTCGAGATGTTCATCGATAACCTGGCTTTGCGCGTTCAGGTGAACGACAGCGATGATGCCGCGCCTTCCCCGGACTTCGGACTCGAAACGCATGTCGCGAAGCCGAACCTGGTACCCGCGGCCCTCGGGCTCTACATGTGCGAGCGGAAATCGAGCGTAACTCAGGAAATCGAGCGCCGTCGCGCTGGCTACCGCATTCTTCACCGCCAATGATTGTTCCGGCTTAAAATATATTTCCCCAAGTTCCGGATCAAAAGCGGCCAAGGGGCCGAGCGGCGCCTCCACCGTGACCAGCGCGTTGTCTGTTTCGACGACTCCCGACCACTCGAGCGGATTCGACGAGTGCGGAAAAGCAGCCACTTCGAGCGGAGCCTGGCCGCTGTATTCGCGCGAATCAAGAAGCGCGGCGGCGCGCTGGTGCGCGAAGGCGCGTCCTGCGACGAATAACAAAACGAAAATCAGGCCCACGATAGCGCCGCGCTGCCGCCCGCGTTTCTTGGGCCTCGATCCTATTTCTTCGAGAATCAGGCGAAACAGCTCCGGAAGCAACAATCCACACAGCAAAAAGAAAATGATCCACGCATCCACCGAAGCCGTCAAATCGAGCCCGTACCACGCCTGACTAAATGGCCACAGCAATTTCACGCCGTAGCTGTCCAGCAGATCCAGGAGCAAATGGACCCCTGCGCCGGCAGCGCAAATCAGCAATGCCGGGAGAATCTCGACAGCGAGCCTCGGATATTTGCGCCCAATCAGCCAGAAAGCCGCTGAAACACTCGCAATAATTACGGCGGTGCCAATCAACGAATGTGTTGCCGTGCGATGACCGTGCAAAAACGTTCGCGCGCTGCCCAGCCGCGTGACCCAATCGACGTCGGCAATCGTTCCGGAGACGACGAGCATCGGCGTCGCTATGCGCGTGACTTTGTTCAGCCCGGCGCGTCCGAGGGCAATCGAAGTGAGCGCATGGGTCACGGGTTCCATGAAAGGGAAATTACCTCATCGACGACGACGAATCGGGCGCGATGAATCGGGTGCCACGAATCGGGCGCTCGACACGTTCGGGCGCCGTGCGAATACTACACCCGATTTGGGACGACGAGGGTAAGCGCATCGGGAACGATGCGAAATTCGGCGGGCAAACTTCCAGCGGGCTCTCCATCCACCTGGATCAGGACGGACGAAGAACCGATCGCGTCACACTGAAGAGAAGTGGCTTTATGGAACTCGACGTATTTGGCGTGCCTCAATCGGCCTGCCCAGATCAGAGGCAGGTAGGAAATGTAGCGCCAGGCGCTTCGCGTCTTCACGAACGCGAGTTCAAACTGCGGAGTGTGAAGGTCGGCCTCAGTGGTGATCTTGAATGGCCCACCGTAATTTTTCGTGCGGCCCACGATGACTAGCGAGCCATCGATCGCATTTCCGGCAATCATCGTGCGAAAAAGAGGAAAGTTATAACTCGTAAGCTGGCGAAAGCCCTCTTGCCAATAGGCCAGGATTCCGGACTTAAGTTTAATCTCGGGCCGGACAGCGGCAACCAGAGCTCCATCCGCTCCGGCGCCCGCGACGCTCAAGAAATAACGAGGCTCGCCGCTCGATTTTTCGGGAGTGGCCAGACCCAATGCGATGCGGCGATAATGGGAATGAATCAGGAGTTTGGCGGCTCGCGGCAGATTCCACGGAAGCGACAACTCTTTCGCCAGGACGTTGGCCGTTCCCGCAGGAAGGACCGCCATGGGAACCTGGCTCAAGGCCAGGCCATTCACCGCTTCGTTTACGGTGCCGTCACCGCCGCACACGATAACGAGTTGCCGCGACTGCAAAACGGCCTGGCGCGCGAGCTCGGTTGCCTCACCGGGAGCGGTCGTGTTCTGCAATTCCGTTTCGATTCCAGCGTTGCGGAAAACGCTCCGGGCTTCGTCAAGCTGCCGCACCTTGCGGCCGCCACCCGCCTGGGGATTAACAATTAAGACGGCATCCTGAACTTCCAGAGCCACGCGATTCTCTCCGTTTTCGTCCAACATTAATTATGCACCATATCAACCATGCGCATCCAGTTCCGAGGCTGGGACACGCATTGTATACTAATCGCTTCTTCTGAATGTGACTCAGAGGCCTCATGGTGAAGAGTACGCCAATAGCGAATCAGGTCGAAAAGTTGCGAGAAGAACTTCGCCGCCACGAATATCTCTACTACGTCAAGGACGATCCGGAAATCTCTGATATCAAGTTTGACAAGATGATGGCGGAACTCAAACGGCTTGAATCCGAGCATCCGGAATTGATCACTCCAGATTCGCCAACCCAGCGGGTAGGAGGGGCGCCGCGCAAAGGCTTCGAGACGCGCCGGCATTCCCCGGCGATGATGAGCCTCGACAACACTTATTCGATGGAAGATCTCGATGAGTTCGACCGCCGCGTGCGTGAACTCGCGGGGCGCGAGCGCGTTGACTACGTTACGGAAACCAAATTCGATGGCTTAAGTATTTCGTTGATCTATGAAGGGGGAGTGCTGACCCGCAGCGTCACGCGCGGCGATGGAACGACAGGCGAAGACGTCACCGCAAATGTGCGCACCATCCGTTCGATTCCACTTCGCGTCGGTGCAGCGGAACTAAAAAAAATCGGACTGGAGCAGAATTTTGAAGTCCGCGGAGAAATTATCATGCCGCTGCGCGCCTTCGAAGCCCTGAACGAACGGCAGGAGGAGCAGGGCGGCAAGCGGTACGCAAACCCGCGCAATGTCGCAGCGGGTTCGGTGCGGGTCCTCGACCCGGGAATTACAGGGTCGCGGCAGCTCGATTTCTTTGCATACTACCTGCTGGCGGGCGGACGCGAGCCGATGCGGCTGCACTCGGAAGCGCTCGAGGCGCTGCAGAAGATGCAGTTCAAAGTTTCACGCGACTGGCGCGTGTGCACTTCGATTGATGCCGTGAAAAAATTTATCGATTCGTGGGAAGGGAAGCGCGAGAAGTTGCCGTACGAAATCGACGGCATCGTCATTAAAGTGAACGAAATCGCGCTGCAGCAGGAATTGGGCTTCACTGCAAAGGCACCCCGGTGGGCCGTCGCCTATAAATATCCCGCACGCCAGGAAACGACAGTAGTGAACGACGTCATCTTTCAGGTCGGGCGTACTGGAACACTCACTCCGGTGGCTGTGCTTGAGCCAGTGGAAGTCGGCGGCGTCACGGTGAGCCGCTCCACGCTGCACAACATGGACGAAATCGAGCGGCTGGGATTGCGCATCGGCGACACGGTAATCGTCGAGCGCGCCGGCGAAGTGATTCCGCACGTCATCAAGGTTGTGAAGGAAGGCAAGCCTCGCCGTGAGATCGTGGTTCCTGAGCGGTGCCCCATATGCCACAGCAGGATTCACAAAGACGTCGAAGGAGTCGCCTACCGTTGCGTGAATGCCAGCTGCCCCGCCAAGCGCAAGGAGTCGCTGCTGCACTTCGCCGGCAGGCACGCCATGAATATTGACGGCCTGGGCGAAAAAATCGTCGATCAGCTTGTGGACAAAGGCATGGTAAAGGACTTTGCCGACTTGTACGAATTGCAACTTCAGGATGTGGCCGCGCTCGACCGCATGGCTGACAAATCTGCGCAAAACTTAATTGATGAAATCAAAGAGAGCAAGAGCAACAGCCTTGCCCGTCTGATCTTTGCCCTGGGGATGCGATTTGTCGGCGAACGCACTGGACAACTTCTGGCCGACCATTTTGCTTCGCTGCCGAAACTTGCCGAAGCCACTAGGGAACAACTGGAAGAAGTTTCCGAGGTTGGGCCCAAGGTGGCCCAAAGCATCGCCGATTTCTTCTCCGAAGCGGCGAACCAGAAATTGATCAAGCGCCTCAAGGACGAGGGCTTGAACATGACCGAGACGCGCACTGCGCCGGAGGATACCCGCTTTGCGGGCAAGACGTTCGTCTTCACCGGAGCCCTCGCGCGACGATCGCGGGACGAGGCAGGAGCGGAAGTGGTTCGCCACGGTGGCAAGGTCACGGGATCCGTAAGCAAACTGACGGATTACGTCGTCGTCGGCGCCGACCCCGGCTCAAAACACGACAAGGCGCGCTCTCTGGGCGTCACCATCCTGAACGAGGACGATTTCGACAGATTGCTGGCAGGGAATCTGCCCGTACAGCCGAAGCAGGCTGAACCAAATCAGGGTCCGGCGAAGTCGACGGGAACCGCCCGTGCGAAGAAAAATCCCAGCGTGAACAAGGCCCGCAGCGCGAAAGCCCTGCCCTAACCCTCGACGGTGCCGGAGCGATCTTATTCCGAAGTTCTGAATTGAGACATCGCGTTTTTCGTATTGCCAAATCGTTTTATTTCGATTCTAAGTGTGTCCGAATACCAACATTTGTGTAAAGATTACTCGCTGGATCCGGTTGCCAACTCACATCGGAATTTTTGAGCCCGCGCTTAACCGGTAATAAATACAAGGTTTATTGCTGCAATGTCCTGTATTCCCAGTATGGGCAAAGACGTGCGATGCCCGATAATAATCTCCGAGCGCGGAGATGCCTGGGGTAGGTGCATATCACGT